>Ga0209640_10002391_pt1 | contig 16330 bp, 17 predicted proteins | sample RifCSP10_1_FD_184018 | JGI IMG/M metagenome (GOLD analysis project Ga0209640, IMG submission 184018) | Soil microbial communities from Rifle, Colorado - Rifle CSP2_sed 10_1 (SPAdes) (version 2) | ecosystem: Environmental > Terrestrial > Deep subsurface > Rock core/Sediment | place: Rifle...
AGAGGCTCGTTTCCGCGGCCCGCGCGGCTCGCTCCATCTCTTGCACGGTCTTCGGACCGACCCCGCGAGGCGGCACGTTCAAGACCCGCCGCAAGGCGACCACGTCCTGTGGATTCAGGACCAGCCGGAGGTACGACAAGAGGTCCTTGACCTCGCGACGCTCGTAGAATCCCACCCCGCCCACCACGAGGTAAGGCATGCGCCGCCGGAGCAGCGCCTCTTCGAAGAGGCGGCTCTGCGCGTTCATGCGGAAGAGGACCGCGGCCCTTACCCGTCCCCCGCCATCCGCGGCGATGCGCTCCACCACCCAGGCGGCCTCCTCGTACTCGTCGGCCGCGGTGTGCAGCCGCACCGGCGCCCCCACGGCGCGCACGGCTCTCAGTGCCTTCCCCTTCCTCCTCAGGTTGTGGGCGACGAGGGCGGCGGCCGTGTCGAGGATCGCCTGGCTCGACCGGTAGTTCTGCTCGAGCCTGAAGATCCGGGCCCCGGGGAAGTCGTGCTCGAAGTCCAGGATGTTGCGGATGTTCGCGCCCCGCCACGAGTAGATCGACTGGTCTTCGTCTCCGACCACGGTCACGTTCCCCTCGTTTCCCACGAGGTGGCGGACGAGCTCGTACTGGGCGCTGTTCGTGTCCTGGTACTCGTCCACCAGCACGTACGGGAACCGGCGGCGGTACGACTCGCGAATCTCCGGGTTCAGTGCGAACAGCTCCACCGTCTTCAGCAGGAGGTCGTCGAAGTCCACCGCCCGCGCGGCGGCCAGGGTCTCCTGGTAGCGCGCGGCGACGTCCGCGAAGGTCTCGCTTCCGAACGACGCGTCGCCTTCGTCGTCGATCGACCGTCCCGAGTTCTTGCGCGCCGAGATTCGGGCCAGCGCGCGCCGGGGAGGATGGAGCTTCTCGGAAAGGTCGAGAGCCCGAAGCGCCTCCCGAACCGCCGCGACCTGGTCGTCCTGGTCGTAGATCACGAAGCCCGGCGGCAGCCCCGCCGCCGCGGCTTCCCGCCGCAGGACGCGCACGCAGAAGCTGTGGAAGGTGGAGATGGAGCTCGCGAGGGCCGTCCCCCCGAGAAGCGCCTCCGCGCGGGCCTTCATCTCCCCCGCCGCCTTGTTGGTGAAGGTCACGGCCAGGATCGCGTGGGAGGACACCCCGCGATCGACCACGAGATGGGCGATGCGGTGGGTGATCACGCGGGTCTTCCCGCTGCCCGCCCCCGCCAGGATCAGGACCGGTCCCTCGACCGCCAGGACCGCTTCTCGCTGTTCGGGGTTCAGGCCCGCGAGCAGCCCGGAGCCTTCGGCCAAGCCCCCGCTACTCGACCGTGACCGACTTCGCCAGGTTCCGCGGCTGGTCCACGTCTCGTCCGGCCCGGACCGCCACCAGGTAGGCGAGGAGCTGCAGCGGCAGGACCATCAGGAAGGGCGACCACAGCTCGTCCGTGGCCGGCACCGTGATGACGCTGTCCTTGGCGGGATCGGTGACGGTCCGCAGCTGCTGGTCGCCCTCGGAGACGACCGCGATCACGCGTCCGCCCCGGGCCTTCACCTCCTGGACGTTCGAGACCATCTTCTCGTACACGTGTCCCCGCGGGCAGAGGGCCACCACGGGAAGGGTCTCGTCGATGAGGGCGATGGGGCCGTGCTTCATCTCCCCGGCCGGGTAGCCCTCGGCGTGGACGTAGGAGATCTCCTTGAGCTTCAAGGCGCCCTCGAGCGCGATCGGGTAGTTGATGCCGCGTCCGAGGTAGAGGAAGTCGCGGGCCTGCATGAGCGAGCGCGAGATCTCGTCGATCGGCCCCTCCAGGGCGAGGGTCTGTTCCATGAGGTGCGGGATCCGGGTGAGGCCTTCCAGGTGGTGCCGGCAGGCCTCGGCGGACAGGGTTCCGCGGAGCCGGCCCAGGTGCAGGGCGAGGAGGGCGAGCGCAGTCAGCTGTCCGGTGAAGGCCTTGGTGGAGGCGACGCCGATCTCCGGCCCCGCGTGGGTGAGGAGGGAGCCCTCGGCCTCGCGGGTGAGCATCGAGCCCTGCACGTTGCAGATTCCGATCGGGAGGGCGCCCTTCCGCTTGGCTTCACGGAAGGCGGCCAGGGTGTCCGCAGTCTCGCCGCTCTGGCTGATGGCCACCGCCAGGGTGTCGGAGCCCACGATCGGAGTGCGATAGCGGAACTCGCTGCCGTAGTCCACCTCGGCCGGGATCCCGGCCACCTGCTCCAGCAGGAACTTGCCCACGAGGCCCGCGTGCCAGCTCGTCCCACAAGCGAGCAGCACCACCCGGCGCACGTTCTTGAGCCGCTCGGCGGCCTCACCCAGCTCTTCGAGATGGACGGCGCCTTCCTCGAGGCTGATCCGGCCGAGCAGGCTGTCCCGCACCGCGCGCGGCTGCTCGTGGATCTCCTTGAGCATGAAGTGCCGGTAGCCGCCCTTTTCCGCTTGCACGGGGTCCCAGGCGATGCGCTGCGGCACCCGGTCCTCGATCACCGCGCCGGAGGCGTTGCGCAAGGTAGTCGAGTCCGGCCGCACCGTGACCACGTCGCCGTCTTCGAGGAACAGGAAATCGCGGGTGTACGAGAGCAGGGCGGGAATGTCGGAAGCCAGGAAGCGCTCGCCGTCACCGAGACCGACGACGAGAGGCGGTCCGAGGCGCGCGCCCACGAGGGTCTGCGGCTCGTCCTTGTGCAGGAGCACGAGGGCGTAGATCCCTTCGAGCTCGCGCACGGCGGCGAGGACGGCCTCTTCGAGGGAACCCTTGTAGTGGTGAGAGACGAGGTGGGCCACGACCTCGGTGTCGGTCTGGGTCACGAACGCGTGGCCGGCCGCCTGCAGCCGGGCCTTCAGCGGGAGGTAGTTCTCGATGATCCCGTTGTGGACCACCACGATGTTTCCCGCGGTGTCCTGGTGGGGGTGCGCGTTCTCCTCGGTGGGGCGTCCGTGGGTGGCCCAGCGGGTGTGGCCCACGCCGTAGTCGCCCGCGAGCGGGTCCTGGGCCAGGCTGTCTTCCAGGTTCTTGAGCTTGCCCGCGGCCCGGCGCCGCTTGAGCACGCCGTTGCGCACCACCGCCACCCCCGCGGAGTCGTAGCCGCGGTACTCCAGCTTGCGAAGCCCCTCCACGATGACCGGGACCGCGTCGCGCGTGCCCACGTATCCCACGATCCCGCACATTTCAGTGCTTCCCCCCCGCGGCGGCGGCCAGCTTCTCTCTTCGCCGCTGCGCCCACCCCGGCTTCACGGTCTGGCGGGCGCGCCCGAGCGCCAAGGCCTGGGCGGGCACGTCTTCGGTGATCGCGCTCCCCGCGGCGACGTAAGCGCCTTCCCCCACCGTGACCGGCGCGACCAGGGTCGCGTCGCTCCCGATGAAGGCCCCCGCCTCGATCCGAGTCTGATGCTTCCGGGCCCCGTCGTAGTTGCAGGTGATGGTGCCGGCTCCGATGTTGACCCCGGGCCCGATGGCGGCGTCGCCGAGATAGGAGAGGTGCTGGGCCTTGGAGCCGTTCCCCAGGTGGGTTTTCTTGAGCTCGACGAAGTTGCCCACCCTCGCGCCCGTCCCCACCCGGCTCTCCGGGCGGATGTGGGCGAAGGGACCCACGCTGGCGTCGGCCTCCACCACGCACTCGCGCAGCAGGCAATGGTCGAGGACCTGAGCGCCCGGACCGATGTCGGCGTCCACCAGCCGAACGAAGGGGCCGACCACGGCTCCCGCGCGCACGACCGTCCGGCCCTCCAGGAACACGAAGGGGCGAAGGGTGGCTCCGGCTTCCACTCGAGCGTCCGGCCCCACGAACGTGGAGCCCGGATCCTCCACCCGGACCCCGGCCTCCAGGAGGTCGACCGCGCGCGCGTCCCGCTCGCGCCTCGGCCCTTCCACGACGTCGCGGTCACTGCTCATCGAGTCCTCTCCTTGGTTCTTTCCGGCGCCGGCCCGGGTGAGGCCTCAGGACGCCTGGGGATACACGAGAGCGACGAAGTCCGGATCTTCGCGGATGGGGTCGAAGTCGGAGTCGCTCTTCGCTTGGGCCCGGTTCGACGGGCCGACGACGATCGCGGAGCGGAGCGCCTTGAGGGCGCCCGTGGTGTCGCCGGACCGCGCGAAGGCGGCGGCTAGGCAATAGAGGACGTGCTCGTTGCGAGGGTGGATCTCGGCCGCCTGCTGGAGGTACTTGAGAGCGTCCTCGAACTCGCCACGGTTGTGCAGGTAGACCCCGTAGTTGAGCAGGTCCTCGAAGCCCTTGGGCCGGAAGTTCGGCCGCTTCTCCGTGGCTCGCTCACAGACCGCCCGGTAGGCCCGGGCACTCTCCAGGAGGTCGCGTTCTTGTCCGTGCTGCTCGATGAGCGAGTCGAACAGCTCCAGCGCACGGTCGAAGTCCTTCCTCCCGAGCGCCTTGACGGCCTTCTCGAAGAGCTCGAGGGCGGCACTTGGGCGTTTGTCCGCCGCCGCCCCCGCCTTCCGTTCGCCCATGTTCGCTCCTCCGGTCCCCGCGCGAATTTAGGAATTGGTCCTAGAAAAGAAGAGGGAGAGAGTAGCACGGGGCCGCCGCGCGTCCAAAGTGCCCGCGCACACAGCGCTCCCTGACCTGACCATCGGCGCCCGCCTGCGGTCCGTGAACGGGCGCCGGGATGCGGCTGGCGGAACGCGAGGGCCGCGACTCCCGACCTGCGACCGCCTCGGCTCGAGCCCCCGGGGTCTCGCGTAGACCAGAGAGGCACCCGAGCCGATCGACCGAGGCCAAGACCAGACCGTGGTCGCCCAGGCACACTGTGGCTCGGGCCAGGCGTGGTGCCACGACCACACAGACTCGCCCGACCGGCCAACTCGTTGATTTTAAGGGCACAGCCGCCCGCTGGAACCAGGTACCGCACTTGCATAGTGCGTTGACCAGCACAAGGAAGACCAGCAAGGCGAGCCAACACCACAACCATGAGTTACCGCAGGACGCTGAAGCAGCCGGTGGGGTGCACGGGAATCGGCCTGCACTCGGGAAAACCCGTCCGCCTTCGCCTGACGCCGGCTCCCGCCGGGCACGGCATCCGATTCCTCAGGGCCGACGTGGGGGTGGAAATCCCCGCCAACCTCGGGCATCTCTCCCGCCAGGACCACGCCACCACCCTCAGTCGTGACGGGGTTTCGGTGGATACGGTGGAGCACCTCTTGTCGGCGCTCTTCGCCCTTGGGGTCGACGACGTGCTCGTGGAGGTGGACGGACCCGAGATCCCCATCCTGGACGGGAGCTCCGCCCCCTTCGTGATCCTGATCCACGAGGCGGGGCTTCGGCCCCACCACGTGGGGCGACAGCACCTCAAGGTCTTGAAGCCGGTGGAGGTGGTGCGCGGGGGCAAATGGGCGCGCCTCGTGCCCGCCGAGCATTTCGAGATCAGCTACGACATCGGCTTCGATCACCCGCTGCTCCGACACCAGGCGGCGAGCCTCCGGATCACGCCCCGGGTATTCGCCGAAGGGGTGGCGCCCGCCCGGACGTTCGGCTTCCTTCGTGAGGTCGAGACCTTGCGCCGCCACGGCCTGGCCCTCGGGGGCAGCCTCGAGAACGCGATCGTGATCGGGGAGAGCGGCGTTTTGAACACCAAGCTCCGCTTCGAGGACGAGTTCGTCCGCCACAAGATCCTGGACGCCATCGGCGATCTGGCGCTTCTCGGGCACCCGCTGGTCGGTCGCCTCGAGGCCTCGAAGGCCGGTCATGCCTTGCACGCGGCCGTGGCCCAGAAGCTCCTCGCGACCGACGACGCCTGGGCCCTCGTGGCCGATCCCGGGGCGTCGCGGCTGGAGCCGGGCCTTCCCCACCTCCGTCCCGCCGAAGCCTGACCTCCTCGCTTCGAGTAGACGCCTAAGGCGTCTCGGGTTCGACCGTGGCCTCGACCTTGACCTCGACGAGGCCTGCCTGGGGATCGTTGGACCGCACCATCACGCTCCGGAGCACGCGTCCCCGGTAGGCGCGGGTCTCCAGGGAAACCCGAAGCGGCGTCGTGCCGCCAGGCTCGACGACCCTGCTGTCCATGAGCGCGGCCGTACACCCGCAGGTCGTGGAGACCGACTCGATCACCAGGTCCTCGTTCCCGAAGTTCCGGATGCTGAACTCCTTGCGCAGGGTCTTGTTCTGCGCCGCCCGGCCGAAGTCGAAGGACTCCGGCGCCACGCGTATCCGCGGTCCGGCGACGGCTTCGCTCTTCTTGTCGCCTTCCTGCGAAACCCCCGGACCCGCCAGGAGCACGGCCGCCACCGCCCAGGCCAGGTTTCTCAAGAGGTCCTCCCCGCCGCTCTCCCCCGGCCCTTCCGGCGGCTCGCGGTCAGGCGGCGCATGTAGGCGTCGAGCATCTCGTTCTCGTAGGTGACGGAGTTCAGGAACAGGCTCTCCACCAGATAACGGCGCCGCTCCTCCTCCGGCATCTGCGCGACGATGCCCTCGATCTCCCGCATCATGTCCTCGAACGACACCTTGAGCTGGCGCTTCAACGTCACTTCCCGGTAGAGCGCCTCCAGCACGCCCAGGAGGTCGCCGTCGAGGCCGAGCTCGAACCCGGTGGACAGGCGCACCCTACGCATCGGCCTTCCCCCGGCCCTTCCGGGGCGCGAAGGAGAGGACCGCGTCGTCCTCGTCTCGGTGGATGTCCACGATCTTGTGGACGCCGGTCATGGATATCATGGTCTCGACCCGCGGTTGGAGGCCGGCGAGGCGGACCGCGCCCGACCGCTCCTGGAGGAGGCGATGGATGTCCATGAGGCACCCGATGGAGGCACTGTCGATGTAGGTGACCGCGGAGAGATCGATCACCAGCTTCCGCGCCCCCGCGTCCACGAGCTGACGCACCTCGGTGAAGAACGCCGAGAGCACCGGGTAGGTCAGCTTCGCTTCCTTGACCCGCACCACGCGAACGTCGCCCTTCTCGTTGACCACGAGCTCCATCACCTCACCTCCGCCCCGCTCTTCGCGCCGCTTCCCGCGTGCGCGAGGGCTGCTGCGCGCGCAGGAGCAAGCGCGTCAGCTCCTCTCGTCCCCGGTTGATGCGGCTCTTGACCGTGCCCTCGGGCAGGCCCAAGTGGTCGGCCATCTCCTGGTAGCTCAGTCCTTGCAGGTCGCGGAGCACCACCGCTTCGCGGAGCTTGTCGGGCAAGAGGTCGAGGCCGCGGCGCAGGAGGCTGCTGCGGTCCTGGTCCTCGAGCGCGCGATAGGGATTGCCGGACGAGGCCGGGGCCAGGTCGAAAGCCACGAGGTCCTCGACCACCACCTCCCGCTCGCGCTTGCTGGCCCGGTAGCGGTCGATACAGTAGTTCCGTGCGACGGAGCTCAGCCAGGTCGAGAAATCGGCGTCACGGTTGAACTTGTCCAGGCTCCGAAAGACCTTGAGGAAGATTTCCTGGGTCAGGTCTTCCGCCTCGTCGTGCTTGCCCGTGAACTTGTAGGCGATATGGAAGACCTTGCGTCGAAAACGGCCCACGACGAGGTCCCAAGCCGAGTTGTCCTTCCGCAGGCAGCGCTCGATGAGCTCCGTGTCGGAAGGCGAGACCTTCCCGTCGTCCAATCGCCTCGTTCCGTGGGAGTGGCCGGTCTCCGATGAGGCCGACGGCGAGGATGATACCGGCATCGGGCGAAGACCGTCAAACGCGGAAGGTGACGATCACTTGACCTCCGGCCGGCCGGCGGCGGTCCAGGCCGTGTACCAGTAGCTGCCCACGTCTTCGGCCGCACTCGAGAGCCGCTCGCGGAGCAGCGGCCCCGCGCGCCGCATGAGATCGTCGTAGTAGGCCTCGGTGTAACCGCCCTTGCCCCGCTTGGCCAGCTCCTCGACGTAGAGCACGTTGTCGAGCCAGACGTAGGTGGCGTTCAGCATCGAGAAGACGTAGTCCCGGGGGTCGTCGAGGTAGACGGCGGGCCCGGGGTTGAGGTCGAGTTTTCTCTCCATGGCCTCGGGGAGCTTGTCCGAGATGCGGAGCCAAAGGCCGTGCTGGCCCGTCTTCTGGCCGTCGGCGTTGTCGCCCAGGGCCAGGGGATTGTGGATTTCGGCCACGAGGCCCGCGAGAGTATCCGACTCCTCCAGGATCTTCGCCTTGTCCCGGCCCTTGAAGGCCTCCACCAGCCGGCCGTAAGACTCGTGGATCAGCCACGGAAGCCTTCCGACCTCGGGGGCCTTTTCACCGAAGCGCTTCTTCATCTCGGCATCCGAACGGGGCAGATCCGCGAAGGGGAAGGGCAGGAGCCGATCGATGGCGAAGCGGCGCTCGGATCCCCTCTCGGGCGGCGTCGCCTCGGGGGAGAGGCTCGGGATCTCCAGCCGATGCTCCTTGTAGAAAGGCTTCAGCTGCTTGGGCAAGGTCTCGATCGCCTGGAGCAATACCGCCTGCTCGGCCGCCGGCCCGAAGGCCAGGGCCGGGACGGTGAAAAGAACGCTCGTGATCGCGAGCGCGATCCCCGTCACCCCTGCGGCGAGGCACCGTTCGAGACGCCCGTGCCCCACCACCGTCCCCGAGCCTCGCTGTTCCAACCCCGCCTCCTTCAAGTGCCGGACCGACCCCGTGTCCGTCAAACCACGCGTGCCGCGGCCAGGAGCCGCACTTCGGCGGCGCCCGCGTCCCGGAGCGCCCGCGCGCATGCCGAGGCGGTGGCGCCGGTGGTGAGCACGTCGTCGACCAGCACCACCACCCGCCCCGCGATCTGCGCGCGCCGTCTGACCGCGAAGGCCCCCGCCACGTTCAGCCGGCGTCCCGCGGCCGAGAGGCCGGCCTGCGGTCTCGTGTCCTTGCGGCGCACGAGGGCCCCCGGAACGGCCGCCACCCCCGCCCTTTGGGCGAGCTCGTTGGCCAGAAGCTCCGCCTGGTTGAAGCCGCGCTCCAGGCGGCGCCGGGGGTGCAGTGGCACCGGCACCAGCGCCTCGCTCCCCCGGAGGACATCCCGGACGGTGTCCCACCGGAGCAGCTCCTCCGCCAGACGTCCCGCCACCCGGCGCCGGGACCGGTACTTGAACTCGTGGATCGCGGCCTTGAGGCTGCCCTCGTAGGGCCCGAGGCTGGCGCCGGCCACGAAGGCCTGGAGCCCCCGACGGCAGCGCCCGCACGCCCTGAGCCCCTCCGGAAGGGGCAGCCCGCATCGGCAAAGGGCGCTCCGGTGGCGGGGCAGACCCGCCCAGCAGTCCTCGCAGAGCGGACCGCGGGTGGGGTGGGCGAGGGCGGCGCCGCAGGCGGGGCAGGACGATGGAAAGACGACGGCGAGGAGGGGATCGACGAAACGCGCGGTCGCCTCCGCCAGGGAGAGGCTCATGCCCGCGAGCCTCGCTCACATTCCCCGGTCACAGGAGACCCTGCTCCTGCTTCTCCTGACAAGAGAGACAGTGGCTCGCCCAGGGCACCGCTTCCAGGCGTTTCATGTTCATCTCGTCCTCGCAGACGACGCAATGCCCGAAGCGCTTGTCTTCGATCCGCTCGAGGGCGCGATCCACGAGCTGCACGAGATCCCGCTCCGAGTTCGACAGGCTGAACAGGAACTCCTTGGTGTAGGAGTTCGAGGCCTTGTCCGCGATGTCCTGCGCGCCCTCTTCATCCGCTTCCTTCCCATAAGTCTTGTTCTTCTGGAATACCTCCAGGATCTCGGCCTTCTTTTGAAGGAGCTTCTCCCGGAAAGCCTTGATCTTCTTCTGGTCCATCTTCACCGTGTCCTTCACCTGAGCTTTCACTTTTGACCTCATGGGAGCCCGAAGCGGCGCCTCTTCTCCCAAAGAGCCTTGCGGCTGATCCCCAGGACCGCGGCGGCCCGTGTCTGGCTGCCCCCGGTCTGCTCGAGCACGAAGCGGATGTAGGCCTGTTCCACGTCCTTCAGAGAGGGCCGCCGGTCGCGTCCGGCCCAAAGCGTCGCCGGCTGCTCCAGGAGGGCCGCGGGCAAGGCCTGCAGGGGCAGGACCTCGTGGGTCGCGAAGAGGCTCGCCCGCTCCACCACCGACCGGAGCTCACGGACGTTGCCGGGCCAGGAGTAGCCGCGGAGGGCTTCCATGGTCTCGGGCGCGAAAGCCCGCGCCGGGGTCGTTCCGCGCGCCCGCTCCCGCGAGAGGAACAGCTCGGCCAGGGGAGCGATGTCCTCGCGGCGCTCGCGCAGCGGGGGAACCCGGATGGGCACCACGTTCAGACGATGGAAGAGGTCTTCGCGGAAGCGTCCGGCCGCCACCGCCTGGGCGAGGTCCACGTTGGTCGAGGAGATGAAGCGCACGTCGACCTCGATCGTCCGGGTTCCTCCCACCCGCTCGAATGACCTCTCCTCGACCACGCGCAGGAGCTTGGCCTGGAGGGGCAGGCTCAGGTCCTGGATCTGGTCGAAGTGGAGGGTGCCGCCCCTCGCCATCTCGATCTTCCCGAGCTTGCCCTGCTGCGCGTCGGTGAACGCGCCGCGCTCGTGGCCGAACAGCTCGGACTCGAGGAGGTCCTCGGGTATCGACGGGCAATGCACCTTGATGAGAGGGGCGTCGCTGCGCAGGCCCCCGTAGTGCAGCCAGTGGGCCAGGAGGTCCTTGCCGGAGCCGCTCTCTCCCTCCAGAAGCACCGCACTCTTCGCGTCCGCCAGACGGGCCAGCACCGGGACCAGGGCGCGCATGGCCGGGGACTCGGCCACGACCCCGGTGAGGGCGTCCCGGGCCGCCGCGGTCATCCTGCGATCTCCCGCCGGCCGGCCCCGCCCCAGAGCCGCTCGAGGTCGTAGAAGGCCCGGGTCCGCGGGGTGAAGATGTGGACCACGAGGGCCCCGTAGTCGAGGAGGATCCACTCGCGGCGGGGGTAGCCCTCGGCGTGCAGGGGACGAATGCCGAGGTCGCGCAGGGCATCCTTGACGGCATCGGCAATCGCCAGGAGCTGCTTCTGGTTGGCCCCGGACACGATCAGGAAAGCGTCGGTGAACGAAGCGTCGCGCCGCAGGTCGAGGACCACAACGTCCTCGGCCTTCTTGCCCAAGGCCGCCCGTGCCGCTTTCTCGACCAGCGGATCGACGCTCACGCGTAGAGTCTCCGCTTGGCGATGTAGTCGGCCACCGCGTCGGGCACCAGGTAGCGGACGCTGCGCCCCTCCCGGACCCGCGCCCGGACCGTGGTCGCGGAGATGGGCAGGGTCGGTCCGGACACGAGGCTCACGCCCGCCGCATCCGCGAAAGGTGGCGCGGGAGGGAGGCTCTCGTCGCCGGGGCGAGGCACGACCGCCACGTGGCACGAGGCGAAGATCCGCGCGGCGTCCCGCCATCCCGTCATCTCCTCAAAGGTATCACTCCCCACGATCAGGCAGAGTGAGCCGGGCCCCTCCGCGAGGAAGGCGGAGACGGTGTCGACGGTGTAGCTCGGTCCTCCCCGCCGAAGCTCCAGGTCGGACGCCTCGAAGGGTCCGTGGGCGGCGGTGGCCAGGGCCGTCATCGCAAAACGGTCCAGGGCCGAGGCGACGGGTCCGGACCGGTGCGGGGGCAGGGCGGCCGGCACGAACACCACCCTATCGAGGCCCAGGGCCTCCCGGGCGCTCTCGGCGGCCCGGAGGTGGCCCAGATGAATGGGATCGAACGTGCCCCCCATCAACCCGAGCCTCAAACCGATCCCTCGACCGCGACCGGCGCCAGGGCGCGGGTCACGAGGCCCAGGAGGGCGCGCTTCAGCTCCGTGAGACCCAGACTGGCGACCGCGGACACCGGCACCACCTCGAGCCCCAGCTCCGCCGCCATCGCCACGAGCCGCGGCAGCGGGTCGTCGCCCGACACGGCGTCCCGTTTGGTGGCGGCCACGAGCTGTGGCCGCTCGAGTAGACCGGGGTCGGCCGCCCGGACTTCGTCCAGCACCGTCGCGAAGTCCGCGGTCGGCTCGCGGCCGCTCGCCCCGGAAGCGTCGACCACGTGGAGCAGGGCCCGCGTCCTCTGCACGTGCCTCAGGAACTGAAGGCCGAGACCCGCCCCCTGGTGCGCACCCTCGATGATGCCCGGTATGTCGGCGGCTACGAACGAGGAGTCGTCCACGGCGACGACCCCCAGCACCGGGGTCACGGTGGTGAAAGGATAGTCTCCGATCTTCGGGCGCGCGGCGCTCAAGCGCGAAAGCAGCGTGGACTTACCCGCGTTGGGCGCGCCCAGGAACCCCACGTCCGCGATGAGCCTCAGATCGAGCCGGAGCCAGCGCTCTTCCCCGGGCTCGCCGGGCTCCGCCTCGCGCGGGGCACGGTTCAGGTTCGAGAGGAAGGACCGGTTGCCGCGTCCCCCGCGCCCCCCGCGGGCCACGCGGAGGCGGTCCCCGTCGCGGAGGACCTCGCCGAGCACCGCCCCGCTGACGTCGTCTCGGGCTTCGGTTCCGGGAGGAACCGGAATCAGAAGCTCCTCCCCCCCGCGCCCGGTGCGATTGCCCGGTCCGCCGTGCTGGCCGCGCTCGGCGCGGAGCTCCGTGTGGTAGCGGAGCGGGAGAAGCGTGCTTTCGTGGGGGGACGCCAGGAGGGCCACGTCGCCCCCGGGACCGCCCATCCCTCCGTCGGGGCCGCCTTTCGGCACGTAGGGCTCGCGGCGGAAGCTGGAGCAGCCGCGCCCCCCATCGCCCCCCTTGACGAAGATCTTGACCCGGTCGACGAACATGAGCAGACCGCCGGCGAGCCCGCCGACCGTCGTCTCGGGCCTAGCTCGCCGCGGGGAGCACGCTCACGCGCAGGCCGCGCGCGCCGTGATCCTCGAAGCGGACCACCCCGTCGACGAGAGCGAACAGGCTGTGGTCCTTGGCCAGCCCGACGTTGCTACCGGGCTTCCACTTCGTGCCGTGCTGGCGCAGGATGATCGCCCCGCCCCGCACCTCCTCGCCCCCGAAGCGCTTCACCCCCAGCCGCTGGGAGTTGCTGTCCCGGCCGTTGCGGCTCGAGCCCTGCCCTTTCTTGTGCGCCATTTCGTTCCTTGACCCTTCGGAAAAACGGGAACGGCCGCCGGCTTCACCCGGGGCCGCTTCTTGCCGACTCGGAGGGAGCCCGAGCTCAGCTACGCTTGGATCTTCTCGATCTTGAGCGCGGTGAAGTCCTGCCGGTGGCCGCGGGTCTTCCGAAAGTGCTTCCGCTTCTTGTAGTGGAACACCCGAACTTTGGCGCCCCTTCCGTGCTCCAGCACCTTCCCCAACACCGAGGCCCCCGCCACTCGCGGCGAGCCGATGCGGGTCTCCTGGTCCGTGGCCACCAGCAGGACCTCATCGAGGGTGACGTCTTGTCCCGACCCCGCTTCGAGGCGCTCCACCCGGAGGACCTGGCCCTCTTCGACCCGATACTGCTTGCCGCCCGTCTTCACGATCGCGTACACGGTGCATCCTCCATGCAACACGCCGAAACGAGAGAAGTTAACATAGCCGGCGACGCCGGTCAAATAGGGGGAACGCCCAAACGCCCAAGGGAGCCGGCCCTCGGGTTCAGGTCAGAAGTCGTACCCGATCCAGAACTGGAACTTCCAGGGAGTGGAGACCTTGAGGTCGGTGAGCTTCACCCAGTCGAAGTGGAGGGGGTATCCGAGGAGGAACGCCTGGAGGCCGAAGCCCCACGAGGCTCGGCCGTTCACCAGGTGGAAGCCCGAGACCGGCTCGCCGAAGACACAGGCCGCCTCGGTCCCTTCCACGCAGTTCACGAAGGAGAGGCCGTCGTCGCTCGTGCCGAACTGGAACTGCTCGCCCCGATACGTGGCCCCCCCGACCCCCGCGAACAGGGTCGCGCGGATGGGCCCGAGGATGCCGATGGGCGTGGCCGCGAGGTTGATGAGCGGCAGGCGAAGCTCCAGGTTGGCGAAGAAGGCCTTGTTCCCGGAAAGAGAGAGGTAGGGGTAACCCCGTAGCTCCTGGTTCCCGCCGAAATAGGTGATGGCCGGGTTGTCGCCGGTCGAGTAGGTCCCGAAGGCGCGGACCGCGAATATGGTGGAGGTCGAACCCAGACGGAAGTACTTGCGCGCGTCGGCGCGGAGGGTCTGCCGGCTGAGGGTGCCCCCGATGGACGGGGCCAGTTCCGCGGTGAACGAGGAGGTGTGCCCCGAGAGGGGGCCGAATTGGGCGAAGCGGGTCGTTTCCGTCACCAGCGACAGGCTGACGGGAAGGAGGGTGCCGCTGTTCAGGAAGAGCGGCACGCCCTGCCGCGCGGCCTCCTCCTCGATGAGCTGCTGCACCTCGACGTTCTCGAACTGCTCCTTGATCCTGTAGATCCCCGCCGAGGCCTCGAGGCGCACGAATTTGTTCAGGGGATACTCGCCGACCAGCACCCCTCCGGTGAAGCGCTGGGTGGCATAAGCGCCCTGCCGCGAGAAGCCGGGCTGCAGGTTGTAGGGAGAGCTGTAGAAGAACTGCTTCTGGTCGAAGATGTTCGCTCCCCAGTGCAGGCGGCGCGAGAGGTTCTGGAAGCTCGCCTGGTAGCTCTGGAACTCGCGGAACGAGTAGGCGGTGATCACCAGGTCCTTGTCGCCGAGGACGTCGGTCAGGGCCACCTGGGAGCCGCCGAAGAAGTCGCCGCTCGAGGTCACGCCGATGTTCAGGGGTGGCCGGCCCTCGAGCTGCATCCCCTCGAAGACCTTCTTCCCCCGTTTGTTCTCGGGCACGACCTGGTGGGGCACGTCGGCCTGGAAGTCCACCGAGCCTTCTTCGGCGGAGCGGACCTCCTGCTCCACCTCTTTCATCGGATCGCCGGGATCCTTCGCGAAGAGGCGGTACTCGCCCTTGTAGTAGGTGATGAAAGCCAGACGGTCGCCGTTCTTGCCCTTCAACACTCCGGGCGCCATGTTGCCGCCGAGGGCGTCCGTGAACTGCTGGATGACGCCGGTCTCGAGGTCGAGGCTCCGCAGGTTCGGGATGTCGTCGTCCTCGTCGGAGGAATAGTAGATGCGCTTGCCGTCCGTGGAGAAGGTGGGGGTGAGATCGTCGTGGGGCCCGAAGGTCAGCTGGGTCTTGCGGCCGGGGTTCGCGAGCGGAAACGAGAAGACCTTGTCGTGGCCCGAGACCCGCCGGGTGTAGATCACCGTGGCGCCGTCCGGCGAGATCTGGGGGTCGTTGTCCGCGAAGTCGTCGTTCGTGAGGTTCTTGAGTTCCCCGCTCTCCAGGTCCATGACATAGAGGTCGGAGATCGCGTCCTTGATGGCGGCGAAGAGGACTCCGCGGCCGTCCGGAAGCAGCGCCGGAGCCTGCGCCTGGTCGACCGACACCGGAAAGCGCCGCAGGATGCTCCCGTCGAGGGCCGAGATCAGGAAGAGGGTGCGCCTCTTGTCGGCCCGCGCGAAGAACACGACCGTGTCCCCCCGGGGATCGAAGGCGATGGAGCGGCCGGAGGTGAAGTTGTCGCTGAAGGAGATGCTCTCGTAGGCCCCGCTGAAACCGCCCGTCAGGTTGCGGACGATCGAGCCGTCCTTGGTCGAGAGGAGGACGATGTCGGCCTCGCCGTCGCCCCGGTTCGCGGTCAGGGCCGCCACCAGCTCCCCGGAGGGGCTGGGGGCAAAGGCGAAGACCTGCGTGAACTTGGTCTTCTCCTGGTTCGGGGAGAGGTCCTTGCCGTAGTCGTCGGGCCGCTGCTTGTCGCGGTAGGGCCGGAAGCGCTCCTTCAGCCACTTGTCGAAGCCGGCGTCGAACTCCTCGGGAGTGTTCCGAAAGGCCTGCTGGTAGATATCCTCCACCGAGCCGCCCAGGACGCCCTTGCGGAGGGTGTAGAGGAACTGGCGGATGCCCTCCTTGCCGTAGCGCGCCTCCATGTACTCGAAGGCGGCGTGGCCCATGTTGTAGACGAGGCGTCCGCTGAAGGCCTCGAACTCCGCCCGCGACAGCTTCGGCACCTGGTCGGTGATCGCGGCGTCGCGGATCATCATCAGGTCGAGGGGGTCCCAGAGACCTCGGAAGTACTCGGCCAGCCCCTCGTCGATCCAGAGCGGGATGCCCCTTTGGAAGAGCCCTCGCGGGATCATGTTGAACGCGAAGACGTGGGTCAGCTCGTGCTGGATGAGGCCGTTCAGCTTGTCCGGAGGCTCGTCGATCGGCAGGAGGAGGCGGCCCCGCGTCGGCTCCGCGAAAGCCAGCACTCCCTCCGGCAGGAAGGTCGGGAACAGGTTCGTCTGTTCGAACTCGGAGTGGGTCTTGTAGAGGATGGCGGGGATCGGCTCCGGCATCTCGTGTTTGAGCCCGGCGGACAGCTTCTGGTACCCGCTTTCGAGGTAGGAGGTGAGGCGGGAGAGGTGCTGCTCGAACTCCGGGTAGTAAAAGACCTCGAAATGCGGGCTCCTGTAGATCCGCCAGGCGAAGTTGTCGTAGTGGACCTTGTTCTTCCCGAAGTAGGGGATGTACCCGGTCGCATACTGCGCTTGGGCGGGCCCGGGCAGGAAGGAAAGAAGGGCAAAGAGGGCGGC
>Ga0209640_10002392_pt1 | contig 16330 bp, 17 predicted proteins | sample RifCSP10_1_FD_184018 | JGI IMG/M metagenome (GOLD analysis project Ga0209640, IMG submission 184018) | Soil microbial communities from Rifle, Colorado - Rifle CSP2_sed 10_1 (SPAdes) (version 2) | ecosystem: Environmental > Terrestrial > Deep subsurface > Rock core/Sediment | place: Rifle...
GATACGCAAGGCACTGAAGTTGGTGGCGAAGGCGCCCGCCGCCAACTGAGGTCGCTGACCTGCCTCCGCAGTAGGTCCACGCAAGATTGGCGATCCTCCTCTTGCGGCCAGGATCCGGACCAGGTGAGTTTATGAGCGCGCTGCTGAAGCTCTTGCTATGTTAGTGACCTATCTGCTGAACGAACGTTGCTAGACGAACATGGATGGACAACCTCCTTCCCACCTGACAGAATGACTGCCGCAGTTTATCATCGTCACCGAGTCTGAATCCCCTTGGCCCAAGCGACCGAAAAACAAACTCCGCATAAAGTCGAACTAAGCCGCGACCTCACGAAGCTCGGGAGCTACGCCACGATCATAGGCATGCTCGTAGGTTCGGGCATCTTCGTGGTCACCGGCGAATCGGGCGCGGTTGCGGGGCCTTCGGTGCCCCTCGCCTACCTGATCCTCGCGCCGGTCATACTTGCGACGGCCGTAGCGTATTCGGTCTACATCTCGACCCCGCTGGGCATCAGGCCGGGCGGCGCTTACATTCACATCTCACGCACGACGCAGAACTACTACGTCGGATTCATCGCGTTGTGGCTCAAGTGGCTTGCGTACATCGGCGCGCTCGCGGTGCTTTCAACGTCGCTGGGGCGGTACTTCAAGTTCTTCTACCCCAACATGGATCAATCGTTGGCGGCGTTGCTACCGTTCGGCCAGTCGCTGCTCGAGCGTTATCCGGCCGACCCAAGTCTGGGCGAACTGGTCATCGCCTCGGCGTCGCTGCTGTTCTTCTTCGTGTTCAACCTCGTAGGCGTGAAGTTCTACGGCTGGCTTCAAACGGCGATGTTCTTGGTGTTGTGCCTCGCGATCGTCGTGCTGGTTGTTCCCGGCTTGTTTGCGATTGACTTGAAGAACTTCTCGCCGCTTTTCCCTTACGGCTTCTGGGTCAGCGGGCCGCCGGGAAGGGAAGTCGGATTTATGGCGGCTTTGCCCGCGCTGTTCTTCGCGTATGCCGGCTTCGAGAGCCTCGCCCAGACGGCGGGTGAGACCAAGGAAGCCCGGCAGTCGCTCCCCAGGATATTCGTCAATGGCATCTTGATCTCGATGGCGATTTTCTTTCTGATGTCGCTCGTGGCGTTTGGAATCGTGCCTCACGAGGAACTGGCCGAGTCGAAATACGCGATGTCGCTGGTGGCCGCGCGGTTTCTTCCGTGGTGGGGAGGGGCAGTGGTGACGGTTGGAGCGCTGATGGCGTTCACGACCAGCCTGAACGCGACGCTCTACGTTCCGGCGCGAATCCTGTACGTATTTGGTGAAGACCGAATGGCGCCCGGTTGGTTCGCAAGAATCGGCAAGCGGTTTCGCACGCCCTGGGTGAGCCTGGTGATCAACACGACGATCGCGGTTGCGCTGCTGTGGACCAAGAAGTTCGGCTACGTGCTGAACATTGCGCTGGTCTCGATGTTCCTGCTTTACGGCTTGCACAGCGCTTCGCTCATTGCGCTGCCATTCATCAGGCCGGCGCTCTACAAGACGGCGCGAGTAAAACTGCGGCCTGCGTTTCTGGTGATCGCCGGGCTGGTATCACTTGCGTCGATGTCCTATCTCGCGGCCGTGACGATCGCGCGCGACATCGCGAAGCAGTCGGCGCTTCCTGCCGAGCAGAGGGGATTGACAGTCTGGCAGCTTCTTCTCATCTGGACGATTGCGGGGACGATTCTCTATGCGATTGCAAGATGGGAAGGGCGACGAGAAGGGTTCGACTACAAGCGCCAACTCACGAAAGATTGGGTCGACGAATGAGTTGAGCTAGGACAATCCGTCGTATCGCAACGAAGCCTCGGCCTCGGTGGTACGGCATTCCCCGGCGGTTTCTCCTACACGAGAGTCTTCGCCCCTGATTGAGATAACCTGTCCGAGCATAAATCAGAGTTAACCTGAGGCTGTTTGATCAGAGTTCGGGGCTGAAACTTGTTGACACTCAGCGTTTCTGTGATATCGTAGGCGCGATGGTTGCCGCGAATGATTCGCGGCGGGGGCAGCGCAGAAGAGTTCGACTCATTATTCTTAGCTTACTTAAAGGGCCTCTTGCGACTGGTGACTCGACATAGGGCACAGGCCGATACAAGACCAATGGCGGGCGGTGATCCTCCTTGTGGAGGACCGCCCGCTTTTGCGGTCTACACGCGAAGAGGTGATGGCGATTGAAGAGGATCAAACGCGCACTAATAAGCGTCTCGGATAAGACTGGTCTTAGCGATTTCGCGCGGCGTCTCAGCGCTTGCGGAGTCGAGTTGATATCGACGGGCGGAACGGCGCGAGGGCTGAGGGAAGCCGGGCTTGAAGTTCGCGATGTTTCCGACCTCACCGGGTTTCCAGAGATTCTGGGAGGCCGCGTCAAGACACTGCACCCCAGAGTCCACGGCGGGATTCTCGCGATCAGAGGGAATGCCGAGCATCAGCGCCAGGTCAGTGATAACCACATCGAGTACATCGACATGGTGGTCGTGAACCTGTATCCGTTTCAGGAGACGGTCGCTCGCGAGGCCGTCACAGCAGAAGCCGCGATTGAGAATATAGACATCGGAGGCCCGTCGATGATTCGTTCGGCGGCGAAGAACTTCGAAGACGTTGCGGTGGTGACCGCGGCGTCGGACTATGCGGCAGTGGCCGACGAAATGGAAAAGAGCGGCGGCGGGCTCTCGCTCGCCACGAGGTTGAGGCTTGCGCGGCGCGCGTTCGATGTGACGGCCCGGTACGACGCCGCGATCGCGGAGTACTTCGCGGGCTCGCTAGGCCTTGCTGCCGGGAACGAGTCGCTCAACGTCGAAACCCCCGCGACGCTCCCCGCCCGACTCACACTGTTTGGCACGAAGGCATCCGACTTGCGCTATGGCGAGAACCCGCATCAGCGTGCGGCGCTCTACTTCACTGACGGTATGGGTCAAGGGCTTGCGGGGGCCGACAAGCTCCAGGGCAAGGAACTGTCGTTCAATAACCTGATCGATCTCGACGCGGCCTGGTCGCTGGTATCGGAGTTCGACGAACCCGCCTGCGTGATAGTCAAGCACACGAATCCTTGCGGCGCCGCGACCGGGTCAAGCGTTCGGGACGCATTCGACAAGGCGCGCGCGACAGACCCGGTGTCTGCCTTTGGCGGCATCATCGGAATCAACCGGACCGTAACCGGCGACGCTTCGCGCGCAATCGCTGAGACATTCTTCGAGGCGATTGTCGCGCCAGAGTACGAGCCGGCGGCGCTTGAAGCGTTGGGCTCCAAAAAGAACCTTCGCGTCATTCGGATGGGAACCGTGACAAGTGCCGGACCGCCGTTTGACGTTCGCATGATTGACGGCGGACTGCTGGTTCAGGATCCGGATCGGGGCTGCGTGGATGAGAGTTCGATCCGTACCGTGGCCGAGCGACGCCCGACCGATGGGGAGATGAAGGCATTGCGATTCGCCTGGGTGATCGCCAAGCACGTGAAATCCAATGCGATCGTGTACGCGAGGGAAGGCCAGCTCGTCGCGGTCGGAGCCGGCCAGATGAGCCGCGTCGATTCGGTGAAGCTCGGCGTAATGAAGGCGCAGCTTCCTCTGGGGGGAACGGTTCTGGCCTCGGACGCTTTCTTTCCGTTTCGCGATGGCGTCGATGAGGCGGCGCGGGCCGGCGTCACGGCGGTGATTCAGCCGGGCGGGTCCGTGCGCGACGACGAAGTAATAGCCGCCGCAAACGAGCACAATCTGGCGATGGTGTTTACTGGAATGCGCCACTTTAAGCATTGAGCATCAGCGGGCAGTCGGTCGCCGGCTGCCTTGATGAGTGTAGCTGTTCGCGAATGAAGTCCGAGTTGCTTCCGCGTTGCGCGGAGGCCGAGAACAACCTAACGAAGGAGAAGATCCATGGAAGATCAAGGAATGTTTGGTCAAGGTGGTGGTGAATGGACACCGCCTGAAGCCGCGGCTCCGGAAGCCGCGGCTCCGGCGCCTCCGCCGCCCGTAGCCGCGCCGGCTCCAACACCAGCCGCGCCCAGGAAGAAGGCCGCTGCGAAGCCGAAGAAGAAGGCCAAGCCGGCAAAGAAGGCCGCGCCCAAGAAGCCCGCTAAGAAGAAGGCTGCCCCAAAGAAGGCCGCCAAGAAAGCCGCGCCCAAGAAGGCGGCAAAGAAAGCTGCCGCCAAGAAACCGGCCAAGAAAGCCGCGGCAAAAAAGGGCAGCGCCAAGAAAGCTGCCAAGAAGGCCGCGCCGAAGAAGGCCGCCAAGAAGCGCGCTGCAAAAAAGGGCCGCCGATAGCCAACAGAGCCATCGACCGAGGATGGCCGCCATCTTCACCAACCGGGCGGCCATCGTCTCTCTCGAAAGTAACCGCCTTGTCGACTTCGCAGAGCTGCACGAGGCGCGAGACGCACTTGACCAGCGCCAGACGAGGGTACTTCTCTTGTTGAACCTGACCTTCCCTGATAGCGCGTGGGCGAGGGACGGTCACTCTTGCGTCCGATCATCGCCGGTCGACTCCCGAACCCACTTCAAATAGTCCTCCGAGCCGTACTTGATGTCGCACGCGATGACCTCGGCGGTCGTGTAACTGTGGAGTTCTTTCACTCGCCGCTCGACCTCGTCGTAGCGCCTCGCAGCCGTCTTGATGATGAGCAACAATTCCTGATCGCGCTGGACCTTCCCCTCCCAGCGGTAGACGGATTCGATGCCGGGCACGATGTTCACGCACGCGGCCAGCCGTTCGGAGACTAACGCGTCGGCAATGCGAGCGCCTTCGTCGCGCGAGGGCACCGTGACCAAGATGATCAGCTCAGAGCTCATTCTCGTGATTCGTCCGGGCGATACTATAGTTGTATTGCGGCTGGACGATCAATTGGCAAACTCGCCGGGCCGGGCGGACGGCTCAGTTCGCAGGACCCTTCGATGCTGTGACTTCGGAACTCATCAGCGTATCGCTCGACCCGCCGGGCGTTGCGTTGATGAATCGTCTCACCCACTCGGTGAACACGTAGCCCTCTTCGATGAAAGGGAAGTGACCGCTGTGTTCCATCACCACAAGCCTCGACAGCGGCAAGCCGCCCGCTAACTCCGAAGCCTGATCAAGAGGCGTAACAAGATCGTACCGACCTCCGATCACGAGCGTGGGCGCTTTGATTTCGCCAAGCCGAGCCCTGACGTCGAATCCCCCCGCTTCGTTTGCCAGCACCTGCTTCCTCGCCAGCGCGTCGAAGTACATCTCGTAGACGCTGCGGTCCAGCGTCTGGCCATCCGGCGGCCTGTGAAAGTAGCGCGGCGCCAAAAGGCGATAGCGGCGGCGCACGCGGTCACACGGAGTTACCACGCCCGAGCTTCCTTCTGATGAGTAGTAAGTCATCGACTCGTTAGGCGCGAGCGACTTCGCTATCCGCTTTTCAACATCGGCCGGGTTCTCAATCGTTGCGGAAGTGCCGACCAGGATCAACCGCTTGACTCTCTCCGGATGACGCAGCCCATACGTGAGTGCGACCGCGCCCCCGAAACTGTGTCCGAGCAGCGTCACCCGATCCAAGTGAAGCGACTCGCGCAGCGCTTCGACGTCTTCGGCCATCTCACCGAGCGAAGCCGGCCCCGATGCAGTGAAGCTGAGCATGTCGGCGCGCCGGTCGAAGTAGACGATCGTGAGGTAGCGGCTGAGTTGTGACAGCACCGGATGATAAAAGTCGTGCGGTAGACCCGGACCGCCATGGACGACTATCACGGTTTCAGGTCCGTCACCCTCCATTTCGTACGCCAGCCTGACTCCCTTGGATAAGAAGCTCCCGTATCGCAGACCCGGCGTCCACACGTGATGGAATGAGTCGAAGGGCGACTTCTCACCGGGCGCGGCCTTGTTGGAAGAATTGGCGAGTGCGAGGCACTCGAACTCCGCCCTCGTCGCGCCCTCCTGGGCATTCGCGACCGAAGCGCACCCGCCCAGCAACGCCAACACGACAAACAAACGCACAAGATTGGACATAGCAACCCCCCCCGAGATGGAGTCAGTTTCCGGTTCGCACTTCCGGTACAGCTTCTGGGGACAACGACCCGTCACTATGCTCCATCACTTTGATCTGAATCTGCAGGGGCAGTTGAATCAGCGTTGAAGTAGGCCTCGTAGACTTCGACGGCGCGGGCGAGGTCTCGTTCATCGACCATCACGACTACTTCCTGGGAAAAGCTGCCGGGTATGACGGCGAATTCTCCTCCCTCGACAAACGACCGAATGCTATTGCGTTCGAGCATCTCGCGGACCATCTCCGCTTCAGCGCTCGTCTTGAACGATTGGAGGGGTACCGGCTCACCTGGGCTTGTGTCGTGCAGCTTCGTCTCGGGCGTCAGCTCGGGCACGAGCTCGAGGTCGCAATCCGGACATACCGTTATGCCTTCTATGTACTCCGCTTCGCAGTTTGGACAAAAGGCCACTCGCCCTCCCTTTAATTCACGAAGTGCTGATCCGGAATCATCGCGTTGACAATCATATTATCGCGTTGGCGTGATCGCAACAGTTTCCCGCCGGGGAGTCCAGTGGCTAACTGATTATCGGCAATCAGCCGGCGGGACGTCAGCCGCGGAACTTGGTGAGCCGAGCCAGGAAGGCTACGATCGAGCAAGCGAGGGACGGCTACTGGGAAGCGACGAGTTCCTTGGAAGAGATAAGAGATCGGGTAGGGGAGCACCGAAGGGCAGCGAAAAGGATGCGAGATAACGAGCGTCGAAGAGGCTGCTGAGTGCAGCCGAGAGGACGAGTGCGTTGGGTCGGCAGGAGTTGTGCAGCAGCAGCAAGGACCGGAAAACAGGGGCGCTGAGAAAAGCGATGATAATGGCAGGACGGAGCGAGGGATCATTAATCGGGAGTTAGCCAAGGTGTTAGGGATAGATAGTTCAGCGGTGACGATAAGGGTTGAGGTGACGCGATTGCGAAGAGGCGAGACTCTCGAGATGAAGCAGCTTAAGAAAGTACTGAGACAGAAGGGGCGAAGACAAATGTCAACCAAGTCAGGCCGGACCCCTCCTTCCTCTCCCCTCCCAAACTTTCAAGGCGCCCATCTTGGTCTCCTATGGTAGACTACGCCCGACTCTAGCAATAGGCGAACCTCTGAGACAGGCGGGTCAATATGAAAAAGTCGACAATAAGATCGCTTGCTGCGTTATTCCTAGCCGCGGGGGTGCTAATCTCCCCAGACGTGTCTGCACAAACGATCGAAAGGCCTGTCAAGTTGAAAGACCTCCCGAAGGCCGTTCAGTCCACTGCTAAAGAGCAAAGTAAAGGGGCCTCCGTACGCATGTACCTCTCAAAGGAGACCGCTGACGGGACAACGTTCTATCAAATCGCGCTGAGAGTCAGTGGTCGCGACAAATACGTGCTCATCGATCCGACAGGGGTGGTGGTTGAGGTTGTGGAAGAGATCGATGTTGCTTCACTGCCTCCAGCGGCTATGGCGGAGATCGAAAAGCACAAGGGCGGCGGCAAGATTGTCCTGGTCGAATCCATAACGAAGAATGGCGGCATCGTTGCGTACCAAGCTCGCGTAAAGTCCGGGAAGAAGCTCTCGGAAGTGAAAGTGAGTCCCGCCGGGCAGTTGATGCATCTCCGGACCCTGGTCGTCACTGTAGCTCGTTAGCGACCGCCGGTCGCACAAGACGAGGCAACCGTGCCGACTCGACTGAATGTCAACGAACTCAAGCCTGCCTGCTCTGACGCCTTCTGCCTTCGTTTGGTATTCTTACCATTCTTACCCTATTTGATACGGTGAGGGAGGGGCTGGCTCCGTGTCTATTTGAGACACCAGTCGCAACTGGCCTTCCAAGTCGTTTAGATACGAGGAACGACTAAGGCGTGCTGATGTCGTTCGGTAGCGTGTCGAGGCCGCCCGAAAGCTCGCTCGGGTAGCGACCCTTCTTGCCGACAATCTGAAATCGGTCCAGGACGTCGCAGACCATGGCTTCGCGGTCGGCTTTTTTACGTCGCAGTATGACAGCGGGATTTCGAGGTTCTCGTAGACGGTCACCTGATCGAGCAGGTGGTAGCTCTGAAAGACGAACCCGATGTACTTGTTGCGAAGCTCCGCGCGGTCCTTCTTTTCCAGTTTGTGCACCGCCCGTTCGAGCAAGACGTACTCGCCGCTCCAATTCGAGTCATGCGTTCCCAGCAGGTACAGTCGCGTCGACTTGCCCGCGCCCGAAGCGGACTCCCGTTCTTGTTGTTGGTTGAAACGCGCGGCGACCGGTGACAGCTACTACATCTCGCGCTGCTCACGTGTTGCTGAATTCCACGGTTGCATTCGATCCTCGCCGCCACTTCGTCTGTAACTGCTCGTAATCAACGCGCAGGCGATTATTTGCGCGCTGAGCCGCGTGGCATCAGCGTTGCTCTCTCGTTTTACGGCCCCGCGGAAAAGCTTCGGCTCGGCGGCCATTCCAATTTTGATATCCCCCAAAGCGGAATGGCCGATGTGGCGGTCGTTGAGGGCAACCGCGGGGCGCTACCTCAATCCAATGCCTTCTTCAAAATCGCGATCTGACCCGCGTGATACAAGTCGTGCTGAATCACCCCGTGCAGCAAGAAGTAGATGTTGTATTCGCAGCCCGGCGCGATTTCGGCAAGCTGTGAGTCGGACAGCGCTGCAACACTGGAGCGAAGCTTCATGTGGCCTGCGCGCAGCGAATCGAGCGCGGCAGACCACGCTGCCTCGGTCGTGGCGGTGACAGCCGCCCAATCTTGCTCGGTTGTCGGCTCAACGGTCTCGCCTTCGATCCGCCGCCGGGCAACGTCCTCCCACACCGCGATGTGGAGCACGATCTCCCAGATTGTGTGCGCGCCCGCAAGCGGCCTGGCTGAAGCTTTCGCGGCCGTCACGTCGTCAAGCACCTCCCGTAGCGACGGACCATGCCATGCCGTTCCTTCGAATGCTCGCTTGAGTTGATCATTGATTCTACCTACTTCTCCCATGTGACCCTCCGAAGACGTTCAAATGATCGTGCGATTCTCGGGTTGATTCCAAGTCGCGCTCGCGTTGTGTTACGCCAGGCCCCAACGCAAGGTTGCGAATTCTGCGGCGCTCATTTTGGCAGCCTTCTCTTGATCGCGTCGGTGCCGGCTTCGACCCAATCCGACAGCCAGTTGATCGATTTGCGAAGAGCGTTTTCTTTGTATATGAGGCCGGCGCGGCCGGCTTTCTCGTAGCTCGCCGCCCAATCATACAGGACGCGATGGAATTTGATGGTCCGCTGGTCGGCATCGAAGATCAGGAAGGCCGCCCTCGGATCCCCGTCGCGAGGCTGACCGACGCTGCCGGGATTCACCAGGTAGCGCGCCGTAACATCGAGCCTTACAACTGGACCCGCAGCTTTCGATAGCCGGCCATCTCGATACTCGTGAACCACGCACGTGTGTATGTGTCCGAAGAAGCAGCCGCTCATCCCCGGATGGTCCTCGATAAGTTTGTGGAACGTCCTCTCGACGTTGACTCGCGCGTACAGCCTGAGGTCCTCATTCGGCTGAGGATGAAGCGCGGCGTGGACCATCAGAAAGTCGCGGTCGAGAATCTCCAGGGTCGGGAGCTTCGCCAGATACTCGAGTGTATCGGGGGTCGCGTGTTCTCGGGTCCAGTAGATAGCCCGTCTCGCGGCTTCGCCAAACTGCGTGGGTTCCTTTTCACCGAGAGCCGCGCGGTCGTGATTGCCCATGATACACTTGATGTTGCGCCGGCGGATGATGTCGACGCACTCGTTCGGGTTCGCAAAATAGCCGACCAGATCCCCCAGGCAAACCGTCTCATCGACTCCTTTGGCATCGATCTTCGCGAGCACGGCCTTAAGCGCTTCGAGGTTCGCGTGAACATCGGAGATGACAGCGTATCTCATCGCGTGCTTCCTTTGGCCCAGCGTCTATACGACGCCCTGACGTGATTCATCGTGGAGGCGACGAAGGGGCAAGGATCACTCCAGGAGAATATATCGTAAATCTTGCGCGCGTTGAATGATGAAAGCCACTCGGCCCACGAAAGGTCACCGGCCGGATGGTAGTCACGAAGAAACGCCCTCAGGTCATTCCCGAACGAGAGCCATCTGAAATTCGTCGTGTAATCCGCCGATGCGCCGCCCGGCTGCTCCAGAAGGTGTGCGTAGGCGAGCAACGGCAGGTTGATTCCGCTTACGCTTCCGAGGTAGTTCCATAGATTGAACCGAGCGTTCAACTCCAGGAGGTAAAGCCGGTTTGTGCGAACGTCCTTCTTGAAATCGATCTTCACCGGCCCGACGAAATCGAGCTTGCTCAGAATATCGAGTCCGGCCTCGACAACCTGCGGCTCCTTGACCAGCTCGAGGTAGGTGCTCATGCCCGAATCCTTGGGATAAGTGCGAATCTTCCGGCCCACGTAATACCCCAGCGGTTTCGAGCTCCGATCGAAGAACGTATGAAAGCTGTATATGCAATCATCGCCGCCCGCGACGTACTCCTGAATGATGAAGTCGTCGGTGAACTCCTGAATCTTTCGATAGAGGTGCTTCAATTCGCTCAGGTCGTTAGCGCGGAAAACTTTTTGCGGTTTACCGCCCTGGTCCATGATGGCCCTTGAGCGGAACCAGCCGAGGTGAAAGTTGGGCTTGAGGATCACCGGCAGGGCGAGGTGGCGTTCCACTTCTTCGGGCGAATTGATCTGGGTTGACCTCAAAGTCCGCGGCGTGGGGAGCCCGACGCGCGCGGCGAATTCGGCGAACCGCGTCTTGTCGACGATGTCCTCGAGAAGCTCGGCGTCCGGCATGAGGAAATGATAGTAGGTCTCAAGCTGCTTCCGGTTCCGCGAGACCAATAACAGCATCGCATCGTCGCCGTAGAAAAGCACCGGCTTTCGATCAAACGTCTCACCGAGCGCGACAAGGTCGCGCACCGCCTGTTCTGGATTCAGGCGAGGCTCGGCCATGACCATTCTTTTGCGGCAGTGCCTCGAACGAAACGTCACGTCGTCAGGGTCGGAAGAAACAACGACCGTAGGGATCCCGGATCCCACGAAGCATCTGACCATGTTCAGGTCGCCGCAGAGAACCGCAGTGACTGCGTCATCAGACATAGTTTGATTGGCCTTAGCAACACGCCAAATCCGATATGTGAACGAGGCGAATCCGCCGCGTCCCTGCCGCGAGCTTCGAGGTCTTGATTTGCACGTGCGTGACTGACGGCCAGTAAGGTTCGATGAAGTAACCATAGGCCGCGCACGTGAGACCGCCCAGCGCCAGCACGACAATCCCGCGATCCAGCCAGATGCGGACGCGACTGAGAGTAACGCTCCGGCGCCCGAGCTTGTGAAGCATCCATCGGACAACGACTCCCGCCGCCAGGATAAAGATTGTGGCGGCCAGGCTCAAGAACAGGACAAGACGCAACTCTTCGGCACTCTGCACGCGACGGGATTATACCGTCTCACCCGCCTTGGTGCGACGCAGAGTTGTGGCTTCAGCGAGGCCGAAGCTCCGACTCGTCAATCTCAAGATAACCGCGCTCGATCATGTTGGCGACCAGACCGGCGAAGTCATCAAGGCTCAAGGAAACGGGCGTCATCGAAGCCTCGCGCGCAGTTTCATAGACCTCTGCGACAGCGCGTGTGCCGTTGAAATTGGCCACCACCGGCATCACCCAGAGATCGACCCTCGTTGCGGCGAGAAACGGGCTTTCCGACTCAAGGACGACGTCAGTTGCAACGAGCGTCCCCTCCTCAACAGCGTAAGTCACTTTTGCCTGAAGACGCGGCCCGAATCGAGGACGGCTGCCCAAGACGGCCCCTGAGAGTTGGCCAGTTTTTTCCGCGCGCGCCCGCCACCTGTGCCAGCGCAGCGCCCAATCGAGACAGGCGCCATCGGTGAGCGTGCTCAGCCTGAGTCGCAGCGTCAGCGGCTCACCCTCGCCCGCGACTTCTGCCTTCGAACGGCGATGGATTACGACCGCGCCGTAGACCAGCCGTTCCATGCCTGCATCGCTGAAGAGCCGGTCCCATTGGAGCGTGTCGGCGCCATCGCGAGGAGATTGCTTCGCGAGTTGCTCGGCGAGTTGCTCGGGCGCCATGTCGTTGTTGATCGCGAATATCACGTCGAAGTCTCTATGCGATTCGCCGAGCCATGCCCGCGCCCGTTCTTCAAACGGACCATCGTGCGCGTCCCATCCGGCGCAGACACAGTAAAACGAGCCGCCCGGATTCAAGTGCTGCGGCAGTCCTTCGATTATGCGCTTCACCAAAGTCTCGCCGGTCTCCCCACCGTCGCGGTATATCTGCTCGGTCCCAAGCGAAGGCACGTAAGGCGGGTGTGCGACTATGCGGTCAAACGTGCGCCCCTCGACCGCCGAGTACAAGTCGCCCTCCTCAACTTCGACGTTAAAACAACGATTGAGCGCCCGATTGAACTCTGCGAAGTGAGTCGCGCGCGCGGTGATGTCGCAGGCCACAACTCGCTGCGAGCTTTTACTCAAAACAAGCGCAGCAATCCCCGAGCCCGAACACAAGTCGAGCGCGTCTTTTGTGGGCGCCGTCGATATCACGCGCAGGAAACGAAGCGTGCCGATGAACGCGGCGGGGAAGACCGCGTCGGGAGGCGGAGTGAACGGCGAGCCATCTGGGCTCTTGTGCCGGTCCGATGCAACGAAGCGGCCGGCGACCGGACAAAGCAAGACCGTCGAGCAGCAGGCCTCTCCGTCTGGCGTCGAAACCGGACGAATGAGGTCGAGTGCAAGCAGCGATTCGATCGCCCCCGGGCTCACGGCCTGCTTCACGGCATCGCGGTCTACCGCCTCCAGAAGCAAGAAGAGTCGAATGAGGGGCGCGAGCGCTCCCAGGCCGGCATCGGACAACTCGACTTGTTCGCGGTCCACCGCGCCGAGGTGGGAGAGCGAGTGGATCTTGAGTAAGCCACAAACCGTCGCCTCGTCGAAATGAGACGAGCGGAGCAGCGACTCGACCCGCGCGAAGTCTTCCGCGCTGCCAAGCCGCAGCGGCATATTCGCGAATGACGCTTCAGTGGCCATCACCCTCTCCGTAGTTGCGCGTCGCATTATACAGCGCGCCGCGAAGACGATGGTGTGACACGGCGCACGCCGGCCAGTGCCCCGCGTCACATACTCCGCGAGGCGAGCGTATTAGAATGACGAACCACTGAGTTCAGCGCCATGTTCAAGCCACCTTCGTTAGGAGAACTCGAGACTGAGGTGACGATGGAGGTGTCACCGGCCGAGGCGGAACTCGACACTCCGTTTCGAGTGCTGATGCTCGGAGACTTCAGCGGGCGCGTAAGTCACGCTGTCGCCGCGCCGGAATCGCCCCGCGTCAAGATTCATCCATTCGAATTGGACCGGGACAACTTTGACGACGTACTCGCAAGTCTCGGACTTAAACTAAACCTCTCGATTGAAGGAGCGGCCGAGCCGGTCGCTCTGGACTTTGGGAGCCTGGACGACTTTCACCCGGACCGCATAGTCGAACGAGCCAGAGTGTTCAGTCGGCTCAGAGACACGCGCAAGAAGTTGCTCGACCAATCAACCTTCGCCGCGGCTGCCGCCGAGGTTCGGGAATGGGCCGGAATGGGCGCCTCGCCTCCGCCCACCGAACCGCCTCCACGCGCTGCCGATGCGCCGAAGCGTGGCGGGGGCAGTTTGCTTGACCGGATGTTGCAGGCGACCGAGAGCCGCGCACAAATGGCGCCCGAGCCGCGCGACGAAGAGTTGCAATCGTTCTTGAGAGAAGTCGTGAAGCCGCATCTCGTGCCTGACACCGAACCCGATCTAGCGGCGTTGGTGGCGTGTGTCGACGCCGCAACCGGAAAGTTGATGCGGGCAGTTTTGCATCATCCTGATTTCCAGCGCATCGAGGCTGCATGGCGCGCTCTCTATTTTCTCGTTAGCAGGTTGGAGACCGGCCCCGAACTCAAGCTGTACTTGTGTGACATCTCGAAGCCGGAGTTGGAATCCGATCTCCGCTCTTCGGGCGACCTTCGAACGACGGCAATCTACAACCTGCTGGTGGAGGAGACGGTGGAGACGCCCGGTGGCGAGCCGTGGGCGGTCGTTGTTGGGAACTACAGCTTTGAGCCGACACGCGAGGACGCCGAGACGCTTGGCCGCATCGCGAAGATTGCTCAACTCGCACGCGCGCCGTTCATCGCTGAGGCCTCGGCTAGAGCGTTAGGCTGTGAATCGGTGGCTGCAACCCCGGACCCGCGCGACTGGCGGCGGTCGGACTCGGAGGACCGCGAGGCCTGGCAAGCGATGAGGCGGCTGCCCGAGGCTTGCTACCTGGGCCTTGCGTTGCCTCGCTTCCTGCTTCGCCTTCCGTACGGACCCGCGACCGATCCGGTGGAGCAGTTTGACTTCGATGAGATGCGGGACGGAACAGGCCACCAGAGCTACTTGTGGGGCAATCCGGCTGTCGCCTGCGCATACTTGCTGGCGGAAGCGTTCAGCAGGTACGGATGGCGTTTTGTGCCCGGCGTACGCAAGGAGATCGATGGCCTCCCTCTGCATGTTTACAGCGAAGGCGGCGAATCGAAGATGAAACCGTGCGCGGAGGTGTTGCTGACGGAGCGCGCGGCGGAGGCGACCCTCGCGGAAGGGCTGATGCCGTGGTTGTCGTTCAAAGGGCGCGACACTATCCGCGTCGCAAGATTTCAGTCGCTCGCCGAGCCCTTGTCCCGGCTGGCAGGCCGCTGGCTCTCGCCTGAGGCAAACTAACTAGATCGGACCGCCCATGCCACGGCCAGACCCGTTCATCCTGGCGGGAGGACCAATCGATCCATTGCGGTAACCCGACGTGGCGTCGCTATGTCGCGAGAGGCCGCGGCGTGGCGACAGGGCTGGCCTTCGGTTGCGGTAGCGCGCCGCGTCGCTGGATAGGTGTCGGCGCCTCGTCGGGAGCCGAAGCTTTGGCATCATTTGCCGCGTCTTGAGCCGCTTGTTTGGCTGAGATTGAGTCGCCTGTCACACTTCACCTTCCGGGGATTCCAGGTTCCACGAAGCCGGGTTGGAATTCCGCTGCGCCGCCTCCCAGTTCTGATCCGTCGTGCGCTCCCAGAGCAGGTCAATGCGAGAGTCCGGCGGCACGGATTCGTCCTTGAGCACTCGCTGGATGAGGGGGTGCTCGTCGAAGTTCGGAGCTACGACGAACATAATCGCGACGAACGCGGTGAGCGTTGATTCCCAGGTCATGCCATAGCTTCGCGCGCGAGCGATTCCAGATCGCACGATTTCAAGCAGCGCGTCATCAGGGAGCTGTTTGACTGCGCGAGCTCCGTCGGGAAGCTCGATGACGACCTCGCCGTGTTTCTCTCGCACGTAGGCCGTGACGCGCCGGACGAAGGCGGCTTCGGCGACCGGCTTGAACGGTTCGAGTTGTTCGGGGCGAATCCTCAGCATAGCGCTCACCCCCCGATGATCACGGTTGGGCATCCCATCACAATGACGCCGCCGTGAACCGTATTGTCGCCTATGCGCGCCGCCGGCAAGAACCCGATCATCACGCTGCTTGATCCCATGACGATCACATCCGGCGGACCGACACAGATCGCCATATCGGTTACGCGAGCCGCCGGCAAGAATCCGATCAACACAGTGGTGCAGCACGGCGGTATTATTGGACCGCCGACGTGCGGAACCGGCGGTGTGCCCGGCGTCACCATCGGGCAGGTGTGCATGTCAGTTACTCTTGCTGCGGGTGGCATGGACCCTCCTCAATCAGCCAATGTGCAACGCTATCCGAATACGCATGCTGCCGGCGGTTCCTCGATGATGACCGGGCGCTCCCGGCCCTGTGGCGGGCCGACCACGTAGCGCGGTATGACCATTTCGCCCGTCGTTGAATCTCGGATTCGCCCGTCAAGGAACATAGCACTTGTTCTCTATCATCAACCTCGCCGTCGTGAGACTTCAACGGCCGGCGGCGATGAACCCATAGTATTTGTGGAGGAAGTCCCTCTTCAAAAGCGGCTTGCTCGCCCTCACCGGCACTGACACCGGACTGCCCCAGGAATAGACATTAAAGGAGACCGGCGCGTCGTAGCTGGTAATCCCTCCGTCACGTATCGTGGAGTTCAACGCGACCCAGTGATCCGGGTACATTGAAACAAGGTCGTCCTGTGAATCGGCGTCGAGCATGTCCATATCGATCAACAGCACAACCTTGTAACCCCGGCTGAAATACTTGCTTGCGCGGTGGGCTTCGACGGCCAGCACGCTGGGGATCGGTTTCAACGCATAGTAGGTTATGTTGACGATCTTGGTGTATCCGGTATCGCGGAACCACTGCTCCATCGTGGCGGCGCGGGTGACGCCGGCGAAGCTGCCACCCAACCAGCCC
>Ga0209640_10002393_pt1 | contig 16326 bp, 14 predicted proteins | sample RifCSP10_1_FD_184018 | JGI IMG/M metagenome (GOLD analysis project Ga0209640, IMG submission 184018) | Soil microbial communities from Rifle, Colorado - Rifle CSP2_sed 10_1 (SPAdes) (version 2) | ecosystem: Environmental > Terrestrial > Deep subsurface > Rock core/Sediment | place: Rifle...
GCGCAGGCTCCTCCGGCTCACCTTGACCGGATGGAGATGGAAGAAGAGGTTGCTGGTCATCGCCAGCGATCGGTCGAGCGGATTGTCCGGCCAGCCGTGGCGGAAAAAGGATCGCCACACCCGCGACCCAAAAATCCGCTCCGCCCAGGGGTTCCGAGTCATTGGTTCCCTCCGTCCCTCACCCCCCAGGCCTGGTCCCACGACCGAGGCCTGGGGGATGAGTCGCGCTTACCACTTGAACTGGTTTCTGCCGCGACCCAACGCTACTCCGTCGGCAGAGTCTGGGCGTACGCCAGGAGGTTTGCCAGGTCCTCGAGCGTGTAGCCTAGCGCCAGGCCGGCCGGCATCGGGACTCCTGGGTGACCGAAGGCATCCTTATGCAGAAACTCCCAGGGATTCTCAACGGCGACGGTTCCCACATACTCCGGCTCCTCAACGGAGCCGAAGTTCATTTCAGTCCCATCCAGCCCATGGCAAGCCGCGCACGTTCTCTCGAATTTCACCTTGCCGCGGGCCGGGTCGCCGTTCACTGTTCCATCCGAGTTAACGTACGGCGAACTGTCGAAGGTCTCCTGCCCCAGGAAGGCCACCAGGGCTTCCAGCTGAAACTCATTCAGATAGGGCGAGAAGTCGTGGTCCACATTCCGGTCACCCGTCAACCAGGCCATGAGCTCCTCCACCGGCCGGTTGGCCGCGGACAAGACCCCGGGGAAGCCGGTTGAGTGCGACCCGGATCCATAGGCACCCTCGGCCCCCTTGTAGTCCCACCCGTGACACTCCTTGCAGCGCCAGGTGTCTTCCCCGGAGCGGGTGTTCGTTGTCTGGGTCGCCCACAGCGGCTGATCGCCCTCGGGCACCTCGACCGCGATGGCCTCCCACCACTTGTCATATAGGGGGCCGCCGCCGCTAACGGCCGCGGTCGTGGGAAAGGTCTGGGCATAGGCAAGTACGTTGGCGAAATCCTCATTGGTCCATTCGTTGCTGATCCCGGACGGCATGGGCCAACCCGGCTGACCGAAACGGATCTTGTGCAAGAACTCCCACGGATTGTCCGCCGCGACATGGCCGAGGAACTCCGGCTCCTCCAGATTGCCGAAGTTAATGGCGTTGCCCTCGGGACCGTGGCAGTAGGTGCAGACCTCGTCAAAGCGGTCCTGACCGGCGCTCGCCACCCCCGTTGAAGAACCGTCGGGGTTGACCAGATCCGCCTCATCGATCAAGCTCTGAGTGATGAACAGGCCGAGATCGGTCAGCGCCTGGTCATCCATCACATCGGAGAAATCGTGGTCGGGACTTGTGCTTCCCTTGAGGATGGCCACCACCTCGACCGTGGGGAGCTCCCGGACCCCGAAGACGCCCGGGAACCCGGTGAAGTGCGATCCCGAACCGTAGGCGCCCTCGGCGCCCTGGTAATCCCAGCCGTGGCATTCCTTGCAGCGCCAGGTGTCGGCGCCGCTGCGGGTGTTCGTCGTCTGGGTCGCCCACAGCGGATGGTCGGTCTTCGGCCCCTGGGCCACTCCTTCTTCGTGCTCGGCCATCTCTCCTTCACTCGCCAGCACGACCCACCACGTGTCGTACAGCAGCCCGCCTCGAATTGGATCGCCGGCCGGCTCAGGGGGTGAAGTCGGCCCGGCCTCAGTGAGCTCCGGGACCGCGGTCGGGGCAGCCTCCTGCGGGCCACAGCCGACAAGGACGAGGGCCAGCAACAGGCCGGTGTTCAAGTTCCATAAAGGTATCCCTCTAGCATTCATCCTATTTTCTCCTCTCCACAGCGATCAGGCGTCGCTGCTTTGAACCGCGTAGGTCAACTCTTCCGTGAAGCGGAAGGATTCCATGCGCACGGCCTCCGTCGGGCAGCGCGCTGCGCACAGCCCGCAGCGGATGCAGCGGGTTGGATCCAGCAGCATCGCAGTGCGTGCCTCCCGCTGTCCGACGAGGGTTGCCAGCGGCTCATCGCCGCCGAGGTCGCGTACCGGCACCAGCTTCAGGCAGTCTGTGGGGCACACGTCCACACAGCCATTGCATAGGATGCACAGATCTCCGTCGAAAACCGGGTTCAGGGAGCAGATCAGGCAGCGCTCGCCCTGCTCGCGGGCAGTCGCCTCGTCGTAGGCCAGCTCGACCTGCGTCACGCCGATTCGGCGTTCGATCGGCAGCAGTGGAGGAGGTTGGCGAGCGTGGCGCAAGAAGCCGCGCACCGGACCCAGCGCGGGATACGCGTGGCGAGCAATCGGGGTGGAGAAACCACGGCGGATCAGCCGAGGCGGTTCCCCCTGCAGGTAGGCATGAATGCCCCGGGCGGCCTTCTGCCCGTCGGCCACCGCGTTGATGATCAACCGTGGGCCGAACGCAATGTCTCCCCCTGCGAATACGCCTGAGGCCGAGGTGGCGAGGGTAACCGGATCGACCTGCAGCGTCCCGAGAGCTGTGGCCCGCAGGCCGTCCTCGGGTCGTATCCAATCCAGCGCTCCGGTCTGGCCGATGGAGACGATCACGCTGTCGCAGGGCCACACCCGCTCTGTGTTTGGGAGCAGCTGGGGGTTGAACCGACCGTGCTCATCGAAGGCATGCGAAACCGTCAGCGTCTCCAACCCGCGCGCTCGCCCATCGCCGACGATGCGCTTAGGCGCCAGGTGGTTATGAATGCGGATCCCCTCGGCCTCGGTTTCGGCCACTTCCAGAGGATCGGCCAGCATCTCGCTCCGGTCTTCCACCACAAGGCAGTCGACCTGCTGTGTTGTTCCCAAGCGGCGGGCGGCGCGTGCCACGTCAAGGGCGACCTCTAGGTCGCCTCCCGACTGGGCAGGCTGGCCGAGGCGGGCGGCCGTGCGGGCCACATCCATAGCAACGTTGCCTCCCCCGATGACCAGGATCCGCCGACCGAGGTCGAGCTTATAACCGTGCAGATTGACGTTGATGAGAAAGTCAACGGCCCGCAGGACACCGTCAAGTTCCTCTCCTTCGATATGGAGACGGCGGCTCTGGTAGGTTCCGATTCCCAGGAAGACGGCATCGAAGTCCGAGCGCAAGTCCGCCATTTGGAACTCGCGGCCGAGAGCCTGCCCCAGCTTGAGCTGAGGCCCGAGGGCCAAGATGGCCTGGATCTCGAGGTCGATGATCTCCCGCGGCAGCCGGTACTCGGGCACTCCCAGCCGCAGCATGCCGCCGGGTACGGGCGCGGCCTCGAAGATGGTGACTTCGTGCCCCAGGAGCGCCAGATCGTGGGCGCACGAGAGGCCGGCCGGTCCCGAACCCACAATGGCAATCCGCTTCCCGGTGCGCGAGCTGCGCTTACGCCCCGCCACCAGTCCGCTGCGGCTGGTAGGGAAGGTGGTGTTCCCTAAATCGAAGGCGTTGGTGGGGCCGACATAACCCGGCCAGGCGGGAGGCAGACGCGTATCACCGGCCTCGCCCAGGTACACTCCAAATCGGTCGTTGACGAATCGCTTCAGGGCGCGGATCGCGATCGGGGCGTCGATCTTGCCGCGCCGGCACGCCGCTTCGCATGGTGCACCGCACACCCAGCCGCAGGTGGAGGCGAATGGGTTCGTTTCCCGGGCGATCAGGTAGGCTCGCTCGTACTCCCCGCCCGCGATGGCCGTGACATAGGCCCGGCCGTCCGTACGCACGGGGCAGGCCGACTGACAGGCGACCGCCTCCTGATAGAAGGACAGGTCCGGGACGCGGACGCGGTAAGGGGGCTCCGTCACGGGGTCACCATCGACAACGATATAGGCCGGCGGTGTAGATTGGGTCTGGCCGAAGTCTGGGAAGGGTGGAGGTCGAGCGGCGGAAAGGGCTACTCGAACCGGTAGCCGAAACCCCGCTCGGTCAGAATATGTCGAGGATCGCCGGGATCGGCCTCGATCTTCTTGCGCAGGGCCCAGATGTAGTGCTTGACGTGCTCCATCTCGCCTGCGAACCCGGGCCCCCATACTTGCTCGAGCAGCGCCTCGGCCGGTACGGTCCGATTCGAATGGCGTGCCAGAACCTCCAAGAGCCGGTATTCTCTCGGGGTGAGGTCTAGAGGGCTGCCGGCCACGGTCACCCGGCGGTCGTCGAAGTCGATTCGCAAGTCCCCGGTGCTGAGGGCGTGGCTGACCGGCTTTGCGGAGGCCCGCGCCAATACGGCCCCGATGCGGGCGGTGAGCTCGGCGAAGGAGAAAGGTTTCGTCACGAAGTCGTCTACCCCGAGGCGGAAACCGCGCAGCTTGTCGATTTCATCCCCCTTGGCAGTCAAAAGGATGATGGGGACCTGGGATCGGGCTCGGAGGCGCTCGCACACTTCCCAGCCGGCCATCGCCGGCATCATGACGTCCAGGACTACCAGATCAGGCGAGGCCTGTGAAGCGATGTTCAAACCCGCTGACCCGTCCAAAGCCTTCGCGACGGAATACCCCGACCCTTCGAGATGCTCGCCGAGCAAGTCTAAGAGCGTGGCGTCATCGTCGATGAGCAGGATTCTCCGGCCCTGGACCGTCATCCGGCCACCGGCAGGCTGAAGGAGAATACGGCTCCTCCGTCGGCGGCGTTCTCCGCCCACACCCGCCCACCCATCGCCGCTACGAGCCGCTGGCAAACGTATAGCCCCAGGCCGTAGCCGTAGGCCGCCTGGGCATCGCTGCCATCGGCACGGTAAAACTTGTGGAAAATGCGCTGCAAATCATCGGGCGGTACGCCGGGCCCCCAGTCTCGGACGGAGAGTACAACCTCCCGCTCGTCGGCCCGCACATCCACCGCGACGGGCTTCTCGCTCGGCGAGTACTTGACCGCGTTGTCCAGCAGATTGGCGAGCACCTCCACGACCCGATCGCGGTCGGCGAACGCCATGGGTAGCCCCGGCTTGGTTGGAAGCTTGAAGGCCCGGTCGGCGGCGCCGGCCTGGACCTGCTGAACCACCTGGGCGATAACGGGCAAGAGCGAGAACGGTTCGGCCAGTAGATCGAGCTCGCCCGCCTCAATCCGCGCCGCGTTAAGCACATCACGCACGAGCCGATCCAACCGTCCGACCTGCTGGGCCACCACGTTCCGCATGCGGTTGCAGGTGGCGTTGAAGACCTTACAGCTCGCCTCCATGTGCGAGAGCGCCCCCAGCATATTCGTGAGTGGGGTGCGCAGCTGGTGGGAGACCAGGGATACGAATTCCGACCGCATGCGGTCAAGCTTCTCGAGCTCGGCATTGGCGCGGGCCAGCTCGCCGACCTTGGCAGTGAGCTCCCGGGTCCGCTCAGCGACCTCTTGGTTGAGGCTCGCGTTCAGGCGCTGAATCTCCTGTTCACGCCGCTTGCGCTCGCCGATGTCGCGCAGGATTACTGAGATCCCGAACGGCCTGCCCTGCTCGTCCGTCAGCTGAGTTGCGGTGAGCTCCACCAACACCTCGCGCCCGAGGGCATTCTGGCAGGCAGTCTCATGCCCACGCACGAAGCCTACCTTGGTCACCTCGCCGACCAGCCACTGGACCTCGATCCGTGCTGCCTCGGTGCCGCTGAGCAGTTCGACGAGCGTCTTTCCTCGAGCCTGCTCTTCCGAATATCCGAGGATCAACTCGGCCCCCCGGTTCCACGACTCGATCGCCCCACCAGGATCGAGGCCGAGGATGGCGTCGGCTGAGGCGGCCGAGATCGCCGCGAGCCGGCGTTCGCTCGCCCGCGCTTGCCGCTCGAGGTGCTCTCGGTCCTCGAGCCAGCCCCGGACTCGGCCGATGGCCATGTAGACGGCCAGCGGGCCAATCAGGCCATAGAAGATGATTTCAACCCCGTAATGGGAGGCGTGGGAAACCCGATCGTGGACCCAGGCGGCGGGGCCCAACTGGTACAGGGTCGAGACCAGGGCGAGGCCAAGCGGAAGCAGCCAGCGAAGGCGGTCCACCCGCTGGCGGAGAAGTGCGCTTGCTCCGTTCATTCTCATGGTCCTTTCGGCTTGGCCCGCGATTCGGGGTCTAAAGGAGGGACTGCCCTGGATTCATCAGACCAAGGGGAGCTAGCGCTGGTCGATTGGGACGAAATCCCGTTTCCCTTCACCTAAGTAGACTTGGCGCGGCCGGGCGATCTTCTGCTCCGGATCCTCCAGCATCTCCTGCCATTGGGCAAGCCAGCCGACAGTCCGGCCGATGGCGAACATGACCGGAAACATGTCGGTCGGAATTCCTAACGCCTGGTAGATGATGCCCGAGTAGAAATCCACGTTGGGATACAACTTGCGGGAGACGAAGAAATCGTCCTCCAAGGCGATCCTTTCCAACTCGAGTGCGATGTCAATCAGCGGGCTCCGTCCGGTCACCCCGAAGACCTGTTCGGCAATCTCCTTGATGATCTTGGCCCGCGGATCGTAGTTCTTGTACACCCGGTGCCCAAAACCCATCAGACGGAACTCGCCCTGCTTCACCCGCTGAATGTACTCAGGCACCAGCTGCTGGTCGCCGATCTCCTGGAGCATCTTCACTACGGCCGCGTTCGCGCCGCCGTGCAGCGGGCCGGACAAAGCCGCCGCCGCACCAGCCAAGCAGCTGTAGGGATCCGCCTGGCTGGAGCCGATGACCCGCATCGTGCTGGTGCTGCAGTTCTGCTCGTGGTCGGCGTGCAAGGTGAACAACACGTCGAGGGCGTGCTCAAGCACTGGATCAGGCTTGTACTTGGCTTCGGACATCTTGTACATCATGCTGAGGAAGTTGCCGGTGTAGCTCAGGTCGTTATCCGGGTAGACATACGGCTGCCCCCTGCTGTGGCGGAAGGAGTAGGCGGCGATGGTGGGCACTTTGGCGATGAGACGCCTGATTTGGTGGAGCCGGATGGCCCGGTTACTGACGTCGCGCGCCTCAGGGTAGAACGTCGAAAGCGCCGCCACGGAGCTGACAAACATGCCCATCGGGTGGGCGTCGTAGCGGAAGGCCTCCATGAGCGATTTCAAGTTTTCATGCAGGAAGGTGTGATGGGTGATTTCGTGCGCCCATTCATCCAGCTGCTGCTGGGTAGGCAGCTCCCCGAAAAGGACGAGGTAGGCGACCTCGAGGAAGCCGCATTTCTCGGCCAGCTGCTCAATGGGGTATCCACGATACCAAAGAATGCCTCGCTCGCCGTCGATGTAGGTGATCGTGCTCTTGGTGGAGGCCGTGTTCTTGAAGGCCGGGTCGTAACTCATCAGCCCGAAATCGTCGTCGTCGACTTTGATTCCACGCAGTGACATGGCGGAGATCGCGCCGTGTTCGATCGGAACGTCGTAGTCTCTATTTGTTCGGTGATCGCGGATGGTCAGTTGCTTGTTGTCAGCGCTCGCCTCACGTTCAGCGCCCCCGGGTCGAAGGCTGGTAGCCATTGGGACGAATCCTCCTTACTCGGAGGGCCCACGAGCGGCATTTATCGTCGGTGGACCCAGGCCGAGCTTCCGAAGCGGCCGGCGATAGTGATGTTGGGCTCAAACGACCGACCGGGCTAGAGCAGAGGGTCCCGTATTGGGGGTGACATCCATCCCCTAGGGTTCCGGTTACGACCTGCTCGTCGAATTCGACTCCGACTCCGACTGCCAGATCAATACCGGCGGCTGAGCTGACCTGTGAGAATGGAGACCGTCAGCGACTGCAAGGCGGATCTACGGTGACGCCTCGAGCACAAAGTTGTCGAATCGCGCTTGAACCCCGCGACCTAGACCGATCAGGCCAACAGCCCCGGTGTCGGACCACGGGGTGACCACCCGCTGGCCCGGATCGGCATCCCCGCCGGTCAGCGTGTCTAAGGACCGCTGATTGAGGCCTATTTCCATAAGCCGGCCGCCTTGGGTCACTGTGACCTCCAACTCATTCATCCGTCCGGCTTGGAGAAAACCGGCTTGACCGCTGGAGATCTCGCGCCAAGGGTCGAGCAGGTCCGGCTCGTGCAGGTACACCCGCCAGCCGTTCTCGAAGACATTGAACCCGAGAGCAAGCAAGTAATCTTCTCGATCGAGCAGGCCGTCCACGTTTTGATCCACCAGGCGCAGGATCACACCGAACTCGCGGTCCGACAGCCCATCTTCGAAGGTGAAAGCTACCTTCAAGTGGTAATCGGAGAGGCTGCGGCCGCAGGATTCGCACACCACCATGCAACCGACCGGCTGGTCGAAGTTAGCCAGATCATTGGCGCACTCCTCGTAGGGGCCAAGGAACAGGGCTCCATCGCGCACAGAGGCGCCGCTGCCGAGCTCAAAAGCGTTCGTTTCTCCTTCAAAGCTCTCCGTCATGCTCGGTACCGGCTCCGCGCCGTCGGCTGGGGCGGTGGCGCCGCTCGCCTCAGCAGTAGCCTCGGCCCGGGCTTCCTGCAGCTCGGCCTCGAGCTTGGCGATCCGGGCCTCGGGATCCTGCGAACCGGGCAGGTTGCAGGCCGTGGCGACGCTAGCCAGCCCCACCAGGGCGGACACGACGCGGCCCGCGATCTTTCGTTTCTCGTTTCTCATGGCGACTCCCTCCAGTTTGAGCGGTCCGGTCCTTGAGCCGAAGCATACTCCGCATGTAATTGGCCCGTCACCAGTCCTGGGGTCCTGGTCCTAGGCTCGGAGGCTGGCGTCACGGCGGAAAGTAGAATAGCAGCCCATGCCTGAGCCCCAGGGCGGTTGGGGCAGCCTCTGGCCGCTCGATCCTCAAGTCCGATTCCTCAACCACGGATCCTTTGGCGCCTGCCCGCGTCACGTGCTCGATTACCAAGCTCAACTCCGCCAGCAACTCGAGCGGCAACCGGTCGAATTCCTGGGCCGAAAACTGCCTGGGCTGCTGGACGAGGCCCGCCGAGGCCTGGCTGCCTTCCTCGGCTGCGCGCCTGCGGATTTGGTTTTCGTCCGCAACGCCACAGCGGGCGTGAATGCCGTCCTCCGGTCGCTGCCGCTCAAATCCCAGGACGAGCTCGTGGTGACCGACCACGCCTATCCGGCCTGCCGCAACGCCCTGGACTTTGCCGCGCAGCGCTCAGGGGCCCGGGTGAGGGTGGCCTCCGTCCCTTTTCCGCTCGAGTCTGACGACCAGGTCGTGCAGGCAATCACCAATTGCGTTAGCTCCAAGACCCGCCTGGTGATGACCGATCACATCACGAGCCCCACCGCCCTGGTTTTTCCCGTGGAGCGGCTGCTTCGGGAGCTCGACGGGGTGGAGGTGCTGGTCGACGGGGCTCACGCCCCGGGGATGATTGGGATCAATTTGCAGCGGCTGAGCCCGACCTACTACGCGGGGACCTGTCACAAGTGGTTGTGCGCGCCCAAGGGATCCGGATTTCTGTATGTCCAGCAGGACCGGCAGGCGCAGATCCGCCCCACCTCGATCAGCCACGGCGCCACGCTGCAAGGCGATCGATCGCGGTTTCAGGCCGAGTTCGACTGGACCGGCACCGATGACCCGACCGCCATCCTGAGCGTACCGGAGGCGATCCGCTATCTACACTCGTTGTTGCCGGGCGGCTGGCCCGAGCTGATGGCGCGCAATCATGGCCTGGCCCTCGACGCTCGCCGGCGACTCTGCACCGCCCTCTCGATCCCGCCGCCCTGCCCTGACTCGATGATCGGATCGATGGCCACCGTTCCGATGGCCAGCCGTTCCCCCCGTTCTCGGGGGTCGGCATTCGATGTCGAATCTTTGCAGCAGGAACTCCTGGGCCGGTTCAAGATCGAGGTCCCCGTCGACTCCTGGACCATCCCTTCAATGCGCTTGCTGCGCCTCTCCGCCCAGCTCTACAACCGCGCCGAAGAGTACGACCTGCTCGCCGAGGCACTGAAGGCCCTCCTCTGATCCGGCTTGTGTTTCAAGTTTCCAGCCCCCGTCGCAGAGTTGGGGCCACACCGTTGAATTGGCTCTTGACATTTGACAGCAGTTGGGTTATTTTACTGATTGGTTAATTAGCTAATTGGTATAATACGAGGCCGTGGTCCCGGAGACCGATACTCTCAGCACCACCTTCGCCGCCCTGGCCGATCCCACCCGGCGGGCGATCCTGGCTCGGCTCGCTGAGGGAGAGCTATCGGTCACCGAGCTGGCCGAGCCCTTTAAGATGACCCTGCCGGCGGTTTCCAAGCACCTCAAGGTGCTGGAACGGGCGGGGTTGATCGAGCGCCGCCGCCAGGCTCAGTGGCGACCTGCCCGGCTCGACGCGGGGCCACTCAAGGACGTTTCGCATTGGGTCGAGGAATACCGGCAGTTCTGGGAGCAGCGGTTCGATCGCCTGGACGCTTACCTGCGAAAGGTCCAGGCGGAGGCAAAGGCCCAAGAAACCAAAAAGCCCAAGGAGAAGAAGGATGGCCGTAAGAGATAGCTTGCCGGAGTTCAATCATGAGCAACCCAGCTAATCCACCCCAAGCCGGACGCCGCGAGTGGATCGGGCTTAGCGTTCTCTCCCTCGCCTGCGTGCTCTACGCTATGGACCTCACGGTGTTGCACCTGGCAGTGCCGAGCCTGAGCGCCGCCCTCCAGCCGAGCAGCGCCCAACTGCTCTGGATCATCGACATTTACGGGTTCCTGGTGGCCGGCTCGCTGATCACGATGGGCAACCTGGGCGATCGGATTGGCCGCCGAAGGGTGCTGCTCATCGGCGCGGCTGCCTTCGGAAGTTTTTCGCTCTTGGCTGCGTTTTCGAACAGCGCCGGGATGCTCATCGCCAGCCGGGCCTTGATGGGGATCGCCGGAGCGACCCTGGCTCCCTCGACTCTCTCGCTGATCTTCAATATGTTCCGCGATCCGAGGCAGCGCTCGGTCGCCATTGGGGTCTGGATCACCAGCTTCTCGGCCGGCAGCGCGATCGGTCCGGTCCTCGGCGGCGTGCTGCTCGAATACTTCTGGTGGGGCTCAGTGTTCCTGCTGGCGTTGCCGGTGATGGCGCTGCTGCTCGTGCTCGGACCTCGGGTGCTCCCGGAGTTTCGCGATCCCGAGGCCGGCCGCCTGGACCTGCGCAGCGCTGGAATGTCGCTCGCGGCCGTGCTCGCGCTGATTTTCGGACTCAAGCAGTCCGTGCAGGACGGTTTCGGTCCGCTGCCGGCCGCTGCCCTCCTCGCCGGGCTGGCCATCGGCTTCCTGTTCGTGCGGCGGCAGCGAAAGCTGGCAGATCCTCTAATCGACCTTCGCCTCTTCCGGATACCCGCATTCAACGCCTCACTGGCAACCAACATGCTCTCCATCTTTGTTGCGGTGGGCTACTTCCTGTTCGTCGCGCAGTACCTCCAGCTGGTTCTCGGGCTCTCGCCCTTGCGGGCCGGCCTGTGGTCGCTGCCCTCGGCGCTTGGGTTCACCGTCGGATCCAACCTGGCACCCCGGTTCGTGCACCGGGTTCGACCGGCGCTGGTGCTCAGTCCCGCCCTGATGCTGGCGGCTCTCGGCCTGGCGTTGCTCGCTCAGGTCGGCGGACCGAACGGCCTGCTGGTCGTGGTGAGCGCCTCGGTCGTGGTCTCGCTGGCCCTGTCTCCGGTATTCAACTTGACCACCGAGCTGATCGTCGGGAGCGCCCCGCCCGAGAAGGCCGGGGCGGCCTCGGGGATCTCGGAGACCGCCGCTGAACTCGGAGGAGCACTGGGCATCGCGATCCTTGGCAGCGTCGGCGTCGCGATCTACCGGGCCGAGCTGGCGGACCGTCTCCCGGCAGTTGTCCCATTCGAGGCGGCCGCGATCGCTCGCGACACCCTCGGCAGTGCTGTGGCCGTCGCCGGGCAACTGCCCGACCAGCTCGGGGCGGTGTTATTGGAGGCGTCCCGCGGGGCCTTCGTCCAGGGGATGCAGTTGAGCTCGGCGATCGCCGCAGTTGTGGCGGTCGGTCTCGCGACCCTGGCGGCGGTGGCGCTCCGTTCGCAAGGCGTCCCGGCGGACCAATCCGAATCGGAGGCGAGCCCGGAATTGATGGCGAATATTCCGGCCGCGCTGTTCGAGGGCGGTGACTAATGGAGACGCGCACCTACCCGGAGAAGGAGTTCCCTATGCAATCCTCGCTCGCGTCGACCCTGTCCATCCCACAGCTCCGCGCCGACTTCACCGGCCGGGTCATCGCGCCGGCCGACGCCGACTACGATAAAGCCCGCACCGTCTTCCTCGGTGGCATCGACCGCCGGCCGGCAGTGATCGTCCGGGTCGCGGACGCGGCAGACGTCTCGCGGGTTCTCTTGCTCGCCCGCGAAACCGGGCTGGAACTGGCCATCCGCAGTGGGGGTCACGGCAATGCTGGCCTCGGAGTCACCGAGGGCGGAATCGTGCTCGACCTTTCGGACATGCGTGCGCTAGTTATTGATGCCGAACAACGGACCGCCTGGGCCCAGTCGGGGTTGACTGCGGCCGAATACTCGATCGCGACCGGGGCTCATGGCCTCGCGACCGGGTTCGGTGACACCGGTTCGGTCGGCATCGGGGGGCTCACGTTGGGCGGCGGGGTCGGATACCTCGTCCGCAAGTACGGCCTCACCATCGACGACTTGCTCGCCGCCGACATCGTGACTGCGGACGGCCAGCTGCTCCGGGTAGATGCCGAGACGCATCCGGATCTCTTCTGGGCGATCCGCGGCGGCGGCGGCAACTTTGGCGTCGCGACCCGGTTCCAATTTGAGCTGCACGCGGTCGGCACGATCGTGGGCGGCATGTTGATCCTGCCGGCCACCCCCGACGTCATCAGCGATTTCATCGCCGCGGCAGAGGCTGCGCCGGAGGAGCTCTCGACCATCGCCAACGTCATGCCCGCGCCACCGATGCCGTTCGTCCCGGACGAGGTCCACGGCCGGCTTGTCATTCTGGCCATGATGGCCTTTGCCGGTGGCGCCGAGGCCGGCGAGCGAGCCATGGCCCCATTCCGGGCGCTGGCCGCGCCGATCGTTGACATGGTCCGGGCGATGCCTTACCCCGAGATCTACCCACCCGACGACCCCAACTATCACCCGGTCGCGGTCGGTCGCTCCTCATTCGTCGACGCCATCGATCGCCGAGCGGCAGGGACGATCGTTGACCAGCTCCAGGTCTCAACCGCGCCGATGCGGGTGGCGCAGCTCCGGGTGCTTGGTGGAGCCATGGCCCGGGTGCCGGTGGAGGCCACTGCATTCGCCCACCGCAAGCGACGGATCTTGGTGACCGTCGCCGCGTTGTACGAGCGTCCCGACGAGGCTTCGGTGCACGAAGCCTGGGCGGGCACCTTCGCTGCGGCGCTCCGTAAGGGCGATCCCGGCGCGTACGTTAACTTCCTCGGCAACGAGGGGGAGGCCCGGGTTCGGGAGGCCTACCCGGGGCCTACCTGGGACCGGCTGAGGACGATCAAAGCGCGTTATGATCCCACTAACCTCTTCCGGCTTAACCAGAACATCCCGCCGGCGATCATCCAGGAGGAGACTTCATGAACAGCGTGACTTCGAAGGACGGAACCACCATCGAGTTCGATCGATCGGGCGATGGCCCGACGGTCATCCTGGTGTGCGGCGGTTCGACCGATCGATCGGCGAACGCGCACCTGGCGGCGCTCTTGGCGTCGCACTTCACCGTGCTCAACTACGACCGTCGGGGTCGAGGCGATAGCGGGGATACGCCGCCGTACGCGGTCCAGCGCGAGGTCGAGGATCTTGAGGCTCTCTTGGCAGAGGCTGGTGGGTCGGCATTCCTATACGGCACGTCCTCCGGCGCGGCCCTCGCCCTCGAGGCGGCGGCGCGTGGGCTCGCCATCACGAAGCTGGCGTTGTGGGAGCCGCCGTTCATTCTCGAAAACAGCCGCCCCCGTCCGCTATTCATTGCCGACTGAGCGGGCGGCCTCCGTCTAGACACCCACTCTCGTGATCGCCGGAGGGGCGGACATGCCATGGATGCGTGACACCGCGCAAGCGCTTGCGGAGGCCCTCCCCGACGCACAGACCCGCATGCTGGAGGGTCAGGGGCATAACGTTGACCCGGCAGTACTCGGCCCCGTGTTGGTGGGGTTCTTCAAAGGCTGAATCGACGCCAGGCCGAAAAACCTGTCGCGTCGTCAAGTAACCATAAAAGGACAATTAATATGGGAAAAGTCATTTTCGACATTACTGCGTCACTGGATGGCTTTGTCGCAGGGCCGAATGACAGCCCGGAAAATCCGATGGGCGATGGCGGGATGCGCCTGTTTGATTGGTATTTCCCCGACTCAGAAACAAGCCGATCCCCTGAGTTTATCGAGCCGGAGATACGCGACGAGGCAACTCGGACGGTCGGAGCGCTCGTCGGGGGCAGACGCCTGTACGACAACGCGCATGGGTGGAACGGCGAGCACCCCTTGCACGTGCCGTTTTTCATCGTGACCCATCACGCCCCCAAAGTGGCGGGGGAAATGAAAGGCAGCTTCGTCACCGATGGCGTGGAGAGCGCCATCAGGCAAGCCCAAGCCGCCGCTGGCGACAAGGTCGTGGCGGTGGCAAGCCCGAGCATTGCGAAGCAGTGCCTTGAGGCTGGGTTGCTGGACGAAATCAGTCTTCACATCGTGCCTGTGCTGCTGGGAAGCGGCGTCCGCCTCTTAGACCTTCAGGGCGCCGGGCCCATTGAACTGGAGTGTACGCAGGCGAGCAACGCCAAGAAAGTCATTCACATGACGTTCCGCGTCGTCAAGTAAGGTGGTTCGCTAGAGGCATGCCACTGAGTCGGGACATGCTGTGGACTCCCCTTTTGTAGCCGCCATGTTTGCGCTTTCAGCCGCGGCTAGCTGGGGGTCGGGCGATTTCACCGGCGGTCTGGCCGCTCGTCGGGTTGGCCCCTTTCACACCGTGCTACTCTCCTACACTGTAGGGCTGCTTGCGCTGGTGATCGTGGCGCTGACCCGCCTCGAGAACCTCCCACCTTCCGCTGACCTGATCTGGGGAGCACTGGCCGGGCTTTCTGGCATGGTCGGGCTAGGATTCCTGCTCCGCGGCTTCGCCGCCGGCCGCATGGGCATCGTCGCACCCGTGTCGGCCGTGCTGGCAACGGCCATTCCGGTAATCTTTACCGCGCTCACCGAAGGCTTGCCTCGCGAACTGCAATTGCTAGGGTTCGGGCTGGCGCTGGTCAGCATCTGGCTGCTCTCGCGTCCAGAAAAACTCGGCGGCCGGCCCCCCGGTTTAGGTATGGCGCTGTTAGCCGGGCTGGGATTTGGGGGCTTCTTTACCGCCCTCGGTCAAGTAGGGGAGAGTGCGGTCTTCTGGCCGCTGGTAGTCGGGCGGCTGGCTGCCTGCGCACTGATGGTTGCCTTCGCCCTTTCCACGCGACGGCCGGTCATCCCGCCGCACCTCCCGCTAGGGCTGCTGGCACTCGCCGGAGTACTCGACGTAGGCGGCAACCTGTTCTTCCTGCTGGCAGTTCAGAGTGGACGGTTGGATATCGCCGCGGTATTGGGATCCTTCTACCCGGCGGTGACAGCCATCCTGGCCAGGCTGATCACCGGGGAATACATGGCCCGCCTTCAGGTGATCGGGGTGGCGGTAGCCGTCCTGGCGACTGTGTTGATCACAAGCTGAACAGACTTTGTTATAGAGGAGAAATCACGTGAGAAGAATAGTTGTAGGCACGTTCGTGTCGTTGGATGGCGTCTATCAGGCGCCAGGCAGCCCTGAGGAGGACACTGAGGGAGGGTTCGAGCATGGCGGTTGGCAACTGCCCTTCTTCGACGCCGATGCGGGGAGATTCATAGACGAGAGCTACGCGGCGACAGACGGTCTGCTGCTGGGGCGAATGACCTACCAGATCTTTGCGGCTTTCTGGCCGACCGCGCCCTCTGAGGATCCGTTTGCCGGACAAATGAACAGCATGCCCAAGTACGTCGTCTCGAAGACTCTGAAAGAGGTCACCTGGAATAACTCGAGGCTGATCAAGGGGAACCTGGCGGAAGGAGTGGCTAAGCTGAAGCGGGACCCTGGTTCGGGGCACATCGCCGTCGTCGGCAGCGGCAAGCTGGCCCAATCCCTGATGCGGTTGAACCTCGTGGACGAATACGAGCTCTGGGTCCATCCTGTGGTTCTGGGGAGCGGAAAGCGGCTCTTTGACGGCGGGGTCCCCAAGACCCCTCTTAAGCTGGTTAACACGAGGACGACGGGTTCAGGCATCGTTATCCTGACCTACCAACCGCCGATGGGTGAGTAAGTACGGGAGGCTGCGATGAGCGCTGCCAAGGACGTGGACGCGTACCTGGCGGCACTGCCTAAAAATCAGCGGGCTGCCCTCGAGAAGCTCCGCAAAACCATCCGGGTCGCGGCGCCCAAGGCTGAGGAGGTTATCAGCTACGGGATTCCGGCGTTCTGGTACCAGGGCTACGGCATCGTCTGGTACGCGGCGTGGAAGAACCATTGCAGCCTCTACCCTATCAGCGGCGCCATCACCCGCGAGCTCAAAGGCTACGACACTGCCAAGGGGACCATCCGCTTCGCGGT
>Ga0209640_10002394_pt1 | contig 16322 bp, 12 predicted proteins | sample RifCSP10_1_FD_184018 | JGI IMG/M metagenome (GOLD analysis project Ga0209640, IMG submission 184018) | Soil microbial communities from Rifle, Colorado - Rifle CSP2_sed 10_1 (SPAdes) (version 2) | ecosystem: Environmental > Terrestrial > Deep subsurface > Rock core/Sediment | place: Rifle...
ATCCGGCTGCATAAATGTGTAAGCTGCTATAAACAAGCCGATACTTAACCCGGTAATAAACGAAAACAGATTGCTGATGAACGAGCCCGTACTTCTGTTCGCTTTTTTTGCCTGTTTATTGATGTCTTTATAATCCCGGGGCATTACATACTCTCTGGCGCCGAGACGCCCAGTATTTTAAGCCCATTTTGAAGGACCTGCTTCGTTGCCAGTATCAAACTGATTCTTGCCTGTCTTAATATTTCATCTGCAACCAGAAATTGATGGCTGTTGTAGTACGAATGGAAATCATTTGCAAGATCATACAGGTAAAAACCAATCTGATGCGGTTCATATTTTTCCGCCGCACTTTCGATGACTTCCGGATAAATTGCCAGGGCTTTCATCAGGGCGGATTCATGGGCTTCGGTCAGGCGATCCAGATGGCGCAGGGCGAATGCCTGGTCATATTGATATCCCCTCTCGGCCATTTGCTGTTGAACACTGCAGATCCGGGCGTGGGCGTATTGGATGTAATAAACGGGATTCTCATTGGACCGGGATTTGGCCAGATCCAGATCAAAATCCAGATGTTGTTCGGATTTCCGGGTCAGATAGAAATAACGCGCGGCATCATTACCGACCTCCTGCCGCAGTTCCCGAAGCGTGACATACTGACCGGAGCGGGTCGACATCTGTACCTTGTTGCCGCCCCGGAATAATGTCGCGAACTGGACTAACAGTATCTCCAGGGCATTTGCGTCATGGCCAAGGGCAGTGAGAGCCCCCCGCACACGGTCTATGTAACCATGATGATCCGCGCCCCAGATATTAATGATCTTGTTGAAACCACGTTCGAATTTATTATGGTGATAGGCGATATCCGAGGCGAAATAGGTTTTCTGGCCGTTTTCCCTTTCGACCACCCGATCTTTCTCGTCGCCGTATTTACTGGAGCAAAACCACTTGGCACCGCCCGCTTCATAAATATTGCCGTTGTTTTGCAATTTTCCGATACAGGTTTCGACCAGCCCGTCGCGGATCAGGGACTGCTCGGAAAACCAGTTGTCGTAAGTCACGCCGAATTCCTCCAGATCCGTCCGGATGTCCTGCAGGATCGCGGTCAAGCCCGCGGCAAAAAGTTTGCCGTATTTGTCCTGGCCCAGTGAAGTTTTGGCTAACGCGATCAGACGATCGATTCTGGCTTCGTTATCCAGTTCCCGCCATGCATCGGAAATAAAATCCTGGAAGGGTATTGCGTAAGCATGCTGCTCCCGGGCAAACAGCTTGCCCGCTACCTCTCTGACGTACTCGGCCTGATAAGCATTGTCCGGGTACGGATAGTCATGTCCGCACAGGGTCAGATATCTGAGCCAGACACTGATAGCGAGTATGTCCATCTGCCGGCCGGAATCGTTGACATAATATTCGCGGAATACTTCATGTCCCGCCGCTTGCAGCAACTTCGCGAGGGCGTCGCCATAGGCAGCTCCCCGGCCATGCCCGATATGCAGGGGTCCGGTAGGATTGGCGGAAACATATTCGAGCAGGATTTTGTTTCGGACCGCCGGCTGTAATTGGCCGTAGGATCCGGCCGCCCTGAGTATCGTCTCGATGGTTCGCAGGTAGGCACTGTGCTGGAGAAAGAAATTCAGGAACCCCGGTCCGGCCACCTCGACCCTGGCGATATGATCCGATACCGGCAAGCGTTTGGTTATTTCCGTTGCCAGGTCCCGCGGCTTCATCCCGGCATGCCTGGCCAGCAGCATGGCCACATTCGTGGCGTATTCGCCGTGTTGTTGGTCCCTGGTTCTGTCGAGCTTTATCGAGAACCCGTCAGGCAGGGCTATAGACAACTCCGCCGTTAATCCATGCAGAGCTGTTTCGATTAAACCGATTATGTGCTGTTTCATCAGGGGTTAACCGGATCGCGGGTTAAAAGTCACGCATTCTATCGCGGTCGCGATTTAACGCGAAAGAAAATTTCCCGGTATATCGACGAATTACACCAGTTCCTGCGGATCCACATCGATTGACCAACGGACGTTTTTCGCGCTCTTCAGGTTTTCCAGGGATTTGCTCCAGGGTTCCAGGGTTCGCTGCATCAGGTTGCGGTCGTTCGATTGTATCAGCAGTTGATAACGAAATCGTCCCGCCTGTTTTTCCACGATTGCCGGCATGGGCCCGAAGATCTCCAGATTGGCATTCATAAGATTTAAATTATTTTTTGCCTCGGTCAGGAAGCGCTCGACCGCCGGACTGTGATAATCCTCCGCGCGCAGCAGCGTCAGATAACTATACGGTGGTAAATTGGTTTCCTGGCGTTCGCGTAATATGATTTTTGCAAATTCCTGATAATCATAATCAATCATTGAGAGTATCAGAGGGTGATGTGGGTAATGGGTTTGTATGATTACGTTGCCCCGAAGATTTTCCCGGCCGGCGCGGCCACTCACTTGTATAAACAGTTGCGCCAGCCGTTCGCCGGCTCTGAAATCGGTGCTGAATAGGCCGCGATCCGAATCGACAATACCTACCAGCTTCAGTTTGGGAAAATGGTGTCCTTTGGCAAGCATCTGCGTGCCGATGAGTATATCCGCATCGCCGGCGGTGATCTGCTCAAGCATTTGCTGCATCGAACCTTTACGGCGTGTGCTGTCACGATCGATACGCAAGATCCTGGCAGAAGGAAACAATTCCGTCAGGGTTTCCGCCAGGCGTTCGGTGCCATGACCTATGGGTAATAATTCCCGACCGCCGCAGTCGGGGCACTCATTTGCCGGCCGGGACTGGCTATTGCAGCGGTGACAGGAATAGGTGTTGAGATGCTTATGGTAGATCATCCGCGTATCACACCGCGGGCATTTGACCATCCAGCCACAGGCATGGCACAGGATTACGGGGGAAAAGCCGCGCTGGTTCAGGAACAGCAATACCTGCTGTTTGTTGTGCATTTCCGCTGCTATGGCCTCGACCAGTTCGCCGGACAGGGCGCCGAACATGCGTTTGCCACGCATATCGATGACCGATATAGCGGGGTGACTGGCATCACCGGTACGGCTGGTGAGGGTCAAGGAGGCAAACTTTTCGCTGTGGACATTCTGGATAGATTCCATGGATGGCGTCGCCGAACCCAGTATTATCGGGGCTGCGCTTAATTTCGAGCGCATGATAGCGACGTCTCTGGCCGAATATCGGAAACTGTCCTGTTGTTTATAGGATATATCGTGTTCTTCATCGATAATAAAAACACCGGGATTTTGCAGCGGTACCCATACCGCCGAACGGGTGCCCAGGATAATTGCCGCCGTCCCATTGCCCGCCTCGATCCATGCCTGCAGGCGCTCACCGGCAGATAAGGCCGAATGCAGCACGACCACATGGGCACTGATACTGCCACGCAGCCGTTGTATGAGTTGCGGCGTCAGCCCGATTTCCGGCACCAGAATGAGGGCTTGCCGGCCGGCGGCGATAACCTTTTTGATAATTTCTATATAGACTTCGGTCTTGCCGCTGCCGGTGACTCCATATAATAAATATCGTTTTGCTTCACCCATGCGTTCACAGACCGTAGCAGCCGCTTGTATTTGATCGACGTTCAGTGCGATATTTTTTGCCGCTGAGTTATGCTCGCTTGCAGCTGTAACAATGGCGCTTTTCTGTACGATCCCTTTGTTCAGCAGCGCCTGCAGAGGAGCTCGCCATTGCCGGTTCTTAAGCTCAACCCGTAGCTGTTCGCCGGAACCGGATTGCAGCATGTTTAACAGGCGTGCCTGGCCGGGCGCCCGCTTCAATCCGCTGCTGTCCATATGCCTGCCGGTTGCGGTGAGCTCCCAGGCATATTCGCTTTTGCTTTTTATCGGGTCGCCGCGTCTCAGGGGTGGTGGCAGGGCACCGAATAGAACCTCGCCTATCGGATACTGATAGTAGCTGCTGGCCCATTCCAGTAATTGCAGAAGGGTTGCGTCAAATACAGGTTCCTGGTCAATAACAGTAATTATCTTTTTCAGTTTTGCAACCGGTAGTTCCGAATCCCGGGATACGCCGAGCACTATCCCCGTGTGAGTATTGGATTTTCCAAACGGCACCTTTACTCTGATTCCTGGCCGGGGCGGTGTTGCAAAAAGTTTTTCATCTCCCAGGTAATCGAAACACCGGCGTAGTGGTACGGGTAAGGCTATTTTAAGAATCAACTCATTCCGGCTGGCCCGCATATCTCACCACCTGCCGTAGCGAGGGCATTGAGGCACCGTCACAGCGAGCGGGATCCGTGTCCGCGGTGGGATAGTGTCGGGAAATTCGGTCTTGACATACAGCGGGTCGATTTCGATTAAACAAATCAGCTGAGTAGTTTTTCTACCGTACTGATGGTTGCCCGCTGCATGGGTTTGCCGGTTATGGAGCTCAAAGGTGAGCAATGTTTCTGCCGTTCGGGGAAGACGATTAGTAAAATTCTGGTTTTGTCGGCAATAAATTCAAAGGCCGGAAAGTCTTTTTTTTCATCTTTACCGATCTTTAAGGACTTGGTTGTTGTGGTGAAGGGTATGGCGTGTTCGTCCAGATGTAAACCGATTTGTTCAGGTTCGTCACTGACCAGATGCAGAGTGATTTCCGAGTGTCTGGTTGCCGTCCCGGTCAATACCGGCCCAACCAGTCGTGGTTGATAACTGATCATCAAGCGCATTGCCTGCAGCGCTTTTTTTCGCATCTCATAAAGCTGTGCAGCCTGGTCCTGGTTCTGGAACAGAGACTGGTATTCCCGCAACGCCTGCTCGACCTCGAGATTGGTGGGGAGGCCATTGTCGGGTTTAATGCCGAGTTGTACAGCCGCTTTACGTTTGGCCGCCAGATAATCATTCACCCCATCGACCGCGACGAATTTCGCGGCCAGCTGGGCTATTTCCTTACGTGTCTTTGAGGTTGTTTTACTGGTTTGCGGCATTTTCGGGACTGGCCGTCTAAAACAGGTCTTGAATAACAGAGGAATCTTCACTCTCATTTAATTTCTTCGGCGCGTTTACCTCGTTGAAAATTTCCAGAAACGCACCCGGGGTGCCAGGAGCGGTTGGTCTGCCGGTGTCAGGGTCGATGAGTATGTTGATCAACCCCGGCGGCTCGGGTTTGATGACATCCGGAATATCGGCGAGCGCTATTCGCATATAGTCTATCCACATCGGCAGGGCGGCCCTGGAACCGAATTCGGTGGAACCAAGCCGGCTAAAATCATCGAACCCCACCCAGGCGATGGTGACCACCGAGGAATTGTAACCGGCAAACCAGGCATCACGCTGATCATTGGTGGTCCCGGTTTTTCCTGACAGATCCTTGCGGTTCAGTACCTGCGCCCTGCTGCCCGTGCCACCCGGGTCATGGATGACACTGCGGGTCAACGAGTTAATCACATAGACATTGCGCGCATCAACTACACGCCTGGCATATTGCCGGGTTTGATCCGGGTGTTCCGGTGTCGGCGACAGGTTACCGACCGGTTGTGTTATTGCTTCCGCGTCTGCGGTTGAGGGTGTGATTGCTACCGCGGGTGCTGATCCGGTTTGCTCCGGCTGCTCATCGCAAGTATCGCAGACTAGAGTGGGGTTAGCCTGGTACACAACATTACCCTTATAGTCTTCTATGCGTTCTATAAAGTAGGGTTCGATATGGTAGCCGCCGTTTGCCAGGACGCTGTACGCGGTGGCCGATTCCCACGGCGATATGCCCTCACTACCGAGAGCGATGGTGAAATTATGCGGCATTCGATTGATGTCGAAACCGAATTTGGCGAGGTGCTGCAAGCCGTTGTCGATACCGATATCTTCCAGTAGTCGCGCTGATACCTGATTCAGTGATCGAGTGATGGCACGCCGCAGGCGCACCGGACCATATGAACGTTGATTGTCATTTTGCGGTCTCCAGACCTCCCCACTGTTTTGACCCGTGACGGTAATAGGCGCGTCATTGACCAGGCTGGCGGCGGTGTAACCGTGCTCAAGCGCAGCAGAATAGATAAATGGTTTGAAACTTGACCCGGGTTGGCGTCTTGCCTGCGTAACCCGGTTGAATTTACTGCGGTTGAAATCAAAGCCGCCTACCAAAGCCAGTAATGATCCGTTATTGGGATCAACAGAAATCAGCGCTCCTTCCACAGCGGGTATTTGTGTCAGGAGCCACTGCCCATACTCATCTTGCATTACCCTGACGATATCACCTACCTGAAAGATGTCAGCGGCGCTTTTGGGTTCGGGGCCACGCCGGTTCTCACTGATATATCGGCGCGCCCAATTCATACCTTCCCAGTACATTTCAACTCTGCCTGTTCCCTGTATCTGGGCAACAACGGAAGTTTCCAGGATCGATGTGATGATGGCTGGCCGCATATTCCCGATAATGGAAAATGTCGATAGAAATTGTTCCACGGCCTCAGCATTCATCTCCTGCGTAATTTCCAGATGGTGTTCGGGGCCGTGGTATCCATGCCGCTGGTCATATTCCTGCAAAGCCTTGCGCAGAGCCCGGTTTGCGGTTGATTGATTTACACGCTGGATTGTCGTGTGGACTTTATAGCCTTCGTTAACCGCATCCTCGCCATAGTCCTCAATCAGTTTTAACCGCACCATCTCCGCCACATAGGGCGCCTCCAGTTCGACCGCCGGTAAATGCAGACTGGCGGTTTCCGGCATTGCGATAGTTGCGTTGAATTCTTCCTGGGTGATATAGCCTTCGGTTAACATTCTATTGAGTACGTGGTTTCTCCTGTTAAACGATGCCTCCGGGTCTGTAATCGGATTGACTTTTCCAGGCCTTTGAAAGAGCCCGGCAATCATTGTGTATTGAGACAAGGTCAGGTTTTCGATCGTTGTTCCATAATAAACCTGTGCGGCGGCACCAACCCCGTACGCCCTGTGACCGAGATAATATGTGTTCAGGTAGAGTTCCAGTATTTCGTCTTTACTTAACTCACGTTCGATCTTGATCGATAAAAAAGCCTCCATGATCTTTCGTTTGATGGTAATTTCACTACGATCGAGATAAAAATGACCCGCCAGTTGCATGGTGATGGTACTGGCGCCACCTTGTTGCGATACCCCGCCTGCTTTGATAAAACCAATAGCTGCCCGCGCTATGCCTAGCCAGTCAAATCCGGGGTGTTGGTAGAAACGCGTATCTTCAGTAGCAAGTACAGCTTGAATGAGTATCGGAGGTATTTCACTGATCTTAAGCGGAACCCGTCTGACTTCTCCGATCTCCCGAATAAACGATCCATCATGAGAATAGATCCGCAACGGTGTTTGCAATCTGACGTCCCTGAGTTCCTCGATATCCGGTAATTGTGGCCATATATAAAGAAATAATCCCGCAAAAGATATTATTCCTGTAAGCAGGATAAAAAGACTGATTTTAAATGCCAACCTCAACATATAGTGTAGTTTAATCTAAAACTATCCAAGATATGCCGATCCAGCAGATAAATGATCATATTGGGCTGTTTTATCCAAATTCACGGAATATGCGATGTTATTCAAATTGTTGTTGACTGATGTTGCGGATAGAAGTTAATGTAGTATTATACAAATGAGACATAACTCATCACGTTAAAAGGAAAAAATAGTGCTACCTTTTAAGAAAAAGTCGACTCCGATAATAGGTGTTGATATTAGCGCAACCGCAATTAAGTTGCTCGAACTTAGTCGCAGCGGCGGTAAATATCGTGTTGAAAGCTACGCTGTTGAACCACTTCCGGCAAATTCAGTTGTAGATAAAAATATAACTGATATTGATGCGGTTGGGGAAGCCATTGGCCGGGCGGTCAGCAAGTCAGGAACAAAAACGAAATTCGCCGCTGCAGCAGTTGCCGGCGGTACGGTAATAACCAAGATCATCCATATGCCGGCGAATCTGAGTGATGCCGAAATGGCTAACCAGATCCAGGTGGAAGCCGATCAGTACATCCCATTCCCACTCGAGGAAGTTGCGCTGGATTTTGAGGTTCTCGGACCTAACGCGGAAAATCCGGAGAGGGTCGATGTGTTACTGGCGGCCTCGCGCAGTGAAAATGTAGATGCAAGGGTAGGCGCTCTGAGTATTGGCGGCCTGACTGCAAAAATTATCGATGTAGAACAGTTTGCCCTTGAAAATACCATTAGTATGCTGGCCAGAAAAGTGTTCGATGCGCCGGAGGATGAGATAATTGCCGTCGCTGATATCGGCTCTTCCGTAACGACCTTCAGTATTTTGCAAAAGCTGGCAATTGTCTATTCACGCGAACAGCAATTTGGTGGCGCACAGTTGACCGAAGATATCCAGCGTCGCTATGGTCTCTCATATGAAGAAGCTGGTCTGGCTAAAAAACAGGGTGGCTTACCGGAAAATTATATTCCTGAGGTTCTCGAACCATTCAAGGATTCCATCGGTCAACAGATCAGCCGCGCGCAACAGTTTTTCTTTTCCGCCAGTCAGATATCCAATATCGATCATTTGATCCTGGCAGGCGGCTGTTCATCGATACCGGGTATAGCGGAACTGGTCCAGTCGAAGATCGGCGTGCCAACTATCGTAGCTAACCCATTCGCGGATATGTCAGTCTCTTCACGGGTCTCCGCACAAGCCTTAGCCAATGATTCACCGGCATTAATGGTTTCATGCGGGCTGGCCTTAAGGAGTTTCGATTAATGTCTAAAATCAATTTACTTCCATGGCGAGAGGATCTCCGTAAACAGAAATTAAAGGAATTTGGCCAGATGGCAGGCCTCTTTGTTGTGCTTGGCATCCTTATCGTTGGCGTCTTCCATTGGTATCACGTCCAGTTGATTGATTATCATCAGAGCCGTAACAAATATGTTGAAAATGAAACGGTATTGCTGGACAAAAAGATCAAGGAGATCGAGGAACTGGAACGGGAAAAACAAAGGTTATTGGACAGGATGCTGGCGATTGAACAATTGCAAAGCAACCGGCCGCTGATAGTCAGGTTTTTTGATGAACTAATTACCAGTTTACCGGAAGGCGTAAGTGTTAAATCCATAGCCCAATCTGGTAACAATATTACGATCACTGGTGAAGCCCAGTCTTATGCAAGGGTCGCATCATTTATGCGTGACCTGGAAGCATCTGAATGGCTGGCTAATCCGAAGCTGGATGTAATTCAAGGTGCAGATACCGCGGGCCTGCGTATCAGCAGTTTTACGCTTCGGTTTAATCAGGTTATACCAAATACCTCGGAAGAAGAGGAAGGCGTATGAGCTTAGTTGACGTTCTCAAAAATCTGGATCCCAGTAATCCAGGACAGTGGCCGCTGCCAGTTCAGTTAACGGTATTCGTTATCGTTTTCATACTGATATTGTTTGGTGGATATAAGGTTGATATCAGTAAACAACTGGAAGAGATTACCAAGCTTGAATCCAAGGAACAGGATTTAAAAAATACCTATGAGACCAAGCAGAAAAAAGTCGCGAATCTCGATAAGCTGAAGGAACAAATGAAAGAAATGGAACAGTCATTCGGAGATATGATCAGGCAATTACCGAATAAAACTGAAGTGGATGCATTAATCGTTGATATATCCCAGGAAGGGCTATCTGCCGGACTTGAATTTGATCTGTTCAAACCAAGAGGTGATGCATCAAGTGAGTTTTATATTGAAACCCCCATCGATATAACGGTAAGAGGCGATTATCATCAGTTAGGTGAATTCGTCAGCGGGATTGCCGCACTGCCACGCATCGTCACAACTCATAACATAACCGTCAATAAAGCGGGTGATAAATTATCTATGACTGCGGTAGCGAAAACCTACCGGGCGTTGGATGAAGAGGGTTAGTACAGAACATGAATAGCTATATCAAAATATTCAATCCGCTAGTTGCCCTGATTTTAGTCAGCGGTTGTGTATCCTCGGATATGAGCGACCTGGAGAGATGGAGAGATGAGGTCTTGTCACAACCTGGCGGGCGAATTGAGCCGCTGCCTGAAATCAAACCCTACGAGGCTTATGCCTATAAATCCGCGACTGAAGGACTGAGAGATCCCTTCCAGGCATTTTATCAACAGCGGGTAGAGGCTGATACAAAGGTGGATCAGAATGCCGGGTTGACCGCGGAGATGGAAAGGGAATTACGGAATCGTAACAGGGAAGAGCTGGAAAAATATGAACTGGATAGTTTGCAGATGGTTGGAACCATGAACAATGAAGGTAACAGCTGGGGCATTATAAAGGATCCGGATGGCAACGTTACCAGAGTCAGGGTAGGTAATTATATCGGCAGGAATATCGGCAAGATAGTAAACATTTACGAAGATCGGATTGAGTTACGGGAAATTGTGCAGAATAACCAGGGGCGATGGGAAGAACGGCAAGCTGCCATTGCACTGATTGAATTAGAGTAATCTATGGGGTGGAGACAATGACTTCTATCAGAATTAACTTGACCACATCGGAAATACTGAAACACATGAAAGTTATACATTTAATGATCACCGGGTTTATATCTGCGCTGCTTATCAGTCAGGCAGCATATGCTGTCAGTCTCGATGATATCAGCTTTTCTTCCCTTCCCGGTGATAAAGTCCAGGTTAACCTGAAGTTTTCCGAACCCCTGACTGAAGAGCCTGTTAACTTCACCATCGACAATCCGGCCCGGATCGCAATAGATTTGCCGGGTGTTAGTTTGAATGTTGCGGAAACAACCAAAGCAGTTGGTGTAGGTGTGGCCCACAGTATAGCTGCCGTTGAGGCGGCCGGGCGTACGCGGGTAGTTATCAATCTGGTCAGATCGGTATCCTATGATATGGTACTTGAGGGCGACCAGGTATTGTTGACTCTGGGCACCGGGGCGGCTATGGGAGCGCAGACTGCGGACACTGCAGTATCGAGATTCAGTCCAGCGGATAACAGTACTACTCACGCAATAGATAATATCGATTTCCAGCGCGGTAGTGACGGCGAAGGCCGGATTATTATTACGCTTTCCGACCCGTCGATAGGTATCAATATGGGCCAGGAAGCAGGGCAAATCGTAGTTGATTTCATATCCACGTCTCTGCCGTCATCCCTGGATCGCAAGCTGGATGTTATCGATTTCGCAACGCCTGTGAAGGAGATAGACACTTCTCCGACGGCCGGTGGTGTCCGTATGCAGATATCCACGGTTACCGACCAGTATGACCATCTCGCCTATCAATCGGATAATGTTTTCACGATTGAAGTGAGGCCTCTGTCGCAGGAGGAGCAGGCCGCGATGCAGCGGGAAAAATTTGGTTTTACCGGAGAAAGACTGTCATTGAACTTCCAGAATATTGAAGTCCGGGCGGTCTTGTCACTGATTGCTGATTTTACCGGGAACAATCTGGTGGCGACTGATACGGTTAGCGGCAATGTCACCCTGAGGTTGAGAAACGTACCCTGGGATCAGGCGCTCGATATTATCCTGAAATCCAAGGGTTTGGGAATCCGTCAGTCAGGTAATGTCATGATGGTTGCGCCCCAGGCGGAAATCGCCGCGCGGGAAAGACTGGAGCTGGAATCGGCAAAACAGGTTGAAGAACTGGCGCCGTTGCGAACTGAATTCATCCAGATTAATTATGCGAAGGCATCCGATCTTTCTTCTTTAATTCAAACCCAAACCGGCGGCGAGGCGAGCTTGCTCTCGGAACGTGGCACGGTTTCAATTGATGCACGTACCAATACGCTCATCGTCCAGGATGTGGCCGCGAGTCTGGAAGCTATTCGTAGCATGGTAACTAAACTGGACGTCCCGATCCGGCAGGTGATGATCGAGTCCCGTATCGTGAATGCTGACGAGAGTTTTACCAAGGAATTAGGCGTGCGGTTTGGATATGCGCAACGCCCTGGCAACTTTATCGATTCTGAGGGACCCAATCTTACCGGTGTTGTCGGCGGTACCCAGCCAGGTGGATTTGAAAGGGATTCAGCTCTGGCGACCGGGTTCGATATCAATGGTGCTGACGGCCTGCTTGTAAACCTGCCGGTTGCCGGCGCTACCAGCTCCCTGGGCCTGGTGGTTGGAAAAATCGGCACTTATCTGCTGCAGCTTGAACTCTCGGCTTTACTGGCGGAAGGTCGCGGTGAAAACATCGCCAACCCGAAGGTCATTACAGCGGATCAAACGCAGGCAGTTATAGAGTCCGGTGTTCAGATCCCGTACCAGGAGGCTTCGTCCAGCGGCGCATCGACCACTTCATTCAAGCCGGCCGTCTTATCACTGACCGTCACCCCCCAGATTACTCCTGATAACCGCGTCATGCTGGATTTAAAGGTCAATCAGGATTCTCAGGGTGCAATCGTCGGTGGTATCCCGACGATTAACACCAGGAGTGTCACCACGAAGGTGCTGGTTGACGATGGCGAGACTGTCGTCTTGGGCGGAGTATATGAATCGCGTGACAGAACAGCCCTGGACAAAACCCCGTTCTTCGGTGATCTGCCGGCCCTCGGGTTCCTGTTCAAGAAACGCCGGGAAGAGAAAGCCAGGCAGGAGTTGCTGATTTTTGTCACGCCCAAAATACTCAGCGAAAATCTGAAAATATAGATTTTAAAGATATTCCAATCAGCAGGTTTTCAATTAAAAAAGATGTAGCCATTGGCTACATCTTTTTTTTATCCCGGATTTCTTATACAGTCGATTTGTTCGATGTACGTCCATCATCCGGGATATGTCAAAATACACGTCATATAAACGCACTGATTAATGGCCAATAATATCTTTCTTGTCGGGCCTATGGGTGCCGGCAAATCCACCATAGGCAAAATGCTCGCTGACAGGACCGGCCGGAAATTTTTCGATACAGACAGCGTGATCGTGGAGAAAACCGGCGTCGAGATCGATCTGATCTTCGAAATTGAAGGTGAAGCCGGGTTCAGAAAACGGGAACGCAAATTAATCGAAGAATTAACCGCCCTTGATGATATAGTTTTGGCAACCGGTGGTGGGGCGGTGCTTAGCAGCGCTAACCGGAATCATCTGAAACAAAGAGGGACAGTCGTATACTTACAGGCCTCAACCGAGCAATTATTTGAACGAACGGCAAAGGACAAGAAACGTCCGTTGTTGCAGACGGAAGATCGCCTGGGGAAAATCAGGGAAATCCTGGCCGTCAGAGAGCCGCTCTATATGGAGATTGCGGATGAGATTGTCGCCACTGATAGTAAAAGTGTAAAACAAATCGTTGATACACTCTGTCGGATCAAGTCAATCAGCTAAGGAAAAGAAACCAGGACATTTCGCCGGTGGTTTATGGTAATGCGCAAGCTTAAGGTGGATTTAGGGGCCAGAAGTTATCCGATTTTTATCGGTGCCGGGATTCTTGGGTCCAGGGAATTGCTCGCTGAACAGCTGGCAACCCGGCAGGTGCTGGTTGTCACCAATAAAACCATCGAGCCATTGTATCTTTCCGGAATGCTCGCGGCATTGGTTGATCGGAATGTCAAAACCTGCGTGCTTCCGGATGGTGAAGCATACAAGACGCTGGAGGTCATGCATGACATTATCACGGCCTTACTGGAACATAAATTCAGCCGGGATTGCTGTTTAATCGCCCTTGGGGGTGGTGTCGTAGGCGATATTACGGGTTTTGCCGCGGCTTGTTACCAGCGCGGCGTTCAATACATTCAGGTGCCGACAACCCTGCTGGCACAGGTGGATTCCTCCGTCGGCGGGAAGACCGCCGTCAATCACAGGCTCGGCAAGAACATGATCGGCGCCTTCCATCAACCGGCTGCCGTTATCGCGGACATCGGGGTTTTGAACACACTACCCGACCGGCAATTAAGCGCCGGCCTGGCGGAAGTGATTAAGTACGGTTTGATCCGGGATGCGGAATTCTTTGCCTGGCTGGAAACCAACATCCATCAGTTGCAGGCACGTGATGCCGATGCCCTGACCTTTGCCGTGGAACGGTCCTGCCTCAATAAGGCCGCCGTCGTTGCGATTGATGAAACGGAGCAGGGTCAGCGGGCAATTTTGAATTATGGCCATACCTTCGGTCATGCCATCGAAACCGGACTGGATTACCAGACCTGGCTGCATGGCGAGGCCGTCGGGCTCGGCATGTTGATGGCTGCCGAATTATCGCGGCGCATGGGCTGGTTGTCCGCGGAATCCGTCGACCGCCTCCGCACTCTCCTCGAGCTGGCAGGTTTGCCGGTGCAACTGCCGCAAGCACTGTCCACCGGCATGCTGCGGGAGCTGATGGCCGTGGATAAAAAATCCCGACAGGGTAATCTGTTCCTGGTGCTCCTGAAGGAGATCGGTTCTTGCGTGGTGACGGGTGACTTTAACAATCAACATCTGCTGGAAACTATCGACAGTTTTCAGGCCGGCAGGCCGGGAAATATATAATGGCCCTGGCCCGCTATGCAGCCAATGAAAAACACTCGGTCGGCCGTTTGTATCGGGAACTGGCGCCACCGTTCCGGGGTGAATATCAGCGCGACCGCGACCGTATTATCCATTCTTCCGCTTTTCGTCGTCTTGAATACAAGACCCAGGTATTCGTGAACCATGAAGGCGATATGTTCAGGACCCGGCTGACGCACTCGATTGAAGTGGCGCAGATCGGCAGGACCATCGCCAGGGCCCTGTCCCTTAATGAAGACCTGACGGAAGCTATTTGCCTGGCCCACGATCTGGGGCACACGCCATTCGGTCACGCCGGCCAGGATGCCTTGAATCAGTGCATGCGCGAATTCGGAGGCTTCGAACATAATCTGCAGTCGTTGCGGGTGGTCGATCAACTGGAGGAGAAATACGCCGCTTTCCCCGGCCTGAACCTGATGTTCGAGACCCGGGAAGGTATTCTGAAACACTGCTCGCGCAAAAACGCCAGGAAGCTTGGGGCCCTGGGCAAGCGGTTTTTTAACGCCTCCAGACCCGGGCTCGAAGCGCAGGCGGCCGATATGGCTGATGAGGTCGCCTACAATAATCATGATGTCGATGATGGTTTGCGGTCAGGACTGATAACGGTTGAGCAATTAAACGAATTCGCAGTCTTCAGGGAACAGTATGATTTTGTCGCCAGACTGTGGCCGGAATTGTCCGGTCGCAGGTTGATCCATGAACTGGTACGGCGGATGATTAACAGCCAGGTATGCGATCTGATCGATAACAGCAAACTGAAAATCAGGGAATTCAAACCGCAGGGAATTGAAGATGTCAGGAGTGCCGGTGAAAACCTGATCGGCATGAGTGCGGAAATGGCGAAGAAACACCAGCAATTAAAACGCTTTTTGCGGAGCGATCTATATAACCATTACCAGGTAAACCGGATGACGCATAAGGCCAAAAAGGTGATATGTGTATTGTTTGATACTTTCACCGGAAACCAGTCCCTGCTGCCGGACGAAGTACGCCGTAAAATTACCAGCGAAGCCGGGATCGAAACCGCTGAGCGGGTCATCGCCGATTATATCGCCGGCATGACGGACCGGTATGCAATTGCTGAATATGACCGCATCAACAATCCCCATACCAATACATTTTATTGACCTTGGCAGCATCGGACATCGGTGAAATATTTTTCCGGGCATGAAAATTATTATCAGGCGTACGGATTGGACAACGATCCTTTTCCGGAAGATATATCTGACAATATTATTTACATAACGCCGGAACTTAATCACCGTCTGGAGCTGATCAAACACCTGCTGGAATTCAGCCAGCAATTATTACTGGTGACAGGGCCGCCGGAGGCGGGTAAAAGCACGCTGTGCGGTTATTTGCCGTCGACTTTTGCAGGTAACTGGTCAACCGGTATCATCAGCGCCAGTGAATACATGACCCCCGAGGCATTGGCAACCAGCATCATCGATCAGGTTTACCCGGATAACGATACTCGCACCGGCACTGCCATTACCAGGCTGCATGAATATCTTGAGTACTGCGGCCGCCGGCAAATGCTGCCGGTAATCATGATCGATGATGGCCACAAACTGTCGCTGGACGCGCTTGCCTTTATCCTGCAGTTGAACACCCTGAACTATAATGAGACCAGATTCAGATTTGTTATTTTCGCCGATCCCGGGATCAATGCCACCCTGGATGATCCAAGGATCAAGGTGGCGACGACAGGGATAATACACAGTATCAACATTCCCCTGTTAACCGAGGCGCAAACCTCAGCTTACCTGGAATATCGTCTGCGCTCTTCTGGCAATATCAACGAATATCCCTTTGCGGGCGAGGATACGAATCATATATATAAGGTTTCGGGCGGTGCGCCCGGCAGGATTAATCGTCTTGCCCGACAGGCGCTGCAGGACCCGGCGCTGTCAAGCGCCGGACCGGGACTTTGGGTGAGAAATATCTTACAGCAACTGCGCTACCCGATCCTGG
>Ga0209640_10002396_pt1 | contig 16317 bp, 10 predicted proteins | sample RifCSP10_1_FD_184018 | JGI IMG/M metagenome (GOLD analysis project Ga0209640, IMG submission 184018) | Soil microbial communities from Rifle, Colorado - Rifle CSP2_sed 10_1 (SPAdes) (version 2) | ecosystem: Environmental > Terrestrial > Deep subsurface > Rock core/Sediment | place: Rifle...
CTCAGAAAGCTCAACCTCGATCCAGTCTATCTTCGTTTCTTGCACGTATGATTTTACGTCTACACTTTCATGATCTCTGAACTCAACGTTCTGAATTCCCAATGTCCTGAGTATCACGAAGACCTTGTCCCTGTCTGAAGGAAGCGATGCAGTCATTCCTACAATTCTAGCATCAGGGTTGACATTAGCAAATTCTTCCGCTATGGTGCAATAGGCATAATCTCCAATAGCTCTATGAGCCTCGTCGAAAACTATTAGCGAAATACTTTCTAGATTCACTAACCCTCTTTTCAAGTCGCCACGCATTATTTGAGGAGTTGCGCAAATGACCTTCTTTGCCCATTTTTCTTCCCTTTCCCAGTTAGGATCTTGACCCGTAATGAAAGCGATATTATTAGAATCTATATCCAAATTCTTCAAAAGAAATTCATAGTGTTGATGCACGAGAACTCTTGTCGGTGCCAGTATGACACATCTCTTTTTTGGATATTTTTGTAATTGATCTACCATCACGAGCAGAGATATGGCAGTCTTCCCAAGACCTGTGGGTAGAACCACCATCGAATTAACCGCAGAACACTTACTCGCTATCTCGATCTGATATTCTCGCTTTTCCAAAGTCTGCTGCTTAACTAGATGGTGCTCTACGTAAGTCAAGTACAATCATTGTTCCAAATTTTCTAAATAAAGATATACACTACAGGGAAAGTTTCACGCATATTCTTTAGGAAGATATCGTTTCACACTGCAATATGATAAAGAAAAATACACTCTGATAGTCAGGAAGATGTTTCTGCCCGATGATAAGCCAGAGCATAATTAAACTCTGGCTAAATAGAATTCTATCATGTCTTGAACGGTCTTTTCGAACGGAATCTTCGGCTCCCAACCCAACATCTTCTTTGCCTTCGAGTAATCACCTATCAGTATTGGCAAATCTGTTGGCCTGAGCCTTGTTTGGTCGACTTTGACAGGGATTTTTTTCTTCAAACCATTTTTCATTGCGACTTTTGTAGCAAGTTCTACCAATTCAGCAATACTCATGCCCTTACCACTGCACAAGTTGTAAACTTCTCCGGCTATTCCTCTTTCAACACAGAGCATGTATCCTTTTACAACATCTCTTACATCGCTAAAATCCCTGACTGCTTCTAGGTTTCCAAGCACAATCTCCTTCCTCATTCCTCTCACACACTCGATAATCTGGCGTGTGACTTCACTTGTGACAAATTCTCTGCCTCTTCTTGGTCCTGTATGGTTGAATGCTCTTGTAATGTGAACGTTCATACCATAACATGAAACGTAGGTCCTGCAAACATCCTCCGCGAGTCTCTTTGACGAGCCGTAAGGAGACGTACCTATGGTTCTGAGTGGATTCGTTTCTTTAATGGGAATTTCAGAAACCGCTTTACCCTTAGAATCGAATTTTGGAGCTGGCAAAATGACTCCGTAGCGCTCGAGCATCTTCCTGTAATGTATATTGTTGGCAATTACGAGCCCATATTCTTCGCTGCTACCTGCAAAGAGCATCTTGATTTTATTGTCAACCGCTCTGAGTGCTTCAAGCATATTTATGGTTCCGAACACATTTGTGGTATACGTTTCAACTGGAGATGCAAAGCTATGCGGCACAAAAGACTGTGCAGCAAGATGGTAAACAACTTCCGCCTTTGACTGCCTTAATGCATTGATTAGGGAGCCGACATCATGCAAATCTCCTCTTATCAGCTCAATTTTCCCATCGTTCAAGAGATGCTCGATATTTGCAAGATTTGGATTTGACTGTCTCCTTATCAGCCCATAAACCTTGGCTCCAAACTTTTCTGAAGTTAGTGTTTCAGAAACCCAAGAACCAACAAAACCCGTAATCCCTGTTATTAGAATAGGTTTGTCCTTCCAAAACTTGCTATTCGGCTCTCCCAACTATACCACGTAATCCCGCCTATCTTACTGAAGCCCTAATTAAATGCGTAATAACGATTTTGCTCAAACATTATAATAGCGGCATAAAATTTAAAACCTCTATTATATTCCAGATACTAACAAAAAGTGATTAAGAATGTCTTCATCAGGTGGTCAACCAATTCTCATACTGAGAGAAGGATCGAGTGAAACAAAGGGAAGGGATGCGCAAAGAAATAATGTCGTGGCTGCAAGGCTAATTTCGGAGATTGTAAGGACATCGTTGGGTCCCAGAGGCATGGACAAGATGCTTGTCGATAGCTTAGGCGACGTTACAATAACCAACGATGGTGCAACAATGCTAAAGGAAATCGATGTTCAACACCCCGCAGCAAAGATGATGGTAGAGATTGCAAAAACGACAGACAACGAAGTCGGTGATGGTACAACAACAGCTGTAGTGCTTGCAGGAGCATTACTCGAGAAAGCTCAGGAGCTAATCGACAAAGACGTGCATCCTACAATAGTCGTTGATGGCTATGGGAAGGCTTCTGACAGAGCTCTCGAGATTCTGAAGAACATTGGAATCAAAATTGACCCAACTGACAAGCAGGCAGTTGTAAAGGTTGCCACCACGAGCATGCTGACAAAGCTGGTTTCGGATGAGGCCGTTGACCTTGCTAAATTAGTAGTCGACGCGGTTTCAATGGTCGCTGAGAAAAGCGATGGAGGCTACAAGGTTGACATCGATAACGTAAAGGTCGAGAAGAAGCCTGGAGGCTCTCTTGCAGATACCAAGCTCATCAAAGGGATAGTGCTCGACAAGGAAGTAGTCCATTCAGGCATGCCCAAGGCGGCCAAGAGCGCTAAGATAGCTCTGGTCAACAGTGCGTTAGAAATCGAGAAGACAGAATTCAGCGCAGAAATTAGGATCAATGATCCATCACAAATGAAACAATTCCTCGAAGAGGAGAACAGAATCCTCAAGGGAATGGTCGAGAAGATCGAAAATGTTGGTGCAACGGTTCTGTTCTGCCAGAAGGGCCTAGACGATGTTGCCCAGCACTTCCTAGCAAAGGCCGGAATCCTTACAGTTAGAAGAGTCAAGGAGAGCGACATGACCAAACTCGCAAAGGCTACAGGAGCAAGAATTGTTACAAACTTGGAAGACCTGATGAAGGGAGACCTTGGTTCAGCCGAGCTCGTTGAGGAGAGGAAGGTCGAAGAGGACAAGTGGGTCTTCGTAGAGGGTTGCAAGAACCCCAAGGCCGTCACTCTTCTGATCAGAGGAGGCTCACAGAGAGTCGTCGATGAAGCAGAGAGATCCATGCATGATGCGATAATGGTCACCAAGGATGTCTTTGAATACCCATACGTCGTGGCGGGAGGAGGTGCACCTGAATCTGAGGTCGCACACCAGTTAAGGGAATGGTCCAACAAGCTTGGCGGAAGGGAGCAATTAGCAGCTCAGAAGTTCGCTGATGCCATAGAAACAATACCTCTGACTCTCGCAGAGAATGCAGGCATGGACACGATAGACACTCAAGTGGAGCTGAGGGCAAAGCACGCAGATGGGAAGAAATGGTATGGCGTTGACGCACTTGCAGGAGTTGTAGGCGACATGCTAGCAAAGAATGTATACGATCCACTGAAGGTCAAGGAACAGGTAATCAAAGCAGCAGTGGAAGTGACCAACATGCTACTAAGAATCGATGATATGATAGCCTCAGGGAAGACGAAGGCCCCGCCAGGCCCGCCAGGAGGAGGAGGCATGGGCGGAATGGGCGGAGGCATGGGTGGAGAGTTCTAGTTACTCTTAAGCCTCAAAGGAATACTAAACTTACCAATAGGGTTGGAGACTATTATGTGGTCCCCAACATCAATTCCCATTTTTCTCATCCACACCGAAGGTACAAGTAACCTGTTACCAACATATTCCTGATCGCCAACAAACCTCTTTACTACAACCATGTCTTGGCTGTACTTTTCAGCATCGTGCTTCTTCTTCCAGTCAATACCTCTGACTTCGACAACATGATCGCTCCTTCTGGCAATATCCAAGAGCGTGTCGTTAGAGGCATATGCTATGTACATCTCTTTCAATACTCCAGACTGCTCATTGTTGAGAACGGTTTCGACTCTCTTCACCATTTCAACCCTGCTGGTGGGAAGAATCTCACAGATTACGCCTCCGGGAAATCTTATCTTTTCGGCATCAGGACTAGGGATAAAATCAGGCAGATGGACTATCCTTTTCAGCACATCAAAATTTGATTTATCTTGCATGCTCGATTTAATAGCCTTCAGCTAAAGTAAATTTCTTGCAATTCTTAAAGTTTCTTTAGATTAGTTGATAAGCAAGCCTCAGATTCACTCTAGCAATGGCCGAGGCGCCTTGGCTCAAGTTCTATCCGCCAGACCTCAAACAGTCTTTAGAATATCCGAAGATTTCAATTGCTGAGCTGCTCAGAAGCTCTGCAAAAAAACATCCCGAGAATATCGCTCTGATATTTCTCGACAGTCGAATAAGCTACAAGCAGCTGGATTTCATGGTTGATGCTTTTGCATCTTCTCTACACGAACTAGGTGTCAAGAAAGGAAGCGGAGTCGGAATATTCCTTCCCAACTTCCCTCACTTCGTTATTTCATACTTCGCAGCTTTAAGGCTCGGAGCCATTGTCATCCCATGCAATCCTCTCTACAAGGAAAAAGAACTTGAATATCAGCTCAATGATGCAGGAGCAGAAGTACTGATAGCTTCCAACGACAAAATTGGAGAGAACGAACTCTTTGCAAGCGTTGCAAAAATCAGAGATAGAATTAGCGTCAAACACACCGTAACCTGTAGCCTCACAGACTTTCTGTCTCCAATAAAAAGAGCCTTGGCTCCTCTGAAGAAGATAAGAAAAATCGCTTATCCGAATACATCTAATTTCATGAACATGCTAAATGGAGGAAAACTCCCTTCTGTAGACATTAACCCTGTGAAGGATATTGCGCTCCTGCAATATACTGGAGGCACTACTGGAACTTCAAAAGGGGCCATGCTCTCCCACTATAACCTTGTCAGCAACGCAGTAATGGTTTCTAGATGGCTTCCGATGAGGGAGGCAAACGAGATCAACCTTGCAGTGCTTCCATTTTTCCATATCTACGGCCTTACGGTAGCTTTGAACGCACCAATTCTTAGTGGAACCACAATAATCATTCACCCAAGGTTCGATGTTAAACACGTACTTGAAACTTTGGAGAAGGAGAAGGTCACGGTATTCTGTGGAGTCCCTCCGATGTATGTTGCCTGTATCAATTATCCAGAAGTTTCAAAGTACAAACTCAACACACTAAGAGGATGTATATCAGGAGCTGCAGCATTGCCAGTCTCCGTCAGGAAGAAGTTCAACGAATTAACATCTGCAAACCTTGTAGAGGGTTATGGTCTAACTGAAGCTTCCCCCGTGACACATTGCAATACTCTGCACAAAGACGCCGTTATCAAAGACGGTTCCATAGGGATACCATTCCCAAACACTTATGCAAAGATAGTTGATGTTGAAAACAGTAAAAAGGGGCTCTCCGTTGGAGAAATCGGTGAGCTATGCATCAAAGGCCCACAAGTAATGATGGGCTACTGGAACAGGCCCGATGAAACTGCTATGGTGCTGAAGGATGGCTGGCTGCTTACCGGTGACATAGCCAAGATTGATGATGATGGATACTTTTACATCGTAGATAGGAAGAAGGACATGATCAATGCATCTGGTTTCAAAGTATGGCCGAAGGAGGTCGAAGACGTTCTATACCAGCACCAAGCAGTAAAGGAAGTTGCAGTAATAGGAGTTCCTGACGAATATAGAGGAGAAAGCGTCAAGGCTTACGTCGTTCTGAAGGATGGGTTTGAAGGGAAGGTTTCTGAAGACGAAATCATAAAATTCTGCAGGGAGAAAATAGCATCGTTCAAAGTTCCGAAGGTAGTCGAGTTTAGAAACGAGCTTCCAAAATCGATAATTGGAAAGGTGCTCAGGAGACATCTCAGAGAGGAAATATCAAAATAAAATTGCTTTCCACTTAAATAATCAAAGCATGTATAACTCACAAGTGCAAAAGATCATCGCTTTATTTGGCGTTGCCCTGCTAGGAACAGCATTACTGCTAGCATATTCTACTTATGTCCAGCAACCCCAAATTCAGAGTTCTTCAAGGTTTGAATATCACTGCCATCAAATTTCAAACAAGTACACTTACTGCCATTCACATCCAGATAATGTTCATAGCCTTCCAAATTATGCTACAGAACCCCTAGTTGAATACAATGTGCAAGCACCTCGCAAGGCACCACAACTAAAGTTAGTTGGACATACATCATTCGATCTGGATGGCGACGGTATATCAGATCCTGGAGCTAGATCTGTGACAGACGTTTGGGCGTTTGGAAATTTTGCCTATGTAGGAACTTATGACAAGCCAGTATGCTCTAGTTTCGGAGTCAGAATAGTTGACATATTAGACCCTTCTAATCCATTGTATGTAGCAAGCATACCTTCACCGCCAAACACACGTGCAAACGCCATCAAGGTTTCCCATATTACAACTCCTTATCATAAAGGCGATATTTTGATTCATTCTAACGAGCCTTGTACCACAGCGTACAATAAAGGGAAAGGCGGGGTTGAAATTTATGACGTAACTAACCCAAGAAGTCCAGTCCACCTTAGCAGTTTCTATAGTTCCCCAATACACAATCTCTTCATGTACCAGCAGGACACCAAAGCCTACGTACTGTTAGCAGACGTGAGTTCGTCTTATTTGCGGATTGTGAACATAACAGAGCCCAGAAACCCTGTAGAAGTTCTTGCCGTAGGAGCACGAGAATTAAAAATAAAGAGCGACCTTCTGGGAAACTATCAAGCAGTTTTTGTGCACGATGTATGGGCTAAAACCTTTCCAGCTAACCATGCAAATCCTTACTATGCAGGCAAGGTCATAGCCTATCTATCGTATTGGGACGCGGGTCTTATCATACTCGATATAACAAATCCATCATCTCCGAAATTACTTGGGCAGAGTACGTACGCTGACCCAGACCCTCTGAGTGGAAAAGCTCCTGAAGGAAATTTACATTCAGCAATTCCAAACGGTGAAGGGAATATTGTGCTGATGGGAGATGAAGATCTGTCTCCATTCACTCTTATGCTTGGAATCGAAGATGGTTCTCATAGAGGAGAAGAGTATCAGGCTCAGGGTGCTCTAGAAGTGCCTATAGCATGGTATATTGATCATATTCACATAGTACCCATTGTCAACAAAACAATTACTGGCCCAACGTATTATCTTGGCTCTGGATGTATGGTTGATAAAATGAAACCTGCTCCTTCAGAGAAAGCAATAGCTCTGCTTGATTGGGGAGGTTGCGGCGTAGAAATAAAAGCCAAGAACATGGCAGATCAGGGGTATAACGCTGCAGTAATTTTTACCGATGATGAAATACCCATCGACGCGTTAATACAAAAACAATTGAGTATTCCTACATTCTTCGTAAAGAAATCCACAGGTCTGGCAATAAAAGAGCACGAAGGCACTAAGATCAGAATAGGTATAGCGTTTGACGGATGGGGCTACCTTCGACTCCTTGAAGTTTCAAATCCTAACAATATCAGAGAAGTCGGTCAATTCGCTGTAAATAATGTATTCGTTAATCCTCCTCCAATAGGCAATCACACAATACACAACATCGCGATAGACGGCAACATTGCTTTCATTTCGTGGTACGCTGATGGAGTAAGAGTAGTAAACTTTTCAAATCCAAAAGAGCCTAAGGAGATTGCTTCCTTTAAGGCTCCAACCATCTTTGATAAGGAAGGAAAGCTGCTTGCGCACACAGACTTCTGGGGCGTCTATCTGCACACAATAAACGGACAAAAATACATACTTGCAAGCGACAGAAACTTTGGCTTTTACATTCTCAAACTTGAATTATAGGACTTCTAGTGCACGCCCCTGCGCAAAATGACGACGGGGGTTACAATATAAAGAAACAATAGTAAAGGAGTACAGTACTATAGTAGTAGAGTAAGAGTTACTAACAAAACAGGTACCTAGCTAATACCAGATCAGGGAGCCTGCATACATAAAGTGGAAATTAAGCTGTGAGTAAGATCTTCAATATCCGATTTCTGGCAAGACTTTGTAAACGTAGCCCGATGATATGGTAAGTCTTCAGCAAGTTTAGTAGCGATGCTAGAAATTGGATGACCAAGCTCTTCGAGTATGAAAGCGCAGCGTATGATAATCTCTCTAGCCCTAGCTAGCCTAGCCCTACCCTAGTCCTAGCCTTAGCCTAGCGCGCGTCTTCAGGAAGAGGCTCGATCATATCGTTCGTATGTTTGTATAAGTGTTAGTTTCCTTACATTGTGTAATTAGAGTTCCCTTTTGCAGACGTTAAAGTTCGGCAACTGACGAGGGTTTTTTGGATCCCAGCTACCCTTATATGTGCGGGGCCGAGGAATCTCGGCAATGACAAAACAGATTACTCTGTTGAGTCTGATCGTTGTAATTATCCTACTGATGTCATCGTTGACAGTATTAATTACTTCAGTAACGCCTGCAGCTGCACAACAACAGGCCGGTTCTCAACCGTCTGGATCCAAAGCCGCAAGTAATTGGGAGTATGCAAATCATGACTCCTGGGCAACTAACTATAGCCCTCAAACGGAGATTAACAAGGATAATGTACAGTATCTGGAGCTGAAGTGGCTCTTCCCACATCCTGTTGCATCAACATTCATTGCCAACCAGAAGGGTGGCGGTGTGGGAGAGGGTTCTATTTCTCCTTCTCTGATCGTTGATGGCACCGTTTTTCACATGACAAACATGAGAAACGTCTACGCTTTCGATGGAGTGAGCGGGAAGACAAAGTGGACTAACATATGGGAATTTGACTATGACAAGAACAAGGCTGATCAGGCCGCAAGAGGACTGGCGGGTGTATGTGACGGTGGCGGCGGGCATTTCCACGGCCTCAATTTCATAAACGGTGTACTATATCCCTCTTTGTCTGGCGGGGTAATGAATGCAGTAGATGCGAATACTGGAAAGGAGCTGTGGCGAACAGGGAACCTATGTGCGGATATAGAAGGGAACGTCTACAAGTGGCCTGGAGCTGATGGGCCAGGTCGGTGCGGAGGTGCAGGGTTTTCACCCGTAGTATACAGAAGGGAGAACATACTTATTGTAGGAACGTGTGGCTCTGATTTTAATGGAGGTGGGAGGCCGTTCGTCGATGGATACGACCTCAAAGTGACTCCTCCTAAGAGGCTATGGAGGACATATATGGCTCCGCCAGCAACCCAAGGAGATCCTGAATGGGCAATTAAAGCCTGCAACAATGCAAAAGCTGGCTGGTACTTCTCCTACCCAGCATTCTACAAGGAGGGCAAGCTAGGAATAAACTGCAAAGACGTACCCAGAGAGAATGTAATAAATGACTGGGGAGTACCAAAGTTCTGGGGCTCTGCACCATCAGCATTCTGGGGCCAATGGGCAGTAGATGAAGAAACTGGATTAGTATATTTAGGAACTGGGAATCAGGGAGGCGGGAATAATAACGCTACTTTCTGGACCCCTGGGCCGAATCTCTATGCTGCAACAACTTTGGCATTGGATGCAAAGACAGGACAGATAGTGTGGTGGTACCAGCATCAAGTAAGGGATATGATGGAAGGGGATAACGCATGGAACGTTGTACTTGCAAACATAGCTGGTAGGAAGACGATCATAAAACACAACGTCGTTGGACTCATATGGGCTATGGATGCAGCTACTGGTGAACCAAGATGGGTTTGGGATCCGCCTGTAGTTAGGCAGCGAGTAGAAGGCGGAGTAGTAAAGGGAAGAACAGGCTGTACACCAGGAATAGGAGCAAATCCTGCTAATCAAGATGGGATGTGGAATGATGTCATGAGTAAGTTCGATATGCAGGAGAAGAAGTGGTTCAATTATCCCTCGCCCGGGACAACGGTATACTGCTGGTTCCCTGTAAGGCCGGGTGAGTCTGATGTCGCTCTGGACCCAGAGACAAACACTATGTTCGTTCAGATAGGTCTTGGACTAGACACCTTCAGAGCGACCAGTAAGTGTGATATTCGAGCGGACCTCTGTTACGTGATACCGCCCCAACACACAATCGCTAGGGCCACACACGAGCAGAATGTAACAATCTATGCTGTGGATGCCACAACTGGCAAGGAGAAGTGGAGCTACTTCATACCAGGAACCACGGTAAGAGGGGGGACCATTGTAAGCGGAGGAGTCGTATATGTTAATTCCCCAACCGGGTTCTACTATGCACTCGATGCTACAAGTGGAAAACTTCTTCACAAGATATTCTTGGGCGGAGCTGTAGTATCTCAGGTAACCATAGGCAAGACCGCTGAGGGGAAGTCTGTCTTACTCTTTAAGAGTGGAGGTAGCTCAGGCTTAGGACCCAGCTTGAGAAATGCTGCATCTGGACCTATCCCAGGAGCGCTAATGGCATTTGGTCTACCAGACAAAGTTCCACAGCCTGCAGAAGTAGCGAGGGAGGCCCTAAAGGAAGTACCTAAAGAGCAGCTCAAAGAATTACTAAAGGACTTGCCCAAGGAGGCCCTTAGCGGAGTTGCACCACCTGTAGAGACGGTCTCGCCTATCTCTTACGGCATCGTAGGAGTAGGGGTCGTCCTCATAGTCATAGCTGGAGTTCTATTCACAAGGAGAAAGAAGGCATAAGACAAAATGGCCTTGCAATGAGCAAGGCACTCTTTCCTTTTTGCAACCAAGTTTTTCTAAATGATTGATGGGGAAATGGAGGCGGAAGGATATTATCGACAACAAGCACGAGAACTCGGTTCAGTCGGAAACTGTATCTATTGTTTACCATTAGGTTTGTTAGATTCGTCGATTGACGAAGGTGAGGTAACCGATCAGCTAATGTTATAAGTCAAGAGGCCATTTTGGAGAAAGGAGGGCTGGGGCATGGTGGGCAGGGAGATCCTGCTACGCAACAGTAATCTGTTAGAGTCATTGAAACACTCCTAGCCTCCCCCTTAATTGCTGAAGGCTTGCTATGGACTCCCTAATCAGTGTGATCGAAATCACCAAAGATGTTAGCCGTTTCTATCCCTATGCGAACTGGCTTATCTTAGTCGGTACAAAAAATATGGGAAGGAGGCATCCTAACCCGCCTCTATGGGTCTATCGTAATCTTTTTCGTATTTCGATATGTTTAAATCGTCTTCGAAGGGTTAACTACAAAAGACGAACAATGAAGGTAATGAGTGGATGCCAACCCAATATCCATTTAGGTTTGACCGTAGTCGTAGGGTTAGCACCGCTCGTACTCGTTGTTGTTTAACTCCCACAGCTGATCTGTGGGCATGCAAATTTAGATAGAGGCAAATCCAAATGGTTCAAATCACAGGTGCACAGGCGCTTGTAGAAGCGCTCAAGAGGGAGAAGGTCGATACTGTATTCGGCCTCCCAGGAGGGGCTAATCTTCCCATTTATGACGCGATGTTTGATTCTGAAGTAAGGCACATTCTCGCAAGACATGAGCAGTGCGCAGCCCACATGGCCGATGGCTATGCCAGGGTTTCGAGGAAACCCGGTGTGTGCATGGGCACTTCAGGTCCCGGAGCAACAAACCTTGTAACGGGCATAGCAACGGCCCACGCGGATTCTTCACCTATAGTCGCAATAACGGGGCAGGTTTCAAAAAATATGATTGGCAGGGACGCTTTCCAAGAGTGCGACATCATGGGCATCGTGACTCCGATTACAAAATACTCATTCCAGCCGTGGTCTGCCGCCGAGATACCTTCAGTAATCAAAAAAGCATTCTACATTGCAAGTACGGGAAGGCCTGGAGCAGTGCTCGTAGACATTCCTAAAGATGTGCAGAATGAAAAGGCTGACATCACATTCCCAGAAAGCGTAAAGATGACAAAGTCGATAGCGGTTCCCCGCCCAGATTCTGCTAAGATAGAACAGGCTGCAGAGCTTCTGCTAAAGGCCGAACGCCCAATAATAATGGCTGGAGGAGGAGTGATAATCTCCGGCGCATTTCAGGAGCTGCAGGCACTTGCAGAGCTTTTGGTTTGCCCTGTAGTGACAACTTTCAAGGGCAAGGGCTCCTTCTCAGAAACTCATCCCCTTTCAGTAGGGCCAATAGGCATGCACGGCCATCCAGAAGCGAACAAGCTAATCCTCGAAATCGATTGCCTTCTTGCAATTGGCGCAAGGTTCTCCGACAGGTCGGTTGGGAGGTGGGATGAATTCAATCCTGCAAAGATCATTCATGTTGACATCGATCCTGCTGAAATTGGAAAGAACAAGCCTGCAGACGTAGGAATTGTTGGCGATGTTAAAGAGGCACTAGGCATGCTAGTGCGAATGTTAGAGAAGAAGATGGTGCAGAAGAAGGATGCCAACTATCCGTGGATGAAACATGTAAACGAACTCAAAAGTCACCACAGGAGCAAGCCACTGCCAGCTCCAAGAGAAATTACAGGTCCTCGACTACTCAAGAAGATGAGGGAATTAATCCCGGCTAATGCAATAATAACTACGGAAGTTGGACAACATCAGATGTGGGCTTCGCTGCATTTCGACATCATAAAGCCTGGTACATTTTTCACTTCTACAGGATTAGGGACGATGGGCTGGGGCCTGCCTGCAGCCGTAGGTGCCAAGGTTGCTGCTCCAAACGTGCCAGTAATCGACATTGCTGGTGACGGAAGCTTTCAAATGACAGAAAATACCCTCGCAACATCTGTAACGGAAAAGATTCCCATTATTGCTGTAATATTCAACAACAACATGCTCGGCATGGTAGCACAATGGCAGAGGCTATTCTACAACAGGAAGTACATTGGAGTAGAAATGAACGGAAGACCAGATTTCGTCAAGGTCGCAGAGGCCTATGGGGCGCAGGGCTTCAGGGTTCAGTCGATGGACGAGTTCTCTAAGGCTATGAAGAATGCTCTGAGAAGCGATATAGCTACAATAATAGATGTACCTATAGACCCTGAAGAAGACGTATTTCCATTCGTAGCTCCAGGTACTGGGCTCAAGGACATGATAATTGCCTAATGGGCCCAAAATGCCTCGCTTTCTTACGGTCATTAAAGAGCCTGAAGTGCGTTTACAAAAGCCAGAGTGGATAAAGGTAAAACTGCCCACTGGGGAAAATTACGTCAGGATAAAGGGACTGCTAAGAGATGCCAACCTACATACTGTCTGCGAGGAAGCGAATTGCCCGAATATAGCCGAATGCTGGGGCGGAGGCACTGCAACGTTCATGCTCATGGGAGATACTTGCACGAGGGGGTGCAGATTCTGCAACGTAAAAGTTGGCAATCCGCAACAGGTTCTTGATGGAGACGAACCATCAAAGATTGCAAAGGCTGTAAAAATGCTGGGTTTGACGTATATTGTGCTGACTTCTGTAGCTAGGGACGATCTACCAGACGGAGGAGCAGAGCACATTGCCAAGACCGTGGAGGCGATAAACAGAGCTGACCCATCAATTCTTGTCGAAACTCTGATACCTGATTTTAGAGGAGATGTTTCTGCTCTGAAAAGAGTGGTAGAATCTGGTGTAGCAGTTCTTGCACACAACATAGAAACTGTAAGGCGCCTTACACCATCCGTAAGAGACAGAAGAGCAGATTATGAACAGTCAATGAAAGTTTTGCGAAATGTGAAATCATTGAAGGCTGATCTGATTACTAAATCTTCGATAATGCTGGGCTTGGGCGAAACTGAAAGCGAAGTTATTCAGACGATGGCTGATTTGAGAAGTGTCGGGGTAGATGCCCTTACGATTGGTCAGTATCTGCAACCATCAAGGGGCCATATACCTGTTACCGAATATGTAAATCCTCAAACATTTGAGAAGTTTCGCCGAAGCGGAGAAGAGATGGGCTTCCTGTACGTCGCCTCCGGTCCTCTTGTAAGGAGCTCGTACAAAGCCGGCGAATATTATCTGGAAAATATAATTAGAAGCAAGAAGTAGCATCCGTAAAAGAGCATATTGAACATGAAGGCAACTCTTGTCCAAGCGGTCAACAGTGCATTGAAGCTTGAGATGCGGAAGAACTCGGATATAGTGCTTTTGGGCGAAGACATTGGAATCAACGGAGGAGTATTCAGAGCAACAGAGGGCTTGTATGATGAGTTCGGCCCTCACAGAGTGATTGACACTCCTCTGGCAGAGTCAGGCATTATTGGCTTGGCAATAGGGATGTCCCTCTATGGTTTGAGACCCGTTGCTGAAATTCAGTTCTTTGACTTCATTTTCTCAGCTTTTGACCAGATAACTTCCGAGCTTGCAAAGATGAGATACCGTTCAGGAGGAACGTATACTGCTCCCATGGTGATAAGGGCTCCTATAGGTGCAGGCGTGAAAGGAGGACCGTATCATTCGCAGAGCGGCGAGTCTTATTTCGTTCACACTGCTGGATTGAAGGTGATAATGCCGTCAAACCCCTATGATACAAAAGGTCTGCTCATAGCGGCGATGCGCGACAACGACCCAGTTATGTTCTTTGAGCCCAAGAGAATTTACAGAGCATTCAAAGACGATATTCCTGACGACGACTATACGTTGCCAATAGGCAAGGCCAAAATAGTGAAAGAAGGCAACGATGTTACACTGATAAGCTACGGTGCAACTATGGTTCCAGCAAAAGAAGCTGCAACGCTGGCAACTCAGGAGAATGTTGACGTTGAATTAATCGATCTAAGAACTCTTGCACCGCTTGATTCTGTAGCCATACTTGATTCTGCAAGGAAGACCGGCAGAGTAGTTATTGCACATGAAGCACCGAAGACTCTGGGCATGGGAGCAGAGATTTCGGCCATGATTTCCGAAAAGGCTGTTGAATATCTGCAGGCTCCAATTCTGAGGGTTGCAGGACTGGATGCACCTGTTCCGTACAGCCTTGAAAGCACGTACCTTCCTAACGCAAAGAGAATTCTAACATCGATAAAGAAGGTAGCAAGCTACAAGTAGGCGGATAACTTTGGCAGTCGAATTCAAGTTTCCTGACATAGGCGAGGGTGTAATGGAAGGCGAGGTTACAAAATGGCTCGTGAAGGAAGGAGATTATGTGAAAAGAGATCAACCTCTCGTTGAGGTCATGACGGAGAAGGTTACAGTCGAACTTCCTTCGCCAGTTGCTGGTACGGTCCTGAAAATCATGGCTAAAGCAGGAGAGACGATAAGGGTTGGACAGACCGTAGTCGTTTTAGGAGAAAAGGGAGAAACTGTACAAACACAGGCCATAGCAAGTGCATCCACTGCAGCAACATCTCCTACACATAGTGAATCACAGAAAATGGTTCAACCTGCTGTGCAGGGTAAAACCATAGCGACGCCAGCAGTAAGAAAACTCGCAAGAGAGCTTAACATAGACCTTGCGGTAGTTCAAGTTACGGGTCCCGGGGGGAGAATCACCGAAGAGGATGTCAGGAATGCGAGCAAAATAGCCACACAGCCTATAGCTCAGGCAGAAGGCTTGGAGGAAAGGGTTCCACTGAAAGGCATACGCAAGACGATCGCGGAGAGGATGGCAAAGTCAAAAAACATAGCTGCACATGTGACGCATGTTGAAGAAGTCGATTTTACCGAGCTAGTTTCCGTAAGGGAAAAGGCCAAGCAGATGGCCCAAAAGTCAAATGTCAAGATGACCTACCTACCGTTTGTCGTTAAGGCCGTTGTTGACGGCCTGAAAAAACATCCGCATTTCAACGCTTCTTTGGACGACCAGAGGAACGAGATAGTGGTCAAGAAATACTACAACATTGGGATGGCGGTTGCTACTGAAAATGGACTGATAGTCCCAGTCATAAAAGATGCGGACAAGAAAAGTTTGATGCAGGTTGCCCAAGAAATAGAAGAACTCAGCGAAAAGGCAAGGACGAACAAACTGACGCTGAACGAAACAAGAGGGGGCACGTTTACAATCACCAACATAGGCTCTATTGGAGGAGTCTTCTCAACCGCAATAATCAATCATCCAGAAGTGGCAATTTTAGCAATAGGCAGAATAGTGAAGAGGCCTGCTGTAAAAAATGGAAACATAGTTGTCAGAGACATGGTCAATTTCTCATTGAACTTCGATCACAGAGTCCTTGATGGTGCTGACGCTGCAAACTTTCTGAACATGGTTAAGAAGAGCCTCGAAGAGCCGAACTTTGAACTGCAGGCGTAGAGTTTGAGAATTTCCCTGCTGGATTTAGGATTAAGAGATTATGGGGAAGTTTTGAAGATACAACATAAATTTGTGGAGGAGAGGAGGGCATCTAAAATCCCCGATACTCTAATTCTTGTAGAGCATCCAGATGTAATAACGCTCGGAAGAAGAGGAACTATGGAAAACG
>Ga0209640_10002397_pt1 | contig 16313 bp, 18 predicted proteins | sample RifCSP10_1_FD_184018 | JGI IMG/M metagenome (GOLD analysis project Ga0209640, IMG submission 184018) | Soil microbial communities from Rifle, Colorado - Rifle CSP2_sed 10_1 (SPAdes) (version 2) | ecosystem: Environmental > Terrestrial > Deep subsurface > Rock core/Sediment | place: Rifle...
CTCCATGGGCGCAGTGCGTCACTTCCAGAGGACGCAACATGGAGGGCGTTACATCGGCGTTGAGCACGGTAACCCTGACTTCGCGGGGATGGCCAGGCTGTTCGGTGCCCATGGCGAAAGGGTGGAGGATCCGGCGAGGCTACGCCCGGCTCTGGAAGAAGCATTTGCTTCGGGAAAACCAGCGGTCCTGGACGTGATCATCGACCGTAATGAAACGCCCAAGTCGGTGCACGCCTTCTATGAGAGGTTCAAGTAGGGGCGTTGACAGGAGAGGTCATGCTCCCTTCAGAAGAGCTTAGAAAACTTTGTCCCAAAGACGCTTGATGATGTTCGATTGCTTCACTTCCTGGCTTGAGATCAGTTTAAATCTTCCCACGGGCTGATTACCCGACGTGACGACCAGTTCCCCGAGTTCGTCTCCCTTCCTGAGAGGCGCCCAAACGGGGTTGTTGAGGCGAATGCTGGAGCTGATCTTGTTTTGATCCGAACGCTTGATGAAGACCCGCGCGGGACTTCCCAAAACGGGACGGAGGGAATTAATCTCACCCCCTTTGACTCTGACCTCTTGCGCCACGGCCTGCCCGACCTTCATCACCTCGAGCATCTCGTAGTTGTTGAACCCCATACTCAGGAGGCGAGTTGACTCGCGAAAACGTATCTTGTTGCTGGGAGAACCGAGGGTCACTGAAATGAGACGTAAACCGTCGCGCTGAGCCGTAGCGGCCAAATTAAACCCTGCCTCGTGGTAGGAACCAGTCTTGAGCCCATCAGCCCCAGGATACTTTCCGATGAGGTGATTCGTGTTGTCGAGGACGAACTTGCCGTCGCGAAAGGCCTCCTTCTTCGTGGAAGCCCACTTGAGGAGCTCCGGATACTTGACGAGTTCTCGTGCAAGAACCGCCATATCATAAGCGCTTGTCAGGTCCGAGGGCTGGCCGTTTTCCGGGGGAAGACCATGGACGTTGACGTAGCGTGTGTTTTTGAGGCCCAGCTCTTTCGCCCTCTGGTTCATCATGTCGACGAACGCTTCCACACTGCCCGCGATCCGCTCGGCCACGGCCTCTGCGGCATCATTGGCAGAGTGAATAACAATCGCCCGCATCATTTCCTCAAGGCTGAACACTTCTCCCTGTTTCAGGTAGACCTGCGAGCCGCCGATCTTACTGGCCTGGGCTGAGACTTCCACGGGATCACTGAGGGAGATGCCCCGCTGCTTTACCTTCTCCATGACCAGGAGCATGAGCATCATCTTGGTCAGGGAAGCCGGGGGCCATTGTTTGTGGAGCTCCTGCTCAAAAAGGACTTGGCCCGTTGCCGCTTCCATCAGAATTGCAGCCGCGTAGGGAGGACGATCATCTTGCAACTGTTGCTTAGCAACGCGTCGAGCTGGGCGTGCTTCAGCCAGGCCAGGGGCCACCCCGTGTACTAGAAATACCGTTACCCAAAAAACCCAGAAGAACCTCGTTTTCTTTCGTTTCATCGTTTAAACGCACCTCTTCTCATTGACTTTCGTTCTGAAAGCCGAGCGTCGAGCTTTCCATGGGAGGTAGAAGACCTACGATGTCGGCCGACCAGGGATTACCACAAAACGGTCATGGCGATTCCTCTGCCAGCACTGCTCTGTATGCTCCCTACACACCGGCGCTTCCTCACCGTAGCTTTTGGTCGAGAGCCGCTTTTCCGAAATCCCCAGACTCTGGAGGTATTGTTTAGCCGTTTGGGCTCGCTTGGCACCCAGGGCCAGGTTGTACTCGTTGGTGCCCCGCTCGTCACCATGGCCCTCGATCTCCACCCGGACTGAAGGGTTGGCCTTTAGCCATTGCGCATTCGCTTTTAGAGTCTCCCGTGCATCGGCTCGCAAGTCATAACGATCAAAATCAAAATAGACATCCTTTAATGGACCTGGAGCAGGCGCTTTACCCTGCCGCAGCGCCTCTAAACTTGATGATGAGGCAGACACGGGTGTCTTCCGGGCGGGTTTCTCCCGCATATCTCCTTGCGCCGCAGCCACTCGGGGCGGCGCCAAGGCCGACCCGGGCTTGGTGGCGGAGGCCGGAGAACAACCCATAAACCAAACAAAGCCCGGGAGCATAAGCCCACTCAATACCACGATCAGCCGCTTGAACACTGTATTCTCCTTTCTTGGCTTCGGGACAATAAATAATACAACTCAAACCTCAAAAATTCGCCTCGGTGGTGAATCTATATCCCTGTATGGAAAGACGAGAAATTAGATCAGGAAGGCATGGTGCAGTTTGTAGATTTTATAGGCCACAAGGAAAACTGCAACAATCCTACGGAACACGCTCGGATTATCCGTCTGAGGCCAAAAGTTGTCAAGCATTTGTTGGGTCCTGAGAAAAATTACTTGCCATGCCACGACTGGGTGCAGTGACGCCGTTAGGTAATTCGTGTGGAATTTCTAGGGCGTAAAACGCCGTTGGCCGCTTCTCTCACGACCTGGTTTGAGAGCGGCGGAAGCTCCGCCGGATGGGCCAGCATGACGATGCGCTGCGTGGGCCTGACCTCAGTCTTGCTTTATGCCCCCGGACGCCTTCTCTTCGACTCAGGGTCTTGCGGAAAAGTCTTGGTCTAGATTATGATGTTCGTCCAATCTAGGCAAGGAAGGGGCGGATTTAGAGCGCGCCATGAATGCAAAAGCTACGAGGTCAGAATCACGGCGAGATAGAGAAGCCGTCGCATGGGCACAGGAATTACGTGAAACTGAGGTTTGGTTTCGAAGCCAACGATTCCGGCATATCACGCGCCTTCACACGCCGTATGAGGTAGTCGCGCTACGCGGAAGCGCACGGGAAGATCATACGGTTGCCAAGCAGGCAGCGGCAAAGATGTATGATACCTTGCAGCGATTGTTCAAAGAAAAAAAGCAAGAAATCACTTACGGCCCTTTTTCGTCAACGGGAGCGGTAAGAGCAGTGATGGAAGGGATCAAGATTCTTTATCTGGGCGGATGGGCAACTTCGGCGAGGGGTTCCGATTCTGAAGATCCTGGCGCCGATTTGGCAAATTACGCCTTGGATCGCGTTCCTAAAGAAGGCGAGTCGTGGGTGCGTGCGCTGCTTCACCAGGACGAGGTTCAAAGATCAAATCGGATGAGAATGACTTCGGCGCAAAGAAAAAAGAGCCCGGCCATTGATTTTATGCCGCCGCTTATTATTCCGGATGGGGATACGGGTCATGGTGGCGAGCATCACATCAGGAACCTTGTGAAAAAGTTCGTGGAAAGCAAAATCGGCGCGGTCCATATAGAGGATCAAAGACCGGGCTGCAAAGTGTGCGGACATCAGGGGCAAAAGGTCCTGGTCTCCACAACGGAGATGATCTCAAGGCTCAATACGGCGAGGTTGCAATTTGACATTATGGGTGTGGAAGGCGTTACGGTTGCGCGAACCGATGCCAATGATGCGACAGCCATCGACAGCCTTGATGATGAGCGGGATCACCCGTTTGTCTATGGGGCGACGAATCAGAGTATTGTGGCTTTCAAGAATGTCAGTCTAGCCGTGATCAGGAGATTCTACGACCAAGGATTTAAAGAAATTAATGGACATCTGCTCCACGGGATTTCAGAGAAAGCTTATCGGGAAGCCGAGGAATGGCTGAAGCAAGAACGTCTTATCTCTCGTATCAATGACGGGATCGCGAGAATTAGAGAGGACATAGAGTCTCTGGGGAAACTTCGCCAACAAGTACGACGTAAAGGGAGGGGCCAAAAGGACGCCCGTGAAGAACTTGCCGCGCGTGAGGTATGGATCAAAAAGACCACAGAAGAAACTGTAGACAATATTTTGGCTGGGATCCGCCAGGCATGGGCCGAGAGAGCTGGTCTTAAAACGTACGCGGACGCGGTTGCGGAGGTGATACAAGCACGAGTGCGCAGCGGCGTAAAGTTACCCATGACGATCGATCAGTGGAAAACGTTTGCCAAGACTGTTTCTAATGGCGAAGCTCGTGAGCAGGCGAAGTCAATGGGAATTGATATCTTTTGGAGTTGGAACTTGCCTATCACTCCGGAGGGTTTTTATCAGATTACAGGTGGCCGCGATATGGCGGTTGCGAGGGGACTTGCATTGGCGCCCTTTGCCGATTTGCTTTGGCGGGAGACAGCCAAACCCGATCTTGAAGATGACAGAGCCTGGGCCGATGCCATTCATAGGGTTTTTCCCTACATGATGTTGGCTTACAATTTGTCGCCCTCCTGGAACTGGGACGCTTGGGGATTTACGGATGACCAAATCCGTAATTTTGCTGCTGAGTTGGGGAAAATGGGATATGTCTTTAATTTTATAACCTATGCGGGTCATCAAACCGAAGCGTTAATGAACGGTCGCTTGGCACGAGCGTTGAACGAGGAAGGTGTGCTTGGCTTTGTCAGATTGATCCAACGGGCACTCCGACTTGCGGATGATCCAGCGCAGTATCCTCAAACGTTTGTTGGGGGGCCCTGGGCGGATCGGTTCCGCCGGGCGGCTCGGGGGGCGTCTCTAACCACCTCGTCTATGGGCGGAAAGTCTACAGAAGCACAGCATAGAAAAGCGATAGAAGTGCCCACGAGTGAGCTTGAAAGGTGGCTCGGGATGTGGGCCCAGCATTGGAGCGAGCAAGGTCTATACGATAAGGGAGATTTGAGCGTTGAGCTCAAAGAAAGATGGGCCGGGTCAGAGGAAATGATGTTGAATGTTTTTGATGAAGCGAGAGATAAGATCGCTGAAATCACATTCAGGGTCGATAAAGACAGGGAAGGGAGAAAATTCCTCGCAGTCAAGGATCAATATACGGTTAAACGATACCGCTACAAGCGGTTGATGACATTGATGCATTTTTTTCTCCTTCATCGTTATAAGACGGATCTGGTACACTACGTTAGTCCAACAGACGACAACCGATTGTCGGTTCAGCGCATGACGCATTATGGCGTTTTCAGCGAAGCCCGAACGGATGACCCAAACGTCATAGCCATTGAAGTTCATACCTCCCGTGCCCAGAAAATTTTTGCCAACGACCAGTCGCTAAAAAACTTTATCGCAAGACCGCCTAAATGACAGGAATTTCCTTCCTCAACTTTAGTTGACGTGGTTCCAGGCGTGGTAGGAGCTCCGCACCAGGGGACCGGACTCGACGTGGCGAAAGCCGCACTTCTGCGCCTCTGTTTTGAGTTCGTCAAACTCCGCGGGAGAGACGTAGCGCTCGACGGGAAGGTGATCCCCTGACGGCCGGAGGTACTGCCCCAGGGTGACGATGTCACAATCGACCTGCCTCAAGTCCTTGAGCGTGGTCATGACCTCATCAAGGGTCTCCCCCACGCCGAGCATCAGGCCGGACTTGGTGAGGAGGTCTGGACGGATCTCCTTGGCCCTATTGAGGAGTTCCAGGGACCGCTGATACATCGCGCCCGGCCTGACTCGTCGGTAAAGCCGTGGCACGGTTTCCATATTGTGGTTTAGAATATGGATCCCCGATCGCACGACGGCCTCCAGAGCCTTCTTGTCTCCTCTGAAATCCGGAATCAGGACCTCCACCCGAATTCCGGGGTTCAGAACTTTGATCCAAAAGACAGTCTTGGCGAAATGGGTCGAGCCGCCGTCGGGGAGGTCGTCGCGATTCACCGAGGTCACCACGATGTGCTGCAGGCCCAACTCCTTGACCACCAGGGCCACGTTGCGCGGCTCTTCCGGGTCGAGTAGATTGGGCTTGCCCTTGCTGATGGCGCAAAAGCGGCAGCCGCGGGTACAGATGTCTCCGAGGATCAGAAAGGTCGCCGTGCTATGCCCCCAGCACTCGCCGATATTCGGGCAGCGCGCCTCCTCGCAAACCGTGTGGAGGTTGTGCTGCCTCAGGATATGCTTGAGGCGGAGGTAGTTGGGACTACCAGGGAATCTGGCTTTGATCCAGTCTGGGTGTATTCGTGGCATAGCTCTCGTATTTCTGAGTAACCGAATTTTTTGACGAAACGTTGCAAGAACTCCGCTTTGACCTGCTCCAGCGGAAGTCGATGCCCGACCTCTCTCTCCATCGAGGTGATTTCAGCCCAGGGGAGGCCGCACGGCACGATCCGCTGAAAGTAGCTGAGATCGGTATTCACGTTGAGCGCGAGCCCATGATAAGTGATGCCTCGCTTCACGGCGATTCCGATAGATGCGATCTTCTTATTCCCGATCCACAACCCCGTCCACGGAGGCCTTCTCTCTCCTCTGAGGCCGAAGCTCGCGAGGGTGTGAATGACCGCGAGTTCGATCTGTTGCAAATAGCGGTGGACGGCCCTTCTGAGCTTTGATTGCAGATCCAGGAGGGGGTAGACGACCATCTGCCCCGGGCCGTGATAAGTGACATCGCCGCCCCGGCTCGTGCGGTAGACGGGCACCTCCGCGGGACAGAGGAGGTTGGAGGTCTTGCCGTTTCGGCCGATGGTGAAGACGTGGGAATGCTCGACCACGAGAAGGATGTCGGGAAGTCCTTCCCTCGATTTTCTTTCGAGGAGCCTCTCCTGGAGCGAGAGTGCAGTCAGGTAATCCATCTCCCCCAGGTCGCGATAGAGAAGCGTGCACATAGGGAACAGACTTTCTCTTTTATCGCTCATGCAGCCAAGTTTCAAGCTTTCTGAAAGCCGGACGAAACGCCTGACGTGTTTGACAGAACAACGGAACGAAAGGTAAAGTTCCCTTCGTTTTATCACGCAGCCGACTTGCCGGATGCCATGCCCGAATCGTCTCTCAGCACCCCGTGGTTTGTGCGCAAAGATCTGGATGGGTTTTTCGGCCTCATGATCGATAACCTCATCCAACTCATTCTCATCGTCAGCCTCTGTCGCGAACTCATCCATCTCCCGGATGCCTACATCTTCGGCCGCATCCTTCCCGGCGCCGCAATCTCGATCCTGGTGGGAAATTTCTTCTACGCCTGGCAGGCGCGCCGGCTTGCGGCCGAAACCGGGCGGGAGGATGTCACCGCACTTCCCTACGGGATCAACACGGTGAGCCTGTTCGCGTATGTTTTCTTCATCATGCTCCCCATCTATCAGCAAACTAAGGACCCGGTCTGGGCCTGGAAGGTGGGGCTCGTGGCCTGCTTCTTTAGTGGCGTGATCGAAATGGCGGGAGCCTTTGTCGCCGAGGCCGTGCGTCGAATGACCCCGCGCGCCGCCTTGCTGGCCGCTCTGGCGGGCATCGCGGTGACCTTTATCTCGATGGATTTTACTTTCAGGATTTTTGCCCGGCCCTTAGTCGCGATGGTGCCCATGGGCCTCATCCTGCTTTCCTATTTTGCGCGCCAAAGGTTTCCTCTCGGCCTTCCCGGCGGGCTGGTCGCCATCCTCGCCGGCACCGGACTTGCCTGGGGCTTAGGGGCAATGGGGGAAGGACCATGGGAATTGGGTTTCACGCCGGTCGTGCCGGAGTTTACCGGCGGTCCTTTGTGGGAGGCTCTCAGGCGGCAGGAATTTTTGGAATACTTGTCCGTGATCGTCCCCATGGGGATCTTTAACGTGGTCGGCTCGCTGCAAAATATCGAGAGCGCCGAGGCCGCAGGCGACCGCTACCGCACCTTTCCCTCGCTCATGGCCAATGGGATCGGCTCGGTGGCCGCCTCCCTTTTCGGCAGCGCCTTTCCCACTACCATCTACATCGGCCATCCGGGATGGAAGAGGCTCGGGGCGCGCTCCGGTTATTCCGCCCTGAACGGGATCTTCATCACTTTCCTCTGCCTCACCGGCACGATCCAGACGGTGCTGCGTTTTATCCCGCTCGAGGCCGGCATCGGCATACTCCTTTACATCGGGATCATCATCGTAGCCCAGTCCTTTCAGGAGACGCCGAAGGAACATGCGCCGGCCGTGGCTTTGGGGCTTTTTCCGGCCTTGGCTGCCTGGGGACTTCTAATGGTGGAATCAGGAATTCAGGCCGCGGGCAAGTCTCTTTACGGGGTCGGTCTCGCGCCTTTTGCGCGAAGTATTGCGATTCACGGAATGATCTCATTGGAAAGGGGTTTCATCTTCACCTCGATGATCCTGGCGGCCATCGGTGTTTTTCTGATCGAAGAAAAATTTTTCCGTGCCGCGTTTTGGGCGCTGGCGGCGGCTCTTCTGGCTGCTTTAGGCATCATTCATGCTTATGAACTGACTTCGGGAGGCGTTGCGACACGTTTTGGCCTTCTTGCAGCGCCGGAATTCACGGTGAGCTACTTATTTTTGTTTGTTCTCTTCTTAGCCGTTGGCTGGTGGGAGAAGCGGCAAAAAGCTTAACGGTATCAGCCGAAGTACTCGACGGCCGCCAAGCAGGTGTTGACGTGGATCGTCACCGTGTCATTGGTGTTCATGGCATATCCTCCGCCTAACAACGCCGCCACAGGGATGCCGTGCTTTTTGCACTCGTCGAAGACGAGACCATCGCGTCTCTTCAGGCCTTCGATGGTGAGCTTCAAGTTGCCCAACTGATCTTCCCGGTAGGGGTCGGCGCCCGCCTGGTAGAGAACGAAATCGGGCTTGAACTTTTGGATGATTGCCGGGACCGCCTTTTCGAGCAGCGCGAGGTATTCGTCATCCCCCACTCCGTTCCGCAAGTGGATGTCCCAGTTGCTGTCCTCCTTCAGCGGGTAGAGATCGCGCTGGTGCATCGAGAAGGTGTAGACGCTCGGGTCGTCCTTGAAGATAAACGCGGTGCCGTTTCCTTGATGGAGATCGCAGTCGATCACCGCGGCTCTGAGGCCCTTCTGGAGGTGCTGCAGTCTGCGGATACCCACCGCCATGTCATTCACGTAGCAGAAGCCCTCGGCATGATCCGGGAACGAGTGGTGAAAGCCTCCCGCGAGGTTGACCGCTGAGCCCGTCTCCAATGCCTTTTCGCAGGCACAAATGGTTCCGCCGCTGGCCAAGAGGAAGGCATCGATGATCTCTCTAGAGATAGGCAGCTCCGAGGAGGCGGTGCGGGGACTCAAGCGGGCTTGCAGGAGGTCGTCCACATAGCTTGGTTCGTGCACCAGCAGAAGGTCGGCCCTGGAGGCTGGCGCGGGTTCGATCGGATTCCCGGAGAGGATGCCGCGGTGGCGCAACTGTTGGTAGACCAGGCGGTATTTTTCGATCGGGAAGACGTGGGCACCTATATCGGCGAGGTAGCCCTCGGAGTAGACAAAGACCGTGCCCACTAAAACTCCCCGCTAAATCGCCCCTTTTGACCGCGGCTCTCCTCCACACAAACCTCGATCCGGCGCAGCCTTGCCCCAGGAAATCGCTGGCGCAGCCGGCGCTTGAGCTTCCCGGCGATGTATTCCGCCAGCAGCTCCGTGCTGGTATTCAGGAGCGGCAGCAGAATGACATCGCGTCGCGGCAGGACCAGGCGCTGGTCTTTGTAGAAAATCTCGATGTTGTTTAGGCTCCGACGGACGCGGAGCAGGGGGCTTCGGTTTTGGATCAGAGTGCGGTGGTCCAAGTCATCGCAGACGGCTTTGACCAGGGGCTTGAACGTGATGAAATCGAGCACCACCCCAGCCCGGTCCATCTCCCCTTCGAGAGCCACGGAAACTTGATAATTGTGGCCATGCAGTGCCTCTCTCCTGCCGTTGGCAAAGATGAGGAAGTGGGCCGAGGCGAAGTTGAAGTAGTCTTTGGCGACTTCGATGCTGAAACGGCGCGGCATGACCGGACGTTATAAAAATAAACGTGCTGTTGCAAGCAGCTTCGCGACTCGTGTTCGTGGTTCGTGTTCGAAAAAAGCGAGCACGAGGGACGAGCACGACCGCGATCTGAGTTTTCCTTGCAAACTCCCGGAGGAAGGGTTAGGTGAAACCCATGACCCTTAAGGAGGCCTTCGGCCTTAAACAAGGAGAAATGGTGGCGTTGATCGGCGCCGGGGGAAAAACCACGACCCTGTTTCGTTTGGCCCGCGAGTTATGGCAGGAAGGCGGGAAGGTTCTCCTCACGACGACCACAAAAATTTTTAAACCGACAAAGCCTCACGTGCACAAACTCTACCTGGCACAGGAACTCGGCGCCCTTCTGAACCAACTGGCGCAGATAAAAGAGCCAATGATTGTCAGTGCAGGCTCAAGCCTGGATGAGGCGGGAAAACTCGTTGGCTTGCCACCGGATTGGCTGGGTCCTCTGCAAAAAAATAGCGGGATGGATTGGATTCTCATGGAGGCTGACGGGGCGGCCATGAAACCATTCAAAGTGCCAGCAGACCACGAGCCGCTTGTTCCCGAAGGCTGTCCGCTCACGGTCTGGGTGATGGGGGTTAAAGTCCTGGGGCAGCCCCTTTCGGCGGATGGGGTGCACCGGGCGGAGCGGGCCGCGGAACTCCTCGGAGTGAAGTTGGGAACTCCCGTCACCCAAGAGCTCATCCTCCGATTGGTGCAGGATCCACGAGGTTGCTTGAAGGGGATCCCGCCCAGGAGCCGGAAGGTCGCCCTGATTAATCAAGCGGACACTGTCGAGGAGGTGCAAAAAGCCAGGGATCTTGGCCGGAACCTTCTGCGATATGGCGTAGAACGAGTGGTGATTACCAGCTACCTTGGGCACGAGCCCGTTAAGGGAGTTTTGAGTGCTTAGTTCTGAATTTTAAGTTGACGGGAACTAAAAACTCAACACTCAAAAGTAAAAACTTTTTTATGATTTCCGGAATCGTTCTCGCCGCTGGCTTAGCCCGGAGAATGGGGCAGCAAAAACTCCTGCTCCCTCTTAAGGATAAGCCCGTGCTCCAGTGGACCCTTGAGTCGGCGCTCGCTTCCAAACTGGACGAGATCATCTGCGTGGTGCGCCAACTCAAGGAGGTATCGGAGCTAATCCCGTTAAAAAGCGAAAAGCTCCGCTGGACCGTCAACGAAAGAGCCGAGGAGGGACTCAGCACCTCGATCATCGCCGGTCTCAAGGCCCTCCGTCCCGATGGCGAGGCGGTTCTTTTTCTCGTGGGCGATCAGCCCATGGTAAAGCCGGAGCTGATCAACAGCCTGATCGACCTTTTTAGAAAGAGCGGAGCGCGGATCGTCGCCCCTGTTTTTCAGGGCCAGACCCGAAATCCAGTCCTTTTCCATAGAGATTTATTCCCCGAGCTTCTTCAACTTACTGGCGACAAGGGAGGCCGCGGATTGATCGAGACGTATAAGAGCGAAGCGGCCTTCTTGGAATGGCGCGACGAGAGCCCGTTCCTTGACCTGGATGTGTGGGAAGATTATGAGAAGCTCAAAAAGCTCTAGCAGGCTGCGGAAACACTCTCCGTTCACCCTTCGACGAACTCAGGGCGAACGGAGGCGCCCTTGAAATCATGGATGATTTTCCGTTCTGCTGAGCCCGTCGAAGCATGAAAATCACTTTTTCCGCAGCCTAGAGTTGCAAGAAGAACTGCCTGATTGGGATCGGTTGAGTGACGAAGCCCTTGAGTTGTTCGACGAAAGCCCGTGAACGTCAGCCAAGGCGAGATCTACTGGGTCTCTTTTCCTACCAGCGAGGGACGGGAACAAGCTGGACGGCGTCCAGCACTAATCGTACAAAGCACACCTTTCAACCAGTCGTTGCCAACGGTCCTGGTTGTTCCAATTACTTCGAACCTCCGGGCCGCAGCTTTCCCTGGGACAGTACGCATCGACCCAGACGAACATAACGGGCTGACCCCTGGGGTTAAGTTTTAGACTTTGCTTCGACGCTAGCTAGGTGACCTGCCTCCAGAAATTTGACGCCCCTTCCATATGTTGGTATTAATACCAACGTGAAAGCCACGCTGATCCTCCGGGACAAGAAGTTCCTCGGAGACGGATCAGTGAAATGACCGTGTGGGAGTTGCCACGTCCCATGGCGGACCGACCACATGGATTGAAATACCGGCTGTATTTCGGTCGCAGCGGAAAGTGTCTTGTGCGATACGACAACGAAGCCGGTAAGGGTGACCATCGGCACATCGGGGACAGGGAAGAGCCTTATCGGTTCGCGTCCCTCGATCAGCTGGTGGCTGATTTCATGCGCGATGTGAGGCGTTTTGGAGGTTGAGTCATGCGAACCATTACGATCGAAGTGTCGAGCGTCAGAAAATCTCTGGGTCGGTTCCGGCGGGCCTGGAAGACGCGCGAGTCCCAGGGCGAGTTCATCAGCTTCGACAGCTTGGACACGCTCCTTAAAACGCTGACGAGCAAGCGTTGGGAACTGCTGCGTACGCTGCAAGCGCACGGCCCTATGTCTATTCGTGCGCTGGCGCGCGAACTCAGCCGAGACGTCAAAAATGTCCATGCCGATGTGCGGGCTCTTACGGATGTGGGGCTGATCGAAAAGGACGGCCGTCTTATCCGCGTGCCGTTCGACGAGATCCGGACGGAGTTTGTCGTGCGCAGCGCTGCCTGAACGGTTCCCGCAAGCCCCGAAAAAGACTCCCGACCCATTTTCTCCGCCCGACTCAATGTATCCCGCTCGCCTCAGCCCGAGTTGACATAACGCATCATGATCGGATACTCTCTCCCCAAAAATGGGGTGTGGGCCAGTTTGTTCCCTCTACCGGTCACTTTCCCTCCCGAAGGCCCGCTGGCACATGGATCGTTGGGGGCAAGTGATGACTTCCCAGTGGCTTAACTTAAAAAACGATTTCCTACCATTCATAGAGGATAACTGATTCGTCTCGGGACGATATCCGCTCGCCGATCTTGAGCAACGACAAGGGAGAGGCGATTACCACCCGCACGGCACGTAAACCGAGGGCTGACTTCGAAGGTATAATGGATCGGCTGACGCGATCAGCGTCCATCGTGATTCTCTTCCTAAATCTTTGCAGATCTTCTTTGCACGGGGATCCTCTCTCTAGCCGGAACTAGCGTTCCGAAAACGAGATCAGCCAGAGGAAGGACTACATTGAGATTGTTGAAGTGTCGCTTGTGATGCATATGGTGATGAGCATCGAGCCAGCAGAACCACGCCCTCTTCTCAATCCAACGCCCCTTGGGCACATGCATGCAGAAATGGAGATACTCGTAGAGGAAATAATAGAAGCCGAGAGCCGCCATTCCCCCAAAGAAAATATTTATCTGGAGAAGATATTGAATCCAAAGCAGCACAGGCGCATGCAAACCGAGAATTAAAGGTGCATTCCACCAAGCGAATCTGATTTTCTTGAGATCCTCATCCTGCGAGAGAAAATAGGTTGGGCCAGCACGGAAGATACCGTGGTGGACCAAGGCGTGGGATCGAAACGGATACGACCATATGGGCTGATGCATTAAAAACCGATGCAGAAACCATTCGAAAAAGCTGGCGTAGATAAAAAGAGAGATAAAGCCTGCGGCCTCTGCTGAGTGAAATATCATCTTCCCTAATCTGCGTCTTCCAAAAAAACTGTGCTGTAGGGCTAAGGTCCGTTTCAGGCTCACGTTCTGATCAGCGTTCCATCTTGAAGTTTGACTTCATCTATCTTCACTGACATATCCCCCTCCCTAAATTAAAATACAAAGCCTCCGGCTCGTTTAAAGCTCAGAGGCTTCCCAAAGTTGGTGAAAATTAAGCTCTAAAGAACTATATGATTTTATCATTTGTTTATCTTATTCGGCAAACTGGGCGGATTATCTTCTAGCCCCCAGCCTTAGGTGTTAGTTACCGCGAGGCCTTAAGGGTGACAATTCTCTGCGGTTGGCGGAGCTTTCTTAGGGCCGTGGCTTCAATTTGGCGAATTCTTTCACGCGTTACTCCAAAAACTTTTCCCGTTTCCTCTAGCGTATATTCTGCTTTCTCTCTGATCCCAAATCGCATGCTGATTATCTTTTCCTCCCTCGGGCTAAGAGTTGCTAAGATTCTTCGCGTCTCCTCCTGGATGTTAAGATCCATGACCGCTTTCTCCGGGTCAGTAGACTGCTCATCCTTAACCAGGTCACCGAGGCAGGTCTCTTCTCCGTCGCTTATCGGCGTTTCGAGAGAAACCGGTTCTTTTACCAGGTTGGGGATCGACTGCACCTTTTCTACTGGTATTCCCATCTCAGTGGCAATCTCCTCCAGAGTGGGCCGCCGGTTAAGTTTGCGGTTGAGGTGACGTGCAGTTCGAGTAAATTTGTTAGCCAAGTCGACCATGTGGACCGGGATACGGATGGTGCGGGAATGATCCGAAAGGGACCGGGTGATAGCCTGACGTATCCACCAGCTTGCATAAGTTGAAAACCTGAAACCGAGCCGGTAATTGAATTTGTCCACGGCCCTCATAAGGCCAAGGTTGCCTTCCTGGATTAGATCGAGCAACTGGAGGCCCCGGCCGCAATACTTTTTGGCAATGGCCACAACGAGGCGGAGGTTGGCCTCGATGAAGTTTTTCTTCGCCAAGGCGACCTGTGCCTTTTTGTCAAGAATACTCTTAACCCTCCGCGCAATTTCCTGGGCAGCCATTCCCATCTCTTTCTCGATGGTTTGAGTCGCTACCCTTTTTGCTTTCCCTCCGATTTTCTGTTCCAGTTCCTCGAGCCTCTCGTAGGTCCGTTTATGGCATTCAATAATAATTTCGATCTGGCCGCGGTTAAGTTGGAGGTTCTTCACTACAGGAGCAATTCTTTGTCTCTGCCGGATGAGTTTCTTATCGAGCCGCTTCCGATGCCCTTCACTCATTCGCCTGTCTAGTCGCCTGGCCGTGCTTTCATAACTGCTAGCCAGATACTGGAGTTTTCTCATTTGCTTCTGAAAATGAGTTTTGAGAGTTTCCTCGTCTACCAAGAGATTTGCCGATGTCTCGTCTGGATCCTTCACCACATCGCGCACGTTTACGAGTCCGGCAGCGACCTTTTTTCCGAGATCGAGGGCACAACGGAGTGCGAGAAGAGAAGATAGAGCCTCTGTGGCGATCTGTGCCTCGTCCTCCTCGATCTTCTGGGCCAGTTTTACTTCTTCTTCGCGGCTCAGGAGAGGGACGGATCCCAGCTCACGGAGGTATATAAAAACCTGATTTTCAGCCTTACTCCATGTATGGTTCTCGAAATTAGCGTCACCGTCCTCCTCAATCGACACCTCCTCATTCTGGCTTTCCGGGATAGGGGGTTGGTCAGAGCCCCACGTACCGTTGTGAGGACGCTCCTGCGACACGATATCCGGCGAATCCTCCACCTTCTCCAGGAAAAGATCGTTATTCTCCCCATCAATGGGATTATTGTTATCCATCTCTAAGCTCCCTCTAGACAATACCCTAATACCTTTTATCCTGAAATCCCCCTTTGTTTGCGGAACAAGGGAATGATTTCCTCTCAAGAGTGCCCGTACTAGGTTGCCCTTACCTGCTTCCGCGCTCATCAAGCCAGCGCAGGAGCTGGCGCACGCTTCCTGACGCGAGCGCAATGCTTGTATCCGCCGCGCCATAATAGAGGTGGATGGTGTCGCCATCGGGGGCAACGGTGTAGCCGCAAGGAAAGACGACGTCGTCCACGTCCCCGCTCCGCTCGTAGGGTTGTTCCGGGCCAAAGATCCACTCGTCGCTGCGTTTCAGGCAACGCTCCGGTGTGTGCAAATCAAACAGCGCCAGTCCCAGCCGGTAAAGGCATCCGGAAGACGTCTGGCGCACACCGTGGTAAATCACCAGCCAGCCCTGCGGCGTCTCAATGGGCGGCGGCGCGAGACCGATCTTGTTCGCGTCCCACCATCCGCCGCGCCGGGCTTCGAGCATCAGCTTGTGGCTGCCCCAGTGCCTGAGGTCGGGTGAATAGGACATCCACATGTGCGCGCCGGGAGCACTGACCGGGCGATGGATCAAAGCCCACTCGCCGCCGATACGATGAGGAAACAGGGCCGCATCTTTATCTTCCGGCGCCATGATCATCCCATAGCGCTCGAAGTGGTCGAAATCTTCCGTGAGCGCCAGGGCCACGCCCGGGCCGACGCGCGAGTAAGCGGTATAAACAATGCCATACTTGCTTAATTCGGGGAGGTAGGTGATGCGTGGGTCTTCAATGCCCCACACCTCTTCCGGGAAGTGTTCGGGATCGGCCAAGAGAGTGGGCTGGGGGTCAATCTGCCAGCCATCCACACCGTTGGCGGAGCGGGCCACACATAAATGAGAATGTCCACGCCTGTCCTCCACGCGGCAGAGTAGCAGGGTGGTTCCATCTGGCAGCAACGTGGCGCCAGGGTTGAACACGCTATTGGCCGGATAGGGCCAATGGGCCACGGTCAAGATGGGATTGAGCTTGTGACGGCGAAAGAGTTCCGGGTGTTGATTGTTCATTGAGACCGCGCCTCCAGCGATTGGAGGGCATTCTCAGCCAGGCGCAGCTCCAGCAAGGCCTGGAGAAAGGCCAGCGTAGACTCCGCGCCTTGATTCTCGTTCGCGCGGTCGGGATGCAGACCGTCTCGACAACCGCCTGTC
>Ga0209640_10002399_pt1 | contig 16311 bp, 17 predicted proteins | sample RifCSP10_1_FD_184018 | JGI IMG/M metagenome (GOLD analysis project Ga0209640, IMG submission 184018) | Soil microbial communities from Rifle, Colorado - Rifle CSP2_sed 10_1 (SPAdes) (version 2) | ecosystem: Environmental > Terrestrial > Deep subsurface > Rock core/Sediment | place: Rifle...
CCGCTTCAGCCCTTCGAGCAGAATCGGAACGCTCACCAGCTGCAGCACACCGCGGCCGTGCGGCATCACCGTCGACATTTCCTCGGTGGGGTGCACGTCGTCGAGCGCCGGGATCGTCACGGCGTCGGCACCCGCCGACCCGAGCACCCGGCCGCCGCGACCCGTGAGCAGGAGGAGATCCGCATTGATCTCCTCGCGGTACTCGTCGGCCAGCGGCTGCACGGTCGGCGGGTCGCCGGTTTCGACCGCGGCCTTCAGTTTCGGCAGATCGGCCACGACCCTGGCGAGACGCGTGAACTGGTCGGTGCGGGTGGCTCCGTACTGGTCCACCAGACTGCCCGCCTCCACCAGGCCGCGCCGCAGCTCAGCCTCGGCCGCCGCGGACGCGCGTTCGTTGACGAAATAGAACGCGAAGCCGAGCGACAGCGTCGCGAGCAGCGTGCACGCCAGAAAGACGCGATTGGTCAGCGACGAGGCGATCCGCATGTCCGGTCCTGGAAATCGTAGCGCAGTTGGATGTCGGGCGGACGGCGGAGGTCCGGCTGGGGCAGGGCGGCCACGCCCGGGCTCCCGCCGGCGGTGGCGCGCTCGACCTCCGAGTTATACTTCCACCCCGGTGGCGTATATCATCTGCGAACCGTGCATCGGTACCAAGGACAGTGCCTGTGTGGACGTGTGTCCCGTCGACTGCATCCATCCCCGCAAGGACGAACCAGGCTTCGACTCGACCGACATGCTCTACATCCATCCGGACGAATGCATCGACTGTGGAGCGTGCGTTCCGGCGTGTCCGGTGGAAGCGATCTTCGCGCTCGACGAGACGCCCGAGAAGTGGGAGAGTTTCATCACCGTGAACGCGCAGTATTACCAGAAGTAGGTCGGCCTCGGCACACACAATTGGAGCGCCCGAAAACGATGCCTGCTATCCGTGGTTTCGTGCTCGCTCTTGCGGTCGTCGCTGCGGTGTTCGCCGCCGGGCTTCGCGCCGCCGGTCAGGCTGTTCCGGACGATCCGGCGGCCCAATACCAGCTTGCGTCACAACTGTACGAGTCGGCGCAGTACCGCGAGGCGCTTGGCGCGTACGAGCTGGCGACACACAGCGATGACGAGGATCTCGTCGCGCGCGCGCGCAAGGGCAAGGTGCGTACGGCGCTCCGAATCGCGGAATTCGACGTGGCCTGGCGCGAAGCCGAGATCCTCACGGCCGGCGCGGTGGCCGACGGCGAGGCGAGGACGCTGCTCGGCGACGCGCTCTGGGCCAACGGTCGTTTTGACGAGGCGGACGCGGCGTATCGTCAGGCGCTCGAGGTGGCTCCTGGGATCACCCGCGCCCGATTCGGTCTGGCGCGATCGCTGGCCACGCACAGCCAGCTGGACGAGGCGCTGAGGGAAGCGCACGTGGCCGCCGGGGAGGCGCCGCAGGACGCCGAGATCCAGGCGCTCGTCGGCTTCATTTACGAGCGGCTCAACGAGTACGACGAGGCCGCCGAGGCATACCAGCGGTACGTGGCGCTGCTTCCGCGCCGCGCGCCGCGCGAAGAGAACCAGATGGTCGCGATCTTCGAAAGCAAGGTCCGGCTCTTGAGGAGCTTCAAGGGGCGCGTGCCGATGCAAATCGAAGGCGAGCCCGGGCGCCTGTACCGCGTGCCGTTCAAGCTGGTCGACAAGAAGATCGTGCTGCAGGGACGCGTCAACCGGACGCCGGTGGAGTTCGTGCTCGACACCGGTTCGGAGCGGACGGGGCTGTCCGACGCGACGGCGCGCCGCGCGGGTGTGGGGACGATCACGTCGACGTTGACCGCGGGTGTCGGCATTCCGGCGCTCCGGCGCCTCGACATGGGGCGCGCCGAAACGGTGGAGGTGGGCGCGCTGCGGATGCGGAACGTGCCGGTCGCGATTCGGGGCCGGGTGCGCAACGCGCTGCCGCGGTGGCAGCGGGAAAGCCTCTCGCCGCTCTCGCTGGGACTGTCCGTCGTCATCGACTACCAGCGCCGCGAGGTGCTGCTGGCGCGGACGCTGCCGGACGGCGAGGCTGATTTCGTCCTGCCGATGCGCATGAACCGCCTGCCGATGGTGAGAGGGCTCCTCAATTCCACGCACCCGGCCTATTTCGTGGTCGACACCGGCGGCGAGCTGATTTCGATCAGCGCCGAAACCGCCACCGCCTTGTCGATGAAGCCGGTGCGCCGGATTCCGCTTCGCGTCTTCGGCATGTCGGGCATCGACGCCAACGCCTATCTGCTGCCCGGCGTCGATGTGGACTTCGAGGAGATCGAGTACCGCAACGTCGGTCTCGCGGTGCTCAACCTACGCGCGCCGAGCGTGCTCCTCGGCTTTCAGGTGGGCGGGATTGTCGGACACCGGTTCCTCAGCGAGTACCGTGTGTCGATGGATATGGCGCGCAGCGAGCTCCGGCTGGAACGCTTCGACACGCCGGTGGCGGCGGGCAGCCGGTAGGCTAGAAGTCGTAGCCGATCCACATCGCGAACCGCGCCTTGCGGAACGCGGCGCTTCCGCCGCTCGTGGCAAAGCGCAGATCCTCCCAGTCCTTGTTGAGGAGCGTTCGCCACGCCCAGTCAAAGTGAATCGGGAAGCCGAGCGCGAACGTTTCCAGGCCGACGCCGTACGAGGCGCGCGCGTCTATCAACCGTAACCCCTCGACGGGCGTCGGCGGCCCGAAGATGGGGGTCCGCCCGGCGAACGTCTCGTTGAAGCCGACCACCGGCGTGTAGAGCTCCGAGCCCCTCGACAGCCACGTGAAGGGCTGTCCTTCGAACCGCGCGCCGCCCATGTTGGCGAACAGCACGCCGCGCACGCCGCCGAGGACCCCGATCGGCGTCAGCATCGCCTCGATGAACGGGAACCGCAGCTCGGCGTTGAGGAACGCCGACTCCGAGCCGATGAACTCCAGGTACTCATAGCCGCGCATTTCCGAGTTGCCGCCGAAGTACATGAAGTCGGGCGCGTCGCCCAGGCTCTTGAAGCCGCGCGCGCGCAGCGCCAGCAGTCCCGTGCCGCCGAGCCGCAGATAGTAGCGCGCGTCGACGTCGGCCGTCTGTCTGGCCAGCGTGTCGCCGAGGCTCGGCGAGACTTCGTAGGACAGCCGCATCGTGTTGCCGGCCAGCGGCCCGAACTCGCGAAAGACGGTGGTCTCCTGGACGAAGGTGACGCCGAGCGGCAGGTAGGTGCCGCTCCGGAAGAGCTGCCGGCCGAACTGCTGCTGCTGGAAGTCCTCCGAGAATTGCTGCAGGCCGGGGTCGTTGAACTCCTCCCGGTACTGCAGCACGCCGCCGAACAGCTCGAGGCGCCGATACCGATCCATCGGCCAGATGCCGAACGCCGTGCCGCCGCGCACGGTCCGGGTCGCCACCGCGAAATCACGGTCGATCAGGTGCGAGAACGCCGGATCGTAGAAGACGCCTTCGAGCGCGCCGTAGAAGAACTGGGTCTGGGAATAGCCCTGCAGCGAGTAGTTGAACCGGCGCGCGGCGTTGAAATAGGAAAACGCCATCGTCCGGTACTGAGAGATGGATGCGGCGTACAGCGTGAACTGCTTGTCGCCCAGCACGTCGCTGAAGGACACGGCCGAGCCGCCGAACACGTCGCCGCCGCTGGTCACGCCCACGTTCACCGGGGGGCGGCCGTCGATGAACATCTTCTCGAACGTCCCCTTCCGCCGCTTGTTCTCCGTAATCAAGGTGTGCGTCAGCGGCGCCTGGAAATCAATGATCGGCCCCGGCGCGCCGAAGTCGGAGTTGGCCGCGGTGACGATCGGGTCGCGCCGATCGAGCGTGTGCAGCTCGTATTCGCCCTTGTAGTAGCTCACGAAGGCGATCCGCGGCTCCGCCTTCCCCGCCTGGAGCACGACGGCCGACGTGTTGCCGCCCAGGGCGTCCGTGTACTGCCGCAACTCGCCGGTCTTCAGGCCGAGCGTCCAGACGTTGTAGATGTTGCCGTTGCGCGCCACCTCGGGTTCAATCGGCTGCCCGGGATCGGTCGCCGTCGACGAGAACACCAGCGTCTCCTCGTCGAGGAACTGCGCCGATGAGTCGTCGTGCGTGCCGAAGGTCAGCTGCGTCTTCTGTCCGGTGGCCACGTCCAGCCGGAACAGCTTCTCGCTGCCGCTCACGCGCGCGACGTAGACGATCGACCGGCCGTCGGGCGCCCACGTCGGCCCCGAGTCGGCGAAGGCGTCCTTGGTGAGATTGGTCACCTCCCGCGTCTCCAGATCGACGACGAAGAGGTCGCCGACGCCGCCCTGGAGGGCCGCAAACGCCACCTTCCGGCCGTCGGGCGAGATGTCCGGCGACTCGGGATCGTCCACCGTGCGCAGCTGGACGCGCTCCTCGATGTCGCGGTTCAGGACGTTCTGCAGGATGAGCGTGCGCCACTTCTCCGAGCGCACGAAATACGCGAGGCGATCGCCGGACGGCGCCCAGGAGAGCCAGGGCACCATGTTGAACCGCATGCCCGGCTGAACGATGTACTCGAAGCCGCGGTCCTGGTCGAAGTCGGTCGTCAGGTTGCGGATGATCGAACCGTCTTTCGAGGACACGAGGACGATGTCCAGCTCGCGGTCGCGCCGGTTCCCGGTGACCATGGCGACCAGATCGCCGGAGGGCGACGGTTCGATCGACAGCGCGCCGATAAACCGCGACTCTTCCGGATCCGGCGCGAGATTCCGGCCGTAGTCGGCCGGGCGCTCCTTGTCGCGAAACGGCTTGAACCGGTCCTTCAGATACTTGTCGAACTCCTGGTCGAATTCCTCCGGCGAGAGGCGGAACGCCTCCAGGTACGCATCCTCGCCGCCGCCAATCACCGACTTGCGCAGCGAGAACAGGTACTGCCGGATGCCTTCCTTGCCCCAGCGTGACTCGATGAACTCGAACACGGCGTGCCCGAGGTTGTAGATCATGCGCACGCTGCCGGTGGTCGTGTACCCCTCGAGCTCGCTCATTTTCGGGATGATGTCGGCGACCGCCGCGTCGCGGACCGTCATCAGGTCGATCGGGCGCCAGATGCCGGTCATGTAGTCCGAGAGTCCCTCGTTGACCCAGAGCGGAACGCTGCGCCTGATGAGCGATGTCGGGATGATGTCGAACTCGAACTGGTGCGTCAGCTCGTGGACGATCAGGCGGTACAGGAGATCCGGCGGCTCGTCGAGCGGCATCACAATCCGGTACCGCGTCGGCTCGGCGAACGCCCCGACGCCTTCCTGCGCGGCCCCGGGAATGACGTTCTGCTGCTGGAATTCGCTGCTCGTCTTGAACAGGATCAGCGGGATCTTGAACGCGAGGTCGTATTTGAGCTCCGAGCTGATGTGCTGATAAGCGCTCTCGGCATACCCGGCGACACGTTCGAGGTGCTGCTCGATCTCGGGGTAGTAGTAGATCTCGAAGTGGTCGGTCGTGTAGATCTGCCACTGGAAGTTGTCGTAGCGGATCTGGTTCTTGCCGAAGTACGGGATGAAGGCTGTCTGCGCCGCGGCCAGCACCGGCGCCAGCAGGAGCGCCGCCACGAAAGCTGCAGCGACCGGGAAAGCCCCGCACGGTGTGCGGCTGCTCATGGACATTCTCCTCGCAGGGTGTTGCCGTTCAGCGGACATCGCCGATTCGAGTCATCTTACTGCCGACAGGGCGGGGGCAGCAAAGGACGTACCGACGGTGTCGGTCGAAAGCCCGCCGAATTCGCGCGCCGATGTGACGCACGCCGGGTGCACGGCGGCAAACCGTCCACTCCCGCGTCCGCCTGGCGTCCCCCGGCCGCTCCAACTGAGGGATAATGGGGGGAATGGACATGACCCCCGATCCGGACGCCCCCGTGACGCGGGCCGACGAGCCCGCCCCGGGCACCGCCGACGGTTCGCCCCCGCTCACCGTCGACCCTGAGCCCGCCCAACGGGTCGGGGGAAGGCTGAGCCGCCGCGCGCGGGCATGGATTGGCATGGGCGCCGTCGTCGTCGCGCTCGCGCTCCTGACCATGCTGTCCGGTCCCGGGTACGATCCCACCGCGCCGCCGCCGGCGGCAGACGGCGGCACTGGCGATGCCGCGGATTTCAAGGTGCGGGCCGACGTCGGCCAGGACGCGCCGCTGCAGTTCACCATGAAGGACGTCAACGGCGTCGACGTCAAGCTGGCCTCCTTCACGGGCAAGGTCATCCTGATTAATTTCTGGGCGACGTGGTGCGGCCCGTGCCGCGTCGAGATTCCCGATCTCATGGAGCTCCAGAACGCCTACCGCGACGACCTCGTCGTCCTGGGCGTGGACGTGCTGGACGAGTTCGATCGGGTAAAGCCGTTTGCGGCCGAAATGAAGGTCAATTACCCGCTGCTCGACGGCAACAATCGGAAAGACGTCGAGGAGGCGTTCGGGCCGATGTGGGGTCTTCCGACGACGGTCATCATTGCGCGCGACGGGAAAGTCCACAAGCGGCACTCGGGCATCGGGACGAAGGAACAGTTCGAGCACGAGATCAAGATACTGCTGTAGTATGATCGCGTCATGTTGAAGGGCTTCACGCACGCTCGGCTCGCCTGTGGGTGCCAGATCGGCTTCCGGCAGGGCGTCGAGGGGAGCCCGGTGACCGTCGTCATCGAGGTGAAGGGCCCGCACTGCACGATGTCGCTTCACGTGCGCGACCTGCCTGTGTACGATTTCCGCGAAGCCCTTCGACCACCAACACGGTTCCTGCCGGCCGAAGAAGAAGAGTACGAAGAAGAGGGTTAGAACTGCACCTTGAGCTCGGCCACGAGCGGCAGGTGATCCGACGCCAGCAGCGATAGCCGGGTACGCGGGAGCTCCACGCCGACGACCTCCACTTTCCCTTCGTAATAAATGTGATCGAGATGCAGCACCGGGAAGACGCCGGGATAGGTGCGGCGGCGGCGGAGGTGCGCCCGCAGGTCGATGCTGCGGAGCCGCTCGCTGAGCATCTGCGTGGCGAGGCCCCGCATCCACTCGTTGAAGTCCCCGAGCACGATCTTCGGCTGCCCGATGCGGCGGTCGTGCACGATGGCGCTGAGGCGTCCCGCCTGAAATCGCCGCTCGAGGTACGCCGTGCCCAGATGGACGTTGTACAGGTGCAGCGTCTGGCTGCCGACGGCGATGTCGACGCGCTGGCAGCAGCGCGGCTCGCACGTCTTCCAGGACAGGTCGTACTGCGAGTGGTGGGCGATGGGAAGGCGGCTCAGCACCACGTTGCCGAAGAGCGCACGGCGCACATGACGGGTAGACGCCATCACCCAGCCCATCCCCAGCTGCGCGCCCAGCTCCTCGGCATGCCCCGCCGAATGCGGGCCGGCGCCCACCACCTCCTGGAGCGCCACGATGTCGGGATCGATGGCCCGAATCACGTCGGCGATGCGGCCCGGATTGGTGCGGCCATCGAGGCCGCGGCAGCGGTGGACGTTGTACGTGGCGACGCGAAGGGTGGTCACTAGCGACTAGAATAGTCCCATGGCGAAGTTGAAGAGCGAGCTCGAGGTCACCTGTCCGTGCTGCCGTTCGACGCTCGTCATCGACACCAACCTGCGTCGCATCATCTCGCACCAGGAGCCCGAGCGGACCGACAAGCCGGAGCTCGATAAGGCGGCCAGAATTGTGGCCGAGCAGGACGAGCGCCGGGAGGCGCTCTTCAAGCAGTCGGTGGAAGCGGAAAAGGGCCGCGACGACGCGCTGACGCGCCGGTTCGAGGAGGCGCTGCGGCGGGCGAGCAAGGAGCCGATTACGAAGCCGACGCGCGACTTCGATCTGGACTGACCACTCAATGCCTCAGCCGCGGTGGCGCAACTCCCGCGGCAGCTCCGTCCAGCGCTCGCGTCCCCGGTAGCACTTCCACGGCTTGTAGCCGTGCGCCTGGCGGAAGGCGCGGTAGCGCCGCCGCAGGCGTTCGGCGCGCCGATCGGATGACGCGATGGCCCGGTGCGGCCAGTCCAGGAGCAGCCGCTCCGCTTTCCAGATGTTCGTGTCCGCGAGCCGCCAGTCGTACGCGGCCAGCACGCGCAGATCGACCACCGCATACGCTTTGATCCGTCCCGTGAAATCGATGTAGCCGTCGAAATAGCTGAGGGCCAGCGCGCGCGGCGTCGCAAACACGGGCTTGCGCCCGTGCAGGCCCGGGTCGCGCGACCGCGCGACCGATCCCCAGCCCCGGGCGCCTCGATACACAAAGATCACATGGTCGAGCAGGTCGATCGACTCGAAGCTGAGCACGAGCGGCGGATAACGGTGCTGCTCGAGAATGACGGCCGCAGCCATCGCTGCCTCAAAACAGTGCACTGTGCCGCTCCGGACGACACCACGGAAGCTGCGCAGCGTCTCACCACCGCGCTCGTGGTTGTAGGGGAGGGCGTTCAGCCAGCGCTGCACGGCCGCAGGCGTACGCAGCCGGGCAACGAGCCGCCGCTCGGTGGGCGTGAGCGGCAGGTCGGGAGGATCTGCCGGATCAGTGCGCGGGAGCGGCAGCCGTCTGGAGGTCGGCAACGAGTTCGGCCGGCGTCCACATGTTGCCCGAGTGGACCGTGACGAGACGACCCTGCGCGTCGATGACGGCCGTTCGCAGGTTGTGCACCACCGGGGCGGCGGGTTCGCCCGGCTCCGTCACGACGCCGAAGCGCCTGGCGAAGGCGAGCACCTCGTCGCGCTCCCCGGTCAGAAAATGCCAGAGACGCGGATCCGCCCCGAGCGCCGTGGCGTGCGTCTGCAGCACGGCGGGCGTATCGAATGCCGGGTCAAGCGTCACCGAGACGAGCCGGACGTCGGCAAGCACAGGGGACCTGCGAATCTCCCGCTGCACGTCGGCGAACTGCCTGTCCATCAGCGGGCAGAAATCCGGCAGGGGGCAGCGCGTGTAGATGAACGTGAGCGCCACGCGGTGGCCGCGCAGCGAGCCCAGCGGACGAGGCGCGCCGCTTTGGTCGACGAGGGCATGGTCGGGGACGAGGTCGCCTTCCTTGACCAGATCCGCGGCGGTAATGAGGGGACCGGCCGCCGGGTTCTTCACGGGAGCACGCCCCGTGGTCGTCATCGTCGAGAGATAGGCGTTGACCTCCTCGACGACGAGCGTGGCGGTGATCAGATCGCCCGGCGTCTTACCGTCGAGCAGCGCCGGGTCGCTCACTTTGTACGGCATGGTCATCGCCGGCATGAAGCCCTTGATGTCTTCGTGATCGACGAGCACTTCCTGGCGCTCGCGATCGACGCCGAGGATCTGGCCCCGGACTTCGTATTGCCGCGATTCCGGCGCGCGACCGCACGCCTCTGCCGTCAGCGCCGCGACAACGAGCAGGCCGCCAAGCCGCCACATGTGCTTAACTCTAGCAGATGATCTGGGTTGGCACGTCCGGCTACAACTACCCGGAATGGAAGGGCACGTTCTATCCGCCGACGCTGCCGGCGTCGAAGATGCTGCCGTACTACGCCGAGCGCTTTCCGACGGTCGAGATCAATTACACGTTCTATCGCGCGCCGACTGAAGCGATTCTGGACGGCTGGAACAAGGCGACGCCCGAACGCTTCAAGCTGACGTTGAAGGCACCGAAACGGATCACGCACGACGCGCGGCTGCGCGACTGCGCCGACCGCGTGCGGCAGTTTCTGGAGACGGCCTCGACGCTCGGCCCGAAGCTCGGGGCGCTGCTGTTTCAGCTTCCGCCGAACCTGAAGAAGGACCTCGCGCTCTTCGAGGCCTTTCTCGACGCCTTCCCGCCCCGCGTGTGCGCCGCTTTCGAGTTCAGGCACACGTCGTGGCTGGACGAGGAGGTGTACTCACGCCTGCGCGCGCGCAACCTGGCTCTGTGTGTCGCCGACAGCGAGAGGCTGGCGACACCGGTGACGATCACGGCCGACTATGCGTACTTCCGGCTGCGCGACGAGGGCTACACGCCGGCCGACATTGAACGGTGGGCGCGGACCATCGACACGGAGACGAAGGCGTGTCGCGATGTCTTCGTGTACTTCAAGCACGAAGAGTCAGGGAAGGGCCCTGAATTCGGTCGTCTGCTCGTGCAATATCTGCGTGAGCGGTTGCAAACCGCATGATCTCGCGCTCCGCCCAGTACCCGTCGTATCCGTCGGCTCCGCGCTCGAGGTAGGCGCAGTGTCCGCCGTGCCGCGTCATGGCGACCGTGATATGGGGGTTGCCGGTCACGGCCGGGTGGCGGAACGGGGCCAGTGGGACGAACGGATCGTCCTCGGCCGTCACAATCAGCGCCGGCACCTCAATCCGCTCGATGACGCGCAGCGCGCTCGCGCGATAGTAATAATCCGCGGAATCCCTGAACCCATGGTGCGGCGCGGTGTACACATCGTCAAACCGCCGGACCGTCCAGATGCGGCCGAGCGCGTCCAGGGAAAACGCGCCCGGAAACGCGGCGGCCTTCCTGCGCATGCGCGCCTTGAGATTGCGCACGAAATTCCACTGATACACAACGTTCGAGCGCCGATCGAGCGCATCGACGCATCGCGCCAGATCGATCGTGGGAGACACGGCGCAGACAGCCTTCAGGGCGGCTGGGGCCCGATCGCCAAGCTCGCCGGCCAGCTTGAGCGCCAGATTGCCGCCCAGCGAGTAGCCCGCGACCGTCAGGGCGCTGATGCCGTCGTGCTCGAGGAGCTCGCGCACCACGTAGAGCGGATCGTGCGTCAGTCCGGAGTGATACAAGCCGCGGCAGAGGTGCTCGGTGTTGCCGCAGTTTCGCTGATTGAGGCGGACCACGTTCCAGCCGGCGGCCCAGGCCTTGTCGGCAAGGCCGCACATGTAATGGGCGAGGCTGGAGCCCTCGAGCCCGTGCAGCAGCAGGATCGTCGGGTGGCCGGCCGGCCCCGGCTGCCAGTGGCAGTGTGCGAGGACGCGGGCATCGGCGGCCACGTCGAAATATCGCTCGGACGGCGCCGGCAGTCGCGGAAACCGCCGGCGTCGCGCCCATGCGTAGAGGGTCTGGCGATGTCCGCCGGTGACGAGCGGCCGGTACTCCGACGGGACGTATGACATAGGGGTGGACTTCAGCCTACCAGCTAGCGAAGCGCGTAGATGCGGAACTGCTCGTTGCGATAGGCCGCTGGCAGCGGCAGGTCGGCATCGGTGACGAGATAGTCCAGACCGTAGCGGCGCGCGAGCGCCAGCGCCCTGTCGGCCGTCAAGGTGGCGAAGTCGCCGATCGCCGTCGTGCGCTCCACGAACCGGACCGCCTCGTCGCGCGAGTAGATCGCCAGCGCGGAGTCCTTGACTTCCTCCACGAGCACGTCGCGGGCGGCTGACACGCGCACGCTCGTGCCATATTTCCAGGCGTGTCCCGGGTCGGCCAGCACGTGCACGTTCCGGGGACGGCCTGCCACCCACCGCATCGCATCCTCCCAGGGTGAGTCGGGGACCCGGAGCTCGAAGAGGGCACGCTCGGGACGCTCCACCAGCATGATGTAGGCGCCGCGCGTCGTCGCAAGGGCCAGCAGGAGGAGTGCGACCATCGAGGCCCGGCGGCTGTTGACGGTCCGCGACTCGGCGACGGCCGCCACGACATAGACGAGCGCGATCAGGTCGACCAGCCAGAAGACGCGTGAGATCTGAAACTGGACCGCCAGGGAGAGCCCGGCGGCGACAAGGGGCAAGGTCGCGAGAAACAGTGCGACCAGCGCGGTCGCGCCCCAGACGAGCGCTTCATCCTCGGCGGTCGCTGCCGCGCGGTGCGCCCGCGTCAGGTGCGCCCACCACAGCACGGCGAGCAGCCCCAGGTTGGCGACCCATGCCCACACCGGCCAGTCCGTCGCAAACAGCGAATCCTTGCTGGCGACCGCCTGCAGCCACGTCTCATCCATCATGGTCAGCGCGCCTCGCAGCGGTCCGGCCGCGACGGCTGCCGCGAGCACCACGCCGGCGGCGGCCGCGCCGATCAGGGCGAGGCGCCGCCACCGGCGGTCCAGCGTCGCGAGGGCCACGCCGATCAGCACCGCAAACCAGATGGCGGTCGTAGTGTGGACGGCCGCGCACGAGGCGACGAGCGCAATCGCCAGCCACGCGCGCCGGCGGAGCAAGGCGGCCACCGCCAGCGTGCCGAGGCCGAAGGCCAGCATCCGCGGATGAAAGTAGGGCTCGAACGAGTTGGCGCTCGTCCTTGGAATGCGGTGCCGCATGGCGAAGGCGGCGCCGAGGGCGGCAACGGCCCACGGCGTGCGGTACACGCGCGAGCCGATGAGCACGAGGCCCATCCAGATCGTGGCCAGGGACGCGACGTAGCCCGCCAGAAACAGCGTGTCGAGCCTGAGCCCGGTGCTTCGGACGAGCGCCGCCAGCAGTTCGTCCATCACCATGAGACGGCCTTCCGCGTCAATCATGGAGCCGTCGCGCGGAAAGAGCGCCGGGTCGAGCGCGCGTGTGACAACGGGGATGTAGAAAGCCTGGTCGGAGACGCCGTAGCGGTAGCCCGCGCCGTTCGCCGTGGCGAGCAGCGCAAACACCACGCCGGCGATCGTGAAGCGCCAGCTCAAAACGCCGGTTCGTCTGCGCTCGGTCCGTAAATCGACGGGACCGGCACGTCGAGGAGGCGGAGGTACACCGTCAGCTGACCGCGGTGGTGAATCATGTGGCTCAACACGAAGCCGCGCAACACGGCCGCCTTCGGCATGGAAAACATCGTCTTGCCGCTTCGCTTCAGCGACCACATGGCCGACAGCTCGGCGTCGGTCTTGCCGACCAGCGCCGCGCGCGCGGCGGCGACCTGACGGTCGAAGGCGGCCAGCAGTTCCTGTTTCGACCCCAGCGCGGTGGGCGGCTGCCGTGCGCCACCGATATCGATGTCCGAGCGGGTGAGCGTCTCGGTTCCCCAGGTGGGAAGGTTGGCCACGTGCGTCGCCAGCACTCCCAGCGAAAACGATCTGGCGTGCGGCTTCCAGTCGAACTTGTCTTCCGGCACGCGCGCCAGCACCGTGCGCGTGGTCGTCATCTCGCGATCGAATTCAGGCAGCAGCGCATCGACTAGTGCCATCTCCCGACCCCTTCCCCCCGACCCCTTCCCCCTGACCCCTATGACGGCTGGCGTCCGAAGTCGACGCGCGGCACCCGTTCGGCCTCGGGCGGCGCGTTGAAGACGGGGTACTCACCAAAGCCAAACATGCCGGCCGTGATGTTTGACGGAAACTGGCGCCGCAGCGTGTTGTAGTCCTGCACGCGTTCGTTGTATCGCATGCGCTCGACCGCAAGGCGGTTTTCGGTGCCGGCCAGCTCGTCCATCATCCGGTTGAACGTCTCGCTCGACCGAAGCTGTGGGTAGTTCTCGACGATGACGAGCAGGCGGGCCAGCGCCGCGCTCTGCTCATTGGCCGCCTGCATCACCTGCGCCGGCGTCTGTGCGCCGGAGAGCCTCGCCCGCGATTCCGCAATCTGGCCGAAGACGTCGCGCTCCTGCTGCGCCACGCCCTTGGTGGTTTCCACAAGGTTGGGGATGAGGTCGTTTCTGCGCTGCAGCTGATTCTCGACCTGCGCCCACTGCGTCTTGATGGCTTCCTCCTGTGCCACGAACCGGTTGTACGAGCAGCCGGACACCGCGGTCGCCGCCAGGACCAGCAGTGCCGCCATCCCGAGCCTTCGTCGCTGTCGCGTCATCGTCTTTCACCCTCTATGCATTGTGCCTTGTGCCTTGTGACTTGTCCTACCAGCGAGCCCCGCCCCCTCCGCCCCCGCTGCGGCCGCCGCCAAAGCCGCCGAACCCGCCGCCAAACCCGCCGCCGCCAAGGCCACCAAAGCCGCCGCCAAACGGACCGACGCCGCTATGCCAGCCGTCGATCGGACCGCCCCAGTGCCGGCGAAAGCGGCGGCGCCCCCGGGCGCGCCCCGCCAGGGCGTTGAGGACGATCAGGATGACGAACATCGCCACCAGCAGCATTCCCGCGGACCCCATCCCGGGCGCGCGTGGAAGCGTGTCGGGCGGGACCCCTTGGAGCGTGACATTGCGGCGCTCGGCAATGCGGGCCACGATCCTCGAGACGCCGGCCAGCAGTCCTGCGCCGTACCCGCCGCGGCGGAACTCGGGCGCCATGTACTGCCGGCTGGTCTCCCCGGCGAAGCCGTCCGTGATGAACTCCTCGAGGTCGTAGCCGACTTCAATCCAGACCTGCCGATCCCTGACGGCGAGGACGACGAGCAGCCCGTTGTCGCGTCCGCGCTGGCCGATGCCGCGGCCGCGGTTCTCGAACAGGTCGACGGCGTATTCGCGGATGTCTCCATAGGGTGCGAAGGTCTCGACCGCGGCCACCACCACGACGTCGCCGCTCGCGCGCTGAAGGGATCGGATGAGCGAGTCCATGGCGGCTTCGCTTGCCGGGTCGATCACGTCCGCCACGTCGTTGACCGGCTGGCTGAGCTCGGGCAGCTCCTGCGCCCCGGCAAGAGCGCCCGTCAAGAACACAAAGACGAAGAAGCCACAAACCACCGTCTTCGTGTCCTTGGTGGCTACGCGCGCCATGAATCCACGACGCGCGCGAGCTGTTCGACCACGCCGAGATACGCGGGGAACAGCCGGGCGGCGTCGGTGGTTGGCACGCGCGGCTGGCGCTCGAGCGCCAGCACGTCGTCGACGATGCTTTCGGACAGGCCGGCGGCGCGCGCCCCTTCGAGGGTCATGTCGGCGCGGCTCGAGGCGATGCTGCCGCCGAGCCGCGCGACGTTGCGCAGCAGCGCGGCGAAGGCCGGCGCGGACGTGGTGACGAGGTCGGCAATGGCCTGCGGGCGGCCGGCCGATTCGATGAACCCTTCGCGCAGGTGCAGCAGATGGCTCTTGACCTGTGTCTCACACGCGCGCCGGAGGTCTTCGCGCGAGATCGAAGTGCCGTCGAAGGGATCCGATCCGAACAACCGCTCGTGCGTGCGGATAATCTCGCCGTACTCGAGCGGAAACACGTCGAGGGACCGGCGAAACTCCTGATCGGCCAGGATGAGTGGCGTCGCCATCCGCTGGCGCTCCCAGTGCGGCGCCAGGCGCGCGCACGCCTCGAGGTCGCTCATGCCGAGCGACTCAACCAGCGCGAGGCAGGTGAGGGGCGCGTCCTCGTCGCCGTCGAGGTGGGGGCCGTAGGCCACCACCGAGCGGAGGCGGCCGGCGAAGATGTGCCTCAGATCCGCGACGAGCGCCGCGGCGCCCTGCCGCCACGAGTTCATGCATTCATTCTAGAATGAATGGTGCATGTACCTGCGCGAGCTCAACATCGGCTGCGTGGGCGGCGGCACCGGATTGCCGAGCCTGCTTGGCGGACTGAAGACCAATCCGTGGCTCACCGTCAATGCCGTCGTCACCATGTTCGACAGCGGCGGCAGTTCAGGGCAGCTCCGCGACGAGCTGGGCGTGCTGCCGCCCGGCGACGTGCTCAAGTGCGCGCTCGCGCTGGCGCGCAACGAAGGGGAAGCGCGCCGCGTGCTGCTGTCGCGACTACCCACACTTGAGCACCACGCACGGCTGGCCGGGCACACCGGCGGCAACCTGCTGCTGTCGATGATGGAGCAGTACAGCGGCGATTTTCTGGCCGCCGTGGACGGGCTCCGCGCGCTGCTCGGGTGCAAGGGCCGCGTCTGGCCGGTCAGCACCGAGCCGGCGTCGATTTGCGCCGAGTACGGCGACGGCACCGAGACGCGCGGCGAGGTCGAAGTCGACGCCGGGCAGACGCGCGGGCATCAGGTCAAGCGCGTCTGGCTCGAGCCGGACGCGTCCATCCATCCCGCGGTCGCCGAGGCGATCCGGCACTTTGACGCCGTCATCATCGGACCGGGGAGTTTTTTTACCAGCCTCATGCCGCCGCTCCTGGTCCGCGGGGTGAAGGAGGCGCTCGCCGACGTGCGCGGCCCCATCATCCTCATCGCCAATCTGCTCACCGAAGGCCGGGGGATGCAGGGGTTTACCGCGGCCGACGCCGTTCAGTGGGTGTCGCGTGCGATCGATCGCCCGGTCGACGTGGTGATTGCCAACACCGGACGGCCGTCAGAGGACGCGGTTGGACGCTACGCCTCCGAGCACAAGCAGCCGCTCGAGCTGGGATCGCTCGATCCGGGGGTGGAGCCGGTGCTCGGCCGCTTCTGGTGCTCCGATATCGCCCGTCACCATCGCCGGCGGCTGTCGTTTGCGGTGTGGACGGTCCTCAGCCAGCGTCTGCTGCACACGGCGCCCGAGGTTGAGGCGGTGCACGGCGTGCAGTAGTCCGGCTTTAGCAGGACCTGAGGATCATCTCCGGCGTTTGTGAAAAATCGGGGAGCACGATCGATCGAATGGGCTCGTCGCGCCCAAAGACTTGTTTGTGCCGGATGCGCCGCTCGGCGAACTCGATCGCGGTGAT
>Ga0209640_10002401_pt1 | contig 16308 bp, 11 predicted proteins | sample RifCSP10_1_FD_184018 | JGI IMG/M metagenome (GOLD analysis project Ga0209640, IMG submission 184018) | Soil microbial communities from Rifle, Colorado - Rifle CSP2_sed 10_1 (SPAdes) (version 2) | ecosystem: Environmental > Terrestrial > Deep subsurface > Rock core/Sediment | place: Rifle...
CGCGCGGCGCTCGAGCGGGACGTAGTCGCGCTCCGCGGCACCGACGTAGAGCTGCCGCGGGCGGGCGATCTTCTGCTCGGGGTCGTCGATGCCCTCGAGCCACTGGGCAAGCCAGCCGGACGTGCGCGGGATGGCGAACATCACCGGGAACATCGCCACGGGGAGACCGAGGGCCTCGTAGATCAGACCCGAATAGAAGTCGACGTTCGGGTAGAGCTTCCGCGAGATGAAGTACTCGTCCTCGAGGGCGATCTTCTCGAGCTCGAGCGCCACGTCGAGGAGCGGGTTGCGGCCCGTGACCTCGAACACGGCGTCGGCGGTTTCCTTGATGATCCGGGCGCGCGGGTCGTAGTTCTTGTAGATCCGGTGCCCGAAGCCCATCAGGAGAACCTCGCCGGCCTTCACCCGCTCGACGTAGGCGGGCACGCTCCGCACGTCGCCGATCTCGGCCAGCATGCGCAGAACGGCCTCGTTGGCCCCACCGTGCAGGGGGCCGTAGAGCGCCGCGGCGGCACCCGCCATCGCGCTGTACGGATCGACGCGACTCGACCCGATCGAGCGCATCGCGTTCGCCGAGCAGTTCTGCTCGTGGTCGGCGTGGAGGATGAACAGCACCTCGAGCGCCCGCTCGAGCGCGGGGTCGAGCGTGTATCGGGGCTCGGCCATGCGAAACATCATCGAGAGGAAGTTCCCCGTGAAGCCGAGGTCGTTGTCCGGGTACACGTACGGGAGCCCGCGTGAGTGCCGGTAGGCCCAGGCCGCGAGAGTCGGCACCTTGGCGATCAGGCGCTTCGCCTGGAGGAGCCGGTTTTCCGGGTCGTCGACCTGTGCAGCTTCCGGATAGAAGGTGGAGAGCGCTGCCACCGACGAGACGAGCATTCCCATCGCGTGCGCGTCGTATCGGAACGCCTCCATCAGTCGCTTCACGTTCTCGTGCACGAACGTGTGATGCGTGATCTCGTCCTCCCACACCGCGAGCTCGGCGGCCGTCGGCAGCTCACCGAAGAGCAGCAGGTAAGCGGTTTCGAGGTACGTGCTCTCGACCGCGAGCTGCTCGATCGGGTAGCCGCGGTAGCGCAGGATGCCGAGATCGCCGTCGATGAACGTGACCGCGCTCCGGCACGAGGCGGTGTTCAGGAAGGCCGGGTCGTAGCTCATCAGGCCGAAGTCGCCCTCGTCCACCTTGATCTTTCGGAGCTCGGTCGCATGGATCGCGCCGTCGGCGATCGGCAGCTCATACGCCGTGCCTGTGCGGTTGTCGGTGACGGACAGGCTGTCGGTAGCCATGGAGTCTCCTATCGTCGATAGGCCCAATCCTCGGGCGAGAGGTCGAGCACGCGCATCGCGGTGGCCACGGATCCGCACTTCCGGGAACTACGTACTGAGCCGAAGTGACATCGAGCGACGAAGCAGAGCACGAGGTAACTCCGTCTTCCCAACTGAGCGCGTACCGATCATGCTCGGAGGGTCCGTGGAAGAGGGCTGAGCACTCGGTGCGTCAGCCGGTCGGCAGATCTCCCGGGCGGCCGATGAGGTGGCCCTGGCCGTACTGGACGCCGAGGGCTTGTAGCACGGACATCGTGTGCTCTTTCTCGATCCCCTCGGCGATCACGAGCTGGCCCATCTCCAGCGCGAACGTGACGAGAGCCCTCGTGAGCGCCCGCGCCCCTTTGTCCGTCCCGGTCGCGCGAATCACGAAGCCGTCGACCTTGATCATGTCCGGAGCAAGCCGAAGCACGTGCCGGAGGCTGGCGAAGCCGGCGCCGGCGTCGTCGATGGCAAGGCGCACGCTGCGGGAGCGGAGCTCCCGCAGCGACTGTGCGAGTGCGTCGTAGTCCTCGATCGGGGCGTGCTCTGTCACCTCGATCACCAGCCGCTCCGGTGGAGCGTCGTCGAGCTCTTGCCTGACCACCGGCGCGAGAAGCGCGGTCGGGCTCAGGTTCACCGACAGGAAAGCCGCGGACGGGAGCGACTCGAAGTGGATCAGTGCCGAGCGGAGCGCCGCCAGCTCCAGCTCCGTGCGCAGTCCGACCGACGACGCCTCGGCGAACCAGGCCTCCGGGCCGCGCTCGGGCGTGGTCGTGAACCGTGCCAGGGCCTCGAAGCCGATCGGCTCGCCGCTCTCGAGCTCGACGATCGGCTGGAAGACAGCCCTTACCGCCCCGCCCGTGATCGTCTCCTGCACGCGTTCGACCCGCTCCCGCCGGATCTGCTCGAGCGACGATTGTTCTTCGAGGTGCCCTGCGAGCTCGTGCACGACCTCGGACGCAACCTCGGGCGACAGCACCGACTCGCCGCGAAGAGAGCGGGCGATCGTGTCGCAGATCTCGTTCGCGCTGGCGCCCTTCACGAGATAGCCGACCGCACCCGCCCGAAGCATCCCGAACACGCTGCCGCGGTCGTCGTAGGCCGAGATGGCGACCATGCGGGTCTGCGGCGAGCACCGTGCGATCTCGCGTACGGCCCGCTGGCCGCCGCCCTCCGGCATCTTCACGTCGATCAGGGCGACGTCCGGGCGATGCAGCCGGGCGAGCTCGATCACTCCGTCCACGTCGCCGGCCGCTCCGACGAGCTCGAGCCAGGGCTCGCTCTCGATCACCGCCCCGAGAGCCTGGAGGACGTCGGCGTCGTCGTCTGCGAGCAAGACTCGTGTTGCCATCAGCCGTCCGTCGCCACGGGAAGCTCGAACTCGACCGCCGTGCCGGAGCCCGGAGCGCTCTCGATCGTCCACCAGCCGCCCGCGATCTCGGCCCGCTCGCGCATCGCGGTCATTCCGAGGTGGCCGATCGTGTCACCCGTGAGGCGCTCCTCCGTCGAGAAGCCCTTCCCGTCGTCCGCGATGCGCGCGCGAAGCCCGTCGCCCGTCGCATGGACAGTCACGTCGACCGCGGTTGCGTCCGCGTGCTTGACGACGTTCGTGAGCGCCTCCTGCAAGATCCTGTAGGCGATCACCCTCGTCTCGGGGTCGGGCTCGGAAGCCACGTCCGCTTCGAGCGTGAACTCGATGCCGCGCTCCGCGTTCATCGTCTCGAGGTACTGCCGGAGCGCCCCCACGAGCCCGTCGCGGTCGAGCGCCGGTGGCCGCAGCTCGAACATCAGCCGGCGAAGACGGCCTATCGAGGAGCGAGCTGTCTCGGTGATCTCGGTCACCGCTGCACGCAACTCGCTGTCGTCGATCTGTCTCTGCAACAGATCGAGCCGCAGAGCCAGCGCGGTGATCACCTGGACGGAGTCGTCGTGGATGTCGCTGGCGATCCGACTCCGCTCCTCTTCCTGCGCCCGCACCAGCCGCTTGAGCAGCTGCCGGCGGTGCTCGTCGCTCCGTTGGAGCAGCTCGAAGCTCCGCCGCAGCTCTTCCACGGCGCGCTTCTGCTCGGTGATGTCGACCGCGACGGCCATCTCCCCGCGCACGGCTCCCGTCGCGTCGTGGAGCGGCGCGAGCGAGAGGCTGACCTCGATCAGCGCGCCGTCCCTGCGGACGCGCGTCACCTCGGCGCCGGCCACCACCTGCCCCGAGCGCACGCGCTCGCGAAACTCAGCGTTCGTTTCCGTGCCGTCGATCGGAACGTGCGGGAACGCTCTGCCGAGCAGCTCGTCCGCCGTCCAGCCGTACAGGCGCTCGGCGGCAGGGTTCCACATCGTCACGCGCCCCTCGAGATCTCGGCTCGCGATGGCGATCGGCGAGGCCTCGACGAGGGTGAGGAGCGCCTCGTTCGTCTCGCGCAGGGCCTCCTCCGCGCGCTTGCGCTCGGTAATGTCGACCCAGACCCCCGCCAGGCGGTCGGGCGAGGAAGCCGTGGCCTGGACCAGCACCGCGTGGGCTCCGACCCAGCGGATCGTGCCGCCGTCGGTGACCACGCGGAACTCGAGGTGGGCGCCTTCGCCCGCCACGGTGCGCTCGAGAGCCGCCGCCGCGGTCTCGTGGTCTTCCGGGTGCACACGCTCGAGAAGGTCGGTCCAGCTCTTCGAGCCCTCCCGCGCCGAGGGCCCGAAGAGCCACTCGAGAGCGTCCCCCGTCCACTCGAGCGTGCCCGTGGCAAGGTCCACCTCGACGACGGCCATGGCGCCGGCCGCGAGCACGAGCCGCAGGCGCTCGTCGGCTTCTCGGATCGCCTCAGCCGCCCGCTGCCGCTCGGTGACGTCGCGTGCGATGCCCTCGTACGCCACGACCCGGCCGTCGTCGAAGACCGGCACGCTGTGCGTCTCGACCCAGATGACGTGCCCCTCCCTGTGCAACCAGCGCCTGACGAGCGTCGTCGGCTCCGTCGACCGAGTGGTCTCTTCCAGCAGGGGCAGGTCGTCGGGGTGGATGATCTTCCGGGCGAGCTCCGGGTCGGCGGCGAAGTCCTCGAGCGTGTACCCCGACATCGAGGCCGAGGCCGGGCTGAGGTACTCGACGGCGGGCTCGGGCTCGAGCCGGTAGCGGTAGATGACGTCGGGCGCGTTCTCCGCCAGCCTGCGAAACCGCTCCTCGCTCTCGCGCAGCGCCCGCTCGGCCTCGCGCTGTCCGCGCCGAGTGTCGCGGTCGTCCAGCTCCCGCTCGATCGTGGGCCCGAGCTCGGAGAGGTTCGACTTGAGGACGACGCTCCTCACGCCCGCCTTCAGCGCCGCCACCGTCGCCTCCTCGCCGATCGTCCCGGAGACGATCAGGAAGGGCGTGTCGTCCCCGAGCTCGTGCGCGAGCTCGAGTGCCTCCATCGTGTCGAAATCGGGCAGCCGGTAGTCGCTGACGATCACGTCCCACGACCGGCGCTCGAGGGCGACGCGCATCGCCTCGGCGCTGTCCACGCGCTCGAGCTCGAGCTCGAAGCCGTTGGCCCGCAGGGCGAGCTCGACGAACTCGGCATCGAGCGGTGAGTCCTCGACGAGAAGGACGCTCAGCGGATCGGCTTCAGGCATCTCCGCCTTCTCGGCGCGGCGGGGGCTCGTTCAGCAGGCCCCAGTAGAAGCCGAGCATGCTCGTCGTCTCGACGAAGGCCTCGAAGTCGATCGGCTTGACGATGTAGCTGTTGATGCCCAGCGCGTAGCTCTCGCTGATGTCCGGCTCCTCCCGCGACGAGGTGAGGACGACGACGGGCTGCGTCCGGAGGACGGGGTCGGCGCGGATCGTCCTCAGGACCTCGAGGCCGTCCACCTTCGGCAGCTTCAGGTCGAGCAGGACGACCCTCGGCGAGCCATTGCCGCGGTTCGTGTACTCGCCTCGGCAGAGAAGGTAGTCGAGCGCCTCCTGCCCGTCCCGGACGACCTGGACGCGGTTCGCCAGGTTGTTTCTCTCGAATGCGCTGAGCGTCAGCTCGACGTCGTTCGGGTCGTCCTCGGCGAGCAATATCTCGACCAGCTGCGATCTCATGCCTCGCTCCTCTCGGCTAGCGTGAAGTAGAAGGTCGCTCCTTCCCCGGGCGCGCCCTCGGCCCAGATCCGCCCGCTGTGGAGGCGGACGATGCGGGCGGCGAGGGCGAGCCCGATGCCCGAGCCTTCGTAGTCGTCGACACGGTGGAGCCGCTGGAAGGCCCGGAAGAGCGAGTTCACGTGTCGCATGTCGAAGCCGGCGCCGTTGTCACGCACGTAGACCACCTGGGTGCCGGCCTCCTCGTAGGAGCCGACCTCGATCAGCGCCGGGTCGCGGTGGCGCGTGAACTTGAGCGCGTTCGAGAGCAGGTTGGCAAGCACCTGCTTGAGCAGGAGCCTGTCGGCGGGCACGGTCGGCAGGTCGCCGATCGAGATCTCGACCGCGCGCCCGTCCTGCTCGGCCCGCAGCTCGCCGAGCACCTCGCGGACGAGCTCTCCGAGCTCGACGGGTTTTCGGGAGACGCTGTGCCGACCCAGCCGCGCGACTTTGAGTAGGGCGTCGATCAGAGTGCCCATCTCCTGCGCACTCCTCCGGACGAGCCCGAGGTGGCGCTGTGACGCAGGCGGGAGTGTCGAGCCCACCTCCTGCTCGAGGATGCGGGCGAACCCGTCGATCGCCCGCAGGGGCGCGCGCAGGTCGTGCGAGACCGAGTAGCTGAAGGTCTCGAGCTCGCGGTTCGCCTCCTCGAGCTCCGCAGTGCGGTCGCGGACGCGCTGCTCGAGCTGCTCGGTCATCGCCCGGATCTCGGCCTCGGCCTGCGCCTGCGCGGTGATGTCGCGCACCATGGCCATCACGAGCATCTCTCCGTTCGTCTCGGTCGGACTGAGGCTGATGTCGACGGGGATCTCGCTCCCGTCCTTGCGCAGAGCGACGAGCCCGCGCGCAGCGCCCATCGGCCGCGGACGAGAATCGCGGAGGTAGCGAGACATGCGTCCAGCGTGCACCGCGCGCGCGCGCTCGGGGATGAGGATGTCCAGCGGCCGGTCGAGCAGCTCGTCCGGCCGGTACCCGAGCACGGCCCCGGTCTGGCTGTTCGCGAACCTGATCCGGTCGTCGCTCCCGATCACGAGCACGGCGTCGGGCACGGACTCGAAGAGCGCGCGGAAGCGGCTCTCGCTGGCGCGCAGCCCCTCCTCGGCCAGCTTGCGCTCCGTCACGTCGCGGATCGAGGCCACGACGAGCAGCCGGTCGTCCAGCTCGACCGACGCGAGGCTGACGTCCACCGGGAACTCCGTGCCGTCCTTGCGTCGCGCGCTGAGCCCGAGTCCGGCGCCCATGGGACTGGCCCGTGGGCTTGCTCTGTAGCCGGCGCAGAGCCCGCTGTGCTTGGCCTGCGCCCACTCGGGAATGAGCGCCTCGACCGGCCGGCCGATCAGCTCCGCCCGCCTGTAGCCGAACTGGCTCTCCGTCTGCCGGTTGACGAGCTCGATGCGCCCCTGGGGGCCGGCGATGACGATCCCGTCCGGCGCCGACTCCAGCAGCCCGCGGAACTTCAGGTACTCGCGCTGGCGCTCGGACTCGTATCTCGTCAGCACGCCCCCGAGGGCAACGATCCCGGTGCCCGTGGCGACCACAAGGGAGATGGCGAGTAGTGCGTGGCCGAGCTCGTGGCTGAAGATGTCTTGTTCGACGGTTTTCTGTGTCAGCCAGCCGCTGACGATCGGAACTGCGATCACGAAGGGGAGGGCCCCCCGCACCACGATGCCGCCCGCTCCGTCGCTCGTGACGACCGCCATCACTCCGCGGTCCGGGCGGGCGCCGAGCACGGCGGCCGCGAGGAGCAGGAAGGCGACGACCGAGTGCTCCGCCATCGGCACGTCCGAGATGCCGGCCTCCAACGGATGTGCGCCGTAGAGGTGCCCGGCGAGCGCGAACAGGGCATTCGAGCCCATCGCCACGGCGAGCACCTCGGCCGGGCGGACGCGCCGGGCGATCTCGACGTCGAGCAGGAGCAGCGCGAGGCCGGCGAGGACGAGGCCGATGGTCGAGGCCACTCCCATTCGTCCCGGCAAGTCCCCGACATCCGTCTGCGGGTCGTCGAAGAGCAGCTCGTCGATACCGAGGTTCCAGCCGAAGAGGTACTCGCCGAGAGTGAGTGCGCCGATGAGCGCGACGACGGCGGCCAGGGCGCGTCCGGCCCGCCGTCTCCCCGGCGGCGCGTCCTCGGCCCGAAGCAGCGCCACCGAGACTCCGGCGAGGACGAAGGCGAGCGCCGCGTTCGGCTTTATCGGCGAGAAGCTCGCCGGCAGGCCCTTCAGAGTCGAGACGTCGAGAGCCCAGCCGAGAAGCACGACCCCGCCGATGAGGATTACAGGAGTCTCGAGCCTCGCGACTCCCCGGAGTCCCGGGAAGCTCCTCCACAGCCCGCTTCTGCTCGCGGTTGGCAAGGACCGCATCGTGCCGCTCACCTGGCCTTAGTCGTTTCGGAGCGCCGCCGGCGAGAGGCCAGCGTCGGGCGACCCGTCACTACGGAGGCACTGTGTCTCCATGGAGACGATCACCTCCCGACGCGCACGCTCGATGGGGCTCGACACGCTCCTCTGCCTCCCGGTTCCATTGCTCGGGCGGAACGAGGACGCCGTGAACGCCCTCGCCTGCTGGCCGTGCGCAAGGCTCGGCGCGGACAGCGTCCGCTGTGTGCTCGCATCAGTCACGACGTTACGCCGCGCCCTGGGGGGACGGCCTGACCTGCTCGGGTCATCCCTCGCCTCCCGCTCGAGGTGGGGCGAGGTCGCCGCCACGCGTGGTGGAGCCGCTTCGTCTGCGCGGCCTCGGGGAGGCCACCGGGTCGTCGGCGCGAATGGACGGTCGCGTCCCCAAGGGCTCGACGTGGAAGCGGCGGCCGCCAGTGGGCGGCCAGACGGGCCGGCGAGATCGAGCTCGCGCCAGCCGGCTCGGCAACCGCCGGCGCTCTCCACGAAGGACGAAAGACTCCAGGCTCTTGCCGACAGGCTCCGCCGGCGAGTAGGCGATCCCCTCTTCCCCAGCGACCCCGGCGAACTGAAGGGGGCGGCGGGGGAGGGGACTCTCATATCGTCGCCGCCCCCTTCTCTTCGGCGCGTACGACGCGCCGTCATGGGGGGAGGTATGCGCTGTGACCGTGAATGTAGACCAGCGTCGGCTTTCTGGCCTGACCTGCCCGGGTCATTTCGTTATAGGCTGACCGAGAGTCCATCTCGTCGTATGTCGGAGGCATGGAGCTCGCCGTCAGCGGTCGGTCGATGTAGCGGCGAGAGACTGCGACGAGGCCTCTCGACGGCGGCGGGAACAGCCTCTGCGTTCGCGGACGCGGCGAGCAGGGGCGGCGATGGGTGCACGTGTCGTCCTCGCGGGTCCCGCCAGTGCACGCCGAGCGGGGCGTCAGCGCGTCACGCCGACTTCGAGCCTCGACCTCTTACCACTCGGGTCAACGGCGGTGATGACGATCGCGTACAGCTTGCCCTGCTCGAGCAACGACGCCGGCACGACGAGCGTGAGACGCAGGATGCGGGGGATCAGCACGCGGTAGCGGAACGTCTTCGTCGGCGCCCCGGAGACCGTTCCGCCAGCTACACGCGTCTTGCTCTGGACGAGGGAGAGCCGGGCGCCGCTTCGGGTGCAAACGGCGGCGCGCCGCCGGCAGACGACCGGCTGGACGCTGATGAAGAGGTCCGCCTGCTCGTCTACGAGGTAGCGCGCAGCGACGAGAGCGTACTTGCCCCGACCTGCAAACCGAGGTCCTCGGTGAAGCGCGCCATGCGGGCGCAAGTCCCTGTGCGGTGAGACGAGGAGGAGGCCCGGCGGGCCCTGGTGGGCATGGCGGGGATCGCCCCAGCCGTAGCCGGGACGGTACTGGTCACCGCCTGACGTGAGGCCGGTCACGCGCACCGGCCCGGCCGGGCGCGAGAACGTCGCCGTCGTCCACAGGGCTCGGGCCGCGTCCCCGGTGGCTGAGGCGGCGTAGCCGAGGCTCCCGAAGGAAGCGGCTGCGACGAGGAGCCCGCACGTCACCGCTCCGGCCAGGGAGAGACGGAGCGCGGCAGGCGTGAGCGGCCTTCGCTCGGCGCCGATGCTGGCGACGAGCTCGTGCAGGAACTCGGGCCGGGGCGCAGGACGGTGAGCGCGGAGCCGGCCTTCGAGGTCGAGCTCCTGGCGGGTTTTCCACTGTCTCATCACGGCGTCCTCCGAGCATTCGGCCGACTGATCTCTTCCTTGTCTTCTAGTACCCGCACGGGCGCTAGACCCTTACACCGCGGAGAGCGTGCGGCGGACGCTCGACCGCCTCGGTCGCGAGGGCCACCCGCAGACGCTCGATGGCCCGGTGCAGGGCGACCTCGACGGTGTTCGTACGGAGGCCGAGAAGATCTCCGATCTGGCGGGCTGTCAGGTCGCTTCCGTAGCGCAGGCCGATGAGCTCCCGATCGCGATCCTCGAGTGCCGCCAACGCCTGCGCCAGCGTCGTTCCGCGGATCACGCTCTCCTCGAGGCTCTCCTCGGAGGCGAGATCGGGAAGCAGAACCGGGATCGGCGGCGTCGCTGTCGCCCACTCCGCGATCAGACGACGTGCGATCCCGAGCAGCCACGCGATCGGCTCCCCTTTCCGCACGTCGTAGCTGGCGCGGTAGCGGACGGCGCGCTCGAACACCTCGCTCGTCACGTCCTCGGCGTCGGGGCCGTCGCCGATCCGGTAGGCGACGAACGCGTACACGCGGCGAATGAGCTCTTCCGGCTTGACGAGGGGATCGCGTCCGCTCACGGCTCGTGCTCCGGAGGCGCCAGCGTCAGCGGCAGCTCGTAATCGAGCTCCGCACGGAACTCGGCCAGCTCGGGGCTGAGCGGGTTGAGGCGCAGGCCTCGTTCGATCGCTCTCAACCGTTCCCTGCCCAGGCTGGCGCGTGCGAGGTCGAGCCACGACTCCCAGTCGCCCGGATCCTGGGAGATCGCTTCGCCGAAGGCGCGCCGGGCGGCCGGCAGATCCCCCTGGCCCAACTCGGCCTCGCCGAGCTGCCGCCGCGCACGAACCGACCACGGAGCCCAGTCGATAGCTGTGCGCGCCTGCCTTGCGGCCCTCTCCCACTCCCCGGCCGCGGCCGCCCTGCTGCTCTCGGACTTCGCCGTGTTGCCGACGAGGAAGACGAGCGCCGCGCCGCTCGCGGCCAGCGTGCCTGCGAGAGCGACGCCGCGGGCCCCTCTTCTGAGCGGCGGCCGCTGCTCTCCACCTCGCCCCGTCAGGGCGGCTGCGGCGCAGACGAGGGCCGCGAGCGTCACCGCGGGCATCTCCCAGTCCCAGTCGATCCCTGCGTGCAGGATGAATGCGGCGTATGCGCCGGCGGCTGCCGCGACGAGCGGCTCCCGGCGGTCTCTCAGCGCCGCCGCGAGCGGCACCCCCAGCCCCACGACGAGGAGGGCAAGCCCGAGCGGCCCGAGCTCGGAGAGCGTCTCCAGGTAGAGACTGTGCGCGTCGCGGATCTGTCCCGCGGTCGGCCGCTGCTGGAGCCAGTAGCGCTCGAAGCTCCCGGCGCCCGACCCGAGGACAGGGTGCTCCTCGAACTGCCTCCACGCGACACCCCACTGGACGGTGCGTCCGCTTCCCGACAGGTTGAACAGGCGGCGGTTCAGATTCCCCTCGATTTGCGGCGGCGAAGCGGAGAAGGCGCTCCAGGCGCTCTCGGCCAGCGTCGGCGGCGGACCGAAGCGGACGAGGAGAGCCGTGAGGCCTGCGGCCGCGAGCAGCGCGAGGGACGCCCACACGCCTCGGGCGGATGTCCGGGGCAGCCGGAGACGCGGCTCCACGAGGGTAAGCGCCCACGTGAGTGCAGCAGTCGCAGCGACGAGTCCCGCCAGCGCGAGCGCCAGGCGGTGCCCCTCCCGCGAGGCGTCCGCGAGCAGCGCGTCTTCCCGAGTGAGGCTGGGCGAACGGGATGCGAGCCAGACCGCCGCGACGGCCGGCGGCGCCGCGACGGCGACGGCGGCGAGAAGGCGGGGCCGTCGCGGGTCGAGCGCCAGCACGACGGCGAACCCTGCCCCGAGCGCGATCCAAGCCCCGCGGCTGAACGTGAAGTAGAGGGTCGAGAGCAGGACCACGATCGACGCCGCCGCCGCCGCGCGGAGGGCGACCGCTCGGGCGTGCGCGGCGAGACCGAGCGCAATGAGCGCTCCGAGCGCCGCGACGAGGCCGAGGGCGTTCCAGTACCCGAGCGGTTCGCTCAGTCGGTAGCCCGCGATCGGGTCGAAGATGCCGAGCCGCTCGGGCACGAGACGCGTCAGGAGCCCGTAGCCGCACACTGCGACGATCGCCGCCCACGTTCCCACCAGCAGCGGCTGCCTCGTCGCCGAGCGGGCGAGCAAGAGGAAGGCGAGCGCCCCGACGAGGTACGTCAGCGCACGCTGTCCCTCGAGCACCGGCGCCTCTCCTCCCTCCGCCCAGAGCGACGAAAGGAAGATCCAGACGACGAGCCCGAGCAGTGCCGTGAGATGGGTGAGCTCCAGCCGGCCGAGGTGGACGTCGGCTCGCGTGGCCAGCGTGACGAATGCGACCCAGGAGAGAACGAGCGTGCTCCAGCTCCAGGCGGGAGGGAAATAGCCGCCGTCGCTGGCGAGAAGTGGCGTGAGCAGCCCGAACGCGAGCAGGCCGGCGCCCGCTGCGTCTCGCCACCTCGGGGCTCGGGCGGCGAGGGACGCCGAGCGACGAACGAGGAGAAGCGCCTCGCTGCTCATTCCGTCACAGCCCCTCCGGTCGACGCGCGGCTTGCACTGCGAGCATGACGCCGAAGCGCCACGTCCTTCGACCGTCGGCGAGGTCCCGGGCGGCGTCCTCTTCCGTGTAGCTCCCGTGGAAGCGAGATGCCGCGTCGAGTCGCTCGCGGCCGCGCTTCGCGACCTGCAGCAGGACCAGGTCGAGGCGGTCGAGGAGGCCGCGCTTCTGTCCGAGCGCGATGGCAGTCATCGCGTACCGATCGGCTCCCGCGCCGAAACCAGCGCTTCGATCGTCTCCGTCCAGCGACAGAGCGCGAAAAGCGCCCAGGCCGGCAGCCAGCGGCGGTTGTCGCGCGAGTAGGCTGCCCAGACCTTGGCGATCGCGCTCGAGTCGAGAGCCGCCACCAGGGCGGTCGGCGGCCACCTGAGCGTCTCCTCGAGCTCCTGCCGTAGCTCTGTGCGCATCCAGCGGTGCAGCGGAAGCAGGAAGCCGTGCCTGGTGCGGGCGAGCGTCGCTTCGGGCAGCAGGTCGCGCGCCGCGACGCGAAGCAGCTCCTTCCGCGCCCCCTTCACCTCCGCGGGCAGGCCGAGCACCCACTCGAGGAGCGTGTGGTCGAGGTAGGGGACGCGCACCTCGATCGAGTGCGCCCTGCTCATCGCGTCCGTGTCGCGGAGGAGGACGTTCTTCAGGTAGTTCGTCAGGTCGAGGATGGACAGCTGGACAGCGAGGTCTTGTCCGGGATCGAGCGCGCCGATCCCCTGCATCTCCTCTGGCGGGGTGGCCCCGAGCAGCCGCGACACGTCCTCCGGGAGGAACAGCCGCCGCAGGAGCTCGTACGACGAGCCGCAGCCGTGCTCGTCTGTCAGCCACGCCAGGGCCTTCTCGAGGCGCGCTCCTCCGGCAAGACCTCCGAGCGCGAGTTGGGCTGCGTTCTGCGCCGGAGCGGGGAGCGCGCGCGCGCGCTCGAGCAGCGCTGTCCGCCGCACGTGGTCGTAGCCGTCGAAGAGCTCGTCGGCACCGAGGCCGGACACGGCCACCGTCAGACCCGCCTCCCGCGTCGCGCCCGCGACGACGTACGTGTTGACGCCGTCGAAGGTGGGCTGGTCCATCGCCTCGAAGGCCCCGTCGAGGGAGGCGCGGAGCGAGGCCGCGTCGAGCGTGAGCGAGGTGTGGGACGACCCGATGTGGGCGGCGACGAGGTCCCCGTAGCCCGCATCCGAGAAGTCCGGGTCGTCGAGCCCGATCGAGATCGTGCACACGCCGTCGACTGCTCGGGCGGCGAGAGCGGCGAGGAACGAGGAGTCGAGACCGCCGGAGAGGAGGACGCCGATCGGGACGTCGCTGACGAGATGTTGTGCGACGATCTCCTCGAGCCGGCGACGGAGCTCCTCGACGGCAAGCTCCCTGCTCACAGGGCTCGATGCCGGCTCTCTCGGAGGTGCCCAGTACTGCTGGAGCTCGAGCCGCCCGTCCCGGAGGAGCGCCGTGTGCCCGGCGGGCAGCGCCCGCACGCCCTCGACGGCGGTCAGCGGCTCGCTGACCGCGCCGAAGGAGAGGTAGGTGCGAAGGGCGGCCCGCGAGAGCGTGAACGGAACGAGGCCGGTCGCCAGGAGCGCCTTCACCTGGGAGGCGAACAGGAGCTCGTCGCCGCGCACGTAGTAGTAGAGAGGCTTGACTCCGAGCCGGTCGCGGGCGAGGAAGAGCGTGCCGTCCCTCGCGTCCCACACCGCGAAGGCGAACATGCCGCGGAAGTGTCCGACGCAGCTCCGCCCATATCGTCCGTAGGCCCTGAGCACGATCTCGGTGTCGCACCGTGAGCGGAAGCGCTCGCCCCGGGACTCGAGCTCGGCTCGAAGCCGGGCGAAGTTGGAGATCATCCCGTTGAAGACGATCGTCGTGCCGCGCACGGGATCGGACATCGGCTGGTCGCCGTCCGGCGACGGGTCGATGATCGCCAGGCGGTGGCTGCCGAGGACGACCACGGGATCCTCGGCGGAGACGACCTCGAGACCGCCGTCGTCGGGTCCCCGGCGGATCATCTTGGCGCACATCGCCTCGACGGCCGGAACGCTCGTCGTGGCCTCGTGGCCGACAGCGCCTGCGATCCCGCACATCAGACGGCCGACGCCTCCACGGCACGCCAAGGCGCGGGCTGGAGCCTGTCCAGGATCTCGGCGTACGAGATCACCTCAACTGGAGGCGGCGTACTCGGGCTCGGGGACGCGTTCTCCGTTCCACAACGAGACCAGCCGCCGGGCCTCCACGTCGGTGTCACGGCCGAGGCCGACGCGCACGTGGTCGATTGCCGGATCGTCTGCGAGCCGCGGGTCGAGAGTCCGCCAACAGTCGACGACCGTGACCGTTCTGCCGTCGTGCTCGAAGTCGGCGTGAGAGAGCGTGGCGAACTCGGGGTCGGGCGTCGCCACGATCACGACCTCGGCTCCGGCGAGGCATTCCCAGATCGAGTCGGCGATCTCGACCTTCCCGTCGAGCTGGGCCGGCGAAGACTCGTACACAAGGGGGTCGAAAGCGACCACCTGCACGCCGGCGTCTGCGAGCCGGCGGGCGATCTCCACCCCCTGCGAGCCCTCGAGCACGTTCGAGCCCGGCTTGTAGGCGAGGCCGAGCACGGCCGCCTTGGTGCACCGGGGCACGGCTGACAAGACACGAGCGACGATCTTCCCGACACGTGCGCGGTTGAGCTGGTCGGTCGCTGCCGAGAGGTCGGCGGGCACACCAAGCTGTGCTGCGAAGAAGCCGAAGGCCGCGTTGTCACGAGGGAAGTACGGCCCGCCGTACCCGAGCCCTCCGGTCAGGTAGTCGCGTCCGATCCGGCGATCGAGCCCGAGCGCGTCGGCCACGGCATCGACGTCACCTCCGGGAATCTGCTCGCAGAGATCGGCGAGCGTGTTCGCGAACGCGATCTTGGTCGTGACGAACGCGTTCAGAGCGATCTTGGCGAGCTCCGCGTTCTCGAGACTCATGCGCCCGCACGGCGCTCCGTTCTCCGTGATCTCCGCGTAGCAGGTGTCCAGCAGCCCGCCCGCGCGGTCGTCGTGCTCACCGATGAGGATGAAGTCGGGGTTGAGGAAGTCCGAGACGACCGACCCGAAAGCGACGAACTCGGGGCTGTAGCAGACCCCGACGTCGTCACCGCACTTCTTGCCCGAGGTTCGCTCGAGGATAGGCGCCAAGACGTGCCGCGTTGCTCCCGGCAGGACGGTGCTCGTGAGCACGACGACGTGGTAGCCCTCTTTGTCGGCCAGGGCTCGGCCGATCTCCGCGAAGGCCTGTGCCGCGTACTCGACTGAGAAGGCACCGCACTCGTCGCTCGGTGTCGGCACGACGACGAACGTGACGTCCGACTCGAGCACCGCCTCGCGTGCACTCTCCGTGGCTCGCAGGTGCGAGCGGTGGCGGAAGATGAGCGCGTCGAGGCCCGGCTCGAGGACAGGCGCACGTCCGGCGTTCACGAGCTCGATGGCGCGAGGATTCACGTCCATGCCGACGACGTCGAACCCCCGCGACGCTATCGCCGCCGCCATGCTCGCACCGAGCTTCCCGAGGCCGACCACGGAGTAGCGGAGCTGCACGACCTAGGTCTCCACGGGGACGGCGTTACGAAGCCAGGACGCCACCTGCGCCTCGATCCACCCGTAGGTGAGAGAAAGGCCGAGCTCGAGCGGAATCTCCGGCTCCCAGCCGAGCACCTCGAGCAGCCGCGTGTTGTCGGAGTTGCGCCCGCGCACGCCCTGGGGTCCGTCGACGTGCTTCTTGACGATTCTGATGCCCGCGATCCGGGCGATCATGTCCGCGAGCTCGTCGATGGTCACCATGCGGTTCTGGCCGATGTTCAGCGGCTCGCCGTAGTCCGAGCGCATGAGGCGGAACAAGCCCGCAACGCAGTCGTCGACGTAGCAGAAGGAACGGACCTGCTTCCCGTCGCCCCAGATCTCGACCTCCGGGTCGCCCGTCACCTTCGCGAGAGCGACCTTGCGGCACAGCGCGGCCGGCGCTTTCTCCCTCCCTCCGCTCCACGTGCCGAGCGGTCCGAAGATGTTGTGGAACCGTGCGATCCGCGTCTCGAGTCCGAAATCCTCGCGGTAGTGGATGCAGAGCCGCTCGGCGACGAGCTTCTCCCAGCCATACGCGTCCTGCGGCTGCGCCGGGTACGCGCTCTCCTCTTTCAGCGGCTCGACGCTCGTCTCGGCCTGGAGGTACTCCGGGTAGACGCACGCTGACGAGGCGTAGAGAAACCGGCGGACTCCGGAGAGGCGCGCTT
>Ga0209640_10002402_pt1 | contig 16303 bp, 17 predicted proteins | sample RifCSP10_1_FD_184018 | JGI IMG/M metagenome (GOLD analysis project Ga0209640, IMG submission 184018) | Soil microbial communities from Rifle, Colorado - Rifle CSP2_sed 10_1 (SPAdes) (version 2) | ecosystem: Environmental > Terrestrial > Deep subsurface > Rock core/Sediment | place: Rifle...
CTCAGGCGAAAAACCTCCGGCTGCTTTTCCGAACGCAGGTTCAGGCGCGTGGCATAAGTCTGGACGCTTGAACCGCCGTTGCTTATGCCGATCCCGATGCCGATGGAAAGACCCGCCAGCTTGGTCTGGCCGGCATCCACGCTGTGATCGATTTGCTGCACGACTTTCACGATTGAAAAGGTATCGGCCTGGATGGGTTGCGGGTCATCTCGAATCTTCAGCACTTCAAATTTGCAGTAGGGATAATACTGGTTGATCTGGGACTGTGTCTGGATTTGACCGTTTTGCAGCAGGAACCCCGCCAGATTCGGCGGAATGACCGCGTTCTGATTCAGCGTCAACGTCGAACCAACCGGGATCGTGTAATAGGGTGAATTTTCATTCCCCACATACGCGGTTTGGCAGGCTGAAAGCAGGACGCTCGTCGCAAGGAGGATGAGGCGCTTCATGTCGGTCTCCTTTCCATATGTATTGAAATGCTATCATGATACTTACTCTGTGTTTGACACCCAAGTGCCATAGAAAATTCCACTCCTTCCGCTTTCCGGCATGGGTTGTTATCTGGGTGGCACGGAACCGTTTGACATTTGTCTGCTTCCCCGATTCCGGCCGGCCATGGACACATCGTGACTTTGGCAGGTTTCAGTGACTTGGCATGATTTCCCGGAAACTGCGGATGGCGCGGAATTCGCTGCTATCCTTCTCGGGCATCCTGGAATCCGGCTGGCAAACGGTGAGCAGCTGGCCGATGCCGTAGCGGCTCGCCGCGCGTAACACCGGCAAACTGTCGTCGATGAGCAACGTGGCTGCCTTGTCAAACGGCTCGACCTCCTGCAGCCTTCCCCAGAAGCCCACGTGTTCCTTCGGTATGCCGAGATCATGCGCGCACACCACGGCATCGAAGTGATCGCCCAGTTGTGTGCGCCGGAATTTGATGGCCAGCGCCTTGCCGTGGGCGTTGGTCACCAGGACGACACGTTTTTTAAGTGATTTAACCGCATCCAGAAAATCAATTACGTACGGATGGACGGCAATCAGGTGAGTGACCTCTTCCTTGAGTTGCGGAATGTCGAGCTCGAGTTCCCGGCTCCAGTAATCCACGCAGTACCAGTCAAGCGTCCCTTCCGCGCGCCGGTATCGCGCCAGAATCTCCTCCTTGGCCGCCTCAAGCGGGAGTCGGCGTGCTTCGGCATAGCGCCGGGGCACGTGCTCGAGCCAGAAATGGTTGTCGTAATGGAGATCGAGCAGGGTTCCGTCGAGATCGAGTAACAGAGTGCCGAGGTCGTTCCAGTTGAGCATGATTTGGGCGCCTGAGGACGGAGTTTCAGGCACCGTGCAACCAGGTTGCGGCGGCGGAGATGTCTTCGAAATGTTTGATTTCGGCATCGGTGAATGCGCTCGGCAACCACCCGAGCCACGTCACCCATATTCGGCTCGTGACCACGGCAATGCGCTTGAAGTCGTGCGCATGGGTGCGGGTAAACTTGATGTCTTCCCACATGACATCCACGGTGTATCCGGACATGTTGGTCAGGTCGAACAGCAGCTTGATCTTGGTACCGCGCTTTAATTCATTATTGACGGCGGATTCGAATTCCCGGAAATCCGCCAGGGTCAGCTCGGCATAAACCATCGCTTTAAGCAGGTCCTTTTCTTCTTCAATTACGATCATTCGATCATAATGTTCCGGTTGAAGTTTTGAAATTCCGATTCGGGACAAGCATATACCCGAACGGTTAGCAGGGGAAATCCGCGGATTTTATTCGCCAGTCAAAAGTATTAACCTTGTCGCTATGAGCCACCACGCACGCCATGGCAACAAACCGGTGGTCACCCGCACCGAAACGATTGCCCAAACCCGGCTGTTCCGGGTCGAGCAGGTAGACCTGCGTTTCGCCAACGGGCGTGAAGTGAGATTCGAGCGCCTGCGCAGTTCACCGTTCGGTGCCGTGCTGATCGTGCCCATGCTGGACGATACGACCGTACTGCTCATACGCGAATACGCCGCGGGCGTGGAGCGCTATGAACTTGCTCTGCCCAAGGGTCTCATCGAGGAAGGCGAAACGCTGATCGAGGCGGCCAATCGCGAGATCATGGAAGAGATTGGCTATGGAGCCCGGCGGTTGACACACCTCAAATCGGTGACGCTTGCCCCGGGCTATTTCAACCATGTAACCCATATTATCCTGGCGCAAGAGCTTTATCCCCAGCGTTTGGAAGGAGATGAACCCGAGGAAATCGAGACGATCCCCTGGAGTCTTGAGCGTCTGGACGATCTCTTCACCGAAGCGGAATGCACCGAGGCACGCTCGATTGCGGCGCTGTTTCTTGTCCGGGAGCAGTTTGTTAAAAAACGCTGAATACGCATGACGAACTTCAATCCTGGTGATTATCTGTCCGCCGCCGTCAAAATCGCGCGCACCGGGGGCATGCGAATACTTGAATTTTACACGCCTGGAATCAGGATCGAACAGAAGACGGATCGTTCGCCATTGACCGAGGCCGACCGCGCCGCGAATGAAATCATCGAAAGACGTCTGAAGGCGCTTACGCCCGACATCCCGGCGTTATCGGAAGAATCGGCCGTGATAAAGTATGAATTGCGCTCAGGCTGGAAGCGGTTCTGGCTCGTGGACCCGCTGGATGGCACGAAGGAATTCATCACTCATAATGATGAATTTACCGTGAATATCGCCCTGATTGATGGCGACAAACCTGTGTTGGGCGTGGTGCACGCACCGGTGGCGGATCTCACCTATTTCGCCTGTGCCGGCCAGCCCGCGTTTAAACAAAGGGGGGAGGAGGGAGCACGGACTATCCGCGCGCGCCGTTACGAGGGTGGGAAACCGATCATCACCACCAGCCGCTCGCATGCCGATAATGGAACAGCGGCGTTTTTAAAAAATATCGGCGAACATGACGCGGTTGCTTTGGGCAGTTCACTTAAATTCTGCCTGGTGGCGGAAGGCACGGTGGATCTGTATCCGCGTCTGGGCCCTACGATGGAATGGGACACGGCGGCGGCGCAGTGTATCGTGGAGGCCGCCGGCGGTCGCGTGACCGACCTCGACCGCCGACCGCTGACTTACAACAAACCATCCCTGCTCAATCCCTCATTTCTAGTGAGTGGCGCCGGCGATTACGACTGGTACCGATATCTTCCCGCCGTGTAAATGGCGTGCGCATCCGCGACACCGTCGAACCCACTTTATCTCTGCATTGACCAGGGCGGTCATGCGAGCCGCGCGCTGGTGTTCGACAGCCGCGGTGTATTGCATGCCAGCTCGCTGCGCGAAGTCGGCGTCCACGTACCGCAGCCGGATCGGCTGGAGCAGGACCCGGAGGAATTAGTCGCTTCGCTGCACGCGGTGATCGTGGAAGCGGTGGCTTCCCTCGGTGACAAAGCCGATCGCATCGTCGGCGCCGGTATCGCCACGCAGCGCTCGAGCATCGTCTGCTGGGATCGGCGCACGGGCGCGGCGCTGTCACCCGTCATCAGCTGGCAGGACCGGCGCGCGCACGAGTGGCTTTCCCGGTTAGCCGCACAGGCGAATGAGGTCCAGCGGCGTACGGGCCTGATGCTCTCGGCGCATTACGGCGCTTCCAAGTTGCGCTGGTGCCTCGATCATCTGCCGGCGGTGACGGCGGCCCGGCGCGAAGGACACCTCGCCATGGGACCGCTCGCCAGTTTTCTGCTGTTCCGGTTGCTCGAGGAAAAGCCGTTGCTGGCCGATCCTGCCAACGCTGCGCGCACGCTGCTGTGGAATATCCGCACCATGGATTGGGATCCGTGGCTGCTCGAGCGGTTCGGCGTTCCCCAGGAGCCGCTGCCGCGCTGTGTACCCACGCATCATCCCTTCGGCATCCTGCGCGCGAAAGAACGTCGCATCCCATTGACCGTCGCCACCGGCGATCAGTCAGCGGCGCTGTTTTCGCTCGGTGCCCTGCAACCAGGCGCCGCTTATATCAACATGGGTACCGGGGCCTTCATCCAGCGCGCCTTCAAGCAGGTTCCTGAGGCCGACGGTCTTCTTACCGGGATGGTTTACTTTGACACGGACCGGGCCGTCTTCGTGCTGGAAGGCACCGTCAACGGTGCCGGTGCGGCGCTTCAATGGGCGGAACGGGAATGGGGACTTGAAAACATCGAAGCGTATTTACCCGAGTGGCTGGCACGCGCAGGCGATGTTCCGCTTTTTCTCAATGGCATCGGCGGTCTGGGGGCGCCGTACTGGGTGGCGGAGTTCGACTCTCGCTTGATCGGTAATGGCGAGCCGTGGCAGAAAGCGGTGGCGGTGGTCGAGTCCATTGTATTTCTGCTTCAGACAAATCTTGAACGCATGCAGGAATTCCCGCCAGCCCCGGCGAGTCTTGTGGTGAGCGGCGGACTGGCGCGCTACGATGGCCTGTGTCAGCGGCTGTCGGATTTAAGCGGTTTGGCGCTGTATCGGCCGGCGGAGCATGAAGCCACCGCGCGCGGCACGGCGTATCTGCTGGCGGGATTTCCCGGTGATTGGCCGGAGGAAAAACCGGGCACGCCGTTCGAGCCGAAACAAAATACCGGACTCAAGCAACGCTATCAGCGCTGGCGCGCGGAGATGCAACGCGCGCTATAGAGCCGCCGGTCGTCAGGGTTTGTCCGCGACCAGAATGCGGTCCTTCGGACCGGGCGCGGGGTTGTAGACGACGAGCGCCGCCGCCGGTTCCGGTCCGCGGTTGATATAGGCGTGGACCGCGCCGCGTGGAATGTGAATCACGCTGCCGGCCTTGACGGGCAGTGCTTCCTTACCGATGCGCATGCCACCATCGCCACGCAGCAGGAAAACAGTGATATCGCTGTCGGCGTGCCGGTGCAGCGGCTCGCGGTCACGCACCTGCACCAGGACGTTCGATGAGCGCGCGTTGCGGGACAACTCCATGACCTTGATGTTTTCCCCGCTGCCCAGCGGGTTGGCGGCGAGCGGTTGACCGAAATCGGTTTGTCGCAGCACATGCTCCTGGCCCTGTCGTGGTCCGAGCCATTGACCTGCGTGACTGGCGTTGATGCAAAGGACGGCGTAAAGCAACAGACCGGATACCGCCAGCAAAAGTATTTTCATCGGCGTTTCCTTGAAGAAGAACGGGTTGTTCATGCCGGCAGAAGGTCGGCGAAGACGAAGCCGTCGCGTTCCACCACTTCGCCCACCCGCACGGTGATCGGTTCGGCGAACATCGGACCTGCGTGACAGAAGCTGTGAAACTCTCCGTTCTCGCCGCAGGGATCGACCTCCGGCGGCAGTTGCTCGAGCAGGGTCTCGTCAAACGCGCGCCCGGCGAATCCGCGCGCCAGGCGTTTGGGATCCACGCAGCTCAGCTTGGCGCGCAACCCGGCGCGTACCATCTGGCGCGCCAGTCGCTTCGTGTCCAGGCCCCAGATCGGAAATACCGGCGCGATGCCGGTGCCGGCAAGCTGTTTGATGCGGTAGGCGCGGATGTCCTCGAGAAACAGGTCGCCGAAGGCCATGTGCGTGACGCCGGCCGCGGTCGCGCGTTCGATGAGCGCGCGCATGCGTTTTTCGTATTCCGCGTTCGGGCAAGGGTGCGGCAGCGGCACGCGCCACAGCGGCAGACCGGCGGCCGCGGCCTGCGCCGCGAGCAATTCCTCGCGCACGCCGTGCATGGCCACGCGCGCGAAGTTTTCGTTGACGGTGGTGACGAGTCCGACGATCTCGTATTTGTTCTGCTGGCGCAGGACGTGCAGCGTCCAGGCGCTGTCCTTGCCGCTCGACCACGACAACAGCAGCTTCGGTTTGCTCACGGATTTCCTCCCGGCCGCTCAAAGCTGAGCGAGGCCCAGATGCTTTCCCACTGCGCGTCGGAGCCGGAAGGAGCCGGGATCATGTGCACGGCGGTCACGAGCCAGGTGCCGCGGCGCTTGAAATCAAAGGTCACGCGTCCTTCCCGGTCGGTGCGTGCTTTGAGCTTGTCGAGCGGTGCGGCCTTGTTGAAGGCCACGACCAGCGCGCCGGCGAGCGGCCGGTTTTCGTACCGCAGACGGAAAGGAATCGGTCCCTTGTCGGTATATGGACTCTTTTCCGCTATCAATTCGATGCGGAAGCCCAGCACCCGATCCGCCGGTGTCGTGGCAGCGCCGTTCATGAGCAACGCCTTGGCCGAACGCGAATAGTTTTCCGTGATTTTCCCTTTCGATGGCTTGCTCTTGTTCAGCAGCGCCAGGTTTCGCTCCAGCCCTTCCTTGATCAAATACTTTTCGAATTCCTCCGCGGTATCGAAGGTCACGGTGAATTTCGTGCTGCGGTAGCCGATGACCGTCAACCCCGTGGCCGAGATCGGCACCGTGCCGGCCGGGTCGTCGCCCGGCAGCCCGGGCACGGGTTTCTCTCCCTGGGCGTTGACATAAACATAGCGTTCGAACCATTCCGGGATATACGGCGCCGGATCCCCCTTGAAATCCATGCCCACATAAAGATGCACGGGAACTTTCTGTCCCACGGCTGGACGGAAGCTCTCGGGTTCGATCCAGAAATCATGCGCCGATGCGGGATGGAGGAAGCAGACGAAAGCTAGCGGTACCGCGAACCAGATGCGCGGAACGGTATTTTTTCCAGTAGACTGAGTGTGCTTTCGAAAGAACATGACGATGTCGCATGCTGGCGTGTGTGCAGCATAACATGGCGCGCCATACACCCGTACGCGAGGTACTTTTATTTAAGTGCCATGAAAATAATCCGTTTCATAGCAGTGCAGTTGGTACTGGCGTATGTTTGTGGGCCGCTCATGGCTTCCGCTCATGAAATTCGACCGGCTATCGTAACGGTAACATTCAAAGCGGATGGGCGTTATCTCATCGACATCACCGCCAACATGGAAGCGGTGCTCGCCGGTATCAGCCCCGTCCATTCTGATACCGATGAATCACCGAATGCACAGTCTTACAATCAGCTGCGCGCGTTGTCCCCCGCGGATCTCAAAACGCGTATCCAGAATTTCGCCATTACATTTCTTGATGGAATCGTCGTCGAATTCGACGGCGTTCGGGGCAAACCGGTGCCTGAATCTATCGAAGTGCCGGACACCGGCGATTTGCAACGCGCGCGGTTAACCACGCTTCATCTGTCGGGAACGATTCCATCCGGTGCCGGTGAATTCCGCTGGACCTATCCAGCGGAATTCGGTTCCAGCGTGCTGCGCCTGCAACGGGAAGGCCGCGAAGGTTTGACGGCATTCTGGCTCAAGGAAGGAACCCGGAGCGAGCCGTACCGCTTGACCGGGGAAGCCAAGGCCGTCTCGCGGATCGAGGTGGTCGAGCAATACACCGTGCTCGGCTTCACCCATATCCTGCCCAAAGGGTTGGACCATATTCTGTTTGTGCTCGGTTTGTTTTTGTTGAGCACGAAATGGAAGCCATTGCTGATCCAGGTCACGTCATTTACGGTGGCCCACACCATCACGCTGGGGTTGAGTATCTACGGCTTCATCTCACTTTCGCCCAACATCGTGGAACCGCTGATCGCGGCATCAATCGTGTACGTCGCGATTGAGAACGTGCTCACCACGGAATTGAAACCCTGGCGTGCGTTCGTTGTTTTCGGGTTCGGTCTGTTGCATGGAATGGGATTTGCCGGCGTGTTGGCCGAGATCGGTCTGCCACGATCGGAGTTTCTCACGGCCCTGCTGACATTCAATCTCGGTGTGGAATTCGGGCAGCTCTCCGTTATCGCGTTGGCCTATTTGCTGATCGGAGCATGGGGGAAGGAAAAAGACTGGTACCGGCCACGGGTCGTGCGGCCTGTTTCCCTGCTGATCGCGGCTGTCGGATTTTACTGGACGATCGAGCGGACGATTGGTTGAGGCGGCATCAACCAAAATTCTGTTGCTGACCGAGCGAGGGTGGAAGTGCGTCACTGTAGCGGCGTCGCGAGCCGGTTAGGCGTCGTTCCCCGCCTTCCCATCGCTTGTTTTTCCTGCGCCGGTCCGGTTGCGCGCGGTAGACACACTCGCGCACCACGATGGCGCTGCCTTTCAGATTGGTGTTGTGCAGGTTGACGATGGCCTCATAGGCCGCCTCCTCGGGCACCAGATAAACGTGGCCATAACCAAGCGGCAGCCCGGTCTCCGAATCGCGCTTGATGAGGATGTTGATAATGGTTCCGTAGCCGTCAAACAGATCGAGGAAATCGTCCATTGTGACACCAGCGGGAATGTTGCCCACGAAGATGTTCATTCCTGCACCCCGTTCATTCCTGCACCCCTGTTTGGCGCTCACGCGTTATTTATTTTACCGACATTCTGTGAAAGATGGGGACATCTGACAAGCGATTTCCGTCCGAAGGAAAAAAGTGTTTTCGCAGCAATGAGTTTCACAAGGATACCGATGCTATTTGGAAGATCGGAAAAGAGATTTTTGGGCAGTCACGGCAATAAACTGACAGCCGCCGTGTCGGCGATGGGCGGGCGCGCGGGCAGCGATGTTTTGAGCAGGCGGATCACCTTGGCGGCCGTGGCCCGGTATCCCGTGAGTTTGCCCCCGTAAATCGTGACAAGCCGCACCTGCATTGGATCGTCCGGATGCAGGACGGTCTCGCGTGAGCGGTGAAACACCGGTCCTGGCTCGCGGGGCAGCACGCGCAGCCCGGCAAAGCTGTCCAGCAAGCGGTTGCGCCGATCAGGAAAATAACGCGCCACAATTTCTTGTAAATAACCGATTTCGTCCGGGAGTGGTTGCGCTCCCGCCGGGTTACCCGCAAAGGGGGTTTCGGTGGTACCGACCAGCGTTTGACCCTGCCAGGGCATGACAAATACCGCGCGGCGGTCACGGGGTGCCTCGAGGTAATACACGCCGCGGCGGGTTTCTCCTTCAACGACGATGTGCGCTCCCTGAACAAGATCCACCGGAACAATCGGCGGTCGCGGCGTCACCCGCTCAAGGGTGAGGTTCACCCACGGACCGGCCGCGTTGACCAGCGTACGCGCATGACAGGTGATCTCAGTATTGTCCCGGAGATAGCGGATTTCATATCCGTTGCCGTTGCGACTCGCCGATTGAAAATCGGCCGGGCAGTGCAGTGTAGCCCCCAGTTTCTGCGCCGAGCGTACCACCGCCTGCGTCAGAAGAGCGTCATCGGTGTGTGCATCTTCATAGCGAAATACCTTCTGCAGTTGGCGGGTATCGAGCCCGTCGAGTTCGTTCCATTGCGCTCGCGGAATGGTTTCAAAACGCGCACCGCGGGAAAGTCCGCCAAGCACCGCGTAGAGGATCAGCCCCGCGCGTATCATCAGGGGCCGACGCTGAGTAAAAGTGTAAACCGGGATAAAAAACGACACGGGCTGCACCAGTTCGGGTGCGATTCGCAGGAGAATTTCCCGTTCATGCAGCGATTCGCGCACAAGTCCGAACTGGGCGCTTTCCAGGTAACGCAACCCGCCGTGAATCAGTTTACTCGATCGGCTGGAGGTGCCGCTGCCGACGCCTTTCCGCTCCAGCAGCAGGGCGGAATATCCGGCGGCGGCCGCGGCCTGGGCGACGCCCGCCCCGTGAATCCCGCCGCCGATGACCACCGCGTCGTAGCTGTCGGTTGACATCAGGGTGCAGCCGACAGGCGCGCCAAGCCCTGCGCCATCTCGCCGATGGCGAAGGTTTCGATAAAATCCGCGCCGCGCGCGGCCAGGTCCAGCGCCACGACCGGATCCGCCACTTCGAAGATGACAAGTTGGGCGCCTTCGAAACGGATCATGCCATTCCGCGGTAATCCACCGGAATCGCAGAAAAGATACTGCGGGCCGATCTCGACGACACGTTTCTGGTTTCGTTCTTCCCAGTTATCGATGACCACGCCCAGCTCGGCGAAGCCGTGCCGGCGCGCGACCCACAACGCATCCAGCGCGTAAGAAATCAAAATGCATTGCGCTAGCACCGGGTTAAGCGCGGCCCGAACGAGGTCCAGCGTGGTTTCGGTGCTGAAGTATTCGAGACTGGCGCGCTTGAGCTCGATAAAGCATTTGACACCGGGATGACGGCTGAGAAACAGCCCAAGTTCCGACAGCCGGGTGAGGTGTACGTCCCGGAAGCGGTCGCCGAATTTTTCGGGTTCGCTGGCCCGCAACATCCAGAGTTCGTCATGGCTATAATCGCGAATCCGGCCATCCACGCCACAGATACGCCGCAGCCCGCGATCGTGAAACAGCACCGGCACCCGGTCACGGGAAATTTGAACATCCACTTCGACGAAACGGGCGCCCGCCGCGACAGCGGCCTCGATGCCGATCAGCGTGTTCTCGGGATAGTGGCGGGGGTAACCCCGGTGGGCGACAAGCTGGGGGATCATCATAAGTCGTACTTTAACATTCCTGGTTTAAAAGACATCGCGGCGGACAAATTGCAGCAACACGCAAGGTCTGCATTAGAATGTCGGTATCGATCGAACCGGTTTATTTGAACTTCACGAACGTGCGCAGCTCTCGAATCCGCCTTGGCATCAGCAGTTGTCTGCTGGGTCAGAAAGTACGTTTTGACGGCAATCACAAGCAGGACAGTTATCTTAGCGAAACGCTCGGGATGTATTTTGAATGGGTCCCCGTCTGTCCCGAAGTCGCCATCGGCCTGGGTGTCCCGCGCCCGCCGATCCGGCTGGTGGGGTCGCCCGAGTCGCCGCGCGCTATCGGCGTGAAAGACGATTCCCTTGATGTGACAGACAAACTCGCTACCTACGGAAGACGACAGGCTCGCCAGCTGGTCGACCTGAGCGGTTACGTCTTCAAGAGCAACTCACCGAGTTGCGGAATCGAGCGCGTAAAGATCCATCAGCGCACCGGTATCCCCGCCAAGAACGGGCGGGGGATCTACGCCGAGGCGTTTCTCGCCGTTCGGCCATGGCTCCCGGCGGAAGAAGAGGGCCGGCTCAGTGACCCCCGTTTGCGGGAAAATTTCATCGAGCGCGTGTTTGCCTACCGGCGCTGGCAGGACCTGGTGGCGAGCGGTCTGACCGCCAGCCGCTTGGTGGATTTTCACACGCGCCATAAATTGGCCCTCATGGCCCACGACGTCGAGTCCTATCGTGCCCTGGGTCGTCTCGTGGCACGGGCCGGAAGCAGGACCCCAAACGAGCTGGGGCATGACTATATCAGCCGCTTCATGACGGCAATGAAGCGTCTGGCAACGCCGGCGCGACATGCCAATGTAATGATGCATCTGATGGGATATTTGAAAAAAGAGCTGGATGCCATCGACAAGGCTGAACTGCTGGAGTTGATCCATGCCTATCGACAAGGCGTATTGCCCCTGGCGTCGCCGCTGACACTGCTCAGGCACCACTTCCGGCGTTACCCGGATCCCTATATCGCACGTCAGACTTATCTGCATCCCGATCCGCGGGAATGGCTGCTGCGCACCGGCGGCTGAGCGCTTACTTAACTGTGCAGACGGACAACCTTAAACGCGGGGCAACCCTGATGATCGCCTCGGGCCTGTTGTTTGCCACGATGGGGGGCATCATCAAATACATTTCCGCCCATTTGCCAAATGAAATGGTGGTTTTCTTCCGCAGTTTTCTGGGACTGTTGGTGCTGTTTCCGTGGGTATGGCAGCGCGGGTTCGGTCAACTGAAGACGCAAAAACTGCGGGGACACCTGTTGCGTGGACTGGCCGGTTTGACGGCGATGTATTGTTATTTCTATTCGATCGCCCACATGTCTCTGGCCGAAGCCACGCTGCTCAATTACGCTTCGCCGCTGTTTGTTCCTTTCATCTCGGTTTTGTGGCTGGGAGAGAAAATTCCCGGTCGTTTATGGGTGACCATCGCCATTGGTTTTTTGGGTATCTTGTTGATACTGAAACCGGGCATGGCCCTGTTTGAACCGGTATCTCTCATCGGCGTGGCCTCGGGATTTTTCGCGGCCCTGGCCGTGGTCAGCGTGCGTCGCCTCACGAGCAGCGAGCCCACTTTGCGCATCGTTTTTTATTTCAGCGCCGTGTGCACCGTGGTATCCGCCGTGCCGCTCATCTGGCGCTGGCAGGCGCCGGAACCCGGTCTCTGGATATCGTTGCTGGCCGTGGGGGTGCTCGCGAGCATGGCCCAATCGTTGCTCACGCGCGCCTATTCCTGCGCCGCGGCCGCTCAGGTCGGGCCATTTACGTACTCCACGGTGGTGTTCGCGGCCATGGTGGGCGGCATATTCTGGGGGGAAATCCTGGATATATTTTCTTTTGCCGGTGCGTTGCTGGTTTGTCTGGCGGGAATACTCACCATTCGCTTGGCCGGTCAGCGTGTGCTCACCGTGGGGAAGTAGCACATTCAGGCAAAGTCCGAAGAACAATCAGGTTGTCGTCACAGCCCCCGTGCACCATTCCTTAAAAAAAGCGCCCCGGTTCGGGGCGCTTTTTGTACTGCGAGAATAAAAGCTGTTATTTCGCCGGTTGAGCAGGCGTTGCCGGTGTGGCCGGGGTCGCTTTCTTATCGGTGGACTTCTTCTTCATTGCCTTCTTCTCCGGGCATGTCACTTCTTTACCATCAACGGTTACGACATCGCCGGCTTTCTTGCCTTTGCAGGCTTTGGCTATTGCCTTCGCATCCGCCTTGGCGGCTGGGCCTTCATGCTTCATGGCGCTGGCAACGTTTACCAAACCAAACAGCAGGACAAAGGTCAGGGCAAACAGGGTGGTTAGTGACTTTTTCATAATTTACATGGCTCCTTCAAGGATGAGTTAAATGATCGCTGATGCCGACGACGGTCGGATTTCTGCAAAGCATTGTCATCAGCGAGTATTCATTAGCAATCGCTGTGCCATGCGTTACGGGAATTGAATCTATTTATAATCAATTAGTTATAGATATTTCCCCAACTGCGTTATGCTTGTATTTTGTAGCGAGCAACACGATTTGTAGCTTGTAACATTTTGAGTAAATTTATGCCCTCGCGCCAATTCAAACTGGGACGCCTCCAGTTGCGAATCCTGCTGGTTATTTCCATCATTGTGATTGTGCCCATGCTGGTGGCCGGTTGGCTGGCCGCCGAGTGGGTATCCATCAGTTTTGAAAACCGTCTCCAGCAGTGGATCGTGGACGCGGCCCGTGCGAATCAGAACTGGTTGCAGGCGTATCAGAATGACGCCAGCATGCTGGGACGCGTGCTGGTGGACGATCCCGCGTTTATCGACGATCTCGATCGCGATCCGGAAGTGGCGATCCCGTTTCAAATACGGCGTATCTCCCAGGAACTGAGCATCAACCTCATACAGCTCTATTCAGCGGACAAGAAACTGTTGTATTCCTCGCTGCCGGTGGCGGTAAACCCCTTGTGGGAACGCGGTCAGACTGAAGCAGTACTCAAGGTCGTGCGCAAGCAGAAAACCATGTTGGCCGCTGTCGGCATTACGCCGGTTCCGCGCGTTGGCATGCCACGGTATTACCTCGTGCTGGGCAGTTTGCTCGGGGAGAATTTCATGACGGAATTGGCGCAGCTGACGGGACTGGATGCGCGCCTCTATTACCGCGAGGGAAAAAAATATTACGACCTGTTTTCCTCGCCGGGTCAGATTACCACTTTGAAGGATCTCCCGAAGCAGGCTTTTTTTACCATCGAGAAAGAGAAAAAATCCTATTACAGCCAGGAAGCGGAAGGAGGCGCGTACCGCGGGCTGTATACGCCTATTGTCGATCCCACGGGTCGCGTCGAAGCGATCATGTTCAGCGGGCTCGAACGGAGGGGTTTCCAGGAAGTGTTGACCAACCGGATCGCCCTGTTTCTTCTCATCTCGCTGTTAGGGATTATCATCGGAGTCCTGACGGGATTTTTACTTTCCCGACTGGTCGTCCGCCCCCTGCAGTATCTCCGCAATGGCGTCATGCAACTCGCCGGTCATAACTTTAATGCCAACGTGCCGATTAATTCGAATGATGAACTGGGCGACCTGGCCAAGGCATTCAATGCCATGGCGGCACGCCTGCGCGACGCGCGTGACGAGCAGACGCAGCGGTTTCAGAAGGACAAGCTTGCCGCCATGGGCGAGATGTCGGCTGCGCTGGCGCACGAGATCCGTAACCCCCTCGGCGTCATCAATGCTTCGGCGGCATTGCTCGACAAACCGGGAAACGATCCCGGCCGGAGCGCGGAGCTCACGCGCATGATCCGCGAAGAAAGCCTGCGCGTGTCGAACCTGGTGCAGGATTTCTTGCAGCTATCGCGCCATCGCCAACCCGTTTTTGCCGTTATTGACCCGATTCAACCCATGGAACGGGCGCTCGAGATGGTGCTCGCGGGCATGAATCCGGTAACGGTGCATAAGAAATTCAATCACGATGGCGTAAAAATCATGGCTGATCCGGGCCTGCTGCTCCAGGCATGGAGCAATATCTTCACGAACTCGATCCAGGCCATGGATGGAAAAGACCGTGAAATCAGGCTTTTTTCCGAAGTGGCCGCCGGACAGATCGTGCTTTCGGTCCAGGATAACGGGCCAGGCGTGGCAGCGGAAATCATGCCGCGTTTGTTCGAGCCGTTTTTCACGACCAAGGATCAGGGAACGGGTCTTGGTCTTTCCATCGCCTACACCCTGGCGGAGGCTAACGGAGGCCGACTCGAGGCCATGCCTCCGGAGGCCGGTGGCGCCCGGTTTGTCATGCGATTCCCGGTTTACAGCGAGGCTACGTCATGAAACGCACGATTCTGGTGGTCGATGATGAGCAGAACATGCAGGCGGTCATCCGCATGGTTCTGGAGGGCGCCGGTCATCAGGTGCTGGTCGCGGATAGTGGCGAGGCGGCACTCGCACACGTGCAAAATCCCAATCTCGACGTGGTGTTGTCCGATCTAAGGATGCCGGGAATGGGCGGTGAAGAATTCGTCATCAACTGTCGCAAGGAACGCCCGGATGTGCCGGTCATCATTATAACGGCCCACGGCACGATTCGCTCCGCTGTAAAAAGCATCCATGACGGCGCGGCGGATTACCTTACCAAGCCCTTCGAACCGGAGCAGCTCGAAATCGCGGTGCACAATGCGATCAAGTTGCGCGATATTCTGAGAGAGAATGAGCAGCTCAAAGCGGCGGTGAGCGAGTCGCTCGGCGCGCAACGCATGATCGGCGAGAGCCACGCCGCCAAATTGATGCTTGAGGAAATTCGACGCGTTGCGCCATACAAGACCAGTGTATTGATCACGGGGGAGTCGGGCAGCGGCAAGGAACTGGTCGCGCGCACGATTCACGACCTTTCACCCCGACGCAACCGTCCCTGGGTGGCCATCAACTGCTCCGCGATACCGCGCGACCTCATGGAGTCGGAGATCTTCGGCTATGTCAAGGGTGCGTTCACCGGTGCCGCCCAGAAACGCCTGGGCCGACTTGAACAGGCCCAGGGTGGAACGTTCTTTTTTGATGAAATCGGCGATCTCGACATGTCGCTGCAGTCGAAATTGTTGCGTGTGTTGCAGGAGCGTGAATTCTCCCCCGTGGGATCGGATCAGGTGCGCCCCGTTGACGTTCGGTTCCTGACCGCGACCAATCGTGACCTGAAAGGGCTCGTGCGCGAAGGAAAGTTTCGTGAGGATCTGCTTTATCGTTTGGATGTCTACAGCATCGTCGTCCCGCCTTTACGCCAGCGGCGCGAGGACATTCCGTTATTGGCAAAAACTTTTTTGCAAGAGCTTGCCGCCGAAATGGACAAACGGGTGTCTGAATTTGCCCCCGCGGCGCTCGAGGTATTGCAGCGCTACCGATGGCCCGGAAACATCCGCGAGCTGCGAAACACCGTGGAACGATCGTTGCTGTCTTGCCGGGGACGGGCGATCGAAGTGGACGATCTGCCGATGACGATCATGTCGCGTACCGGAGCGGGCAACAGCGGTGAAAGATTCTCGCCAAAAAAAACCGGCGATAAAAATCTGGATCACTGGCTGGAAAAAGTCGAACGCGGGGCGATCCTGGAGGCGTTATCGCAGTGTCATGGGGTGCAGGCCCGCGCCGCCAAACACCTGGGGATTTCGGAGCGCAGCCTGTGGCACCGCATCAAGAAACTCAATATACAGATTAACCGAGTCGTCAACTGAGGTATCGTTTTCGCGGTTGCCGGGACGATCCCATGGCTTCATCATGCCTTCTGGGTAATCGGAAATGACCATGCTTCCCACCGTCTTCATCGTCTGGCTTGAGTTTGCCCTGTGCGCCGCCGTGATTGCCATCGCCGGCACCAAGCTGTCGCGCTACGGTGACATTATCGCTGACAAGACCGGTTTGGGCGGCGCGTGGATCGGGCTCGCGCTCATGGCGACCGTCACGTCGCTCCCCGAGCTGGTCACCGGGGTGAGTGCC
>Ga0209640_10002403_pt1 | contig 16302 bp, 16 predicted proteins | sample RifCSP10_1_FD_184018 | JGI IMG/M metagenome (GOLD analysis project Ga0209640, IMG submission 184018) | Soil microbial communities from Rifle, Colorado - Rifle CSP2_sed 10_1 (SPAdes) (version 2) | ecosystem: Environmental > Terrestrial > Deep subsurface > Rock core/Sediment | place: Rifle...
ACGACATCCTCTCGCGCGTTCGCAGGGCCTAGCGCGTATTCCCCGGGTACGTAGTGTCCGGCTCAGCCGGACTTCCGAAAACGGCGCCGACATACCCCAGTCCGGCTGAAGCCGGACACGACGTACTTATGGAAACGGCTGTAGATTTAGATCAGGCGCTGAATTCGACGTCGATCTTCTTCGGGATCAGGCGCTTCTCCCACGCCTCGTCGAACAGGCGGCGGACGGCCGTCCGGCCGCGCTCGCCGTAATCGAGCGTGAGCTCGTTGACGTACATGCCGACGAAACGGTCCGCCTTGGCGCGGTCGAGCCCCCGGCCGAACTGCAGCGCGTAGTCGAGCGCTTCCTGCCGGTGTGCCAGCGCGTATGCGATGCTCTCGTGGAGCAGGCGCGAGACCCTGGCGATCACGTCCGTTCCGAGGTTGCGCCGGATCACGTTGCCCCCAAGCGGGAGCGGAAGCCCGGCGGTGCGCGTCGCCCACCACTCGCCGAGATCGACAATCTTCTTCAGCCCTTCGTCCCGGTACGTCAGCTGCCCTTCGTGAATCAGCAGCCCGGCGGCCACCTCGCCGCTGCGCACGGCATCCTGGATGCGGTCGAACGGCATGACGAGGTATTCGACGTCCGGATCGTAGATGCGCAGGGCCAGGAACGAGGTGGTGAGCGTGCCAGGCACGGCCACGGTGATTCCGTGTGTCGAGGACGGGCCATCGGCGCGGGCCACGACGATGGGGCCGTAGTCGTCGCCCATGCTGGATCCATGCGGCAGCAGCAGGTACGTGTCGGTCAGGTGCGCGTACGCGTTGAACGAGACGGCGCTCACTTCGTACGTGCCCTCGAAGGCCGCGCGATTCAGCGTTTCGATGTCCGCCAGCAGGTGGGCAAACTCGATCCCGTCGGTCGGCACCTTGCCGCTCGCGAGACCGTAGTGCATGAAGGCGTCGTCGGAGTCAGGACTGTGGGCGACCGTGATCTTCATTGTTTCTTGGCTCGTTCCGTGAGCCAGCGGAGCAGGAGCCCGGAGAAGTCGGCGGCGGGCGCGCGGTACTCTTTCGGTGTGACGTGCTCGATCATCTCCTTGTGGGTCGGCGCGCCGTAGGGCACCGGCCCGGCCAGCAGGTTGTCCTCGGGCCCGAACAGCACGATCGGCGGCGCCTGACCGTACACCTCGACGGTGTAGCGAAGGTTCAGGCCCTCGCGCTCCTCGCGAATAGCGGACTGGCGAAGGGCGCGCTGAATCCGGTTCACGTCGACGGGCAGCCGGCTCACGTCGACGCGCTCCTGCGCCTGAACCGTCGAGGCCAGAGGCACGACCAGCAGAGCCAAAGCGGCGATCCGCACGATTGACATATCAGTTACGCGAAGGGTTGCGCGTGTGTCCCGGCGCCCGTGCCACCCTTATTTTCGCGCTTCCGCTGATAATCGGCGATGGCGGCCCTGATCGCGTCCTCGGCGAGGACCGAACAGTGGATCTTCACCGGCGGCAATTGCAGCTCGTCGACGATGTCGCTGTTCGTGATCGCGAGCGCCTGGTCCACGGTCCTCCCCTTCAGCCACTCGGTGACGAGGCTCGAGCTGGCAATGGCCGAGCCGCAGCCGAACGTCTTGAACTTGGCGTCATCGATGATGCCGGTGTCGGGATTGATTCGGATCTGCAGCTTCATGACGTCGCCGCATTCGGGCGCACCGACCAGGCCCGTCCCGACGTTCGGGTCGTCCTTGGGCAGCGATCCGATATTGCGCGGATGCTCGAAATGGTCGATGACCTTGGTCGAATACGTCATATCTCTAGTGCCTCGCCCACTGATGCTTCGACAGGTCGACGCCTTCCTTCACCAGCTCGTAGAGCGGCGACATCTCACGGAGGCGGCGCACCACGGCCGTCAGCTTGTCCACGACGTAATCGACTTCTTCCTCGGTCGTCCACCGCCCCAGACCGAACCGGATCGAGGAATGCGCCATGTCGTCGCCGGCGCCAAGCGCCTTCAGCACGAACGACGGCTCCAGGCTGGCCGAGGTGCACGCCGACCCGGACGAGACGGCCACGTCGTTGATCCCCATCAGCAGCGACTCGCCCTCCACATACGCCACGCTGATGTTCAGGTTGTGCGGCAGCCGGTGCTCCATCGACCCGTTGACGTAGATGCCGTCGAGGTTCCGGTGCAGCCCGTCGTTCAGCCGGTCGCGCAGCCGGCGCAGGCGCTCGCCTTCCGCGGCCATCTCCGCCTTGCAGATCGCCGCCGCCGCGCCCAGCCCGACGATTCCCGGCACGTTCAGCGTGCCCGACCGCATGCCGCGCTCGTGCCCGCCCCCGCTGATCTGCTCCGCGAGCAGCACGCGCGGGTTGCGCCGGCGTGTGAAGAGCGCGCCAATCCCTTTCGGACCGTAGATCTTGTGCCCGCTGATGGAGACCAGGTCTGCCGTCACCTGATTGACGTCGAACGGGATCTTGCCGGCGGCCTGCACCGCGTCGGTGTGAAAGAGGACGCCCTTCTCCCTGGCGATCGCGCCAATCTCGGCGACGGGCTGCAGGACGCCGATCTCGTTGTTGGCGGTCATGATCGAGACCAGGATCGTCCTGTCCGTTATCGCCGCGCGCAGCTCGTCAAGGTCGATGCGTCCGTCTTTCCGCACGGGCAGGTAGGTAACGCGCACGCCCTGCTTCTCGAGCTGCCGGCACGGGTCGAGCACGGCCTTGTGCTCGGTGACGCACGTGATGACGTGGTTGCCCTTTTCGCCGTACATCGCCGCGACGCCCTTGAGGGCAAGGTTATTGGCCTCGGTGGCGCAGCTCGTGAAGATAATTTCCTTCGCGCCGGCGCCGATGAGATCGGCCACCTGCTGGCGCGCCAGCTCCACCGCCTTCTCGGCCGCCCATCCGAAGGCGTGGTTGCGGCTCGCGGGGTTGCCGAATTCCTGCGTGAAGTACGGCAGCATCGCCTCGAGCACCCGCGGGTCGACGGGCGTCGTGGCGTGATAGTCCATGTAGATTGGGAGCTTCATTTTCGCAGCACCACCGCGTGGGCGATCTCGGCGTGCGCGGCCTCGCTGTCGGCCAGCTCGGCAATCGTGACCGTGGCCAGCGTCGTGGCAATCCGCTCCTTGATCTGCCAGAGCGGATCCCGGATGCTGCACTTGTTGTACTGATCGCAGTCGTGCTTCTCGGAGGAGCACGCGGTGATCGTGAAGGGGCCGTCGATGGCCTGGATGACGTCGGCCACCGTGATGGCAGACGAAGGGCGGCCGAGCGCGTAGCCGCCGCGCGTGCCCTGCGTCGACACGAGCAGCCCCACGCGCACCAGCCGCTGGAGCACCTTCGCCATCAGCTCGAGTGGAATGTCGTACTGTTCGGCAATCTCACGCGCGCTGGCCGACGGCGACGGCTTCGCCGTCAGGTGCGTGACGGCCATCAGGGCGTAGTCCGCCTTTTTCGAGAGCCTTAACATCAAGCTCCGTAGGGCGGGCCTTTACGGCCCGCCTAGTATTTCGGCTGCGACGGATCGACCCTGTCGATCCACTCCAGGATACCGCCGCGCAGGTTCTTGACCTTCGTGAAACCGACGGTCCGCAGGAAGTCTACCGCTTTCGCGCTGCGGCCGCCCATCTTGCAGTGGACGACGATGTCACGGTTGCGGTCGAGCTCCTGATAGCGCCTCGGCACCTCGCCCAGGGGGATCAGGGTCGACCCCTGAATCCGGTTGATCTGGTATTCGTTCGGTTCCCGCACGTCGAGGATGAAGAGATTGTCGCCCTGATCCAGCCGGCGCTTCAGCTCGACGGGCGTGATTTCCCACTCGTTGACGGCCGCGCCGGCCTGCGCCGGCTCAGGATGGATGCCGCAGAACCGCTCATAGTCGATGAGCGCGGTCACTGTGGGACTGGTGCCGCACACCGGGCACTCGGGATCCTTCCGCAGCTTCAGCTCGCGGAACCGCATCTTCAGCGCGTCGTAAATCAGGAAGCGCCCGACGAGCGGCTCGCCGATGCCGAGCATCAGCTTGATCGACTCGGTGGCCTGAATCACGCCGATGATCCCGGGGAGGACGCCGAGCACCCCGCCCTCCGCGCAGCTCGGCACCAGCCCCGGCGGCGGCGGCTCGGGGTACAGGCAGCGATAGCACGGACCACCCTTGACCGCGAACACCGATGCCTGCCCCTCGAAGCGGAAGATGCTGCCGTAGGCGTTCGGCTTGCCGCTGAGGACGCACGCATCGTTGACGAGGTACCGCGTCGGGAAGTTATCGGTGCCGTCGAGAATCACGTCGTAGGGCTCGAACAGCTTGAGCGCGTTCTCCGACGAGAGCGCCGTCTCGTACGTGTCGATCTGGACGTTGGGGTTGAGCGCCTGCAGGCGATCCCTGGCCGACTGCAGCTTCGAGCGCCCCACGTCGGGCGTGCCGTGGAGCAGCTGCCGCTGGAGGTTGCTGAAATCCACCACGTCGAAATCGACGATGCCGATGCGGCCGACGCCGGCGGCAGCCAGGTACATCGCCGCCGGGGAGCCGAGCCCGCCGGCGCCGATGCAGAGGACGCTCGACGTCTTGAGCCGCCGCTGCCCGTCCATGCCGACCTCGGGCATGATGAGATGGCGGCTGTACCGCTTGATCTCGTCCTGCGACAACTCCGGCGTGGCCGGCGCCGTCACGGTGGGCGCGCCTCCGGCCACCGACGGCACGATGCTCAACGAGTCGCCCGCCTTCACCGGCGTCTGCTCCCGCTGCAGGTACCGGATGTCCTCGTCGTTCAGATACACATTGACGAAGTTCCTCAGCCGCCCCTCGTCCGTGTAGAGGTGCTTGCGCAGCCCTTCGTAGCGCCGCGTCAAATCCGCGAGGAGCTCGCCAACCGTGCCGCCGCTGACCTCAACCGACTCCTTCTTGTCGGTGAAGGGGCGCAGCGGCGTGGGAATGTGAATCGTGTTCGGCATATGTCAGATCTTCCTGGTCGAAAACGGACCGGTCCTCCCGCAGACGCCACGACGTCATGTCCTGTGGAACGCCCGCGCGGACCGAGACGATGACGTACGAGAAAAACGGCCACGCATGATCGAGATCGTACTGCGACGGACGGGCCGGGTGATCGGGGTGCGAATGATAGAACCCCAGCAGCTCCGCCCCACGTTCGGCGGCCCGGCGCTCGGCGTCGCGGTAATCCTCGGGGCGCACGCGGAACCGGCGCCTGGGCCCTTCCTCTGTCGTGTTCGGCAGCGCGCAGGTGCCCGACACAACGCCGTCGCGCCCCATCAGCGCTCCGCAGCACTCGTTGGGATACGTCTCGGAGCCGTGGCTCCGGATCGCCGCCGCGACGCCCGCCTGAAGCGTCAGCGCCATCACGGCTCATCCCAGAGGCGTTCCGACAGATACTTCTCGCCCCCGTCGCAGAACATGACGACGAGGACGGCGTCCGACACCCGGCGCGCCACCTGCAGCGCGCCCGCCAGATTCGCGCCGCTCGAGATCCCGACAAAGAACCCCGCGCGGGCAAGCTGACGGGTCAGCTCGAAGGCGTCTTCCGTGCCCACCCCGATATCTTCATCGGCCAGCCTGGGATCGTAGATCCCCGGCACGATGGCGGTGGCCATGTGCTTCAGCCCCTCCAGCCCGTGGAGCGGCGAATCCGGCTGGACCGAGATCAATCGAATCGACGGATTGAACTCGCGAAGGCGCCGGCCGATGCCGATAAAGGTGCCGCCCGTCCCGAGTCCGGCCACAAAGTGCGTCAGGCGGCCGTCGGTCTGGTCGATGATCTCGGGCGCCGTCGTGTCGTAGTGCGAGAGCCAGTTGCCCGGGTTGTTGTACTGGTCCGCGTAGAAGTACAGCTCGGGCTCCGCCGCATACATCGCCTTGGCCCGGATGATCGCGCCATCGGAGCCTTCCATCGGATCGGTGAACACGATCTCGGCGCCGTAGGCGCGCAGGATCCGCTTGCGCTCGGGCGTCACGTTGGCCGGCACGCAGAGCCGCACGCGGTACCCGCGTGCGGCCCCGATCATCGCGTACGCGATGCCGGTATTGCCGGACGTCGCGTCGAGGATGATCTTGTCGCGCGTCAGCGCACCCGATCGCTCGCCGTCGGCAATCATCCGCGCCGCCGGACGGTCTTTCACCGACCCGCCGGGATTCCGCCACTCCGCCTTGGCCCAGAGCTCGACGTTGCGAAGCCCGGCCTCGAAGCTCGACAGCCGGACGAGTGGCGTATTGCCGATGAGCTCGAGAACAGACTGCGTGCGTGGAATCCCCGGGGTCACGGCGGGCATATCCGACTGATCCAGTCCGATTTTAGCAGATCCCACCGGCCTAGCGGCTGGGCCGTCCTTCAGCGTCGCGGACCTCCACCGCTCCAAGGTTCAGCTTCCGGAGCTCCGGCTCGATAGCTTGCCGGTCTCCCACGGCAATGACGACGAGGCGGTCCGGCACCAGGTAGCGCTTCGCCACCGCCAGCGCCTGCTCGGCGGTCACGGCGCGGACCTCCTGCGCGTACCGCGTGTAGTAGTCGAGGCCGAGGTCGTAGATGAAGATGTTCGAGAAGCTGTTGACGGCGTTGACGCCGGTCTCGAACGCGCCGGGGAGCGAATTGGCGAGCGCGTCCTTCGCCTTCTGCAGCTCCTCGCCGCTCATCGGCTTTCCGATCATGCCCGCCATCTCCTTGAAGATCTCGCTCACGGCCGGGGCGGTCACGTCGGTTCGGATGCCGCCGGCCACGACAAACGGCCCCGCGCTGCGGCGGAAGACGAACTGCGAACGCGTGCCGTAGCTGTAGCCGTGCTGCTCGCGCAGGTTCATGTTGATGCGGCTCGAGAAGAGCCCCCCGAGCGCGTTGTTCATCACCTGCAGCGCGCGGAAATCGGGCGACGACCGCGCCGCCCCGATGGTGGCGACGCGCAGCTGCGTCTGCGGCGAGCCCGGTTTGTCGACGATGACAACGCGCGCGCGCGTCGTGTCCGGCGCCCCGGGGTTGGGCCGCACGGCCGCGCCACGCTGCCACGATCCGAATGCCTTCTCCGCACGCGCGCGCAGCTCCGTCATGGAGATATCGCCGGCTACGACGAGCGCCGCATTGTTCGGCACGAAGTTCTGGCGCCAGAACGCCGTCATCTCGTCCCTGGTGACGGCCTTGACCGCCGCCTCCGTCCCGATCTCCGTGTAGCCGTACGGATGCTTCGTGCCGTACAGCGCCGCCGCCATGACCTGTCCCGCCACCTGCGCAGGGTTGTCGCGCTGCTGGACGAGCTGCCCCAGGCGGCCGGCGCGCTGCCGCTCGATTTCCTCGGCGGGAAACGACGGGTTCAGCGCGACGTCGGCCATCAGGCCCAGCGTGGCCGCGAAGTTCTTCGCCAGCGACCGCCCGCTGACCGTCGTCCCGTCCATGGTGCTGGCGGTCGTGAGCGAGCCGCCAAGCTGCGCCACTTCGTCGGCAATCTGCGGCGCGCTGCGCGCGGCGGTGCCTTCGTCGAGCATGGCGGCGACGAAATTGGCCAGGCCGGACCGGTCTGCCGGATTGGCGTCGCTGCCGGTCTTCACGACGAGATTGGCCGCGATCATCGGGAGGCCGCGCCGCTCGTTGAGAATCAGCGTGAGCCCGTTCGGGAGCACCGTGGATGCCGGGGCGGCAAGCTGGAGCGCGCGTGCGGCGGCCGGCCTGGGCATCTCGTTGCGCCATGGCTCGTCGGCGTTGATCGACGGTCCGCCGGCTCCCTCACTCTGGGCCGCCGCCGGTGCGGCCGGTGCCGGCGCCTGCGCGGCCGGCTGCGGCTGCCCCGGCACGGCGCGCACGACGACGCGCGCGTTCGTAATCAGGTGGTCCCGCGCGAACGCGTGGACCGATGCCGGCGTCACGGCTCTGTATCGCTGAATGTCCGTGGCCAGGTAGTCCGGCGTCTGGAGATAGTGGTTGTAGGAATTCAGCCGGTCGGCGACGCCGCCGAAGCCGCCAAGCCGCTCCAGCCCGCCGATCATCGCCGTCTCGATGCTGTTGCGTCCGCGTTCGACTTCGGCCGGCGCTGGCGGCTGCGCCCTGAGCGACGCGAGCTCCTCGTCGATGGCCTTCTCGATCTCGTCCACCGAGTGTCCGGGACGCGCCGTCGCCTCGATCTGGAAGATCGACCCGAGAATCAGCGAGTACTGCGACGCCGACACCGTCTGCGCGATTTGCCGCTCGTAGACCAGCTTCTTGTACAGCCGGCTCGAGCGGCCGCCGCCGAGCACGTGCGCCGCGATGTCGGCGTCGGCGTCACCGGGCTTGAAGATGGGCGGCGTCAGCCACGCCATGTAGACGCGCGGCAGCTCGACGCGCGACGGCACGACACGGCGGCGTTCGGCGGTGATTCGCGGCGTGTCCGCCTTGATGGGAGGCACGGCGGGGCCGCGCCTGAGCGTCCCGAAATACTTCTCCACGAGCTTCTTCGTCTCGCCGATGTCGAAGTCGCCGACAATCGCCAGGCTGGCGTTGTTCGGCGCGTAATACTGCCGGAAGAACCGGTTGACGTCGTCGAGCCTCACCGCCTGGATGTCTTCGTGCGATCCGATGACGTTGCCGTAGTACGGATGGCCCTTGGGAAAGATCGCCTGCACCAGCGCTTCCTCGGCGAGGCCGTACGGCTGGTTCTCCACGCTCTGCCGCCGCTCGTTGCGGACGACGTCCTGCTGATTCGACAGCGCGGACTGGTCGACCTTTTCGAGGAGATATCCCATGCGATCCGACTCGAGCCACAGCGCCAGCTCCACCTGATTTGCCGGAACGGTCTCGAAGTAGTTGGTGCGGTCGTAGTCGGTGGTGCCGTTCAGGTCGCTCGCGCCGGCCGCCTCGAGCAGACGGATGTGCGCGTCGGCGGGCACGTGCTTCGAGCTCTGAAACATCATGTGCTCGAACAGGTGCGCAAACCCCGTGCGCCCGGGCTCTTCGTTGGCGGGTCCGACGTGGTACCACAGGTTGACGGCCGCCATCGGCAGCCGCCGGTCCTGACTGAGAATCACGTCCAGCCCGTTCGGCAGCGTGAATTTCTCGAACGGCAGGCGTGGAATGTCGGCCGCCGGCGCCTGGTTCTGCGCCGGCGACAGCGCCTGGCCGTGTACGTCGTGTCCGGCTCTAGCCGGACCCATCGCCACGAGCGCGATCGCGAGTAGCAGGCGAACGAAAGCACGGGTACGCATCGCGATTACTCCTTCAGCGGGGCGTTGCCGAGACTCGCCCACAAATACCAGCATGCAACCGACCGATACGGACGCCACGATTCACCGAGACGCATCAGGCGCGTGGGCGACGGCAGCGTACGCAACCGGTACGCCCGCTGCACGGCCTTGACGATGCCGAGGTCGTCAACGGGCAGGACGTCGGGGCGGTGCAGCCGGAACATCAGGAACATTTCCGCCGTCCAGCGGCCGATCCCTTTGACGCGTGTCAGCGCCTCGATCACCCCTTCATCCGGCAGGCGATCGAGCTCGCCGAGCGGCAGCGAGCCGTCGCCGATGCGCCGGCACAGGTCGCGCAGGTACGTCACCTTCTGGCCGCTGAGGCCCACACCGCGCAGCCGGTCGTCGGGGACCTCCGCCACCCGGGCCGGTGTCGGATATCCGTCGAAGAGCGCGTCGAAGCGACCGGCGATGGTCGCCGCCGCGCGCGTCGAGAGCTGCTGCGACATGATGGCGTGGACGAGCGCCCTGAAGGGGTCGGTGTGCTGGCGGTCGGCAAGGCCGCACGGCCCGTGGCGGCGCATCAGGTCGCGCAGGACCGGATCGCGGCGCGCCAGCAGGCGGCGCGCTTTGGCGTAATCGATGGACATATACGATCAGGCGCGAGGGTGCGAGGGTGTGACGGTGCGACGGTGCGTCCGAGGGTGCGACGGTGCGACGATCGGTTCGATGTGCACCTGGCACTCACCCTCGCACTTCGCACTTCGCACTATCGCACTATCGGACGCACTCTCGCACGTTTCGCACCGTCGCACTCTCGCACGGGCATAGGCTACTTTAGTTCCACCGTCACCGTCACCTGGGATCGCAGCTCGATTTGCCCCGCCGCAATGGGGGGCGCGTCGGCCTGCAGCGCTTCGCGGGCCGCGACAAACGGGACCGGCGGCCGCGACTGCACGCCGTGCTCCTCGATGCGCACCACGCGCTCGACGGCCCGGCCCCCGGCCACCGCGATGTCGAGCAGCTCCCCGACGCGGTCGATGCTGTCGACGCGGACGTCAATCGTGTTGCGCGCCACATAGCCCCTCGAGACGCGCCGGTTGTTGACGAAGTCCCACTCCTGCTGCAGATCGTGGGCGACAGTCCGGACGGCGTCGGAGGGAACCCCTGCGGCGCGCAGCTTCTCCTGAACCGGGGTCATGGCCTCGGCATTGCGCCGCTGTGCCTCGCGCGGATTGCCGGCACGCGATTCGGCGCTGACGGTAATCCACGCGCGGTCGGGCCCACCTGCACGAGTCCTTCGCTCGACATCACGATCACCGCGCCGTCGCGCGCCTGCTGGGCGGTGGCGAGCGCCGGCGCGGCCAACACGAGAACGGCAAGAAGGTGGGCTCGAATCACGATCGGCTCCTCTCTACAGGCGGCACCTCTCTATTGTGACGCCCGATGCGCCGTTCAGGTTGGAGGCCGTGACACAATGACGCCGTGGAAATCTCGGAGGTCCGGAACCGCCTGAACCGTGCCATCACCGCCGCGCGCGAGCGCGTCCGGCGGCGGCGGGACCAGACGGCGCAGGCTGAGCAGGCCTACGATGCGTTCCTGCGGCAGGTCGCGACGCCGGTCACCAAACAGCTCGCCAACGCGCTCAAGGCCGAAGGGTACGCCTTTACGGTCTTTACGCCCGGCGACGGCCTGCGGCTTGCGTCGGACCGGGGCCGCGACGATTACATCGAGTTTGCACTGGATACGGCTGCGGACGCGCCGCAGGTCGTGGGGCGCATCAGCCACACTCGCGGCTCGCGCACGCTCACCGAGGAGCGGCCGATCACACCCGGCGTCGCGCCTGACGCGCTGTCGGAAGAGGACGTCCTCGCGTTTCTGGTCGATGCGCTCCAACCGTGGCTGGAGCGGTAGAAGCCAGCTTTCCCCCCATATGAATCGCCATTAATCCTCCAAGCAGCGACACGACTCGCACGTCGGTGAATCCCACGTCCCGCATCAGACGCGCCACGCCAGCCGCTCCCGGGTACAGCCGGATCGACTCGGGTATGTACCGGTACGTGCTGGAATCGCGATGGAGCACGAGCCCGAGCAGCGAGCCCACGAGCGTCAGATACGCGAGATACGTGGCGCGGACGAAGACATTGCCGGGGCGATTGAAATCGAGCGAGAGAAACCGGCCGCCGGAGGCGAGCACGCGGTAAATCTCTCTGAGGGCACCGGCGAGATCGGGCACGTTGCGCAGGCCGTAGCCGGTGGTGACGAGGTCGAAGCGCGCACGGTCGAACGGAAGCGCGAGCATGTCGGCGGTGACGAGAAACAGGCGGCAGGGGGTAGGGGGCAGGGGACAGGGGGCAGGGCACAGGGGAGAGGGCGCGTGCCTGCTCCGCGCGAGCTGCAGCATCCGGTGCGTGAGGTCGAGACCGACAGCGCTGCGCGCCCGTGCCGCGGCCGCATAGAGCAGGTCTCCCGTGCCGCAGGCCAGGTCGAGCACACGGTCGGCCGGACCGACGGCCGCAAGCTCGATCAGCCGCTGCTTCCAGCGGCGATCCTGCCCGTACGAGAGGACAACCGTGATGAAGTCGTAGCGATCGGCAATGGTGGCAAACAGCCGCCGCACGAAGCGGCGTTTGCCTTCAGGCGTGGAGATGGTCGCGCGAAGCGTCACTCATTCCTCGCTGTAGCTTCCGCCTACCAGTGGCTCCGCTCCGGTGGCTTCCGCCCCGGTAGCTTCCGCCCCGGTAGCTTCCGCCCCGGTAGCTTCCGCCCCGGTAGCTTCCGCCCCGGTAGCTTCCGCCCCGGTAGCTTCCGCCTTTAGGCGGAAGATCCGCTAACAGACGAATCCCTGCAGAACTCGAGTAACTGCTCGATCGAATACTCGCTCGACCCAACGAACGGGTACTCCGACACATTCGACACCAGGCCTGCCCTGATGGGATTCTCGAGCACGTACCGAATCACCTTGCCCGTCGCTTCATCGTTGCGAATGACGCGCTCATATCCGTACCGCTGCCACAGTTGCTCCTTGAACGCCCGCTTGAAATAGAAACCGGAGTACTGCTTCATGCGCGCAATAAACACCCGCGCGTCGGCTCGCTCGGCTCGTCCTTCGACGATGGCATGTAGATGGTCGGGCATGAAGCAGTGCGCAAGATCTGCAAACTCCATCTCGGTTGCGGTACGCAGAAAGTGCAACTCCACGAGCGCGACATGCCTGGCGTTGGTAAACAGCGGACGGCGGTCATGGGTGCAGAACGTCAGGAAATATCGGCGGAATCCACGATAGTCGAATCCGCCCAGGTGGCGGGGGTAAGGGTGCACGCGCCTGCGCGAGGCAAGACGCATACCGGTTCCTTCCGGCTGAAGCCGGAAGCCACATGAACCTTCCGGCTGAAGCCGGAAGCCACGCTTTCATCGGGAGGCAAGACGCATACCGGGTTCCTTCCGGCTGAAGCCGGAAGCCACATTTTCATTTGTTCACATCTGTAGCTTCCGGCTTTAGCCGGAAGTCACTGAACCGGAATCATGGGAGTACTCTGAGTACCCCTCGCATCATCAGCCGGTGGGGACGGCAGACGTACTCGTAGGTGCCGGGTGTCTCGGGCACGTCGATGATCACGTCGGCGGACTCGCTCCAGCCGATCGGGATCAGGCCGGCTTCAAAGGACGGCACCGCAAAATCGTGCGTCAGCCCGCGGTCCCGGTTCTCGAGCACCACGCGCACGCGCTCGCCGGCCTTCACCTCGAGCGTCGGATTCTGCGTGCGTAGATCGTCCTTCAGATAGAACGCCATGTCCCTGGCGACGAGCGTGATCTCGCGCGACGGCGGGCTGCTCAGCGCCGGCACGAGCGCCGCCACCACCATGAGCAGCGCCATGGCCGCAATCGCCTTCAGCGGTACTTGCCGTCCCAATATGCTCATCCGACCAGCATCCCCGTGACGTACATCACTGCAAACCCGGCAAAGAGCCCCGCGAGCACCGGGCCGCGCGCCAGCATGCGCGCCGCGGAGCCCTCGCGCGTCATCTGCCGCACGATTTGCCCAATCACCTGCGCGATGGCGCCGACGCCCACCGCCAGAAACAGCACCGACCAGACGGGCGAGTAGACGAACCCGCCAAGCCAGGCGCCCGCAATCGTCGGCACGCCGCCGATGAGACCCAGCTTCGCCAGATCGCCGAGCGCGACACGCCGGCGCTCGCGTGCCAGCGGCGCCACGATGGCAAGCCCTTCGGTGGTGTTGTGGAGCGTGAATCCCACAATCAGGAGCGTCCCGAGCGCCGCCTCGCCCAGCGCAAACGCCGATCCTATCGCCAGGCCTTCGCCGAAATTGTGGAGCCCGATGCCCACGGCAATCAGGACGGCCAGCACCCACGCCCGATACCCTTCATCGGCCGCTCGGCCTCGCGCCTTCAGCCACGCGCCGATGCCTTCGAGCAGCAGATAGGCACCCGCGGCGGCCAGCACAAACAGCACCGCACCCTGAAACGACTCGGGCAGCAGCCCGGCGGCTTCGAACCCTTCGCTCGCGCCGTCGACGAGCAGGAACGCCAGCAGACCCACTGTGAGCGCCAGCAGAAAATCCATGGCGTGTGCCGAGAACCGCGCCAGAAGTGGAAACCACAGCAGACCGATCGCGACGGGAATGACGCCCACGTACAGGCCGATGAGCGTGAAGACGCCAAAGTAGCGCGCGTTCGGCGTTGGCGTCTCAACCGCCACGGCAATCTCGTGCTCGAACGCGGTGCCGGTCGAGGTCAGCACCCTCACCACGTGCGCTTCCCCGTCCACCCACGGATACGGGATCCGCATCGTCGTCCGGCCCAGATGCCGCAGCGCGACGCCGTTGTCCGCCTCGAACGTCCAGAAGGCATCGTCGACCTGCACCTGCGCGATGGCGATCTCGTCCGGGCCGTCGTTCATGACGCTCACGACAATGCCGCCCGGCTCCAGGACGACGCGCTGGAACGTGAGGCGCTCGACCGGCGGGTAGTTCTCGCCGCGAACGGCGTCTGCCGGTCCGGACCGGACGATCACGGTGAGGAGGACGCCCAGAAGCGCCAGCGGGAGCAGCGCGAGGAGCAGGACGCGCGTCATGTCGTCGGCGCCTCCTCCGCACGGAACAGGCCCATCCACCCGAGCTCCGCGAACTCACTCTGGTGCGCGTGGAACATGAAGTCGCCGGGATAGCGGAAGGTCGTCTCGAGAATGGCGCGCTCACCCTGGCACAGCATGACCGTGTCGGTGCGATCGCCCGGCACGAGCGACGTGCCCGTGCGGTACACGTCAAAGAACATTCCGTGCAGGTGCAGACTGTTGATCGGATCGAACTCGGTGACGTTGACGAGGTAGATGCGCACGAGCCTGCCGACGGTCGCGCGAATGGGCTCCTGCATGAACGCGTTGGCGACGGTGTTGACCGCGTATACCTCGTTTTCCGCGTCGAAGGTCGTATCGAACGCGTTCATCACCATCACCAGCTCGTCGGCGGGCGGGCGCGACCGTCGCGGGTCGACGATGAAGGCGCCGTAGAGGCCCTTGTGGATGTGCCGCTTCAAGGGCACGGTGTGGCAGTGGTAGAGGTGGAGTCCGAACGGGTCGGCGTCGAATTCGTACACAAACGTCTCGCCGGGCTGCACTTCCTGGCCGGCCAGCGCGCCGTCCATCTCCGGCGGATGCCAGCCGTGGAAATGGATCGAGTGGGGATGCGTTCCGAGGTTCTTGAACGTGACCTTGACGCGATCGCCTTCGGTGGCGCGGATGGTCGGTCCGGGCACCTGGCCGTTGTAGGTCCAGGCCGGAAAGAACAGCCCCGGCGCGATTTCGATCTCGCGATCGGCGGCATAGATCTCGTACTCGCGGAGCAGCGTCCCGTCATCCCGCGGCGTCTCGCGATAGACCTTCGCGCGCTCGGCAGGCGGCAGGTCCGCGAAATTCCAGCTGCGCAAGTACGCCGTCGGGCTGAAGCCGTTCGGTGAGGTCCGGCCCACCGTCCCCATGACATGGGCGTTGTGCGGCGGATGATGGGCGAGGCCCCCATTCTGGCCCGCCAACCGAGCTCCGCCGACGGCACTGGCCAGAGAAGCCAGACCGGTAGCCTGAAGCCACGAGCGCCTCGTCAGTTTCCACATTTTTGGCCAATCAAAAATAGTTCACATAGGCATAAAAAGTCAAATCATTATTATTCAAATTCAGGTTACACTATTGGTCGAATGCTGGCGTCGAGCACCGTCGAAAACTACCTGAAGGCGATCTACCTGGGCGTGGGCGCGCCCGGCGACACGAGCCGGCTGTTGCCCATGGGGCACCTCGCCTCGGCGCTGCGGGTCACCCCGGGCACCGCCACCACGATGGTCAAGACGCTCGCCGAGTCGGGGCTCGTGAAGTACGAGCCGTATGCGGGCGTGACGCTCACCGAGGCCGGCCAGAAGCTGGCGGCGCTCGTCGTCCGGCGCCACCGGGTCATCGAGCTGTTTCTCGTCCGGGTGATGGGCTACCGCTGGGATGAAGTGCACGACGAGGCCGAGCAGCTCGAGCACGTCGTCTCGGATCACCTGATCGATCGGATGGACGAAATGCTCGGACGGCCCGAGGTGGACCCCCACGGCGACCCGATTCCCGACGCCGAAGGGGTCGTCAAGCCGCAGGAGGCGCAGAGCCTGCTGACGTGTCCGCTGCACACGCAGGTCACGATCACGCGGGTCATCGATCAGGACAAGAGCTTTCTGCGCTTCATCGAGAACCACCATCTGAAGCCGGGGGAGGCTATCGAAGTGGAAGATCGCGATGCGGCGTCCGACAGCGTCCGCGTGCGCGGCAAAGACGATCAACGACTCACCATCGGCGCCCGCGCCGCCTCGAAGCTGCTGGTGCACGTGACGGCGGCGGTCCTGCTGCTCCTGGGTGCGCCCTCTCCGTCATCGGCGCAGCAGATGCCGTTCGGGATTCTGGACAACTCGTTTCTGGTGGAAGAAGCGTTCAACCAGGAGCCCGGCATCTTCCAGAACATCTTCGGCGTGTACATGCTCGACCCCGGCTCGTGGGACGCTGCATTCACGCAGGAGTGGCCGCTCGGCACGCAGAGGCACCAGATGTCGTTCACGTTTCCGTCGCGTGCCGTCAACGGACTGTCCGGAATCGGCGACGTCGTGCTCCACTACCGCTGGCAGGCGAC
>Ga0209640_10002404_pt1 | contig 16298 bp, 17 predicted proteins | sample RifCSP10_1_FD_184018 | JGI IMG/M metagenome (GOLD analysis project Ga0209640, IMG submission 184018) | Soil microbial communities from Rifle, Colorado - Rifle CSP2_sed 10_1 (SPAdes) (version 2) | ecosystem: Environmental > Terrestrial > Deep subsurface > Rock core/Sediment | place: Rifle...
CCAGGGATTCAATGCCCTGAATGCTGGCGCTGATATTCTGCTCCTGGTCCTCGGTGCAAGCGTGTTGCACCAACCCTATCTTGATTGTGTGTGCCATTGTTAAACCTTTTAGTTAACCCGCATTTCTCACCAGGATCGCGGGAGCAGACGCAGGATTCGTGTTCGTAGGCGCCGCTCTGGAGCGAAAGCCATAGCCGTAGCTATGGCTTGAGTGAAGAGCAAGCCTATGGACGCGAAGACCAGTCTGAACCGCGATAGGCCAGAGAGCTGAACAATGTGTTATTAACGTATCGGGCATAGTCGTTTGTTTTCGCATCTGTTCTTGATCATTAGCGGCCGCCTGGTGAGAAATGCGGGTTAAGCCAGGACGCCTTTGGGAAATTGCATGGTGACGCAATGCAGGCTGCCAAATTGATGGATTAGCGGTAAACAGTTTATCGCAATTATGTCGCGGGTTGGGAAACATTTTTGCAATGTATCAAGCGCCTGCTCGTCGTTTTCCTGGCCGTAAACCGGTAACAGTACCGCGTCATTGATAATAAGAAAATTGGCGTAGGTAGCCGGCAGGCGTTGGCCAGCGTCATTATAGATTGCATCGGGCAGGGGGAGTGGAATCAAATCATAGGGTTGATTGTCCGCCGTGCGCAATGCCGACAACTCCCGCTCCATTAATTGCAGCGGCTGAAAGTGTTCATCGGTTTCTGTGTTACATGCTACGTAGGCGATTTGCTTTTTACTCACAAAACGGGCAAGGGTATCGATGTGCGCGTCGGTATCATCTCCGGCCAATTTTCCTTGGCTTAACCAGTGGAAACGCGTGATGCCGAGATAAGTGCTTAGTGCCGATTCGATTTGCGTTTTATCCAGCCCCGGGTTACGGGTGCGGGTCAACAGGCATTGATTAGTTAACAACGTATATACACCGTCGCTCTCAATACTGCCGCCCTCCAGTATCAGGCTGATTGTTTGCAGAGGAACCGCGAAGAGTTTCTGTTGCCGCAATGCAGTGTTGATCTGGTTATCCCATTGAAAGTCGTATTTCCCGCCCCAGGCATTGAACTGAAAATCGAGTAATACCGGCCGGTCGTTTTCAATGACGGTAATCGCGCCATGGTCCCGCGCCCAGGAATCGTTGCTTTGAGCGATGCCAAAAACAATATTCCCAATATCAACTTCAGTTTCCGCAGTTGTTAGCCGTTGCAGGATATGTTGTTGATGGTTCTTATCGCGCGCCACAATGAGTACTTTCTCCCGTTGACTGGTGTGCGCGCATAGGGACACAAATACCGGTTCCACTCGGGCCAGTATCGGTTGCCAGTCAGAGTACGCGTGAGGCCAGGTAAGCATGATGCCGCTTTGCGGTTCCCACTCGGCAGGCAATCTTCGTTTAACGCTGGGACGTTCAGTCATGGCGGCTAATCAGCTTCAGGTCTTGGCGGGGTGATGCGGTTAGGATTGAGCTTGGCAACTTTCACCGCATTGTCCTTGATTTGCACAATTTCGATGGGGTAGCCGTCAATCAGGATACTGGTGCCGGGTTCCGGAATTTGTTCCAACCGCTCGAGGATCAATCCATTGAAGGTTTTTGGGCCATCGGTGGGCAGCTGCCATTTCATAGTACGGTTGAGGTCGCGAATGCTGGCGCTGCCGTCGATCAGGTAAGTGCCGTCTTCCTGTTGATGAATATCCTTGATCGCCGCTGATGGGTCGGACGTGAATTCGCCAACTATTTCTTCCAGAATGTCTTCCAGGGTAACCAGACCATGCACATCGCCATATTCATCAACGACCAGTCCCATGCGGCGCTTTTGCCGTTGAAACTGCAGCAACTGGGTATTAAGCGGGGTATTTTCGGGCACGAAGTACGCGTTGCGGATCTGCGGCAGCAAATCTTCCTTGACGGAGTCCGGTTTGGTCAGTACTTCCAGGGTATTGCGCACATGGATAAGACCGATCACATTGTTGATATCCGTGCGGTAAACCGGTAACCGGGTGTGCCGGCTGTTGATAAGCAATTTGACGATGTCTTCCCACTCGTTATCAAGATCAATGCCGACTATTTCATTGCGCGGGATCATGATGTCATTAACGGTGACTTTTTCCAGGTCCAGTATATTGGTCAGCATTTTCTGGTGGCGCTTGGGGATCATGGCGCCCGCCTCACTGACCACGGTGCGCAACTCATCGGACGTCAGGAGCTCACCTTTTTTTTGCCTGGGTGAAACACCCAGTAATCGCAAAACTCCGTTCGCCATGAGATTGACCAGCCAGACGATGGGGTAAAGCAATTTTAACAAGGGCACCAGGATCAGCGTGGCAGGAAAGGCGATGCGTTCCGGATGTAATACGGCCAGGGTTTTGGGGGCTACTTCAGCAAAAATCAAAATCACCAGGGTAAGAATGCCAGCCGCAATCGCGATACCCGCTTCGCCCCACAAGCGCAGGGCGATGATCGTGGCTATAGATGAGGCGAATATGTTTACAAAGTTGTTGCCCAGCAGGATTAGGCCGATCAACCGGTCCGGTTTATCCAGCAGTTTGCTGGCCCTTTGCGCCCCATGATGATTTTGTTTGAGTAAATGCCGCAGCCGGTAACGATTCAAGCTAATCAGTCCGGTTTCGGAACCAGAGAAGAAAGCGGACAACAGAATCAACAGTACGAGTATACCAAATAAAATACTAAGGGAAATATCGTTCAATGAAACAATGCCTCAGTCTGGTGAAGAAAATGGTTGCGTGAATTAACGACCGAGAATAATTTCCATAACCCATTTGCTACCCATATAGGCCAGCAACAGGACGAAGAAGCCCGCCAGCGTCCAGCGGATTGCGGTACTGCCGCGCCAGCCGAAACGCCAGCGTCCCCACAATAATATGGCAAACACAAACCAGGATACGATCGCCAATATGGTTTTATGCGCGATATGCTGGGCGAACATGTCCTCCAGGTAAATCATGCCGGTGATCAAGGACAGGCTGTGCAGGAAAAATCCCAAGCCGATCATCTGGAACAGCAGGGTTTCCATGGTTTCCAGCGGCGGTAGCGCGCGAATAAAGCCGCCAGGTTTACGGTTCCGCAGGTGTTTATCCTGGATTGACAATATAACGGCGTGTACCGCCGCGATGGTGAGCAAGGCAGTCGCCATTATGGACATCAGGATATGTATTTTAAGCTCCATCGCCTGGGCAGGTTGTAAGGTGTGTTCTACCGGAAACATCATCACCAATAAAATAGACACGCCTGCCAGTGGCAGCAGTACGATTCCCAAATTTTCCACCGGGTTGGCGAAGGCCCCCAGCAAAATGGTCAGGGCAATCAGCCAGAGTATGAGTGAGCCCGCGTTGAAAAAACCAAGATCCAGCCCGCCGGTAACGAACAAGGTTTTGTATAACACAATCGTGTGCAGTCCCACGGCGACCAGGCCGAGGATCAGGATGCCCGTTTTTTTATAGAGCCAGGACTCGGATTCCGCATCTTTTCGGGCGAACAGCCGGATACCCAGCAAGATACCCGTTAACAAATACATTGCTATGGTGATGAAGCTAATAACTGTTGTCGGCATGGAGTTTTTTCTGGACGGTTGACGTTTGTTGTTGTTAAGGTTGCTGGCAGCTTTTTCGCATCAGATTCGGCAAAGATTTTGGAGCATGACGATGATACGAGTATAAATGGATACGTTATTAAGTCTAATTCTGTTTCGAGTGAAATATATCCAATTACCGCGAATCTCGTGTTGTTACTTTAAAATTCATGCGACAAATATCCTCACTTTTGGCGATCATGCCGCAATCCCATGATGTCATAAACATGGCTATTTTAAGTAAATGAATTACAATAAAATTATGTACAAAAGCAGGCGATAATGAAAGCCCGTCTTTTGTGAATATCAGTGAGGTTCTTACTATACCGATGTTAATGCGTGGTTTGTGTAAGAATCATTAATAACGTGACTGGCGCCAGACCGGCCCGCGTGGTACAGCGAAAACTGATTAATTATTACACATTTTATCGGATTAACGGGGATATTTTGCGGTGTTCGCTGCTTTCAAAATGCCAATTGACAACAAAAATGAGTAGGAAAAAATAAAGAAATTGCACCAATGGCCGTAGTCTGTACGCAATGGGCGGTAAGAATTGATCACCCCGAGATTAAAACAAATAATGAGCGCATTTAGTTAAAGTGAGATGAACTTACGCGTTTTGGGATGCAGCGGCGGAATCGGCGCTGATTTAAGGACAACATCACTCCTGATCGATGATGATATTCTTATCGACGCGGGCAGTGGCGTGGGTGATTTAACCCTGGAAGAGTTGGAAAATATCAAGCATATTTTTCTGACTCACACGCATATGGATCATTTCATCTTTCTGCCGCTCATGGTGGATAGTATTTTTGGCAGCATCAAGGAACCGGTCATTGTCCATGGGCAACCCAAGACCATCGAAGCCTTAAAAACCCATATTTTTAACTGGACCATTTGGCCGGATTTCTCCAAATTACCAACGGTAGAAAATCCTGTCATGGCATTTGAGACCATGCTGCCGGGGGCCACCATGACACTCAATGGGCGCACGCTGGAAATGATCCAGGTTAACCATATTGTGCCGGGTGTCGGGTACCGGGTGGAGTGCGATTCCGGCAGTTTTGCATTTACCGGCGACACCACCAATCACGACAACTTCTGGGAGGTCATGAATCGTTACGATACGCTGGACCTGTTGATATGCGAAGTAGCATTTCCCAACGCGCTGGAAGATCTCGCGAAACGAGCCGGACATTATTCACCCCAACTGCTCGCCCTTGACCTGGTGAAGTTGCGGCACTATCCGGATATTTATATTTCTCATACCAAACCGGGCAAGGAAGACGTTATCGTCAGTGAGTGCCGTGAGGCCGTTCCCACCCGTACCATCCATCGCCTGTTCGGCGGAACCCAATTCACGCTATAATACGCCCGCTGTTTCCAGCCGTCTTAACAACGCGTTTCACGGATAGTCCGGGAAACGCCAATTTTATTTCCATAAATCTTAGGCTTTAATCATGTTTGAAAATCTCACCGAACGATTGTCTCACACCCTAAAACAGATTCGCGGCCAGGCGCGGCTGACCGACGACAATATTCAGGATAGCTTGCGTGAGGTGCGTAAAGCCCTGCTTGAAGCGGACGTGGCTTTGCCGGTGGTGCGCCTATTCGTCGACCAGGTAAAAGAACGCGCCTTGGGTGAAAATGTCACTAAAAGTCTCACGCCGGGGCAGGCATTTATTAAGATCGTCCAGGCGGAACTGGTCCATTTAATGGGCGAAGCCAACGAAGAGTTGGCGCTGAATGTTCGTCCGCCTGCCGTGGTGCTAATGGCCGGGTTGCAGGGGTCGGGTAAGACCACGACGGTGGCCAAGCTGTCGCGCTGGCTGATTGAGAAAAAGAAAAAATCCGTCATGGTGGTGAGCGCCGATATCTACCGTCCTGCTGCCATCGATCAGTTGAAAACCCTGGCCGCGGAAGTAGGGGCTAATTTCTTCCCCAGCGATCCCAGCCAGGACCCCGTCGCGATCGCCAACAACGCCATCGATGCGGCGCGTAAGCAGGCGCAGGACGTGCTCATTATTGACACCGCGGGCCGGCTGCACATCGACGCTGCGATGATGGAGGAAATCAAGCGTCTGCATAACGCGGTGAATCCGGTTGAAACTTTGTTCGTCGTGGACAGCATGACCGGCCAGGATGCCGCCAACACCGCGAAAGTATTTAATGACGCACTGCCACTCACTGGCGTGATCCTCACCAAAACCGATGGCGATGCGCGCGGCGGCGCGGCTTTGTCCATTCGCCATATTACCGGTAAGCCCGTTAAGTTCTTAGGGGTTGGTGAAAAAACCACCGCGCTGGAACCCTTTCATCCCGACCGCATGGCCTCGCGAATTCTTGGTATGGGCGATGTGCTAAGCCTCATCGAGGAAATGGAACAAAAAGTCGACCGCGATGAAGCCGAACGCCTGGCGAAAAAGGTCGCCAAAGGCAAGGGGTTTGACCTGGAAGATTTTCGTTCCCAATTACAGCAAATGCAGAATATGGGCGGAATCGCCAGCTTGATCGATAAAATGCCCGGCATGTCAGGAGTGAGCCAAAAGGTCAAAAACCAGGTGGACGACAAGCAATTCAAGCGCCTGGAAGCGATGATTAATTCCATGACGCCGCACGAACGGCGTTTCCCCAAGGTTATTAACGGCTCGCGCAAAAAACGCATCGCGATGGGTTCCGGCACCCAGATACAGGACGTCAATCGCCTGTTAAAGCAATTCACCCAAATGCAGAAAATGATGAAAAAGATGAGCAAAGGCGGCATGCAGAAAATGCTGCGCGCCATGAAAGGGCGAATGCCACCGGGCATGCCTTTTTGAACTAAAATTTTCTTATTTTTCGTCGGCTTGGATTGAACATAGCGGTTTCCGGCAACGTGCGCCTAGAGTCAACTCAGGGAAATTACGCTTCAGCCATTCAGATAACTGTTTTAATTTTCAGTAAATTTACATACAATACGCGCTCTTTTGGGTTTGCCGGCCGCTCAAGGCCCAGGCGAACCGTTTATTTATACGCATCGCAAATATTTTACGCAAAAAAAGTATTTTTTACGTATAGCAAGTACAAGGAATTTTTCGGAGATTCGTTTACCAATGGTTATCATTCGTTTATCGCGCAGTGGCGCAAAAAGACGTCCCTTTTACAACATTGTCGTGCAAGACAGCCGCAGACCGCGCGACGGCCGTTTCATCGAGCGCATTGGATTCTACAATCCGACCGCGGTTGAAACCGAAGAAGGTTTGCGTATTAATCGGGAACGTATCGATTATTGGGTAGGGCAGGGCGCGCAACTGTCAGATCGCGTTGCCAGCATCATTAAAAGTCAGAAGTAATATTCCCTTCCCCCTAAATTCCTGATGTGGGTCGTTGCCCTTTTGCAGGGGCAACGGCATCCATGCACAAACTCCCTGATCAGACAATGGATGATCAAACCCACCAATTTGTTGTTGTCGGTAAAGTCAGCGCTGCCTTTGGTGTAAAAGGTTGGCTTAAGATACAGTCGTTTACCGATCCGGCGGACAACATACTGCACTTTAAACCCTGGTATCTTCAGACCCGGGAACACGACCACCCCTGGAAAATTGTGAAAGTACTTGGCGGCCGTGCGCACGGAAAACAAGTGGTGGTTCAGTTGGAGGGTATCCATGACCGCAATCAGGCGGAACTAATCCGCGGTCTGGACATTGCGATCAAACGCGAGCAACTGCCGGATACAGAGGGCGACGGCTTCTATTGGATCGACCTGGTAGGACTTAAAGTGACCAACCGAGACGGTGTTTTGCTGGGCGTGGTGGAATCGATCCTGGAAACCGGCGCCAATGACGTACTGGTCGTGCGGGGTGACAAGGAGCGGCTTATCCCGTACGTTGTGGAACAATTCGTGCTGGACATCGATCTGGATGCGGGCAGCATGACGGTGGATTGGGATCCGGAATTCTGAGTCGCAATGAACGTGCCGCGCATTGACGTGATCACCTTGTTCCCTGAGATGTTTGCCGCGGTGACGCAGTACGGCATCACGCGGCGCGCGATTGAAAAGCAATTGTTAAGCGTGGAGCTGTGGAATCCGCGCGATTACGCCACGGATAAGCACCGTACCGTGGATGACCGGCCCTATGGCGGCGGACCGGGGATGGTCATGATGGTCGAGCCGCTCAAAAAAGCCGTTGATCATGCGCGGCGCGCGGCGCAACAGGCAACCGGTGCGGCTGTCAAAACCGTTTATTTGTCGCCGCAGGGAAAACCGCTTACCCAACAGTTGTTGCGGGAAGCGGCGGCCCTGCCGGGTTTGATCCTTCTCGCCGGCCGTTATGAAGGCATCGATGAGCGCGTGATTGAATCGGAAATCGATGCGGAATGGTCCATCGGCGATTACGTGTTAAGCGGCGGGGAGTTGGCCGCCATGGTCGTCATTGATGGTGTGACCCGCTTGTTACCGGGCGCCCTGGGACATGAGGATTCCGCCGGCCAGGACTCATTCGTCAACGGTTTACTCGATTTTCCGCATTACACCCGGCCTGAAGTCGTGGATAGCCGGGCGGTGCCCGCGGTATTGCTGAGTGGTGACCATCGGGCTATCGAACGCTGGCGCCTGAAACAGGCCCTGGGCCGTACCTGGCAGCGCCGCCCGGAGTTGTTGAAACGGATGCAACTTAATGATCTACAAAAAGAATTACTTGAAGAGTTTATCAAGGAACAGAAACAAACCTAGCAAGATCCACAACCGGGCGATGTTTATAATCCGGGCCCCGGAACCGTATCAATTGAGCAAATTTGAGGTGTTATCCCGGGAATTGTCCGGTATAATGCGCCGCACTGAGAAATGGAGCAGGTCATGAGCAATATAATTCAACAACTTGAAGCTGAACAAATGAAAAAAGTCCCCGATTTTAGCCCCGGGGATACGGTTGTGGTCAACGTGAAGGTTATCGAAGGTAACCGTGAGCGCACCCAGGCCTTTGAAGGTGTCGTCGTTGCCAAACGCAATCGCGGCGTCAATTCTTCGTTTACCGTGCGCAAAGTGTCCCATGGTGAAGGCGTTGAGCGGGTATTTCAAACGCACAGTCCAAGCATTCAGTCCGTTAAAGTGAAACGCCGTGGCGACGTGCGCCGCGCCAAACTTTATTATCTGCGTGATCTGGCAGGCAAAGCGGCGCGTATTAAGGAAAAGCTGTAATTTCGTCATTCGCCGAACAATACTTCGGCATTGAGTAAACCTTTTCGGTGATTGTGACATCTTTGACAACGGGCGTTTGGTACACTACCAAGCGCCCGTTTGCGTTTTGGCACACGTTTTTTGCCCGGCGCGCGGTGTAGTATTCCTGAAGGGCTGCTTCAATCTGGAGATTGCAAATGCTGATCAAGGACAATCACGATTATGATGCCGTTATTCGAACGCCATTTCCGGGCGGCGCCAATCAATTGGCTATTCGTGTTGAGGGCGGCCGGTTGCGGGAGCTTGCGTTTTTAAGTGACGCAGCCCGGCTAAAGCCACCGGCGAATTCCGCTGCGCGGGAAGTTGTTGCGCAACTCAACGCTTATTTCGCGGACCCTTGTTACCGATTCACGTTGCAACTCGCCCCCCAGGGTACGGACTACCAACAACGAGTCTGGAATATGTTGCGCCGTTGCCCCCCGGGGAAGGTCTGGTCTTATGGAAACCTGGCCGAAAAAATCCGTAGCGGACCGCGCGCGGTTGGTAATGCGTGCCGCCGCAATCCCATACCCATTGTTGTACCCTGCCACCGGGTTGTGTCAGCGCAGGGATTGGGAGGCTACGCCGGTAAAACAACAGGCGATAACCTGTCACTCAAGCAGTGGTTATTACAGCATGAGTCGGCCATCTAAGCCGCAGGATGCAGCACCGCATCCGGCGAGTGAGCAACAACTGGAAGTCTTTATCGACGCCATCTGGATGGAGCGGGGGCTTAGTGAAAATACCCTGAATGCCTATCGCACCGACCTTCACGGGTTGGCGAAATGGTTAAATGCGCAGTGCCGGCAGGACTTATTGCACGCATCCCGCAGCCAGATTCTGGACTACCTCGCCTGCCGCGTAAACGAAGGCGTGAAATCGCGGTCCACCGCCCGCTTGTTATCCAGTATTAAACGTTTCTATCAATATAGTGTGCGGGAACAATTGCTCAAGGTTGATCCTAGCGATCGTATTGATGCGCCGAAGCTGGGCCGTCCCTTGCCAAAGTTTTTGTCGGAAGCGGAGGTCGAGGCGCTGCTGTACGCGCCGGATTTAAATGATCCCCTGGGGATACGCGATCGCACTATGCTGGAGCTGTTGTACGCCACCGGCTTGCGCGTATCGGAGCTGGTCATGCTCACGTTGGACCAAATCAACCTGCGGCAGGGTGTGGTGCGCGTACTGGGCAAAGGTAACAAGGAGCGGCTGGTGCCATTGGGTGAAGAGGCGTTATCCTGGCTGGATCGTTATCTCAACGATGTACGGCACCAAATCACGCCGCCCGCTGCCAGCGATCATGTGTTTACCACACGGCGCCAGTCGGGCATGACTCGCCAGGCGTTCTGGTATTTAATCAAACGCTATGCGCTCAAGGCCGGTATTAAAAAGCACTTGACGCCCCATACCCTGCGCCATTGTTTTGCAACGCATTTACTGAACCATGGCGCGGATTTGCGTGTCGTGCAAATGTTGCTGGGGCATAGTGATTTATCGACCACGCAGATTTATACTCACGTGGCGCGGGAACGATTACGCAGCCTGCACGCAACCCATCATCCGCGCGGTTGATGGTTTCGCCGCTGAGGCGGAATCGCATAATTAACCAGCTATGTGAGGATATGAAAGGAAAACAATATGCCATCCTTTGATATAGTGTCTGAAATCGACATGCATGAACTGACCAATGCCGTGGACCAGGCGAATCGTGAGGTGGGTACCCGGTTTGATTTCAGGGGCACCAATTCGAAAATCGAGCAGGCGGAAGCGGAAATTACCATTATTAGCGAAAGTGATTTTCAAGTGCAGCAGATCCGGGATATTTTGCGCAACAAAATGGTCAAACGCGGCATAGATATTGGATGCCTGGATGTCCAGGCCCCATTCCCCACTGGCAAGGAAGTGCGCCAGAAACTGGTTGCCAGACAGGGGGTCGACAAGGAACTGGCGAAAAAAATCGTCAAATTGGTAAAAGACTCCAAGGTAAAAGTCCAGGCGGCCATTCAGGGGGAACAGGTACGGGTAACCGGAAAAAACCGCGATGATCTGCAGCAGGTTATCGCCCTGCTGAAAGAGTCAAAATTGGACATGCCGCTGCAATACACGAACTTCAGAGACTAGTCATCTCGAAATTACCTAAATTAAATCCGGCCGCGCAATTTTATTTAATGATCGTTACTGAGAGGATGTTATGAGAAAAGTTTTTTTGGTTGTGACCTTGGCGCTGTTTGTTCCTATTGCCATTGCGGCGGGCACCGATATTGAACAAGTTACAAAAACCTTACAGGAACTGATGCCGGGGGCAAAGCCCGATAAAATCAAGCCAACGCCGATTCCCGGCCTCTATGAGGCGGTATACGGTACCCAGGTTATTTATATGACCAGCGATGGACGTTACATGATTGAAGGCGATGTCTATGATGTGCAAAAAAGGGTGAATCTTACGGAAGCCGTCCGCACATCAGGCCGGGCAAAAGCGCTGGCATCCCTGGATATGGAACAATTAATCGTGTTTCGCCCCAGGGATAAGGAAACTAAATTTGTGATCACGGCGTTCACCGATATTGATTGCGGTTATTGCCGCAAGCTGCATGCCGACATCAAGGCGTACAATGATCTTGGCATCGAAGTAAGATATGCGGCGTTTCCCCGTTCCGGATTACAGACGCCATCCTATTTCAAGGCGGTCTCGGTCTGGTGCGCCAAGGACCGCAATAAGGCGATGACCTTTGCCAAGGGCGGCGCCAACCTGGAACAACTGGAAAAACTGGAGCAAGTGGCTGATAACAAACCCTGCAAGGACGCCATCACCAAGCAATTGAATATTGCACGGGACGTGGGTGTAACCGGAACACCCTCATTATTCACGGAAAGCGGTCAGAGCATTCCCGGTTACGTTCCGGCGGACCGGCTGCTAAAAATCCTCACCGATGGCAAGCAGAGTTAATCGATATGCAGTTAAATCACCGCTTGAAGACCGGTATAAAATCCTTATTGGAAACTCCGCTGGAGTTTACTAGGCTAGATTCAAGCGCAGTAGGTTGTATTGGAATTAGGGAATTGCACGAGGTTAACGAGAAATAATAATGGCCCGAGTAAAAGTGTATAGCACCGGAACGTGCCCGATTTGTGATAAAGCGAAAAACCTTCTTACCAAGTGGCGCATTTCTTATGACGAATTTCGTATTGATCAGGATAAAAATGCGCTCAAGGAAATGCTGACAGTGTCCAATGGCGCCAGAACCGTGCCGCAAATCACCATTGACGGTAAATGGGTGGGTGGATTCAGTGAACTCACGGAGCTGCACATGGACGGTGAGCTTGATGGGCTTGTGGAACAATAGCTAGTTAACTTTGTCAGTGGCCTATAGCGCTTTACGGCAACCACCGCGGGTTAGCAGTTCTTACAGCCAACCAGAAAATCGCGTGCGTCCTTGTGGCCCTGTCGGGCGGCGAGGTTGAACCAATTCACGGCTTTGTCGTTGCTCTTGGTTATGCCTAATCCGCTGTGGTACATATTCCCCAGATGATATTGCGCGTCAGAATTGCCGCGTTGCGCGGCTTTTTCCAGCCACTTGAACGCAATCAAATAATCCTGTTCGACGGACTGCGCCCCATTCATATAGATTTTTCCAAGTTCAAGTTGCGCAAGAGTATGGCCATTGATTGCCGCGTTTTGTAACCAACGTATGCCTTCCTGGATATCCTGCGGCGCATGTTCTCCTTTAATATACATGATGCCTACTTCATATTTGGCGGATGCGTGTCCCTGGATTGCATTGAGCAGGTAAGGGTAAATAGGGGAATTTTTCAGGCTCTGCAATTCCTTGTTTAGAAAACGTTGCTCTTCAGTGCGCAAAATACCTTCCAAGGCTTTGCTGGCTTGCTCCAGGCCTTTGCCTGCCGCCCTGCTATACCATAGCTTTGCTGATTTGAGATCCGGTTCAACGCCGATACCGCCTTGGTACATTTCACCTAATCGGAACTGAGCCTCAAGGTGATCCTGTTGAGCGGCTTTGAGAAACCATTGCAGCGCGGCACCGGTGTCTTTATCGACCCCTTTGCCGTCAATGTACATTAATCCGAGGGCAAACTGGGCTTCGGGATCGGTTACGGCTGGATTGCTGGTGAGTTCGTTTTTGCGGGCCAGGAGTTGGTTGCGCTGCAACGCATTCAGATCGCGCTGCGCTTTGCTGATTCCCCGATTAGACGCCAGGCGTAACCATTTTATGGCGTTATCTTCACTGGGTGGCACACCGACGCCGTCCCGGTACATAATGCCCAGACGATATTGGGCGCCAGCGTGTTCTTGTTCCGCCGCTTTGCGTATCCACTCCGCCGCCTTGTGAGGATTCTTATCAACGCCGTTGCCGGTGAGGAAACGAATCCCCAAGGCGTATTGCGCGTCCACTATGCCGTTCTCAGCCATGAGGATTTCCTGCTTGAGTGCGGACTCGGTGGAAATTGGCGTTGCGTTTTCTAGCGCCGCGGTATTGACCATATACAATAGTGCATTGTCGTTGCCACCAGTGTCGCTGCCACCGGTAGTGCTTGGCGTGGTGTTCAGAATTTCCCGGGCCTTGGCGATTCCGTTTTCACTCGCCAGTTCCAGCCATTTTTTGCCGAGCGTCCGGTCTTCCTTGACGCCTATGCCGCCGTAAAGGATTTTGCCTAATTGAAATTGCGCATTGGCGTGACGTTCGCGGGCCGCTGATTCATACCAGCGCAGCGCTTGTTCGATGTCTTTACTGCCGTTATGACCGAAGAAATAAAGATTTCCCAATTCATATTGCGCGTCGGCATAATTGGTATTAGCGGCTAGAGTGAGGAATTTCTGGGCGACAACGGCGTTTTTTTGAATACCGTCACCGTACAGGTGCATAATACCCAGGTAATAGGCAGCCTTGGTGTGTCCTTTCGCCGCAGCCATCTCTAACCACCTGGCGGCTTCCGCCTTATTCTCGGCGGTATTGGAGCCAAGATAATATTTGCGGCCTATAAAATATTGCGCCGGCGCATCATTCATTTCGGTGGCTAATTTGTACATGGTGTGGTCGATGGCGCTGGGTGGTTCAGCGGCTGAAACCGCTGAGCAGGGCAACAGTGCCAATAACAACAGCGCTAACAACAACAATAACCTTGGCATTCCGGGTGCCGCGAAACTATTTCTGCTTATGAATATGTGTCGAATCACGCTGTTGTCCACCATAGCGAATCAAAAGTCCGGCATCACTAATAGACTTGAAAGGCGGTAAATCATGGAACACCAGGAACGGGTTGGAGAGGCTTTCAGTACCCGTTATCAGTTTCAGCGTCTGTATCCGTAACGATCGTGGCGCAATGCTAACGATGAATTGACAGTCAATTGGATTGCGCGTGTTACCGGTGACCGTGGCAGGTGGCTAAGGCCGTTGCGGAGCGTGATGCGTGGAATCGCACGCCACCGGCAAGCGCCTGCGCGAAATCCGTGTAAACCTGCCTGTTTGTAAAGTTGACGATATCGCCCCCAAACCTTGCTGTATTCCATTTTTTTGCCGAATTACTAAAACCGCCGATTACGCCAGGAATAATCTGCCGACCTGTGCCTGGCGCCCTATCTAATCGCGATAATGCAAACCTGGAATATACGGTATCAGCCACAAAATTAATGTAGGAATTTGCTGATATTACCGGGTTCCGATATTTTTTGAGCTGACATAAATCACTAATATATCTATTCAATTTGTGAATCTGAGTTACGTTCTCGGCAATTTATCGGCATCTCTTGCGGCGCTTAGCGGGCATAATGGTATGATGCAGAAAGGCAATCGGCGGTTATCGTGTTTTGCTGCCTTGATTTAGCAATCCGTTTTATAGGAATTGGTGATGAGTGATATTTTTTCAGTCGTGTTTAACGATAATCCTGAATTGGAATTTGACCGGGGCAAACCGTTGTCGGAGAGACAGCTGCAGTTTTTGGAAAAGATGGATCAGGAATTAAATACGCAAATTGTCATGGGTGATGAAGTGATTTTGAATCCCGGCCTGGAAGAAAAAGCGCAATTCGTGGCTATCAATCTGGTCAATGCATTAACCGGATCCAATGATGGCGTCGCCGCCGCCATGTGTAGTTACCTCGCCACCCGCGTTCCTGATCTGAAGCAAGTCATAGTTAATAGCAATAATGGGCAAGTGCTGATTAATCTGATTTTTGACGAAGACTATACGCGGCAAGTCAATGTGCAATTTACCAGCCGTAGCGGCGGTAAACCGACATCGCATTAATGTAATTTGTCTCAGGATGTCTGGTTTCCGCTGGCCAGGATTGCCGCAATATCCAGTATGTCGACCGTATAGCGGCTTGCGTTACGGGTAAACAGAATCTGGGGTATGATTGTTTTGTCCGGCCAGAGCCGGGAGATGCCGGCGTAATATAGGCTTATCTGGGGCCGGTAATGTTGTACCAGATCAAGTTGCTGTTGCCTTCCGGTAGCGAGGTGGGTTTTATAGTCAATCAGGTAAATGGTGTCCGCCTGTATTATCACACGATCGATAATTCCCGATATAGTGACGTTCTGATATTGGAAGTTGATAGGAACTTCATTGTAGGCCGATGTATAGCAGGCAGGATTGAATAAGGCTGCGTGCGTTTTATTGGCCAGGAGAGACCGGGTTTCGTGCCAATACTCATCGAGTAAAACCTGGCTTACGCTGTTTCCCCAGCGGTGCTGAATGACGCGCCGTGTGTCCCCTGAGACCAGTGTGGCGGTTAATAGCTGCAGCATTTTATGAATGATAACGCCACGCAATTGCAGGTCTTCATCGTTTAGACTTTCCGGCGCCTGGCCATGCTTACCAACTGCGCTGTCACTGGGCGTTGTCAACACACTGGGTGCAATGATCATGCTGGTCGGCATTACCGTTAAGGGTTGCGCCATGCGCGGATCAATAGCAACAACCGATATCTCAGGTGCTGGCGGGGTATCGAGCAATGGCGGGGGTGACGCCTCCGATCTTAGGCTATATCCGCCAGTGTCCTGGTGCAATGCTTTATCCGGATGCGCGGCCAACGCCGCGGCGATGGAACCATACCAGCCCGTATCGCCGTCACGCTTGGGTTCACAACCGCTGATAAACAAATATTGTTTGGCCCGGGTAAGCGCAACATATAATAAATTGGCGTCTTCTCTTTTTATTTCCGTGTCCTGTTGCGCAAGTAATTCATTGCTGTATTGATCCCGGTCGGCTTTCTTGGCCGCTAATAAAAAGTGGCTGGGTTGATTTTCATCGGCCGGCCATTGCACAATCGCTTGATAAGCATCCTTGGCGGACGTGGTATTGGTGGCGTCGGCCAGAAATATCACGGGCGCTTCCAGGCCCTTTGCCCCATGGATGGTCAGTAGCCGGACCCGGGCGTCGCTTTTGCCCGCTGGTGTTTCATCCGGGGCGTCCTGAGTGCTATGGCGCAGGGTCTGCAATCGGTGAAGGAAACGGCTGACGCTGGGATAACGGCCGCTGTCAATTTCCAATGCCAATTCAATGAAAC
>Ga0209640_10002406_pt1 | contig 16295 bp, 13 predicted proteins | sample RifCSP10_1_FD_184018 | JGI IMG/M metagenome (GOLD analysis project Ga0209640, IMG submission 184018) | Soil microbial communities from Rifle, Colorado - Rifle CSP2_sed 10_1 (SPAdes) (version 2) | ecosystem: Environmental > Terrestrial > Deep subsurface > Rock core/Sediment | place: Rifle...
TATTAGACTCTAAAACCCCTGCGCGGGCTCCGTGGGCATGGCATAGGCTTTGCTGTGACTCGTCCTCATTGGGGCCAGCGAGATTTATTGACCGCGTTTTTTAGGAGGGAGCCTATGACCTATACAGAAAAATTCACCTGGGCCGGCAAAGAGCTTATCATCAAGCGTGAGAAGTCCCCCGTCGATGTTCTTTCAGCCGAGAGCGCCCAGATCAAGCTAGAAAAGCTCAACGTCAATGACCCGGCATTACGCCCCTCCAATTATGCGCGTGCCGAAGGTACAGTCCTTCCGCTGTTTCAGGCTGAAGGCGTCCGGCTTGACCTTTCCAAACGTACCAAGGAGCCAATGACTTTCTGGCATCGCAACATGGACTGCGACGAGCTGATCTTTTGTTATAAGGGAGCCATTCACTGGGAGACGGAGCTCGGTAGTATCATGCTGCAGTCGGGCGAGATGTTTGTCATTCCCAAAGGGGTCGCCCACCGCTCGCTTCCCCCGCCGGACTCAAAAGAGGAGAACATCATCATCGAGCTCAAGATAAACGGCGCGATCGCAAAGCTCATCTGAGCCAGAGGCATGGCCGATTCTCTAGGGCAAGCCATGCGTCGGATCAAGCTCACGATCAACGGAAGAGATTTCGAGCACGAGGTAGATTCCAGGCTTCTGCTCGTTCATTACCTGCGCGAGAAGGCGCGGCTTACCGGAACCCATGTTGGCTGCGATACCGGCAACTGCGGGGCCTGCACCGTGATCTTCAATGGCAAGGCCGTAAAATCCTGCATGATCCTGGCCGTCCAGGCAAACGGTGCGGCCATCACGACCATCGAGGGCATGGCCGCCAACGGTCTACACCCGATTCAAGAGTCGTTCATGGACAAATTCGCCGTTCAGTGCGGCTACTGCACTCCCGGCATGATCATGAGCGCCCACGGGTTACTGGCGGAGAATCCCAACCCCAGCGAGAAAGAGATCCGCGAGGCGATCGAGGGGAATCTCTGCATGTGCACGGGCTATCAGCAGATCGTCGAGGCCATAAGCCAGGCGGCTAAAAAGATCGGGAGATCGGAAAAAACAAAGCCATGATGAAGCTGGACGAAATTTTGGTGACGAGAAACTGGGTGGGCAAGCCGGTCCGGCGCAAGGAGGATATTCGCCTCGTTAAGGGCGAGGCCGCCTACGTTGATGATCTCAACATGGATTGCTACCAGGCGGCGATTTTGCGCAGCCCTTACGCCCACGCGCGCATACATAAAATCGATCTCACGAAAGCCCAAGCGTTAAAAGGTGTCGTCGCCGTGCTCACGGGCCAAGAGGTGGCGCGCGAAACGAAACCGATCTCCGCCAGAGCCATCACCCGTCCCGCGACGCAATATGTCATGGCGGCGGACAAAGTAAGGTACGTGGGCGAGCCGGTGGCTGCCGTGGTCGCCGAGGATCGGTATATCGCAGAGGATGCCCTCGACCTGATCGAGGTCGAGTACGAACCGCTCAAACCCGTCGTTACGATCGAGGACGCGCTCAAGCCCGATGCCCCGTTAGTCTTCGAGGAGGCGGGGAGCAACGTGCTGATGCACGACAAGATGCAGCACGGTGACATCGAGCAGGCGTACCGGGAAGCAGACTTGGTCCTGAAAGAGAACTTTAAGGTCCATAGATACAGCTCAACTCCCCTGGAGCCCTGGGCGATCATCGCAAATTATGAAAGGGCGAGCGATTCCTTCGTTGTCTGGTCCAACGACCAGCAGCATGGAAGAAGCCTGACCAATGTCTGCAACACCCTCGGCATACCGATTCACAAGCTGCGCCTCATAGTCCCCGATATCGGCGGCGGATTTGGCATCAAGCTCGCCTTGTGGCCCTACATCGTCATCTTGTCTCTTTTAGCCAAAAAGGTGAGTAAGCCCGTCAAGTGGATACAGACGAGGCGCGAACATCTCCTGGCCGGCAGCCACGCTCCCGATGCGAATGTTGAGATCGAGTTGGCGTTAAAAAAGGACGGCAGGATTTTAGGGCTCAGGATGACGGACATACAGAACGACGGTTCCTTCGTCCACACCGCGGGTATCTATGGCCTGATCAAATTCGCCACGATGGTAGGATGCTACACGATAAAGGCCATGGGGACCGAGTTGCTGAGCGTGGTGACCAACAAGGCCCCCACGGTCCAGAACCGGGGGGTCGGCAAGCCGACGATGATTTTTGTTTTGGAGCGGATGGTGGACATCGCAGCGAAAAAGCTCGGCCTGGACCCTGTGGAAATCAGGCTGAGGAACTTCGTCCAACCCCAGCAGATGCCCTACACGACACCCTCAGGCGAAATCTATGAGAGCGGCGATTATCCGCAATGCCTTAAAAAGGCACTGGATCTCATCGGCTATGAAGAGCTAAAGAGGCACAGAGAAGAGGGAAGAAAAAAAGGGAAATATATCGGCATCGGGATCAGCGCCGGCGTGGAACCGGGAACCTCCAATCTGGGCTACTACTACACCGCCAGAGGCACCCCCGAATACACCGGAAATGCCGAGGGCGCCATCGTTGGGATAGACTACGACGGAAACGTCAACGTCCTGTTGGGTTCAGTGGATTCGGGACAGGGCCACGCGACGACCACTGCCCAAGTTGTGGCGGATATGCTCGGCATCAATCCGGACCAGGTTTCCATGAATGCTCACGTCGATTCTCTGATCTCGCCCTTTCTCGGACACTCCGGGGTCTACTCGAACAAATTCAACGATGTCGATCTCGGCGCCGTGATCATGGCGACAAAAAAGATAAGGGATAAGATGCTGCGGATTGCATCCCACGCGCTCGGCGTCCCCGAAGGGGAGCTCGCATTGCGAGAGGGAAAGATTTGCTCAGCCAAAGAGGAGGAGAAGGCTATCACCTTCCGGGAAATTGCCTCTTTGGCCTACAAGAAAATCCTCTTCCTTCCCGAGGGCGAGGAGCCAGGATTGAAAGCGATCGCCTATTATAGAAACCCCATCGCCAAGCTCCCCAACCGCAAGGACTTCAACATCCAACTGACCCATGCCAACTCTGTTCACGTTGCCGTCGTGGAGGTGGACGTGCAGTCCGGAACGGTCAATTTTCTGAAGTACGGCATTGTCCACGACTGCGGCAGGCAGATAAACCCCGGCATTGTGGAGGGAATGGCGATCGGTTCCACCGTGCACGGCTTAGGGGCCACCTTGCTGGAGGAGTTCGTCTACAACGAGGAAGGGCAGCCCCTTTCCACCACCTTCATGGATTATCTGAAGCCCCTGGCGATGGGCGTGCCAAAGTTTGAGCTGGCCCATATGGAATCCCCATGCCCTTATACTTTGCTTGGCAGCAAGGCGGTAGGTGAGGGGGGCTCCCTACCCTCATTGGCCGCCATCGCCAATGCGGTTGAGGATGCTCTTCAGCCCTTCGGCGTCAAGGTGACCTCGCTGCCGATCACCCCCGAGAAGGTCGTACGAGCTGTGAGGGAAACCAAAGAGATTTAGCGCAGGACCCGAAACGATGTTCCCTAACCGATTCGAATATCTCTCCCCCATCTCCCTCGAGGAGACGCTTTCCCTGCTTTCGAATCACCGGGATGAGGCGAAACTCCTGGCAGGCGGGCTAAGTCTTATATCGCTCATGAAGCTCCGCCTGGCGAATCCAAAGTATCTCATCGATCTGGGCCGCATCGCCGATCTCAATTATCTCCGGGATGATGGGGATAAATTCAGCGTCGGGGCGCTGACCACTTACGCCCAGATAAAGGAATCCGAGCCGCTACGAAACAAATGTCCGCTTTTGCCTCAGACGGCCTCCGTCGTGGGCGACGTGCAGGTTCGGAACCGAGGGACACTGGGCGGCAGCTTAGCGCACGCTGACCCGCACGCCGACATGCCCGCGGCCATCCTCGCTCTCGAGGCGGAACTTAAGGCGGTCGGTCCCAGCGGCGCGAGATGGATCAAAGCGGACGATTTCTTCATCACCCTGTTTACAACCGCTTTGGCGCCCGACGAGGTCCTAACTGAGATCCGTGTGCCGGCCCTGGATGGCGAAAGAAGCGCTTACCTGAAGGCGGCCCGCAGACCTTCAGACTTCGCCATGGTAGGCGTCGCTCTGCGTCTAAAGATCGGCCAAGATCAAACGTGCGAGAAGATCGCTATCGGCGTGACTGGGGTGACGGATAAACCTTATCGCGGCGTGGGCGTCGAGAAGGCGCTCAAAGGGGAAAAACTGACTGGCAAAATCATCGAAGAAGCCGCAGCCCAAGTGACCGAAGGAGTCGACGTGATCGAAGACGTCAATGCTTCCAAGCCATTTCGTTCCCACCTCGCCCGGCTCTACACCACCCGCGCCATCCAGTCAGCGCTGCAAGCTTAACTTAATCCGTTAGCCTCAAAGCCGTGCGCCATTTTGCCGACAAGGGTCGGACACAATGAATCCTTCTTCATTCAACTCACACCGAGGCTAACGCAGGCCTGCCTAAGGCTCGATAAGCAAACCGTTATTCGCTGCATGAGGGAGGAAAGCCGGGGCTAAGAGGCCAGCAGTTCTGGAAAAACGGTCGGAGAAAGGTGCGCCAAGAAACGCGCTTGACCTTCTATCCTGTACTTTTCAGTTCGTCTTTGATCTCTCCTAATTCTCGACGCAGAAAGAGCATGATAGCCCGCTCGATCGCAGTCGGTTCTACCACAATGCCATGGCGCTCGTAGCGCTTGCGTGTCCCACTCCAGCGGACAACCTTCGCATGAATCCTGGAATGTTTTATTGCACGCCGGGTGAGCGTGGCCTCGCCTGAGGGCAAGTACTCCAAAAGAACCGAATGCAACTAGCCGGAACAAGTGTCGGTTCCTTTCGGCAGGCGTTTCATGTATAGACGAACGAGATGTTTTCAGCGGAGGGCGGAAAAAGAATCGTGCCGATGGCGTGGATCATCCTGGCGGCGGCCTTTGCCATCCAGATGGCATTCGCCGGGAGCCACTTCACCTTCGGCGTGTTCCTCAAGCCCATGGCAGAGGATATGGAATGGAGCCGCGGGGCCACCGCCTTTGCCTACACGCTCCTCTGGTGGGCTTCGGCTCCGGCGACGATCCTGCTCGGATGGCTCTCGGATCGAATCGGTGCACGCACAGTTCTGGCGTTCGGGGGCATTATTTTCGGTCTCGGTATTTTTCTTTCCAGCCGGGTGGAGAGCCTCTGGGAGTTCTATCTGTACTTCGGCGTGCTCGGCGGCATCGGCCGGGCGGCGGCACGGGCACCGCTTCTCTCAGCGGTGTTTCAATTTTTCAGCAAACGAAAGGGCCTCGCAGTCGGTATCACCCTCTCAGGATCGGGAATCGGGACGCTCATTTTTCCGCCGCTGATGCGCTATATCATGTCTGTGGCCGACTGGCGCGCCGCGTTTATCGTCCTGGGACTATTAAGCTGGATCATTCTACTCCCCGCTGCGCTCATCATACGCAAGCCGCGGCCCGGTGAGGCGGAACCCGCTCCCAAGGGACCGCAAAATGGCAGAGAGACGGATGCAAACGGCATTCTCGGCAACGCCGACAAAGATTGGACCGTTGCGGAAGTACTTAAGAATCGCGTCTTCTGGATTTTTCTCGTCACCGGCCTTGCGTGCTGCATCAGCCATTCCTTTCCCATGGCCCACATCGTCGCCTACGCTTCCGACCGAGGGATCTCGGATTTCACTGCGGCAAGCATACTCGGGGTCAGCGGGATTGCGGCAGCAGCCGGCCGCCTCATATGGGGTACGATCTCCGACCGCATCGGCGGAAGAAAAACGGTGCTCTGCTGCATTGTGATTCAGACAACGGTGATGTTTCTTGTCGCGTTCGCGACGGACGTTTGGGCCTTCTATGTCTTTGCCGTTGCCTTCGGGATGTCCTACGGGGGCGTGCTTCCCCTGTACGCCGTCGTAACGCGGGAGCTTTTCGGCATGCGCCGCTTCGGCACCGTTTATGGCATGCACTCCTTCGTGACCAGCACGGGCATGGGCGGAGGTGGGGTTCTCGGCGGTTATATCTTTGATTTCTCCGGCAACTATTTCTTCGCCTTCATGGTAAGCACCGCTCTGGGCCTGATCGCGACCGGATTTGCGACCCACCTCGCATTTCTTAAATGGCCAGGACCATCCGCGCAAGAGAGCCTGCCCGCTACGGTCGGGGCTCCAACCGAAGCTTAAAGGCCGCCACGCTTATTCTGCCGAGGGGTTCGGTGTCAGACTTGCGTAACTTGCCTAAGCTTCGGCCTCTACCCCTTGTAGAGCCCGGCTCACATTCGAAGGATGACATCCCAGGAACACAGCCATCCGTGCCCCTCTTACAAAACAGCCCTACGGATAAACCGATGCCGGCTGGAATACCCAGTCCGGGCTGATGTAAAGTCACGCTGAAGGTTCGACTGGATTTAGACCAGTCTATGCAACTGAGCGAAAAAATTGGCTAAATTTATTTAAAGTGGGGGTTATTTGTCACAGGGAAAATAGCGGGAATTTCTGGAACCTTTGAATATCTCTGGAAGGCAGGATGCTGCATAGATCGAAGGGACTTATTTGAACAGGTCGTAGTTGTAAATGGAATGATGGTGGGCGATATAGCGAAATTCGGCATGATTCGGCCCCATAAATTTGAAAACAATCCGATAGGCTTGATCCACTCGGAAGCTCCAGACTTCGTGTTGCTTGGGATGCGATGTTTCGGTTCGGAGAGAGGGATGGAAGGGGTTGCTTTTGAACAGCCCTGCTTTTTTGGCTGCCTTACGCTGAATAGATCGTGGTAGTTTGCCGAAGAGCCGATCAAACGTGGCGGTCGTCGAAATCTCGATCCTTACCGCCTAATCGACCAGCTCGTACAGCGACTTGCGTTTCGTTACCCTGCCGGCGCGATGATCCCGCTCTGAGGCATCCAGAGCCTCTAGAAATCCTTTGCGGTAGAGGCCAATCGCATCGCAAAAAGCTTCAAAGCTCTCTTTGGTAATCTCGATTCGAATACTATTTTTTGCTCTTTTCGTGACTCTTGCTTCAAGGGCGACTGACATTAGCGTTCCTCCCTTTCGGAATCTCTCCCATCACTGAGAAATTCGCGAATTTTCCCGCTGCCCGATCGTAGCCCCGCATGACCGCTTTACGGAAAGCCACCAAAGAAATTGCCTGGCGCACGGCGTCGGATTCTGTCTTAGCTCGGAGTATCCGTTGGGCCTTTCTCAACGCCCGCTCCTCTACCAGAAAGTTCTTACGCTTCAGAGAAGCCATGAATGCCTCCATGTGATGTATGTTTTTCTCAATCATACACCACACGTTTTTATAGTGCAAAGACACCGGATAATCGAGACTCAATGATGGGTCCAAAAAAAGGGGGTGAGTCCAATATCTTCACGGATCAAATGAGGCCGGCCTGCCTGAAGGCTCCATAAGCAAACCGTCATTCGCTGCATGGGGGAGGAAAGCCGGGGCTAAAAGACAGGCGATTCAGAAAAAAATAGGCATGCCGGGCAATGTCTGCGGCCTCAGGACACCGACGGAAGATCTCGAGGATCTTTTCGGTGAATCCGGCGACGCATTGCCGATCCTGCCCTTGGCCGTGTCACGCTCGCGGCGCGCCTTCCGTACACCGGCGTCCGCAGTCACGGCTTTGTGCCTACCGCGCAGTGGAATGGCTCGGCAATGAAGAAGGTCCCCTCTGCTTGAGCCCGGGCTATTGCTTCCCGCCACTCGTTCACCTCTTCGGGTCCGAGCGTGGCGGCAATGCGCTCTTGTACGTATTGCAACCTCTCCCCCTCCGCATAGGTTGCCCACTGTGGCAACATGGTCACCCGTACCAGTCCCGCCTGGTGCAAGCGCCGGTACAGGCTGGCGTCGGCGCACCCCTGTTCCTCAACGTTTCCACCTAACCGGCGCCCACCCTCGGCCTTTGTCTTGAGCTCGGCTCGTAGTGGAAGGTTCACCCACCACGGCATGTCTATGGATCGCACCATGACCGCAACTCTTCCTCCAGGCTTCGTCACCCGCACAAATTCAGCCAGCATCCGATCCGCATCCCCCTCCTCCAGCACCGTGCACGACATGGTAACATCGAAGTGGCTATCTACGAACGGCAGAGCTTCCGCATCGCCTTCCCGCAATTCCATCGCTCCCTCGATACCTTCCTTCCTGACCAGGGCCGCGGCCTCGCGGAGCAGATAGCGGTTGACATCCAGGCCGACGATGCGGTTCGCCCCAGCAGTCTGCCGGACCAGCCAGCGCACGAGAACCCCTGACCCGCAACCCACTTCGAGCAAGGCCTCCCCAGGCCGCAAGTGCGCCTCATCGATCAGGTGTCGTACTACCCGCAGGTACCCCGATTGGGCGCGGGCCTCCAGGTGAGCCACCATGCCTAACGCCGGGCCGCCAAGAGTGACCGTGCAATAGCGTGCACTCAGCACCGCCAGCAGCGGTTGCCATTGCGAAGGAGCAAGCGCCAGTGGAAGCAACACCAGAGGAGGTCCCGACCCCCTGACGCTGTAGGAAATGCCCGCCACCTCTCCCTCGCCCTCTGCGAGGGTCACCGCTCTGCCCATCCTCCCCTGGTCAATGCGTGCCAGGAAGTCCATCATCGCGGAGCCAATCTCCTCTGTGCGATCCGCTATCATATCTGCCCAGGGCGGACCGAAGTAGTCGCGCAGCGTTATCAGAGCGGCTGCCGGCACACTCGCCACGGCTCGTTGTGCCTCCTCAGCAGGTCGCCCCTGGTCCCCGGTTAAAACCAAGAGCCGGGGGGTGTTGGTGCGTAGAGCACTGACGTTTATGCCCATGGGACAAATGAGGGTGAGGGACGAGACGCTGGCCGGATGTGTGCTGACAAGACCTCCCCAGTCTCGAGGCATGCAGGCCGCAAAGTGGGCCTGCTCGATGCCTAGGTGCCGGAGCAATTGGATGATACGTTCCTCAACCGGATGTCCAGCCTGTGGTGCCATCTCAGTTCCCTCCTACTGTAGACTGAGCTGGGAATACCCCAACAAAGAAAATTGGCCTGAAGCGAGCGCGATTACTCCCCCGAGCGGACAAAAGGATCGTCGCCTTTGGCTCGAAGAAGGCGGTAAAGGGTTATCATGACCCCGAGCGTGATGAAGCTATCGGCAAAATTGAAGGCCGGCCAGTGATATCCAGACCAATAAAAATCGAGAAAGTCGATCACCTCACCGTAAAAGACTCGATCGATGAGGTTCCCGAGTGCCCCGCCCAGAATGAATGTCAGGGCGACGATCAACCCCCGCTCCTTTTCCGCCAGGCGCCTTAACAGCATCACGACAAAGCCGATCGCAACAAGCGAAAACAAAATCAGCAGGGGCCGGCGCAGCGGCAGGTCTGCTCCGGCAAAAATACCGAACGCCGCACCGGTATTGCGGATATAGGTAAGGCTGAACAGGTTTTCGATGACAGGTATCGAGTGATGCAGGGGTAGCATGCGGGCAACCGTCACTTTGGATGCCTGGTCCAGCAGGAGTATGAAGACGAGCAGGACCGAGACGAGTGTGGTTTTGCCGCTCAAGTAGCCACTCCGGTTTTTAAGACTCCGGCGCAGCGATCACAGACGGTTGGGTGGGAGGTCTCACTGCCAACACTTGCACTATACTTCCAGCATCGCTCACATTTTTGGCCCTCGGCCTTAAAAACTACTATGGGGCCGTTGAGAAGTGGACTATCGTACATCCTACCTTCCCGCCCGTTTGGACGGATTATCTCAATAGATCCTGCCAATCTATCTTCTTGATCCCAACCAAAGCTATCAGGTATTTGGCCTGACTCAACTTTAACTTTGGAGACAATAAAAATATCTTCCCACGTTTGTGGGCTGCGAGCCGTAAGAACTGCTTTGGAGCTCGAATCATACATGTCCGGAAAAAATAAAATCTCGGCATCCAGAGAATGGCCGATGATATGCCCGAGAATGCCTTCGCCCTCCGGCGGTTTTCTGGATATCTCCAGAACCTTGAGGACTTCCTCCCGTACCCTCAGCACTTGATCCCAATTAGCCACTAATGCCTCGCCGGTCAAGGCATCATCGGGTGCAGGCATATTCGAAAGAAAAATGCTCTCAGGCGCACCACCCCTTTTCGGCATGTACCCCCATATCTCTTCTGCGGTAAAGGAAAGAATTGGGGCCATCAGATGGACCAGCACCTCTAAAATCCTGTACAGAGTTGTTTGAGCAGCTCTCCTCTCTTTGGAATCCGCTCTCTCGCAATAGAGGCGATCCTTGACGATATCCAGGTAAAGGGCGCTGAGATCCACGCTACAGAAATTGTTCAGGGCATGGTAGACGACATGAAACTCAAAGCTCTCATATGCCTCCCGGCATCTGGCGAGGAGCTTCTGAGTTCGGTGCAGGATCCAGCGATCCAGCTCGTCCAATTCATCCGGCCGAACCGCATCTCTCTCGGCATCAAAGTCGTAGAGATTGCTGATTAAAAAGCGGGGCGTGTTTCTTAGCTTCCGGTAAGCCTCGACCAGACGGTTCAGTATCTCGTCGGAGATTCTCACGTCCTCGCGGTAGTCCTCGGCCGACACCCAAAGCCTCAAGATCTCCGCGCCAAACTTTTTCATGATTTCCTGCGGGGCGATCACGTTGCCGAGAGACTTCGACATCTTGCGCCCCTTGCCATCGAGGGTAAAACCATGCGTGAGCACGCTCTGGTAGGGAGCGCGGCCCCGCGTCGCCACCGAGGTGAGAAGAGCGGTGTGGAACCAGCCGCGGTGCTGGTCACTGCCTTCCAGGTAAAGATCGGCTCGGCCACCCAGGCGGCTATCTACCTCTACCACGCCGGCATGACTGATACCCGAGTCAAACCAAACATCCAAGATGTCTTCCTCTTTAGAAAAATCTTTCCCTCCGCAACCAGGACAACGCAGATTGCGCGGAACGAGCTCGGCGACGGGACGGATAAACCAGGCATCCGACCCCTCCTTTTCGAAAATCGATGCGATGTGTTCACAGAGCTCCTGGCTCAGCAGGGCTTGGTGGCACTGTAGGCAGTAGAACACAGGTATCGGCACGCCCCAGGAGCGCTGCCGCGAGATGCACCAATCGGGCCGGCTCTCGAGCATGCCGCGGATGCGCTCGCGCCCCCACGGCGGGATCCAGACGACTCGGTCGATCGCCTGCAGCGCCTTCCGGCGTAAATCACTCTTCTCCATCGAGATGAACCACTGCTCGGTGGCGCGAAAGATCACAGGCTTCTTACAGCGCCAGCAGTGAGGGTAGCTGTGGGGCAGCTTCTCCTCTTTAAGAAGGGCCTGGCGCTCCCTAAGCTTTTGGACGATCTTAGGATCGGCCTCAAAGACGAACTCACCTGCAAGATCGCCGGCCTCGGCGGTGAATTTGCCCGCGGCGTCCACCGGCGCCAAGACCTCGAGGCCATAGCGCTGACCGACCTCATAGTCCTCCTGTCCGTGGCCGGGGGCGATGTGGACACACCCGGTGCCTTGGTCCTGAGTGACGAACTCACCCAGAACGATCTTCACCTCGCGATCGATCCAGGGATGGCGGCAGAGAACGCCCTCCAACTCTGTACCCGTCCATGCGCCTGAAGTGACCTCATAGCTCCCCGGCGAAAACCCCAACGCCTTCATCACCGTCTCGATAAGTTCCTGGTTCAAGATCACCTCTCCTGCAGGGGTCTTCACATGCCGGTACATGAAGCGGGGGTGGAGAGCGATCGCCTGGTTGGCGGGAAGCGTCCATGGAGTGGTGGTCCAAATGACAAAGGATGTCCCCTCGGCGGCCAGAGAAAATTTCCCTTGAGGATTCGTGACCGGAAACTTAACATAGATCGAAGGCGAAGTATGATCTTCATATTCTACTTCCGCCTCGGCCAGGGCCGTATGGCAGGAGGCGCACCAGTAGACAGGCTTTTTCTGGCGGTAAAGCGAGCCGGCGGCGATGAACTTTCCCAATTCCCGGATCTCTGCCGCCTCGTAAGCGTAATCGATCGTGCGGTAGGGGTTCTCCCAGTCGCCCAAAACTCCCAGTCTTCTAAACTCCTCCCTCTGTATCGAGATATATTTCTGCGCATACTCCTTGCACAGCCGGCGCACCTCTAACTGGCTCAAATTCTTTTTCTTCGCCCCGCCGATATTTTTTTCCACCTGGAGTTCGATCGGCAGGCCATGGCAGTCCCAACCCGGTATGTAGGGAGCAAGATGCCCTGTCATATTCTTGTACTTGACGATAATGTCCTTGAGGATTTTATTGAGAGCATGTCCCAGATGGATGTTGCCGTTGGCATAAGGCGGGCCGTCATGAAGAATGTATTTATCCCTCTTTTGGTTGGCCTCAAGGATCTTTTCATAGACATTTTCCCGCCTCCACCTCTCTACCTGAGCGGGCTCATTCTGCGGCAGGTTGGCCCGCATGGGGAAACGAGTCTTAGGTAGGTTCAAAGTCTCTTTGTAGTCCATGAACTAAAGTAAGAGGGGAGTTGCCGGACAAGCCCTCAGGTACCCGGTAAGAGGCTACTTGTGGTTGTTGAGCCCTCGGACCATGCGGAAGGCGAACTTATCCGCTTTGCTTTCAGCATCCGCCCAAAAGACGTAGTGCCCGATCTCGTGGTAAGCCGTGTTGATCCAGCTCCTTTCGGAATTGTATTTCCTGCCCCGCTTCCAGTTTTCCGGGTGGACCAGATAGATCTGGCCGTTCTCGTAGGTTTTGCCCGCCGTCTTGCCCCAGTCGAGGTATTCAAACCACTCTACCTTCGGCATTTTCAAGTGGTAAAAACGAGAGAGGGAAGAAATGGCCTTCTTAAAGGCCGAAGGCCTGTAGTCACGGAAGAAAGAGGCAAGATAACGATCCACCAGCCGACGCTCTTTCAAGGGGGGTAGAATCATCCGCATAAAATCCAACCTCAGCCACAGTGACATCATTATCTAGCACCAAAAAAACAGAAAAAACAGACCGGGGCTTCACAGGAGCTGGCTTTATGACTTAAGCTATTGTTTTTGTTGGAATTTTACCGTGGTCGGGTGATTTTCCGGGGAAAACAGCACCCGATCGCACCGGAACAACGCAAAGGGACTTGTTGCAGTAACCGCGACGGCGCGCCGCTTAAGATCCCTCTTCATCCCGAAGCGAGAAAGTATTATAAGCAAAAGAGCTACATTTGATGCGCCGGTTGCTCACAAACCTCGCCCAGATCGCTACGGGACTCGGTCTCAGCCTCGGACTCCTGTCGATCAAAATTTTTCCTCGCAGTTTCTTCCTCGCCACGGCTCGGGTCGCCGCCGATCTCGGCTTCGTCCTATTCCACAGCTTCCGCACGCGCTCGATCCGAAATTTGACGCTCGCGCTCGGCGACCAGCTAGGCGCCGCGGAAATTGCCGCCACGGTGCGCAGGTCGCTGCGCAACTTTTTCCGCGATGTCGTGGAGCTCGGTTTTGCCCTTGAGGCCCCGGTCGAACAGATCCGCGCTGAAATCCCGCTCTCTGGCCGAGAGCACCTGCAGGCGGCCTTGAGCAAAGGCAAGGGGGCCATCGCGCTCGGCGCCCATTTGGGAAACTTTTTTTTGGTCGGCACGCGCCTTGCCGCGGAGGGTTACCCAACCTATGTGCTCGTGAACCAGCCGCCAAACGGTTACTTCGGCCGCCTCATGGATCGCTGGCGCCTGCGCCTGGGACAGCGCACCATCCACGCCAGACCTCGGCGGCAGGCCTTTCGCAACCTGGTCCAGGCTTTGCGGCGAAATGAGACCACCGTGGTCATCGCTGACGAGTACCGATCGGGGAGCGGCGTCTTCGTACCCTTCTTCGGCCGGACGGTTATGGCGCGGCGCGGTCCGGCGACCCTGGCGTTGCGCACGGGGGCTGCCCTCGTTCCGATCTATCTCATCCGTAGGCTGGACGGCGAGCTGATGCTCATCATCGAGCCGGAAATCGAGCTCGCCAAGTCGGGCGCGATCAAAGCGGACGTCAGGGAGAATACGCTCCGCATCGCAGAGTGGCTGGAAAAAACCGTAAGCACTTATCCGGACCAGTGGAACTGGATGAACGTCCGCTGGCGCCAGGCTCCGCTCGGGGCCTGGGTCGGGAAACAGCCTCGCTACGAGGCGTCGGCCCCGGAAAGATAACCGAATCACCATCCACCGAGAAACTAACTTCCAAGAAAGGGGAACATCGTGAAAAACCGCAAACGAGAGATCGAGCAACTCAAGGAAAGGGTCGCGCTGGGAAATCGAATTCTTTTCCACCAGGGTCTAGCCGACTACCACGGTCATTTGAGCGCCCGCATCCCAGGGACGCGCAGGTTCCTTATTAAGCCGGTTCTCGCACCGCTCGGTTACATTACCCGAAAGGACGTCATCGAGGTCGACATCGACGAGTACAAGAAGATCTGTGAGGAGAACTGGGCCAAAGTGGGGAACCTCAAGCAGGAGATCAAGATGAAGATCCCGCCGCGGGAAACCATGATTCATGCCGCCATCTACGAGGCGCGGCCCGACGTAGACTCCGTCGTCCATACCCACCAGCCCCTTGCTACCGCCTTCTCCATCGGCGGCACTCCGATCTTGCCCATATACAACCAGGCCGCCCCGTTCGCCCCTGAGACCCCCATCTTTCCAAGCCCTAGATTGATTTACACGGTTCAGGATGGTATTGAGGTCAGCCAGGCGCTCGGAGACCGCATGGCCCTTCTTCTCAAAGGCCATGGCATCGTGACCGTTGGCGAGGGCGTGGAGCAGGCCGCCGTCAATGCCATCTACCTCGAACGGGCCGCGTACATGCAATGGATCGCCTGCTGCGTCGGCAAGCCTGTCACGATGCCACAAAAGGACATTGAGGTCATGAAGGAGACTACGGCTGCACGGGCCTACCACGCTTTCGCCTTTTTCGCATCGCTGATGAAAGAAATGCGGAAAAAATAGGCGGGGGGACGAGCCGCCTGGCGCCGGGCAGTAGTGAATATTTATTAGGAGGTCTTTTCATGGCGAAAAGAGAGAAGCGCTCCGCCGATCCGGAATCGCTAAGCGAATCGGGCGCGGAGCCGATCAAGGATTTGCGTGAGTGGATTACCCGGGTGGAGAGCATGGGAGAGCTCGTCCGCGTCAAGCAACCGGTGGATTGTAACGAAGAGATGAGTGCGATCGCTTATTTAGTTGCCAAACAAAGCCCCTCACCCGCTATCCTCTTCGAGCGCACCAAAAGCTACGAGACGAGCCCCATCGGAGCCACGCTGCTTTGGAACATTCTCGGTCCCAGCCTGAGGCGCATCGCTCTCACCCTGGAGGAATCGCCAGACACTCTGACCGTAGAGCTCATCCGGCGTGTCAAGGAGAAGCTCAAGCAGCGCAAGCCTCCGCGGGAGGTGGCGCGCAACCAAGCCCCCTTTTACGAAAACAGCCGGACCGGGAACGAAGTGGATCTACTTGAGCTGCCGATCCCGAAGCACTGGCCTTTGGACGGCGGTCACTATGCCGGAACGGCCGACGCGGTCATCACCCGTGACCCCGATAGCGGCTACTTAAACGTCGGCACCTACCGCATGATGCTACAGGGTAAAAACCAGGTCGGCCTGTATCTCTCGCCCGGAAAGGATGCGCGGCTGCACATCACCCGAGCCTGGCAGAAAGACCAACCCATACAGGTTGCGGCCGCCTGGGGAATTGATCCGCTGTTTATGGTGATCGGTTCTCAGACTTTCCCCAAGAACGTCTCCGAGTACGAGTTCGCCGGCGGCATCAAGGGCCGGCCGATTCCGGTCGTGCGCGGCATGACCACGGATCTCCTGCTGCCGGCCAGTGCCGAATTCGTTGTCGAAGGGGTTATTCGTCCCAATTCCGTCAAGAAAGAGGGGCCCTTTGGCGAGTTCCCCGGTTACTATGGGAGGCCGGAAGCCGGCTGTCCGTTGGTGGAAGTAACGGCCGTGCACTACCGCTCAAGCCCGATCCTGACCAACGCGCTTATGGCGGACTATCCCTCCAACGAGCAGAGTGGATTCTTCTCAATCATCCGATCAGCACGCATCTGGGATGACCTGGAGAAGCTCGGTATCCCGGGGATCCAAGGCGTCTATTCCCACCCGGCTGCGGCTGGCGGTTTCGGCATGACCGTCCTCAGCCTCGAGCAACGATATGCGGGGCACGCCGCCCAAGCCCTGGCGCTGGCGGCGCAGGTGCCCGGCGGGGCGTACTACACCAAGTGGATCATTGCGGTCGATGAGGACGTTGACCCGACCGATATCAATCAGGTGATCTGGGCGATGAGTAGTCGTTGCAACCCGGTCGAGGACATCGATCTCTTGCGCAACACCTGGAGCACCTGGCTCGACCCCACGCAGAACCCGCCC
>Ga0209640_10002407_pt1 | contig 16277 bp, 19 predicted proteins | sample RifCSP10_1_FD_184018 | JGI IMG/M metagenome (GOLD analysis project Ga0209640, IMG submission 184018) | Soil microbial communities from Rifle, Colorado - Rifle CSP2_sed 10_1 (SPAdes) (version 2) | ecosystem: Environmental > Terrestrial > Deep subsurface > Rock core/Sediment | place: Rifle...
AATTTCTTGTTATTAACAAAGTATTTAGTTATAGAGAGAAATGTAGGGCTCGTTCCCCGAACGAGCTTTTAGGGCTGATGAGGGCATCAGCCCCTACTCTGGGAGGATAGAATGCAGGCTGATACTTTTGATTTTTCATGTGGGTCGAAAAGTCAATAATGTGACATTTAAGAAAATTAGGTCAGAGATCCACAGATAAACGTTCTTGGAGTTCAATTTCATTAAAGGAGATGTATGAGATATTGGGTGAACCGTATGAATGTTACTATCATTTTATATATTGGTCTTTATCCAAACTGGTGCACCCCTCTACATTAGGTAACTCTTCATATCATGGTGTTTCACATCCATCTGATGGATTTGGAGAAACAGGAATGGCACTACAAATAAGTTTTGATTGTTACTGGAGAATTATATTCATGGTCGACAAGATATTTGAACTTGGATTTGAAGAAGAGATAAATAATAGGTTGGCGCGTGTAGCATGTGAGTTGGTGGAGAATAGATTAGAAAAGGCTAAGTCAGTATAAAATACAATCCTGATGTTCATCATAGAAGGTCAATACGATTGAAAGAATACGATTATTCACAACCGTGGGAGTATTTTGTAACTATATGCGTCCATAACAGAGAAAGTTTATTGAGTGAGATTAAAAATGGCAAAATGGAATTGAATATCGCAGGGCAAATTATTGAAAAATGGTGGTTGGAATTACCTCACAAATTCTCAAACATAAAAATTGATGAATATATCATCATGCCCAACCATCTTCATGGGATTATAATAATTGTTGAAAAACATAAGATTATTCAATGGTTTAAAACAATGACCGCAAACGAATACATTCGCAAGGGTAAACAGAATAAATTAACGCCATTTCATGGCAAATTTTGGAAATGTAATTATTGTGAACATATAATCCGTAATGAAGATGAATTACAAAAAATCAGAGAATATATTCAAAACAATCCATTAAAATGGCACCTCGATAGAGAAAATCCAAAAAGAATTGCCAAAGACGTATTAGAAGAAGAAATTTTTAGACATAGCTCACTTAAAGAGATAGTTGCCTGTGGTTGATTCTGCGTTAATTTCTAAGTATTTCTAATCTCTTTCCTACTTCTTTGATTAGCACCTGTAAACCTTCTCCAGTTGCTGAGGAAATCGGAAATACTTCAATCCCTAGTTTGTTGAAATAGGTCTTGATTTCCTTAAGTTTTTCTCTCGCTTCTGTTATGTCAATCTTATTTGGCGCGATAATTTGTGGTTTTTTAATAAGGTCGGCGCTGTATGCCTTAAGTTCCCCATTCATCTGGTGATAATCTTCTATTGGGTCTCTCTCTGTTAACGGAGACAAATCAAGTAGATGGATAAGAACCTTAGTGCGTTCTATGTGTCTTAGGAATTTTATTCCAAGACCAGTTCCTTCGTGTGCCCCCTTAATAAGTCCTGGAATATCAGCAACAACGAATGTTTTTCCTTCGTTATAGCTTACAACACCCAGATTGGGAATAAGCGTGGTAAAAGGATAGTCAGCGATTTTGGGACGTGCTGCCGAGATTCTAGATATCAGCGTTGACTTTCCTGCGTTAGGAAAACCTATGATTCCTACATCAGCAAGGAGTTTCAACTCGAGAAGCAGGGTTCTTTCTTCTGCTTCCTCACCAGGCTCTGCATATCTTGGGGCACGGTTTGTTGGTGTCGCAAATCTTGCGTTTCCTCTTCCACCGCGCCCGCCCTTTGCGACAACGAGGGTATCACCGTCCTCGGTAAGGTCTCCCAGAATCTCGCCTGTAAAAAAGTCTTTTACAACGGTTCCAACGGGAACAGGAACTAAAAGCGTTGGTGCGTTTTTCCCGTGCTGGTCTTTTCCTCTTCCATGCTCTCCGTTTTCGGCTTTGTAGTGCTGCTTATAACGATGATCTAGAAGAGAGGACATATTTTGTCTTGCAATAAGTATTACGCTTCCTCCATTTCCACCATCCCCTCCGTTTGGACCGCCGCGGGGGACGAATTTCTCGCGCCTGAAACTCACACATCCCTTTCCGCCGCGACCTGATTTCACATAGATTTTCGCTTCATCTACAAATTTGACCATCGTTAGTTATACCATTTCCAGTTTAGCCACAGAGTGCACAGAGAGCGTAGAGAAAGAGTAGAGGTTTGATTATGGCCTTTGAAAATTTAATCGGATACAAACACCGAGATAGATAGTAGGGGCACGTTGCAACGTACCCCTACAAGATACCCGTGCATTTATTGTAGTTCGCGAACCGCCTCCTACTGTGTTTGCTGATCAATCAAATTCATACATCTGTGAACTCTTTGTTCTCTTTGGCTAACGATAAATTCTAATCAACAGTCTTTATCCGGTCAAAATTGTTGAGACTTCTAAAACTCATGCTATTCTAACTCTCGATGATAATTGGAATTCCTAAAGAAAGAAAGGTACGCGAATATAGAGTTGCCGTTACTCCCCAAACAACAAGGGTATTAGTTGAAAGAGGGCATCGCGTTCTGTTAGAAAAGGGTGCTGGAATAGGAAGCGGTATAAGTGATGAGGAGTTCAAAAAAGCAGGAGCGGAAATAGTTGAAAGCGAAGAGGATATTTTTAATAAATCTAAACTTATTGTAAAGGTAAAAGAGCCACTTTCAGGGGAATATCCTCTCATTAGAAGTGATCACATTATTTTTTCTTATCTTCATCTTGCTGCGAATATCGAGCTTACAAGAACGCTTGAAAAAACTGGTGTTATGGCTATAGCCTTTGAAACTGTGGAGCTTTCAGACGGCTCACTTCCTCTTCTTGCTCCCATGAGCAGAATCGCAGGAAGACTTTCAGTACAAATCGGGATTCGCTTTCTTGAGAGACCAAGTGGTGGAAAGGGAGTTTTAATAAGCGGTGCCCCAGGGGTAAAACCGGGGAAGGTTACTGTTATCGGAGTCGGGACTGTAGGATACAACGCTGTTCTTTCGGCTCTTGGACTCGGTGCTGAGATTGTGGTAATAGATAAAAATCCTAAGAAGCTCGAGTTTATTCATGAGAGATTTGAAGGCATGGTTAAAACAATTCCATCTTACCCTGAATTGATAGAAAAAGAGCTTCGAGACTCTGACTTAGTTATAGGCGCTGTACTTGTAACAGGATCAAAAGCACCAAAGGTTATTACAGGAGAGATGATTTCGAGAATGGAACCTGGTAGTGTTTTTGTGGACGTGGCAATTGACCAGGGAGGGTGTTCGGAGACAAGTCATCCTACGAACCTTGATTCACCCGTATATAGCGTTGATGGGGTGCTCCACTACTGCGTAACGAATATTCCTTCTCTTGTTTCAAGGACTGCAACTTATTCATTATCTAATGCCATACTGCCATACGTTTTACAAATTGCTGAAGGAAAGATTGAAGAAGATCCTGCTCTTATAAAAGGAATAAATGTAGACAAGGGGAAGCTATTACGAAATTTAAATTTGTAATCGGGGTGATACTCATAATAAATTTCTAGGCTTCTTTTTTGAAAATATTAAGCTTGTTAAAGAGAGTAGATTTATGACTCAACTTAAGGTGAACAAAATATGAGACGATTTTTTGTTATAACAGCTATAGGTAAAGACCGCCCTGGTATTGTTGCAGGTGTATCAAAAGCCCTTTACGACCTAGGAGCAAATATTGAGGATTCGAGTATGACAATTCTAAGTGGTGAATTCGCCATGATTCTTATTGTTTCAACCAAGGAAGAGGTTGTTGCTTCAGATTTTGAGAGTCATTTTAAAGAAGTTACGAATAAACTTGGGCTTTTTATCTCTATAAAAGAGCTTAATGAAAACGAAATCCAATCAAAGAAGCTCTATTCTGGGATCCCCTATATAATCTCTGTTATAGGAACTGATAAACCAGGGATTGTTTATAAGGTCTCTGAACTACTTGCTTCAAAGGGGATAAATATTACCGACCTAAATACAAAGGTCATACCTGGCGAGAGCGCGCCTGTTTATACAATGATCCTTGAGGTAGACATACCTGAATATGTAGATGTCACTCTTCTTGAAAAGGAATTCTCAATAATTGAGAAGGAAATGTCAATCGATATAAGTATTAAAGAATTAGACGTTCTTGAGCTTTAAAAGCCGATCCCTTTCAACCCAATGTAATGGATAATTTCGATTGATGGCAAGTCTTCCAGTACTTAAATATCCACATCAAATACTTAGAACTATGTCTGAATCAGTATTGAAAGTTGACGATGGGATTAGGCGAATAGTAAATGACATGATCGAAACGATGTATGCATCGCCTAGCTGTGTTGGTGTAGCAGCGCCTCAAGTTGGATATCCACTAAGGATCTTTGTTATTGATGTATCTAGAAAAATCGGGCCTAAAAAAAATCATGGGCTTCTGGCCATGATAAATCCTGTTCTCATATATGCCGAGGGAGAGAAGATAACCAAAGAAGGTTGCTTAAGCATTCCCGATTTCCTTGGGAATGTAAAAAGGGCAAGAAATGTTATTGTAAGAGGACTCAACCCAGAGGGTAACGAAGTCGAAGTACTCTCTCAGGGTCTTGAAGCGATTGCTATTCAGCACGAGGTTGATCATCTAAATGGAGTTCTCTTTATTCATAGAGTTAGTTCTTTATCATCCGATTTAGTAAGGCGAAAAATTACTTATAAAGACATTAAAACTTAAAACTATCATGAGGATAGATCTATAAAAGTTCATGCTTGACAGGGCGCACCTATCTGAATACTATTTTGTTAAAGTTAATGAGGAAAATAAGCCCTTTAATACTGATTCCTGCTATTTTTATACTATTTGCTTGTAGCTCCAAGCGGATCGATGGCAGCGCGGGGCCTGAAGTTCTATATAATAGGGCTATGAATGAACTTGAACAAAAGCGAGGATTCCCGTGGATCTTTACAGGCACGGATTACGACCTTGTTCTTAAGCTATTTAAGGAAATCCAAATTAGATATACTTATAGTCCTTATGCTACCCTTGCAGAGCTACGAACTGGCGATACTTATTTCAAAAAAGGGGAGTATGAACAAGCAGCGGTTGAATATGAGGAATTTATAAAGCGTCATCCAGGCCATGAAGAAACCCCTTATGCCACCTTTCGTTTAGCGCTTTCGCATTTTAAACGGATGAAAAGCTACGATAGAGACCCTACAGACACAAGAGAGGCTCTAAAGTGGTTTAATATCTTTGTCGATAAGTATCCAGATTCTCCCCTTGTTGGTGACGCTAAAAAGATGGTAATCGAATGCCGTAATAGTCTTGCTAAACGTGAGATATATTTAGGAAACTTTTATGCAAAAAGAAAGAACTATAAAGCTGCTGCCGAACGGTATAAGCTGGTTGTAGAACGGTACCAGGATACAAGCAAATATGAGGAAGCGCTTTATGTACTTGGAAAGTCATACTATGATATGGGTGAGAGACAATTTGCAAAAGAGGTCCTTACTCGTCTAATAGAGGAATTCCCAACAGCAAAATACCACGATAAGGCAGCTAGCCTCCTTGCAAAGATCGAGAAGAAGGAAAAGGAAAAAGCTAAAGAAGGATGAGAGAAAAACGATTAATCCTTCTCCTTTTAGTTTTTATTCCATTTCTCATCAACCATTGTGTTGATTCAGATAGGAATAAAATTGAGGATTTACTCTCAAAAAGACAAAAGGCCTTTGAGACAAAAAACGTCAACCTTTATATGTCTTGTATATCGCCAAACTATAGACAAGAAAAGGATGGCAAAGTTATAGGTATTGAGGAAATAAAAAAGAATTTCCTTTCAAACGTTACTCTTTTTGACCAAATTAAGGTCTCCCATTATGATAGAAATATCTACAATACCGATAAAAGGGTTAATGTGAGTCAGAAAACTAAGGTTGATGTAAGATTGGAAGAAGATAATAGCCGTTTTCAGCTAAGCGAGAACATAATGTTTGAAAAGATAAACGGTGAATGGAAGATAGTTAAAGAATCAGATGCTGATTTTCTTAGAGGTTTTGTGTTTGGAGGTATGAATTAACTATTGAATAATCTACAACCCAAGTTGTTTCTCAATCTTTTCTTGCTCTTCTTTACATTTAATACAAAGTGACGCCTCTGGTCTTACTTTAAGCCTTTCTTCAGAGATCTCGTCTCCACACTCTTCGCATATACCATAGGTGCCGTCTTCCATTTTTTGAATTGCTTTTTGAATCTTTTGAAGTAGCTTTCTTTCCCGGTCCCTTTTTCTCAGCTCAATTGATCTACTCGACTCTGACATTGCTCGGTCTACCGGGTCAGGGAAAGAATCATCATCATGGCTCATCTCGCTCATCGTTTTTCCTGCAGTATCGAGAAGAAGATTCATTTTTTCGAGTAGGTTCCCTTTAAAGAACTCAAGTTTCTGAGGATTCATATTTTGAAATATATCATGTTGGTTTTATTATGTAAATGGTAAGATTATGTCTTGAAACTCCGAGAACCTACAAAAAAGCTAATTTTGGGAATAGAGTCTAAGAAACTACTGATCATCTTGGTTAGTAAATATAGCTCGATGTTTTTGAATCCTTTTTTATTTCTGCCGTCAAATGTGACTATAAATCGCTTTGACGAACTCGCTTTTACAACTTAATTGAGTGTTCCAAAGAGACTTATAGGAATGATGAAATTTTGCAAATGCGAATAAAAAATCCTTGACAACCATTTCAATTTATATTAAGATATTATTAAATTTATGTTAAAGTTGTATTAAGATAAAAATGAGATTCGTAACCAGTATGAACAAGTCAATTATTGATGATTCCTTATGAAGTTTGAGATTTTTAAGATGAATTCAGAAGGGCATTGTCACTCTCTTAATTTTTTAATCAAGCGGTTGCTAACACGATCCGCATCTCTTTGTAAGCGATTGCGAAGTCAAATCGATCTAAATTTTGATAAAATCGTTGTGGAGGAGATTTAGGTAAAAGTTTATTAAAAAATCTTTTAATGCAGGAGAGGAGAAACGCTATGGGACTTAATAGAGATTATATAGGTTACGAATCACCTTCTGTTGTGTATGAGGTTACACCGGAAGCAATCTATAAATATGCCTTGGCAATAGGCTCACGTAATATGACCTACTACAATTATAACGGTGCCTTGTCCGGAATATCTGGTTCTGGTATGGCTCCTCCAAGTTTTGCGGTAGTTCATGAATTATTCTTGGCAGAGAAACTATGGACGGAGGTAGCTCTACATGGTGGTCCGGAGCAGTTAGGCAGGAATCTCCTCATGCTTGTTCATGGGGAACAAGATATGCACTTCTATAAACCTATTAGACCTGGAGACACAATTACGTGTCGGGCTAAGGTTAAAAACATAGAGGATAAGGGAAGCGGTGAGCTCCTTATTATAAATGTTGTTTCTAACAACCAGAAAGGTGAGAGGGTGGTTGAATCAGAATGGGGGATTTTTATACGAGGAATTGGAAGTGGACAGAAACAAAATGTTGTAGGTAAAAAGGAGCAGATTCAGGTAGATAATTCAAGCTCGCTATTATTTAGAAAGATTATCAGGGTTCCTAGGGATATAACATATAAATATGCACAGGCTTCAGGGGATAGAAATCCTATCCATACAAATGAAAATGTTGCAAAGGCTTCAGGACTTAAGGGAATAATTGTGCATGGTCTTTGCACGTTGTCCTTAACAATGAGGGCAATTATAGAGTGTTATCTCGACGGTGATCCTTCGAAGTTAAGAAGACTTGGCAGCAGGTTCGCAAGCCCCGTCTACCCTGGAGACATACTTGTTGTTGATGGATGGGAAATGGGAAAACAGGATGAGAAAACAGTACTAGGCTTTGAGGTTACACGGCGTGACGATGATGTTAAGGTCCTAAGAAGTGGGGTAGCAGAAGTTGATATTTAACTTTATCTTAACAATTTTCAATTGCTTAAACAAAAATCCTAAGTAATATCAAAAAATCCATACTCACACCTTGATTTCTCTCAGGTAATTGGAAGAGCTTTCTTCTTTTTGTTTATAAAAAGTAAGCTTTTCTATTTCAACATCGAGTCTTTGTAAGAAAACGGTTAAGTTATCTTTATTAAGTGCGGAAATAAGAGGGGCGTTAAATACTTTCAGAAACATATCAATAACTTCTTTAGAGCTGGAATCCATCTTATTAAAAACTATAAACCTAGGTATAGAACTATAACCTGATTCATCAAGTATTTTCTCTACTGAATAGATCTTTTCTTCCACAAGTGGGTCGGATGCATCTGCAACATGAATAAGTAGAGATGATCCACCTAATTCTTCAAGTGTTGCACGGAAGGCCTTTACAAGCTCTTTTGGCAAGTTTCTTATAAATCCTACAGTGTCCGTTAGTAGTATCTCTCTTCCACTTGGAAGCATAAGCTTTCTAGTAGTTGGATTTAGTGTGGAAAAGAGTTTATTCTCAACGGTTACACCGCTTCTTGTTAAAGCATTAAAGAGGGTTGACTTTCCGACATTGGTGTAACCAATAAGTGTGACTGTTGGAATTCCTGTTTCTCTCCTCTGTTTTCTTGTGTGCTCGCGCCTTCTACTAAGCTCTTCGATTTGCTTTTCAAGATGTCCTATTCTTTCCCTTAATCTTCTTCTTTGCTCTTCAAGCTTTTGCTCTCCGGGGCCCCTTGTTCCAATGCCACCCCCTAGCTTAGATAGTTCAACACCTCGTCCTGTAAGTCTTGGAAGCATATAGCGGAGCTGTGCAAGTTGAACCTGAATCTTTCCCTCACTTGTTTTAGCACGCTCTGCAAATATATCGAGTATTAATTGAGTCCTATCCATTACAGAAAGGTTGGTTTCCTCAGAAATTGCTCTAACCTGAGTTGGTGTGAGTTCTACATCAAAGATAAGTGTATCGGCTCCAACTTGCTTGGCCTTAAGAATTATCTCCTCTAGCTTTCCTTTTCCTATGAGATATTTAGGATCAATCTGCTTTCTAATCTGAATGGTTTTATCGAGAACGACTTTCCCTGCTGAACGTGCGAGTTCTTTTAATTCCTCTACCGATTCTTCAGCTTCGATCCTAGATTTTGTTGAAAATCCAACCAGAAAAACACCCTCTTTTTCCTCTCTACCTCCAGAATCAAAGTAAGACCTTTCAAATTCGTGTTCTATGTCTCTTATAAATTCTTCAAAATTTATATCTACTCTACCTAAATCATTGTAGTTAATTATTCTCCACATCTCACCCTGAGGATTTGATGGAAGGATATGGGCTATTTGAAACCTGCCTGGTATACCGCCGTCTTTTAGCTCAAGCACGCCTATTAAATCAAGCCTCTCATTTAGAAGTGTTACGAGGTCAGGGTGAGAAAGATCGGGATTTTTGATGTGGGTATGAATAAGTCTATAACCCCTGAGCCTGTATTTTGATTCTCTCGATCGCTCAAGAAGATCATTAAAGGGTAATTCATAAGAGTCCCCTACGAATACTATTTCTGTTCTTCCTTTTCTATTGATTATAAGGGTTATTTCTTTTTTAATATCGTAGGATATTTGAGATAGCGTTCTTCCAAGCTCTAGGGTTATTATTTCTCTGCTTGGAACTCTTCTTTTATACAGTCTTGAGAGGTTATGAAGCTCGCTTGGCTTAAGGCCAGAAATTCTTCCGTATATTTTCTCTATATTTATATCTCCGTTGTTGTTAAATGAAACAGCATGTTATGTAATAAGGTTTCTTTCACCTTTCTTATTACGGGTTAAAAACTAGCTCTCGATTTTTATATAGTCGAAACAATGCACGTAAGGATAGTAAGTATGTTTTTATTCAACCTCAGCACCTCTAAGTGTAACAACGTTCTTTCTATCCTTCTTCTCAAGATAACAGATAGCGATCACACTCAATGTCGGGAGGCACAGGGATTCTATCTTTCTTGAGTTTTCGTCTTTTTTGAACAGGCCCTCGATGCCACTTTTTTTTACACGAAGAAGATCAATATATCCAGCAACGTTGCTTCCCCTAACCGATTCACATTCTGTGACCACTATCTTCTGGTTTACACGATGAATAACCTTTATTAAATCTCCACCCTTTTTTGGATACATTTAGGAGAAATTATAACTATCTTTTTCGTTTAGCTCAAGATAGAGTTTATAATCAAATTATGAAAACCAAGTACTTAATTTTGGGTGCTGGGCCTACAGGAGCATGGGCGATAAAGGGAATAAGGCAAGAGGATCAGCATGGGGGAATCATAATCGTAGGAGATCAACCTTATCGAGCATATTCACTCCCCCTTCTTACAAAGGGATACATTCAGGACCAGTTCAAAGAAGAAGACCTTTATCTTGTAAATGAAAATTTCTTCGAAATAAACGGGACGATGTTCCTTAAAGGCAAACGTGGAATAGTTGCTTTACCTAAAGAGGGAAAGGTTGTATTAGATGATGAGACAGAGATTACTTATGAAAAACTTCTTATCTCAACGGGTGGAAGACCGAGTAGGCTTAAGGTTTCTGGTGGAGGTTTAAGTGGTATTTATTATCTTAGAACCCTTGGTGACTCAAACGAAATCAAAAAAGCCGCAGAAAAAGCAAAGCAGGCTCTTGTAATTGGAGGAAGCTTTATTGGAGTTGAGCTTGCTGTCGCACTTCGTCAAATAGGGCTTCCTGTTAAGCTCATTATGCTTGAGAAATACGTCTGGCAGGCTCTGCTTCCTGAAGGCATAGGGAATTATCTTATGGATAAACTTATAGCGGGTGGAGTTGAGATTTATCCCGAAGAAAAGGTAGTTGAATTTGAGGGAAGTAATGGATGGGTAAAAGCGGTCAAAGCGGAAAGTGGAAAAACTTTTGAAGCGGACCTTGTTGGGGTTGGAGTTGGATTAACTTTGAACGTTGAATTGCTGAATGGTACGGAAGTTAAGATAGGACGCGGGATTCAGGTCAATGAGTTTCTTGAGACAAGTGATAAAGGAATCCATGCTGCTGGAGACGTTGCTGAGTTTGATGATTTGATTCTTGGAATGAAGCATGTTGTGGGACACATAGAAAACGCCCAGCTTCAGGGAAAAACAGCGGGAAGGAATATGGCTGGTGCAAAGGTTTCTTATGCTGAGGTGACCGGTTACGACTCAGGGATTTTTGACATGCCGCTTATTTTCATCGGCGCTCTAGAATTTGGAAAGGAACATTGGATAAGAGGTAAAGGAGGAGAACCTTCGCTTGGTTCCTTTGCCATTAGGGATGGGAGGGTTGTAGGAGTATTCCTAATAAAACCAAAAGGAAAGGAAATGAAAGCGGTAAGAGAGCTTATAAAAATTCGGGATATAGACATGAAAAGGTATGAGGATGAATTAAGAAATCATACTACGGATCTTGCGGCTTTTGTGAAAAATCTAAAGGGCAGTGATTAGGTAATGTATATGAACCCCAAGACCGTTTCTTTCATGAAAGAATATACAAAGAAATTAGATAAAATCGAAAAAGACCTTCTCAAGTTAAAGACGGAGGGAGTTTCGGTCTGCCTAAACGCACTATTTCCTTAAAGGGGATTTTAAAGGGAATTACGATTACGGAAAAAGACATTGAACAAGCGAAGAAATCCTTGTTTAAAGGAGTAAAAATCTAACTTCTCCTTATGTATTTCGTTGCTGACGCCCATGCCTTCCTGTGGTATTTAACTGACAGTACTAAGTTATCAAAAAGAGCAGCCGACCGCGATACACGATACACGAACCACGATTCACGATTCACGATTCACGAGCTTTTTGTATAGCTCTAGATATTTTTCACTTGACCTTTTCCAGGAAAAATCCTCTTTCATCGCTCGTATAATAAGCCCTATCCACCCCTCACGGTTTTCGTATACCAAAAGTGCTCTTGTAAGAGCATCGAGGAAACTCACCTTCGAAAAGAGGTGAAATACAAATCCGTTTCCATGTTTTCTATCAACCGAATAGTCCCTAACCGAATCCAATAGACCGCCTGTTCCTCTAACAACGGGAATGCTTCCATACCTCATCGCGATCATCTGTCCGAGACCGCATGGCTCAAACCGTGAAGGCATAAGAAACATATCACACCCAGCGTAGATTCTTCTTGCGATTTCGTCATGAAAACCAATAACCACTGATAGATTTCCTTTATATCTTGACTTAGCATTCTCGAGCATACGCACATATTTCTCCTCGCCTGTTCCGAGAATTACCACCTGAAATCCAAGGTCAAAAATCTGTGGAAGCGCTTCAACGACAAGGTCAATGCCCTTTTGCTCTGTAAGCCTCGATACCATTCCTAGAAGCGGTTTTCCTTCGTCAGCGTAAAGCCCTAGCTCATTTTGTAACTCGGATTTATTTTTTAATTTACCATTAATGTCACCTATTCCGTAGTTTACGTAAAGAGCCTTATCTGTCTTGGGATCCCATGCATCATAGTCAATCCCATTTAAAATTCCTACTAGCTTATTTGATTCCTGTGAAATCCATCTGAGAATACCGTCCAAGCCATTTCCATACTCAGGCGTTTTTATCTCTTCGGCATAGTTAGGACTTACGGTGGTAACAGCGTCTCCATAGACTACGCCGCCTTTTAGAAGGCTTATCTTTCCATAAAACTCAATGCCCTGGGGTGTAAATACGTACCAGGGAAGTCCAAACTTTTCTAATGTCTCCCTTGGAAATAATCCCTGATAGGAGATATTATGAATCGTAAAAACGATTTTAGAGTCTAAAAAAAATGGGTCCTCTTTTACATGCCTTCTCCATTTGAGGGAAATTGGGACGAGCGCCGTTTGCCAGTCGTGGCAGTGGATAATATCTGGCTTAAAATCAAGTGCTTTTGCTATCTCAAGTGCGCCCAGAGAGAGAAATCCAAACCTCATGTCGTTATCTTGATAATCACCCTGAGGCGTACTGTATATGTACTCACGGTTAAAAAAATTATCATTCCTGAGTAAATAAACGGTAAGTCCGTTTAAATTAGCCTCCATCACGTTACCTTTAAATGGAAGCCAATCTAGGCAAACTGTGATTTCTTTCCTCAGATTCTTTGCTTTTAGTTTAAGGTTTTTTAGGTTTTCTTTTACTTGGTCATAAAGCGGGATAATTACTCTCACGTCACATCCAAGGTTTTCAAGCTCCTTTGGAAGGGCACCAACAACATCAGCAAGCCCTCCCACTTTAGCAAGCGGCTCCATCTCAGGTGAAACAAAAAGCACCTTCATTAGTTATTCCTCCAATTCTCTTAACTTTTGAATTACCATCTTTGCTCTTTGAGTGATGGTCTTAGGATCATTAAATCTATTGCTTCCTATCAAACTGCTTGAAAGACCGACGGCTGTAGCTCCTGCTTGTAGGAACTCGTTAAAATTCTCCACTGTTACTCCGCCAGTCGTCATAATTTCAATAAAAGGAAGTGTTTCTTTTATTGTTTGTATATACGATGCTCCTCCTACGGCTTTAACAGGAAATATTTTTACCAAGTCAACTCCTAAATTCCATGCTTTTAGGATCTCTGAAGATGTAAGCGCCCCAGTTGCAACTAGAAGTTCCTGGGATTTAGCATACGAGATGATTTCTTTATCGGTGTGAGGAGAGATTATAAACCTTGCGCCTGAACTGACTGCAGTTTTTGCCATATCTATATTGAGCACCGTTCCTGCTCCCACAATAACATCGTCTATTTGGCTTAACTCTTTTATCACTCCATCTGCTCCGGGAAATGAAAATGTAATCTCAATTAATTTAAGACCGCCTTCAATACAAGCGTCTGCAAATCTAATAGCATTTTCAGTATCCTCAGCTCGGATTACAGCAAATACCTTGTTTTTTCTTATAAAATCCATAATGTTCTTCATGAGAACCGAATTACCTTACTCGCACTACCTTTTGTTTTCAAGTTTTATTTGATATGCAAGGAATTTTGAATGCTTTTACTTGGTATGAATGGAGATCAAAGTTGAATCGGCTTGGATCCATGTGGCCGAAATATTGGGGTGGGCATTCAGTTGACACACATGAAAATCCGTTATTACAGTGATGCCTGATGCCATTATTAGATTACCGGAATCTTGTATTGCTTGCTTTACTTGCCGAGGCACATTTTGGCAACATCTTCGCATGTAGCACCAGCCCTTATTGTAATTGATCCTACGTTAAGAAATGGTAGTACGAAGTTGGTTGCCTTTTCCGGGCTATCCGCTTCTAGAACAAGGATAACAGTGTGCTCCGGCTCATATACCCAATCGGCTAAGATCTTAACTCCGTACTTGCTGGCATTAGACTGTGTTACATGGCTAGACAGTTGCCGCACCATTTCAGGGTTTTTGGTTGGGCAACTTTCCGCTGTATGTGTGTGCTGCACAAGATATAAAGGCATGATGTAAACCTCCTTTCCCAAGCTAGCCACAACTTTAGGCAAGTATGGACTATATATTATTGTATAACACAGATATATTAAAGTTAAATACAGAAAAAAACTTTATTTATGTTTGTTGCTAATAATACCATTTCCAATATAAAAATGGTTAAAGTTGCGATAGGCGGGGTTTTCCAACCCCGTCAGGGAGAGCGGGACAAGCCTGTCCTGAGTTTACCGAAGGAAATGTCCCGCCTGAGAAGAATATGTTTAACCAGTTAATAACAGAAAATGGTATAACTACTAGAATAGAGGAGTTTCACAATGTCCACTTGGCTATATGACGAACATGGCGTTCCCAGAATGAGGTTTATTTATGACGGTCGAATACTTGATATAGAGGATAATCTTGTAGGATGTGTATCTCTATCTGAGGGTGCGGTTTACACCTCTGATCTAAGGCATGTTGGTTGGTTTAAGAACGGTCTCTTAAGAGATAACGACGGTTGGGTAGTGGCATTCACAAGGGATGCTTCTGACTCTGATATGCCAGGGCTTCCAGACCCTATGATCCCTCCTAATATCCCTGATCCTGTAAGCAATTTAGATTCTCCTAATTTTCCTAAGCCGGCTCTTCCACCTGAGCCATATGCACTTTGGTCGGCAGTGCCACTTGGAAGGTTTTTTGACTAGAAGTGATAAGTTGTATTATTTCATAAAATTATATGCCCTATTGTAGAGGGCAATCGTTTGACTGAGCCTGTAGTGAGCCTGCCCGTCATGAGTTGGTCGAATGGTCAAACTGCTCACGACGAAGTTTTTGTGATTGCCGTTATAGATTATTCATTCTGGGCGAACACGGTTCGATTGGGCTCACCGCGGGCAGGGTTCGCCCCTACAAATGTAGTTCTAGATTTTATGCCACATTTCTATATTGGAATGGTGTTAGATAAAAGAGTGAGTAAATATATGTTCTAACCTCCTTATCCCTAGAATTCTTCCTCAGTACCCACGCATTCTAATGTGTATACAACAGTCGAATCAGGGTTAATGAGTTTAGATACGATCTTCCATTTAAAACCGTTAATTACGTATGTTTTATCATATGAGTCGTATAGCCCTTTTTCATAAAGGGTTTTAATCTCCTTCTCCGATATTTCCCTTTTATCTCCTTCGTTCCAGTTTTGGATTTCTCCGATTTTCTTCACTTGATCCCTTCTGACTGAACCTTTACTTTAATCTTCTTAAGACCTAGTAACACTATCGGAAGAAGAAAAACTAAAAGGTTGGCTAAGCTCTGGCTTACGTTGGCTTTTTCCCCAATGGAACATCCTCCACCACCGTTGCCATCACCACCTGAATCGGTGGGGGTAGGAGTTGGAGTTGGCGTTGGAGTTGGCGTGGGTGTTGGTAATGCTGGTACAGATTGAACGGCTTCAAATGCGTCAACCCTTCCAAAGCCTGATATATTACTAAACGCATTTGTTTCTACTAGATTATTTTCCTCACTCAAGGTTGCAACCAGACTTAATGGAAGACTAACAGCAGTGTTTTTAATTGCGTCCGCCACCTCAGTTGGTGATAGGTTTGGATTCTTACTCAGGATAAGTGCGGCAACACCAGCTACATGAGGAGCGGATGCTGAGGTTCCACAGAAAAAGAACCCTCCCTTTCCATCGGGATTTCCAAAACCTCCGGCGCCGCTTATGAGAATTCCGTCGGGTGCAACAACGTCTGGTGTTTGACGTTCTTCAAAGACGCTTTGTCCGTCAGGGGTAAAGAATATCGTGCTAGGTCCCCGAGAACTATAGACTTCAACTTCATCAGGACCCGATGCACCTCCTGGGCAGAACTCATCAGGCGTGGCAGGAACAGCGCCTACTGCAATAACATCTTTTACAGCAGGATGTCCAAACACCCCATCGGAGGGGACGTTGAAATCTTCTTCTACGATTA
>Ga0209640_10002408_pt1 | contig 16274 bp, 12 predicted proteins | sample RifCSP10_1_FD_184018 | JGI IMG/M metagenome (GOLD analysis project Ga0209640, IMG submission 184018) | Soil microbial communities from Rifle, Colorado - Rifle CSP2_sed 10_1 (SPAdes) (version 2) | ecosystem: Environmental > Terrestrial > Deep subsurface > Rock core/Sediment | place: Rifle...
GCCGACCACCTGATCGCGCCCGCCGGCCGTATCGCCGGAGTTACGGACGTCCAGAACCCGGATCTCCATGTTGTTCCGTTTGGCCAAGTGCAACAAACCGCGCAGCGGCCGGCAGCCACAGGCCTGGTTCGGACCGATTTCATCGAGTTGCAGGTTTTTAATGGCATTGCTGGTTGCCGCATCCAACTGTCTGGCGGTTTGATACTCGTGATAATGACTGAGGTCGGAACTGATCACTATCAGGGTTTCGTCGCCGCCCCAAACGGCGGACAGGACCTCGGCGACCTGTTCCTGGTCGGCATCGCCGACCACCAGCGGCAGTAGCGTGAAGTGATCCAGTACCATCTGCAGGAAGGGGAGATGCACTTCCAGGCTGTGTTCCTGGGCATGGGCGCTAGCCATGGTGCATACCTGCGGCAGATCTTTGATTCTACTGACCAATTCCCTGTCGATCTCGATTTTACCGAGGGGTGTGGCGAAGACCGTGGCATCCGGCAGAGCGAGGCCATCCAGATAGACCCGGTGGGCCGGCCCCAGGAGTATGACCTTCTTAATTCGGTGCCGAATCGGGAGCAGACTGGCGTAGACCGCGGCGGCGACTGGCCCGGAATAGATATAGCCGGCATGGGGGGCGATGATGGCCTTCGGCGGCGGAATATCGACCACCACCTGATCCAGATATTCCCGGATGCTATGTTCCAGTTCGTCCCGTGCCAACGGATAAAACATCCCGGCGACCGCAGGAAGACGTGTTTTGTGTGCCTGCCCTGTTAAGCGAATATTGTTGTCAGTGATCATATTTTCAGCCTGGCAATAACCCAACAGTCAGAGGCAGCGTAATTATTGCCGTGATACCTTGTATTAATTATAGAAAGTCTCCATATTTAATGCATGCCAAACATTCATCAGGACAGTTACCCGACCCGTTACTGGCATACCCTGGACGACGGGCGGGTGCAGTGCGACCTGTGTCCGCGGGCGTGTAAGCTGAAAGACGGTCAGCGTGGCCTGTGTTTTGTGCGCGCCTGTGAAGAGGGTCGGATTGTACTGACAACCTACGGCCGATCCAGTGGTTTTTGCATCGACCCCATCGAAAAAAAGCCACTCAACCACTTTTTACCGGGGACCCCGGTGCTGTCATTTGGGACGGCGGGTTGTAACCTGGCCTGTAAATTTTGTCAGAACTGGGATATCAGCAAGTCCCGTGAATTCGATACCCTGGCGGACGCCGCAGCCCCGGATCTACTGGCGGCCAAGGCCAAAGAATTGCATTGCCGGTCCATCGCATTTACCTACAACGACCCGGTGATATTCCATGAATATGCCATCGATGTCGCAGCGGAATGCCGCAAATTGGGGATTAAAACCGTCGCGGTCACGGCTGGCTATGTCTGTGCCGAACCCAGGCAGGAGTTTTACCGCTATATGGACGCCGCCAATGTGGATCTGAAGGGGTTTACGGAAAGATTCTATAAATATCTGACCGGCGGCCATCTGCAGGCAGTGCTGGATACATTATTATATCTGAAGCACGAAACACCGGTCTGGTTCGAAATTACAACCCTGCTGATTCCGGGAGAAAACGATAGCGAGAGTGAAATAGACCAGATGAGCCATTGGATCATGGACAATCTGGGTCCGGATGTGCCCCTGCATTTTACGGCTTTCCACCCGGATTGGAAGATGCTGGAACATGCCCACACCCCGCAGGAAACACTGACCCGGGCCAGGCAAATCGCCAGGCGCAACGGCTTACACCACGTCTACACCGGCAATGTCCATGATCTCGAGGGCGGTAGTACTTATTGCAGCGGCTGCGGCGAATTATTGATAGCGCGCGACTGGTATGTCATCAAGGCCTGGAACCTGACGGCGGCAGGCCGGTGCCGCAAATGCGAGACACAATGTCCTGGTATATTCGAAGCCAGGCCCGGCGACTGGGGGGCGAAGCGGCAGCCGGTGCGAATCTCTGCCTAATAACTTGCGGCAGATTAAAATTCATTCCATACGATTTTATGTGTTGATGCTTAGATCTCGTCTGCATGAAAATTTCGTGTTTTAGATAGATTCTCGAAATTCTCAGTAAATCGCTTATTTTCCCGGATTTGGCCGGTATCCTTGAAAATTACTATGTGGCACTGTACCATGCCCGCCTCTCAAGCAAGCTCTGCATGAGACAGGTTTACCTGTTCTGATCAATCCTGGATGGATCGATACAGAGATACAACAGAATATTGCGGGGTGGAGCAGTCTGGCAGCTCGTCGGGCTCATAACCCGAAGGTCGCAGGTTCAAATCCTGTCCCCGCTACCAATTAACACACGCGGAGCCAAAAAGTACTGGTTCAGGTTCACAATTTCGCCTGGAGCGAAATTGAATCCCGCTTTAGCGGGAGCCCGAAGGGTGGAGGGCAGGAGGCCCGGAATAAATCCTGTCCCCGCTACCATACTTTGAGTGCTAACACCGGTTGTTACGGGTTATGAACCCGAGCACTATGTGCTCTTCGGGCTCGGATTGTTCAAGAACTGGCGAAGGTCGCAGGTTCAAATCCTGTCCCCGCTCGCCGGACAGAGGGCGAGGAGCCCTGGGTAAATCCTGCCCACGTTACCATATTAATCAATGGTTTAGCCTCACTCCATTTTAATAGCAAGTTTCCGGGATATACTCCGATCAAGATTTCACTTTACTTATGGATGGACGTCGATCTCGGATTGTTCCTGAGCTGGCGAAAGTCGCAGGGTAATAAATCTTGATCCCGCTACCAAATAATAACAAGAACTCCGGTACCGGGTTTTTTCAGCTGCATTTAGTTGGCGATGAAGCTGATAAATTGGCATAGCCGGATAATAACGCTATACTTGCCAGTGTATTACATTGTTTTGTAGGAGAGTGGGCCTTGCGCCCACTTTTTGTTTTCGGCTCATGTATAAACAAAACCCGGATTTGGTTAATTTACTGCAACCCGTAATTTCGGCCATGGGCTATGAATTATGGGGTTTGGAGTATTTACCCAGAGGTAATTCGTCGTTGCTGCGTATCTATATTGATAATGTAGCAGGTATTACGCTGGACGATTGCGTGAGGGTGAGCAAGCAGCTGGCCGGTGTACTGGATGTAAACGATCCGATACGCAGTCGTTATGAACTGGAAGTATCCTCACCCGGCCTGGACAGACCCCTGTTTACGTTGGAGCAATTCACACGGTTCCTGGGGTATCCGGTAAAACTCCGCCTGGCCAGCAAGCTCGAAGGACGCAAACACCTTACCGGAGTGATCGAGGCGGTTAGTGACGAAGAAATACAGATTATCGAAGATGGCCAATCATTCAAAATTCCGGCCGGATCGATTGAGAAGGCGAATATTAAACAGTAGTTGACAGAATTACATTGTAAAGCGTCATTTAAACAGATTAGCGGGAAGAAACAGGGTTTATGAACAAAGAAATACTCATGGTTGTTGATGTTGTCTCAAACGAGAAGGGTGTCACCAAAGACATTATTTTTGAGGCAATCGAAGCGGCATTGGAAAGCGCTACCAAGAAGCGCAATAGGGAAGATATCGAGGTTCGCGTGGCTATCGATAAAAGCACCGGGGATTATGAAACCTTCCGGCGCTGGGAAGTCGTGGCGGACGATCTGGAAACGCTGGAGTTTCCCACACGGCAGATGCGGCTGACAGATGCCAGGAAAAAGTCGGCGGATATCGAGTTAGGACAATTCGCTGAAGAGTCGATGGAATCAGTCGAATTCGGACGGATTGCCGCCCAGACCGCCAAGCAGGTGATAGTCCAGAAAGTCCGTGAAGCAGAACGCAACAAGGTGCTCACTAATTATAAGGACCGTATTGGTGAAATGGTCAGCGGCGTGGTCAAGCGGGTTGAACGCGGCAGCGTGATCCTGGATCTAGGCAATAATGCAGAGGCGTTGATCCCCAGGGAGGATATGATCCCGCGGGAGGCGGTGAGGCCCGGTGACAGATTACGCGCTTATCTGAAAGAGGTGCGGCCGGAAAGCCGGGGTCCGCAATTGTTTCTGAGCAGGACAGCAGTCGAGTTATTGATCAAACTGTTTACCATAGAAGTCCCGGAAATAAATGAAGGTTTGATCCAGATCGTAAACGGTGCCAGGGATCCCGGTTCCCGGGCGAAAATCGCCGTGCGGACTAAGGACCCCCGGATCGATCCGATCGGGGCCTGCGTTGGCATGCGCGGCTCCCGGGTCCAGGCCGTGTCCAATGAACTGGCGGGTGAACGTGTCGATATCATTCTCTGGGACGAAAACCCGGCCCAGTTCGTCATTAATGCCATGTCGCCCGCGGAAGTGGTATCGATCATGGTTGATGAAGACAATCACAGTGTTGATATTGCAGTTGCCGAGGAAAATCTCTCCCAGGCGATAGGACGGGGCGGCCAGAACGTGAAGCTGGCCAGTGAACTGACGCAATGGGAACTGAACGTCATGTCGGTGGAACAGGCTGAACAGAAAAGTGAATCTGAGGCCCAGAACCTGCAGAAGCTGTTCATGGATCAACTCGATGTGGACGAGGAAATCGCTAATATTTTCGTGCAGGAAGGCTTTTCCAGTATTGAAGAGGTTGCTTATGTGCCGGAGAACGAGATGCTGGAAATCGAGGAATTCGATGCGGACCTGGTCAATGAATTACGCAACCGTGCCAAGGATGTAATCTTAACCAAGGCGTTGACCAGTGAGGAAAAGGTCGCGAATGCCGAACCGGCCGAGGATTTGCTGAAAATGGAAGGCATGGATGAGGGGCTGGCCTATGAGCTGGCACGTTGTGGCGTCGTGACGATGGAAGATCTGGCTGAACAGTCGATCGACGAATTGCTGGAAATTGGGAATCTCGATGAAGCGCGGGCGGGGCAGTTGATCATGACTGCCAGAAAGCCCTGGTTCGCGACCGAAGCCAAGTCCAGTGAGGATACCTCGGATGCCTGATGTCAAAATCACAGAATACGCCGATGTCATCGGTATTTCGGTTGAGCGCTTGCTCGAGCAACTGGAAGAGGCAGGCTTAGCCAGCAAGGCAGCGGATGACCTGATCACCGATACGGAAAAAAACGAATTACTGAGTTTTTTACGGCGCAAGCACGGCAAGGATGAAAAATCCGAACCCAGAAAGATAACCCTGCGCCGTAAATCAGTCAGCGAAATCAAGGTGCCAGTAACCAGCACCACCCGTGCTAAAAGCCGTGGTGCCAAGACTATCAATGTCGAATTCCGCAAGCGCCGAACTTACGTAAAACGCAGTGTCATAGAAGACGAAGCTGCCAAAACGGCCCAGGCCAAAGAGGATGCGGCCAGGCTCTCTGCTGAGGCCGCAGCCGCAGCCGCGCAGGAATCTGTCACCGCAGCGGCGGTGGCACAGATCACCGAGACCGAGAGTCAGGAAACAGACACGACCGCTGCCATGGAAAGTCAGGCTGAAACCGTTGCGGTTATGGAAGATATCGCTGTAACACCGGCGCTGGTGGAGTTGCCGGAAGCGGAAGACAGACCGAAGCGTAAGGTACTCGAGTCGTTGATTACGGACAAGACCTCGTTAATTCATCGTAAGGAATTACATGTCGCTTCGGATAAATCCGGACGCCGCAAGAAAAAACAGCGCACCAAGCCTGTACTCAAACAGGTCACCCAGCATGCTTTCGAGAAACCGACTACCCCGATAGTCCGCGAGGTGGTGATCCCGGAGAGCATTACCGTTTCCGAACTGGCGCAACGTATGTCGGTAAAAGGCACGGAAGTCATCAAGGTGATGATGAATCTGGGCAGCATGGTAACGATAAACCAGACCATTGATCGGGACACAGCCGCGATAGTCGTGGAGGAGATGGGGCATATTCCGAAACTTCTCCAGGAAAATGCCCTCGAAGATGAAATTATCAAATCCGCTCACACTGAAGGCGATGAATCACCGAGGGCGCCTGTGGTTACGATTATGGGACATGTTGATCACGGCAAGACGTCGTTGCTGGACTATATCCGTCGTACCAAGGTCGCCGCGGGTGAAGCCGGTGGTATCACCCAGCATATCGGTGCCTACCGGGTAAAAACTGACCATGGCGATATCACATTTCTGGATACGCCGGGCCATGAAGCCTTTACCGCCATGCGGGCCCGTGGCGCTAAAGTCACCGATATCGTAGTTGTGGTCGTGGCCGCGGATGACGGCGTCATGCCGCAAACCGTGGAGGCCCTGCAGCACGCCCGGGCCGGCAAGGTGCCTATGATCATAGCCGTCAACAAAATCGATAAGCCGAATTCAGACCCTGAAAAAGTTAAAAGTGAACTTACCAAGCATGAGGTGATTGCCGAGGCCTGGGGCGGCGATACGATATTCGTCAATGTCTCGGCGCTCACCGGCGCCGGCGTAGACAAGTTGCTGGACAGTATCCTGATACAGGCGGAAATGATGGAACTGAAGGCCAACCAGAATGGGCCGGGTACGGGGACGGTGATCGAATCCAGGCTCGACCGTGGCCGGGGACCGGTAGCGACCGTGCTGGTACAGAACGGTGAAATCAAGAAGGGTGACGTGATTTTGAGCGGGCACGAATTCGGCCGGGTCAGGGCCATGCTCGATGAATCCGGTCAGGAAGTGGAACGTTGCGGTCCATCAACACCGGTTGAGGTTCTCAGTTTGTCGGGGATACCGAATGCCGGTGATGAAATGATGGTGATCCCTGACGAACGCAAGGCGCGGGAAATTGCCTTGTTCCGCCAGGGCAGGTATCGCGAGGTCAAACTCGCCAAACAACAGGCCACCAAGCTGGAAAATGTCCTGACCCAAATGGAAGAGGAAGGAAAGTCGGTGCTGAATGTTCTGATCAAGGCGGATGTGCAAGGCTCTGCCGAGGCGCTGGTAGATGCCCTGAAAAAACTATCCACCGATGAGGTGAAGACCAACATTATCAGTCACGGGGTCGGCGGCATCACCGAATCGGACGTCAATCTGGCATTGGCTTCAAAAGGCATGATGATTGGATTTAACGTCCGCGCGGATGCTTCCGCGCGCAAGCTGGTGGATGAGGAAGCTATTGATTTACGCTATTACAGCATCATCTATGATGTCATCGATGACATCAGGAGTTTGCTCAGTGGCATGCTGGAACCGGAAGTCCGCGAACAGATCATCGGCCTGGCGGAAGTCAAGGAAGTATTCCGGTCGCCAAAATTCGGTCAAATCGCCGGTTGTATCGTGTCCAGCGGTGTTGTAAAACGTAATAATCCGATCCGTGTACTCAGGGATAACGTGGTGATCCATGAAGGGGAATTGGATTCCTTGAGGCGGTTCAAGGATGACGTAAATGAAGTCAAGTCGGGCACTGAATGCGGCATTGGCGTCAGAAACTACAATGATGTCAAAGTGGGCGATCAGATTGAAGTCTTCGAACGGGTTGAAGTTGCGCGTACGGTGTAGTTAATGCCCAGACAATTCGGCCGGAACCGGCGTGTAGCCGATCTCGTGCAACGGGAGATGGCGGTCCTGTTGCAACGGGAAATGGCGGGTTCACAACTAGGACTCGTCACAGTATCAGCTGTGGAAGTCAGTCCGGATTTGAAAAACGCGCGTATCTTCGTCACCTGTCTGGGCGGGCAGCAACAGGCCAACGAGCTGGTACGAACCTTGAACGATATGGCCTGGCATTACCGGCATGAACTGGCCCGGGTGCTCACGCTGAGAAGCGTGCCGCAGCTGAAGTTCGAATTCGACGTGTCCATCGAGCGTGGCCGACACTTATCCGGGCTGATCGATTCATTATCGAAATCATCGAGTAGTAATCCGGAGCGGAATGAGTCCTCAATAGAAAGCAAACCCAAATTACAATCGTGAAAATAAAGCTTTCCACTTTAAACTTTTTACTTTTCACTGATTAACCCATGGGTAGACGGCATCGGCCCGCCAGGGGGCGTGATATCCATGGAATTTTACTATTGGACAAACCCGCCGGCCTGACCTCCAATGAGGCGCTGCAGCGGATCAAACAATTGTTCAATGCCCGCAAAGCCGGGCATACCGGGAGCCTGGATAAAATGGCGACAGGGTTGTTGCCGATCTGTTTTGGCGATGCCACGAAATTCACCAGTTTTTTGCTGGAATCGGACAAGTCTTACTTGGCAACCTTCAAGCTCGGTGTGGAGACCGCCACCGGCGATGCCCTCGGCGAGATATTGAAACAGGCGCAGGTAGCGGATTATTCAGAACGTGAGATAGAGTCGACTCTGCAGAAATTTCGCGGACCGATCCAGCAAATTCCGCCGATGTTTTCGGCCCTGAAAAAGGACGGTAAACGATTGTATGAGCTGGCCTATCAAGGAATAGAAATTGAAAGGGAGCCCCGGCAAGTGACTATCTACCGGATAACCCTGCTGAAGCATGAGCGGGACAGTCTGGACCTGGCGATCAATTGTTCCAAGGGGACGTATATCAGGACCCTTGCGGTAGATATCGGCAGGGTACTCGGCTGTGGCGCCCATGTTGCCGTATTACGCCGCACCGGTGCGGGACCGTTTACCGAACAGCAAATGACAGGCCTGCCGGCACTGGAAAACCTGGCGGCGACTGACTACCTGGCGCTGGATGAAAAATTATTAGGTATTGATGCCGCTTTGACCAACCTGCCAGCAGTCAGGTTGGCTAGTTCCGTTTCGGATTATCTCTGTGACGGGCAGGCCGTTATAATCCCGCGCGCGCCGACCAGCGGTATGTTGCGACTCTATACCGAACCTGGGGATTTTATCGGTGTCGGCGAAGTGCTGGAGGACGGCCGGGTTGCACCCCGGCGGCTGGTCATTCACGCCAACCGGGCTATATCCGGGAAACTCTGAATAAGTCCCTTCTGGACTTTTCCGAGCCCGTAAAGTAAATAGTGCGACTTTTACTTTGCTCTACTTTTCAAACAGTTGCCTGATTGAAAAAGCCGGTGCTTCCATGTGCTCGGCGGTACCCCTGAGTTAATCAGAGGTTCCATAAGCGAAAAAAGTGATTTTTATCGATGATATATCTTGTTCACATGCAGGCGCATGGGTACAATACGCGCGTTTTTAAGAGACTAGACTCCGGAGTTTTATAGTAATGGCATTAAGTCAGCAACAACGGGCTGATATCGTTAATAGTTATCAGCGTGCAAAATCAGACACAGGTTCAGTAGAGGTACAGGTTGCCCTGCTGACCGCCCAGATCACCGATCTGTCGGAACATTTCAAGATACATACCAAAGATCACCATTCCCGCCAGGGTTTGTTGCGCAAGGTCAACCGCCGCCGCAAGCTGCTGGACTATCTGAAGAGAAAGAACAGCGATCGTTACCGGGAACTGATAGGCCAGCTTGGTCTGCGCAAATAAGGGTTATGTTTTCAACGATATCTTCCTAGTACGAAGTGATCATGCAACTTCGTCAAAAGACCGTCTTTTTTCCCAATCCCCATTCCCGCAGCTATAAATTACACCTGTTAACCAACCACTAAGGTAATACAAAGATGAAAGTAGTCAGTAAACAATTCATGTATGGCGATAAAACCGTTACGCTCGAGACCGGCAAGATCGCCCGCCAGGCGACAGGCGCCGTTGTCTGCAGTATCCAGGAAACCGTGGTACTGGTTACCTGTGTCGCCAGCAAAGCAGCTGACACGGAAAAGGACTTTTTCCCGTTAACCGTTGATTATCAGGAAAAAACCTATGCCGCGGGCAAGATACCCGGAGGTTTTTTTAAACGCGAAGGCAGGCCTTCCGAAAAAGAAACCCTGACCTGCCGCTTGATAGACCGACCCATCCGCCCATTATTCCCGAAAGGATTTAAGAACGAAGTGCAGATCATCGCTACCGTGTTATCGCTGGATCCGGCTATCGATCCGGATATTACAGCGATGATAGGCGCTTCGGCGGCGATTGCCGTGGCGGGGATCCCATTTAACGGTCCAATCGGGGCGGCCAGGGTCGGCTATAAGAATGGCGGCTATCTGTTGAACCCGAGCTTTAAGGATCTGGAAGAATCCGAATTGAATCTGGTGGTGGCCGGTACCCGCAGCTCCGTCTTGATGGTCGAGTCTGAGGCCCAGCAGTTATCCGAGCAGGTCATGTTGGGGGCCGTGACTTATGGCCATCAACAAATGCAGGTGGTAATTGACAATATCATTGCGCTGGCGGAAGCCGCCGGCGTTAAACGCTGGGACTGGCAGCCAGCGGTTGAGGACGCGGAACTGGCCGCGGCGGTGAACAAACGATGCGGCGATCTGCTGCGGGAAGCCTATGCAATCCGCGACAAACTGAGCCGGCGTGAGCGTATCGATGAGATCAGAAAGGAAGTACTGGTTACGTTAGCGGAGGAATTCCCGCAAAAATGGACTGACCCCCAGTTACTCGGCGCCATCGAAAAACTCGAAAGCAGTATCGTGAGGGGCGGGATACTCGCCGGTGAAAACCGGATCGATGGCAGAACGCAGGATGAAATCCGATCCATAGCCATCGAAGTCGGCATATTACCGCGTACGCATGGTTCCGCGTTATTTACCCGGGGCGAGACCCAGGCCATTGTGGTGACGGCTTTGGGTTCGGAGCGCGATGCGCAGATCATTGACGCCATCGAAGGCGAGCGCAAGGATTTATTCATGCTGCATTATAATTTTCCGCCTTATTGCGTCGGTGAAATCGGCCGGGTTGGCTCACCGAAACGCCGAGAGATCGGTCACGGCAGACTGGCGAAGAGAGGGATACTAGCGGTAATGCCTAAACCGAGTGAATTTCCCTATTCGGTGCGCGTCGTCTCGGAAATCACCGAATCGAACGGTTCCAGCTCCATGGCATCGGTATGCGGGACCAGTCTTTCCCTGATGGATGCCGGCGTCAACATCAAGGCTCCGGTGGCCGGTATCGCCATGGGCCTGATTAAGGAAGGGGAACGCTTCGTGGTGCTGTCCGACATCATGGGTGATGAGGATCATCTCGGCGATATGGATTTCAAGGTGGCCGGCACCGGTTCAGGTGTCACGGCACTGCAGATGGATATCAAGATTGAGGGCATCACGAAGGAAATCATGGAGGTTGCCCTGGAGCAGGCCAAGGCCGGTCGTATGCACATATTGGAAAAAATGAATGCAGTGATCTCGAAACCACGGGCGGAGATGTCCGAATACGCGCCCCGGATTACCATTGTCAAGATCCATCCGGACAAGATCCGGGATGTGATCGGCAAGGGCGGCGTGACCATCCGGGCAATCACCGAAGAAACCGGTACCACCATTGACATCGATGATGACGGTAGTGTCAAGATTTACTCGATCGACAAGGCGGCCAGTGACGAAGCCAGGCGCAGAATCGAGGCCCTTACCGCCGATATCGAAGTCGGCAAGATCTATGAAGGCCGTGTGCAGAAACTCATGGATTTTGGCGCCTTTGTTAATATCCTGCCCGGTAAGGACGGTCTGGTGCATATCTCGCAAATCAGTGAGGAACGCGTGGAGAATGTAAGCGATAAACTGGCTGAAGGTGATATGGTCAAGGTCAAGGTGCTGGAAATTGACCGGCAGGGACGTGTGCGGCTAAGCATGAAGGCCGCAATTCAAAATTAAGGAAACTCTGAATAAGTTCCTCCTGAGCTTTTCAGAGCCCGCAAAGTAAATGATGTGATTTTTACTTTGCTCCATTTTTCAATCCCGCCATGGCGGGATTGAAAAATGTCGGCACATCGATGTGCCGGATGGAACCTCTGAATTAATCAGAAGTTCCATAGCAGTAACCATAAAATCTGAACTCACTGGGGGTGGGTATGGAATATGTAACGCTGGTCGTGCTTCTGGCTTTACTGGAATATCTGGTCTTCACCATGCTGACCGGCAAGGCGCGGATGAATTACAAGATTGTGGCCCCGGCCACGACCGGGAATGAAATCTTCGAGCGGTATCTCCGCGTCCAGCAAAATACCATTGAACAACTGGTGATATTCATCCCCTCTATTTTCATGTTCGGTTACTATGTAAATCACACAGCGGCCGCGATTATCGGTATCGTATTTATCATCGGCAGAGCGATATACTTCAGGGGTTACGTGGCTGATCCGGGGAAAAGAGCGCCGGGCTTTATCCTTACCATGTTAAGCAATGTCGTTTTATTACTCGGCGCCCTGATCGGACTGATTATCAAAATATCCGGCTGAGTCTGGCCGCCAGAATGTGCCCTCAGTTGACAATGGTGTAGCTACCACACGCATCCGCTCGGTATTAAGCTGATACCAAACCATTTTCATTTCCACCGGCATACGGTAGGATGCGCACTTTCCGTAACCGGCGTTAACCATGAAATTCAGCGGCGCACAATTCAGGGCCTGGGATAAAAAAGCCATTACCCTGCTGGGTATGTCAGGTGTTGGCAAGACCAGCCTCGCCCGTATTCTGCGCAAGCGGCAATGGTTTCATTATTCCGGCGATTATCGGATCGGTACTCGCTATATGGGGGAAGCTATCCTCGATAATGTCAAATTCCAGGCCATGCAGATTGATTTTCTGCGCAATCTGCTCAGGTCGGACTCGATCCACATCTCCAACAACATCACGGTAAATAATCTGCAGCCGTTGTCGAGTTTCCTGGGCAAAGTAGGCAACCCGGAGTTGGGTGGTCTGGGGCTGCGGGAGTTTAAACGGCGCCAGCAATTGCATCGGGTTGCCGAAATTGCATCCATGCAGGATGTGCCCGGCTTCATCGACAAGGCCCGCACTATTTATGGTTATGACCATTTTGTGAATGATGCCGGCGGCAGCCTCTGCGAACTGGAGGATGACGAGGGGATTGAAACCCTGGCCAACCATACCTTGATACTCTATATCCAGGCAACTGCAGAGGATGAGCAGGACCTGATCAGACGCGCTGAAGAAGATCCGAAGCCTTTATATTATCGTGAGGAGTTCCTGGACGAACAACTGGATCTGTATATGCGGGAACAGCAGGTTGATTATGTGGCTTTGATCGATCCGGATGATTTCGTCCGCTGGGTATTCCCGCGTTTGTTCCGGGCCCGCATCCCGCGCTATGAGACCATTGCAAATCGCTTTGGCTATATCATCACAACCAGGGAACTGGCCGGAGTCGAAGAAGAAGCGGATTTTCTCGAGCTGATCGTCCAGGTTCTGGACCGGGGCGGATAAGATGTGCGAAGTGAATACGGGATTGTAAGTCATGCCACTGGTAGCTAATACTAATCTGCCCAGTTTCAAACGTTTACAAGGTGAGGGGACGACCATCATCGCCGGTGATCGTGCCTTGCACCAGGATATCCGCGAGCTGCATATCGGCCTGCTGAACATGATGCCGGACAAAGCCCTGGAGGCGACGGAACGGCAGTTTTTCCGGCTGATTGGTGAAAGCAACCAGATTGCGCAATTTTATATCCATCCTTTTACTCTGGATGAACTGCCGCGTGGTGCGGCCGGCCGGAAGCACATCGATCTATATTACAAGCGTTTCGCCGACATCAAAAAAGAAGGACTCGACGCCCTGATCATCTCCGGGGCGACGCCGGGGCCGGACTTATCATCATTGCCGTTCTGGGATCCCCTGATCGAGATTATCGACTGGGCCTATACTCACGTCACGTCGACGTTGTGTTCTTGTTTGGCCACGCATGCCGTCCTGCAATTTCGTTACGGCATCCAGCGCTACCTGTTGCCTGCTGGCAAACGCTGGGGAGTGTATTCACACAAAGTGGTAAGCCGGCGCCATCCACTGGTAGCGGATGTCAACACCCGGTTTGATGTGCCGCATTCTCGATTTTATCAGGTGGACCGTAAACAGATGGAACAGGCCGGTCTCAAGATCCTGGTGGAAAGCGAAGAAGCCGGCGTGCATCTGGCGACGAGCCGGGACGGCTTCCGCCTGATCTTTTCCCAGGGCCATCCCGAATATGATGTTGTCAGCCTGTTGAAGGAATACAAGCGGGAGGTGGGTCGTTATGTTTTTGGTGAAACTGATGACTATCCACCGTTTCCGGAAAACTATTTTTCATTGCGCAACCGGGCCGTACTGGAGGAATACCGGGATCGGGCCATTGCCGCCAGGCGACAGTCCCGGCAGGCGGTGCAATTCCCCGAGGCGCTGTTACTGGAACACATCGACAACACCTGGCACGACAGCGCCGAAGCCGTGATCAACAACTGGATCGGCCAGGTGTACCAGCTCACGCATAATGACCGCCGCCTGCCGTTTCGTGATGATATCAATCCGGACGACCCGTTGGGGCTGGCCTGAACCGGCTCCCTGCCTTGTAACAAAACCGAGACCCTGGTCATCATGAATGCAAATATCCGGGAATTAATCGCGCAAATTACCGCCCTGGAAGAGGAACTGGAAACCTCATTGAGGAAACAACAGGCACACATCCTGTATCAGATCAAGGATGGCAAGATCCGCTTCGCGGAGGAAATCGAAGAGGCACAACGCAAGATGAAACAGAATGTGCTGCGCTGGCTGCTGGACAGCCGTCCGCGCAATCTGCTGTCAGCCCCGGTCATTTACGCCATGGTCGTACCGTTGGCCGTGCTGGATATGGGGTTGTGGATTTATCAATCGATATGCTTTCCGCTCTATCGCATCGGCAAGGTAAATCGTGGGGCATATATCATCTTTGACCGGCACCATCTCAAACATCTCAACCTATTCGAAAAATTAAACTGCGTCTATTGTGGTTATGCCAACGGTTTGATCGCTTATGCCAGGGAGGTAGCCTCCCGTACCGAGCAATACTGGTGTCCGATTAAGCATGCCGGCAAGATCCTGGACCGCCATTCCCGTTCTTATAATTTTATCGATTATGGCGATGCCGAAAATTACCGGGCCAGGGTACGGGAGTATCGGGAACAACTCAACCGAGACACGCTCTGATTACAGAGTCTTGCTGTATCCTTGTAAATTCGTGTGTTACCGTTGTACCTGAACATGTTCCACTATTATTGTGCATACTCGTGACCTGAATGACTGATCCCGTTGCCAAAGTTGGATTCATCAGCCTCGGCTGTCCGAAGGCGCTGGTGGATTCGGAACGAATCCTGACCCGCTTGCGCCTGGATGGTTATGCTATCGTCAATACTTATGCCGATGCCGACGTGGTCGTGGTGAACACCTGTGGTTTTATCGACAGTGCCAAAGCGGAATCACTGGCAACCATCGGTGAGGCCCTGGCGGAAAACGGCCGGGTTATCGTCACCGGATGTCTCGGTGCCCAGGCGGCAGAGATCAAGAGCCGCTATCCGGCAATACTGACTGTCACCGGACCACAGCAATATGACCAGGTTGTCGATGCCGTGCATCAGCACCTGCCGCCGGTCAAAACCCATGATCCGTTTGTCGATCTGGTGCCGCCGCAGGGAATCAAACTCACCCCCGGCCACTATTCTTATCTGAAAATTTCCGAGGGCTGCAATCATCACTGCAGTTTCTGCATCATCCCATCCATGCGGGGCCGCCTGGTCAGCAGAAGCATCGATGACGTCATGGGCGAGGCCGAGGGACTGGTTCAGGCCGGCGTCAAGGAACTGCTGGTGATAGCGCAGGATACCAGTGCCTATGGTTCTGATATCCGCTACCAGACCGGTTTCTGGCGGGGCCGGCCGGTTAAGGCGGACCTGTTGGGCCTGTGTACGGCCCTGGCAGATCTGGGCGTATGGGTGCGGCTGCATTATGTCTATCCCTATCCCCATGTCGACAAGGTCATCCCGCTGATGGCGGCAGGCAAACTCTTGCCTTACCTGGACGTTCCGTTTCAGCACGGCAGTCCGAAGGTACTGAAAAAAATGCGGCGTCCAGCCGCGGCGGAGGACACGCTGGCCAGGATTGCGGCATGGCGGGACATCTGTCCGGAACTCACCATCCGCTCGACTTTCATCGTCGGCTTTCCCGGTGAAACACAGGCTGATTTTGACACCCTGCTGGAATTTCTGCAGGCCGCGCAGCTCGATCGGGTTGGCTGTTTTCAATACTCACCCGTAGCCGGTGCCGCTGCCAACGATCTGACGGGCGCCGTGCCGGATGAGGTCAAGGAGCAACGCTGGCACCGGTTCATGCAGGTCCAGGCCGGGATCAGCGCCGCGAAATTACAGAACAAGGTCGGCCGGACCCTGCCAGTCATCATCGATAAAGTGAACGGACAGGAATATATCGGACGCTCGCACGCGGATGCCCCTGAAATCGATGGTCTGGTTTACATCAAGAGCAGGCGTGTTTTACAGCCGGGTGACATTGTCAATGTTAAAATCAACCGGGCCGGTGAGTATG
>Ga0209640_10002409_pt1 | contig 16272 bp, 17 predicted proteins | sample RifCSP10_1_FD_184018 | JGI IMG/M metagenome (GOLD analysis project Ga0209640, IMG submission 184018) | Soil microbial communities from Rifle, Colorado - Rifle CSP2_sed 10_1 (SPAdes) (version 2) | ecosystem: Environmental > Terrestrial > Deep subsurface > Rock core/Sediment | place: Rifle...
TTGGGGGCGAAGGTCCAGTTCATGCCGGCCACAGAACATGATGAAACGCTTGCCCACATTAGCCATCTGCCTCATTTACTGGCCTATGGCCTTATCGAAACTATCCCTTCCCAGTATTTATCGATAGCCCCTCAAAGCTTGTTGGACACAACGCGGGTTGCCAGCTCATCGCCTCAAATGTGGAATGATATCTGCATGACCAATCCTAAGAACATTCTCAAAGCCCTCGATGCCTTCATTAATAATTTATCCAGCATGAGAAAAAGTATTGTGGCTCGGGACCAAAAGAACCTGACCTTTCAATTTTCGAAGGCTAAAGAGAAACGCGATGGAATCAAAACCAACGGCACAGCAGCGTAAAACAAAAGTTATTACCATTGATGGCCCCGCCGGAGCCGGAAAAAGCACGGTGGCCAAGAAATTGGCTAAAATCCTTCGGTTTTTTTATTTGGACACGGGGGCCATGTACCGGGCTTTGACGTATAAAGCGTTGAATGAAAAGTTGCATCTGGAGAATGAGGATGAATTGGTGGCATTGGCCAAAAGGACGCATATCGACTTGGAAGACACCTTAGAGGGAGGGCACGTTTTATTGGACGGAGCCGATGTCAGCGAGCAGATCCGGTCGTTGGAGGTCACCAGCAGCACGATGGCTGTTTCTTCGAAGCCCCGGGTGCGAGAAATCATGGTCAGTTGGCAGCGGGCTATTGGTCAGAAGCGTAACGTCGTTATCGAAGGGCGGGATACGGGGACGGTTGTTTTTCCGGATGCCACCTTCAAGTTTTATATCGATGCGGATTTGGCCGAGAGGGCCAAGCGCCGCGCCAGAGACTTCGAACAACAAGGGACGATCATCGATCAAGAGACGCTCATCCATCAGATCAATGAGCGGGATAATAAGGATAAAAATAGGGAAGCGGGACCTTTAAAAAAAGCAGCGGACGCCGTTGTCATCGACTCAACAAACCTTTCCGTTGATGAGACCGTTGCCCGAATTCTTCAGGTGATTAATAAGAATGGATAAGAAGAACATCCGGAATTTTTCCATCATCGCGCATATTGATCACGGCAAATCAACGTTGGCGGACCGCCTGCTTCTTTTCACCGGCGCCATCGATGAGCGCAACTTCAAAAACCAGATGTTGGATGACATGGACCTTGAGCGCGAGCGGGGCATTACGATCAAAGCTTCCGCCGTGAGCATCCGTTATAAGGCCGAGTCTGGCGAAGAATACGCCTTTAATCTTATTGATACGCCCGGGCATGTCGATTTTACGTATGAAGTGGAGAAATCGTTGCGGGCCTGTGAGGGGGCGTTATTGGTCGTTGACGCTTCCCAGGGCGTTGAATCCCAGACGGTCGCCAATTATTTCCTGGCCATCAATAGCAATCTTGAGATCCTTCCTGTCTTGAACAAGATCGACATCGCCAACATTGATCTGGACCACGCCAAGCTGCAAATGATGGAAATTTTCAAGTTCAAGGAAGAGGATATTTGCCTGGTTTCAGCGAAAGAAGGTATCGGCATCAAAGAATTGTTTGAAAAGATCGTCGAGTTTATTCCTCACCCGGAAGGGGATGAAAATGCCTCCTTGCAGGCGCTCATCTTTGACATGAAGTATGACATCTATAAAGGGATTATCGTTTACGTCCGTGTTTTTAACGGCACGATCAAGCCGAATTTGCGCATAAAAATGATGCATATGGATAAGGAGCACACGATCGAGGAAATAGGTATCTTTAAGCCGGAAGCAGTTCAGGCCAAAGAGTTGTCTGCGGGCGATGTGGGGTATATCACCTGTAATATTCACGACCCGCGTCAGGTGCGCGTCGGCGATACGCTTACCGACGCTCAAAACCCGGCCACGAAACCATTGGAAGGGTATCGTCAGCTTAAACCGCTTGTTTTTTGCGGCGTCTATCCGGTCAATTCAAAAGATTATATGATCCTCCGGGAATCCATCGAGAAGCTGCGCTTGAGCGATCCCAGCTTAACGCATGAGCCCGAGACTTCCGAATCCTTCGGCCATGGTTTCCGCTGCGGTTTTCTCGGGCTTCTTCACATGGAGATCGTCCAGGAGCGTTTGCAGCGCGAATACGATTTAAATCTTATTCTGACAACGCCCAACGTCCAGTATCATATCAAAACCAGAGACGGTCAATCGTGGTACTTGGAAAGCCCTAACGCTTTGCCTGATCCGTCGTCTCTGAGCGCCATTGAAGAACCGATCCTGAGCGTGACGATCTTAACGCCTGTTGAGCATATGGACGGTGTCATGGAACTGGCCAAAAGAAAGCGCGGCACATTCGTCAGCAGCGAATACGTTTCCGATCGCATGAAAATCATCTTTGATATTCCTCTTTCGGAAGTCATCGTCGATTTCAACGATATGGTCAAATCAATTACCAGAGGTTATGGCTCTATCGACTACGAATTCAAAAGTTTTAGCCCCACGCAAATATCGCGGTTGGATATTCTCCTCAATGACAAAAAGTGCGATGCCCTTTCCTGCCTGGTCCATAAAGACCGCGCCTATGAAAAGGGATTGGCGCTGGTCACGAAATTGAAGGAGTTGATCCCGCAGCAGCTTTTTGAAGTCCGTGTCCAGGCGGCCTGTGATGGGCGCATTATTTCCAGTGCACGTATAAAGGCGATGGGAAAAAATGTGACGGCGAAATGTTACGGAGGCGATATCACGCGTAAACGAAAGCTTTGGGAAAAGCAAAAAGAAGGCAAGAAAAAATTAAAACAGGTCGGGAATGTCGAGATTCCCCAAGAGGCCTTTTTGGCGGCGTTAAAGTTATAAGATGGAAGAAGAGAAGAAAATAAAACAAAAATCGTCCCTGCAGGAATGGGCGGAATCGATCATCATCGCTTTTATCTTGGCGATGTTCATCCGCACCTTTTTTATTCAGGCATTCAAGATCCCCAGCGGTTCGATGCGCCAAACCTTGATCGAAGGGGACCGGCTGATGGTCAATAAACTGCGCTACGGGCCGTTGGTGCCGTTTACGAAAAAAAGGCTTCCTGGATTTTCTAAGTCCCAACGGGGGGATATCATCGTGTTCATCTTTCCCGATGATCAAAAGCGTGATTTTATCAAGCGCCTGATCGCTTTTGAAGGAGAGATGGTCGAGATCAGAGACGGCGATATTTATATCAACGGCCAATTGGTAACGGATGCGACCATCAAGAATATTTATTATTATAACCGGGGAGAATACGGGCGTTTAGGTGAGCCGATCCGCGTTCCCGAGGGGCAAGTGTATGTATTGGGTGATAACAGCGGCTCTAGTCATGACAGCCGTTTTTGGGGATTTGTACCTGAAGAAAACGTTGTCGGAAGGGCGGAATTCATTTATTGGCCGTTTAACCGGATGCGTTTTTTACATTAAAAAATGCACATTACCTTTGCTAATAAAATCACGATTTTTAGAATCCTTTGCGTCCCCGCCTTTATCGTGACCGTTTTATATTATTCTTCCTTGAACGTTTACCTTAAAACAGTGGCCTTAGCGATTTTTTTGTTTGCGACTCTCTCGGATGTCGTTGACGGTTATATTGCCCGCAAATTCCACCAGTCGACTAAAATGGGTGCGCTCCTTGATCCATTGGCGGACAAGTTGCTTCTGATGAGCGCATTCGCTTGCCTATTTATTAAACGTGCCGAGTTCGGTGTGGTGCAGTTGCCTTTTTGGCTGCTGGTTGTTGTGATGAGCCGGGATATCATTCTTTTGGCCGGCTCTGTGATCTTACATATCACCAATAGCCAAATGAAGATCGAACCCACCCTTGCGGGAAAGTTGACAATGTTCTTTCAAGTCTTGGCGATTCTTGGTATATTCTTTCAGTGGTCCTGGTCCTTTTATCTGTGGGCGATTGTTTTGGTCCTGGCTATCGCCACCACGGTGGATTATATTAAAAGAAACATCCAACCTGCAGGGTAAGATCGATGAAATATCTTCTGGGGATACTCTTAAGTTATCTTTTAGGCTCGATACCGACCGCCTATATCTTCGGAAAGCTTTATAAGGGGATAGATATCCGCCAGCACGGTTCCGGAAATGTCGGGGCCACGAACGTTTTTCGGGTGCTCGGAAAGACACCGGGAATCGCGGTGCTTTTATTGGATATCTTAAAAGGAGTTATTGCCGTTTCTTTGGCGGCTGATATCGTTGGCATGACCAAAATCTTGGAGCGGATCGTCATCGCCGTCTTTGCCGTCATCGGCCACAATTGGACCGTTTTTCTTAGGTTTAAGGGAGGCAAGGGGGTTGCCACCAGCCTCGGTGTTTTGATCGGATTAACGATTAAGATCGCGGCCATCCGCTGGGTCTTGTTTTGGACGGTTTTCATGTGGGTTGCCATTTTTCTGGCTACGGGATTCGTATCAGCCGCATCGATTCTTGCCGCCGTCACGTTGCCCATTGCCATGGTTTTGACCGACCAAAGTTTTGAACTGGTTTTGATGGGAGTTCTTTTTTGCTTGTTTGTCGTTTTCCGCCATAAGGCCAACATCAAACGCCTTTTCGCCGGCCAGGAACACCGCGTCCAGCTTTTTTCTAAAAAGCGCTAATATCATAACTTATTCATTTTAAATAAGTTATATCTATACTGTTAACTTATTTACCCATATAAGGTTACGGTTTCCCGCCTCTTTTACTTCCTTTTTTTATTCTTTCTTAGAAATTACCCTTTTATTTCGACATTGTTTATCTTTATTTTCACCCCCAAGCAAGATGCCCCAACCGCTGGATTTCTACAGTACTTATTTATTTCTTTTTAATGATAATGTGAATCTTTCCGACGAGAAAATATAAGAAAGCGCTTTCCCCGTGCCGTGGTTGTTGTCTTGTGCCGGGGGGTGAGGGTGATATACTTGCAATGTGGTTGATAAATGAAAACAAACGAAAGATCACATATGAAAGAAGTCCTCTTAAAACGACATTGCGATCCCAAGCACGGCATGAAGCGTCTTTCTATCCTCCAGACGAACGAGGAAAAAGAATGTACGACGAAAGTCTATAAAAGCTTCCGTTATCATGTGACCAAGACCGAAACCATGGAAGAACAGGTAGCTGCCCCTGAAATTTTTATCACCAAGAATTTTGACACCAAAAAAGGCATTGAGCGTTTCACTTTTACCGTTCACGGAATGTTTTATATAAAATATCATCGCGAGATCTTAAAGGTCAATTTTCAGCATACATTGAAAATCCAGATCCAATGGCAAACAGAGATCTTCTCCCCCAAAAAGTCAGAAACCCTGACTTAAATCGGCTTGTTTAAAACAAGCGGGTTGATAACGGAAGGTTCTTTAGGACCTTCCGTTATTTTTTTGTAATAATTTTCTATATGTCTTGATATTTCTTATGTATTTTTGATAAACTAATAGCCCATGAGTTTTAAGACGATCAAACAATTCGGGTCTTATTTCATAGTATTTCTTTTCGTATTGGGTTGTTCCATTTCCAGAGAAATTGCCAGCCCTCCTGTTGAGGTCACGACGTCCCAGTCGGTTACCGTAGCCTCGCTGCCACAGGCGCAACAAACGGGCGATGTTTCAGATCAAGAGCAAGAGCCGTTGGAAGCTGAGGAAATTAAGACAGGGGTCCTTTTTGCCAAAACCAATTTTCAGGGGGCTTTGGAGAAGACCTATGTAAGGTTATTGTTTGAGGATTTGGAAGTCGAACAGAACAAATTCAACCTTTATATCGGAGAAAAATCCGCTCTTCAAGCGTTTCCCTGGGACGCTAAAACGGTTCAGCCGGGGTATTTTTTTATTGAACTTCCAGCGGGAAAGTATAGGATTTCATCCCTTTCCATCCCCGTAGGCTCCACGCAGGCGACCGAAAATATGGACATCACCTTGGAAATCCTTCCTGAGAAAGTGGTTTATGCCGGCACGTTGGTCGTCAACGGAACAAAAGAGAAAATAAAATTGGGAGGCGTTCCTGTTTTGAGGCCGGGGTTCATATACACGGCCCTGATCATGAATGAGAAAGAGGAAGCGCTGACGGTCTTTCGCCAACGTTATCCCGACCAAAGCAAAGAGGTCGTTACCCAATTGATGCAGCTGCACAATGAAAGTAACAGGGAAGAGTATGACGGTTAGGCGGTATAAAAGATTTTTGGCATTTCTTTTTTTGTCCATCCTTCTGGGTTCATCATTTGAGAGTCTAAGCTACGCGGATGAGCTTTCCGCAACAGCGGCAAACACGCGGGTGACGTTCATCCCTCATGTTAATACCGTTAGCCCCGGCCAGACGCTTGTTATCGGCATCTTGATGGAAATGGATGAAGGTTGGCACACGTACTGGAAAAATCCGGGTGACTCCGGCTATCCCACTAATATTGAATGGACGCTTCCGGAAGGTTTTAACGCCGGGCCTATTATCTGGCCGAACCCTCATCGGCTGAATGTGGCGCCTCTGACGATGTACGGCTATGAGGGCAGAACGTTTTTGTTGACGAAGATAAAGGGGGCCGATAACGTTCCTGTTGGCGCCTCGGTTGACATTCGAGCGACCGTTAAATGGCTTGCTTGCCGCATCGAATGCGTCCCGGGAGTGGCGGAGTTTTCTTTAACAATGCCGGTGGCCGCGCAAGGAGGGCAAAGAAGTCCTTTATTTGAACAGTATTTCGAAGAGTTCAGGAATCATTATCCTCTTGACTCCTCCCGGTGGCGCATTGGCGGCTCTGAAGCCCCGGGAAGAATTATTTTTCAATTCACCCCAACGAAGGACAATAAAACGGTTTTTCAGTCGATAGAGTTCTTTCCTGAAGAAAATGGGCTCATCGACCATACCGCCAGCCAATCATTTTCGAAGACCGCTGAAGGGTATCAGCTAGAAGTCATTAAATCGCCGACACGGCCTAACGCGCCTATTGATAGTATCAAGGGGCTGTTTGTGCTATCGCCGGTGAACCCGGCTCTTTCCAAGCAATCTTTCGAACACGAGGTGGCCCTTAAACCTGCAGTGTCTTCGCAGGGGAATTCTTCTCAAGACGGCTTGACTCTGCGCATCGCCATATTCTTTGCCTTTGTGGGAGGGCTTATCCTGAATCTGATGCCGTGTGTTCTACCCGTATTATCAATCAAAGTTTTAAACTTGGTCGAATCCACTCAGAAAGATCGGGGCAAATCCATGGTCAACGCCTTGATGTTTACTTTAGGCATCCTTGTTTCGTTCTGGTTTTTGGCCTCATTTATCGTGGCGCTGAAGGCCGCCGGCCAACAGGTCGGCTGGGGGTTCCAGTTCCAGTCACCGGTTTTTGTTATTTTTATGGCTGTTTTATTCTTTTGGCTGGGCTTGAACCTTTTCGGCGTGTTTGAAATCGGCACATCTCTGACACAGGCTGAAAATGCCTTTCGGCATTCTTTATTGTTAAAGAATTCTTTTTTTAACGGTGTGTTGGCAACGATCGTTGCCACGCCGTGCACGGCCCCTTTTATGGGATCGGCGTTGGGCTATACGCTTTTAAAGCCGCCTGTTTATTCTTATCTTATCTTTACCTTTTTAGGGTTGGGGCTTGCGGCCCCTTATTTGGTTTTATCAGCATTTCCAAACCTTTTGCGTTGGGTCCCCAAGCCCGGCGCCTGGATACTTGTTCTTAAACGCATATTCGGTTTTCTTTTTATGACGACCGTTGTTTGGTTGGCGTGGATCTTGGGGGAGCAAAGAGGCGTTGATGCCATGGCGGCTCTCTATGCCGGGCTTTTTTTGATGGCCATCGGCGGTTGGGTCATTGGCCAATGGGCAGGCGTTGCGCAGCGCAAGTCTATCCGTTGGATAGCGCGGCTTTGCGCGATCTTTCTTTTTGTGTTGGGTTTTGGCATAGCTTTAAAAGGGGCACAATCCGCTGAAACGCTGATGCCGCGCCATTCAACTACCGATGATTCGGGATGGATAGCTTACAGCCCGGAAGTCGTTGCTGATTTGCGCTCGCGGGGGAAAGCCGTCTTCATTGATTTTACCGCCCAATGGTGTTTGTCCTGTCAGGTGAACGAAAAATTGGTTTTAAGCCAACGGCGGGTCATGGACGCGTTTAAGGAAAAGGGCGTTATTTTGATCAAGGCCGATTGGACGAATTATGACGAAGGAATCACTAAAGCCTTGGTCAGTTACGGCAAGAACAGTATTCCCTTGTATGTCTTATATGGATCGCAGCCGGGGCGGGAGCCTGTCATCTTGCCGGAAATTTTGACGCCAAAAATCGTCTTCGACGCTTTGGGTTCGATTTAATCTTTTGCAGAATTCTTGAGAATGGTTAAAATGTTTTTTAAAATGTACTACACAAAAGGAGAGGGAAGATGTTTAAACGAATGTTCTTCATGTTGGGTTTAATGACGGCACTTGTCTCTTATTCAGCGCAGGCCGCTGTTGAAACCAATGAGCTGGCACCGGATTTCACGCTCACCGATACCAACGGGAAAGCGCATAAGCTTTCCGATTATAAGGGAAAGATTGTTGTTTTGGAATGGGTCAATTTCGAATGCCCTTTCGTGAAGAAGCATTATCAAAGCGGCAATATGCAATCGTTGCAAAAGGATATGACCGCTAAAGATGTTGTCTGGCTTTCCATCAATTCCTCCGCTGAAGGCAAACAGGGGTATTATCAAGCGGCCGAGGTCAATGAAATCATGATGAATTCCAATGCCAGTCCGACGGCCTATTTGCTGGATACCAATGGCGAGGTGGGCCATTTATATGGCGCTCAAACAACCCCTCATATGTTCATCATTGATCCGCAAGGCACCCTTATTTACCAGGGAGCCATTGACAACAAGCCGACGTTCGATCTCAACGATATCCCCTCGGCCAAAAATTTTGTTCTTTTGGCTCTTAATGCCGCCATGACCGGGGAGAAGGTAGAGGATACAACGACAGCCCCCTACGGGTGCTCCGTAAAATATTAGTGAAAATTTTAGATTTTTTAAGATTCGATAGTCAGCCTTTATCTTTGTGATAGAATACGTGTAGTTATGCATTGTAAAAAAATACACTGAATTAGTGTGTTCACGTTTTAAAATAGGAGGAGAGACGTGGGGAAAAAAATATTTTTATTATTTGTGCTTGCCTTTATCAGCACCGGATGCGCTACGACCAAAAACCCATCGACCTTAAATCAGCTTCAGATCCAAGTGAACCAGCTCGAGCGGAAGATGGCCGCCACCGAACAAGAGGTGGATGAATTAAAATTTCTTGTCCAAAACACCTCTGCCAGCATAGAGGATGATACCAATTACGGCTTAAATGAAGCGATTGATGATTTGCCTGCTATAAAAGCGTCCGTAACGCAATCTTCTTCATCATCAGAGCAGATTATCCGCGTTGCCGCCAGCCCTCAGCAGGTGCAAACGGCTCTTAAGAACGCCGGTTACTATACTGGAAATATTGATGGTAAGATCGGCAGCGGCTCCCAGAAGGCCATCAAAGACTTCCAGCGGGACCATAATTTGAAATCCGATGGCGTCATCGGCAAGAATACGTGGAATGAGTTAAAGAATTATTTGGAATGAAGGTTTTGTGTTGACCGGTTTCAAAAAGGTAAACGTTTTAGGTTGCGGCTGGCTGGGTTTTCCGTTAGCGAAGCATTTGCTCAAAGAAGGCTATGAGGTAAAAGGTTCAACCACCGGTCAAGAGAAGATTAGGCTTCTTCAGCAAGCCGGGATAAAACCTTATCTGATCGAATATCATCCTTCCCGAAAGACAAACCCTCAAGATTTTTTCGAATCCGATATATTATTTCTAAATATCCCTTTTCGCAGGGATTTGGCCGACCCGAGGCATTATACCCAACAGATAGAAGCGGTGATAGATGATCTCAAGCGTTCCCCTATCAAGTTTGTTATCTTTGCCAGTTCAACGGCTGTCTATCCTGAGCATCTGAAGGAGGCCACGGAAGATGTGCTGTTTACGCCGGAAAATGAGCGCGCTGGTGTTCTTAAGGAAGCGGAAGAGCTTTTGCTCAATCAAACGGTATTTGCAACAACGGTCATCCGTTTCGGCGGCTTGTATGCGCAGGACCGCCCTATTGGGAAGTTTCTGGCAGGGAAAACCGGCTTAAAAGACCCTCATAAACCCGTCAATTTAATCCATTTGGATGATTGCATCGCCATCGTTGCCTTGGTCATTAAAAAAAATATCCGCGCAGAGGTGCTCAATGCTGTCAGCGACAGGCATCCAAGCCGCCAGGAGCTTTATACCCAAGCCGCCAGTTCCAGTAAGTTCGAAGCGCCGGTATTTGTCCGTCAAGATACCCAGCAAACCTATAAAATTGTCCGTAACGATAAGCTTAAAAAATTGCTGCGATATCGCTTTATTCACCCGGACCCGTCAAGACTCTAAAAGATGAAAGATGCCATTCTGACCGTCACGTTAAATCCGGCTCTTGATAAACTGATTATCCCTTCCCGGGAAGTAACAAGTGCCGGTGGTAAGGGGATAAATGTTTCAAGGGTTTTAAAACGCCTTGGTATCAAGGTGTTGGCAACGGGAATAGCCGGAGGAAGTACCGGCCAGGAGATCCTGCGTTTGTTGAAAGGCGAAGGCATAAAAAATGATTTTGTTGTTATCCCTGAAGAATCGAGAATTAATATAACCGTTAAGGACCAAAAAACACAGGGTCAGTTTAGAGTGATGGGGCGCGGCCCTTATATTGATAAAAATACTTTGAGAGAGTTTGTGCATAAATATATTTCATTGCTTGGCTCAAGTTCGTGGGTAACGCTCAACGGTCGTAATGCCGAAGGCGTGCCTCATCATTTTTATGCCAAATTGATCCGTTTGGCCAAACGTAAAAGGGTGAATACCGTATTGGATGCAAGCGGTCCTGATTTCTCGGAAGGATTAAAGGCCAGGCCGTTTTTGATTAAACCGAACTTGGAGGAGGCCCAAGAGGCATTGGGTAAAAGCCTATCTTCGATGAGAAATATCAAGAAGTCCTTGATGGAGTTCCAAAAGAGGGGAATGGCGATGGTTTTGTTGACCTTGGCCGAAGAAGGTGCTGTGGGAATTTTTAAGGATGAACTCTGGCATTGTCGCCCGCCGCGCGTTAAAATAACACATGATATCGGTTGCGGTGATGCTTTCCTGGGAGGATTTTTAGCAGCTTTTCTTCGGGGGCATTCATTTTCCCAGGCACTTAAGTTTGCGGTCGGTTGCGGAACAAGCAATGCCCAGGCCATGATCCCTGGTAAAATCGATGGCAAGAAAGCTTTAAGGTTATCGCAAGATATTAAAATAAGGAAATTTTAAAGGATATCATGCAAGCCCCTATCGACCTTGATAAAATCACCGAAGAAGAATTGTTAAACCTGAAGATTTGCGACCTGCCTATTTCTATCCAAGGGACATGGCTTGAGGAATGCGTGCAGCAGCTTTACGATGAACTCAAGAGCAAGGAGATCATCTTCCGGCCGGCGTGTTATTTGGCCGATGAATGGCTGACGCCGGAGTGGGAAACCTGTATCGGCATTCCTTTTTATCTGGCGCATCCGATGCTGATTCGATTGGAAAGAAAATTCATGATTGATGCTGAGGGCGAAACAAAGTCGTGGTGCATGAAATTGTTGCGCCATGAGGCGGGTCATGCCATCTTTTATGCCTATAATTTTCATAAAATGGAAAAATGGGCCGATATGTTCGGGGCGCCATCGGCGGAATATAAAGACCATTATAAATTTCGGCCGTATAGCAAAAGTTTTGTCCATCATTTGGAAGGCTATTACGCGCAGTATCATCCCGAAGAGGATTTTGTCGAAACCTTTGCCGTCTGGTTGACGCCGGATATGAATTGGAGCGAGCGATATAAGGGATGGGGGGCTTATAAGAAATTGTCGTATGTGGACCAGTTAATGAGTGAGATCAAAGGCAAGCCCCCTTTGGTGACCAGCCAACGGAAGTTTTGGCGGCTCTCGACATTGCGCTTGACGCTTAAGAAGTATTACAAAAAAAAGAGGCATTTCTGGGCAGAGGAGTTTCCGGATTTTCATGATTCTTTCCTGAGGAAAGTTTTTCAGGCCGTTGAAACAGCCCCCGCCAAGAAATCAAGCGCCAGTACCTTCATTAAACATAACCGTAGGGACATTCTAAACACGGTGACCAAGTATACGGGGGAACGTAAATATATCGTGGAATATATTTTACGCAATCTGCAAAAGCGCGGCCGTGAATTAAAGCTGGCCATAACGGATAACCCTAACAAAGACCTTATTCATGTCAGTTCCTATATTACGTCTTTATGCATGAATTACCGTTATACCGGCCGATACCGGGGGGAGAAGAAGAAACGCTTATGAGCCGAAAATTAAAAGTCCTGCTTATTTTTAACAGCCCTACGAATAGGCCGCGCGGCTATGATTATAAGGAAGAATTCGCGGATGAGGATGACATGTATACAGAGCAGGACGTTTATAACGCGTTGACGGCCAATGGTTATGAGGTCCGCTTGCTGGGGATCTTCAATAATCTTAACCCTTTGTTCGAAGAAATCGCTGAGCATAAGCCGGATGTTATCTTTAATATGATGGAGGTCTTTAACGATCAATCTTACCTTGAGAAAAATGCGGGGGCTCTGTTGGAGATGCTCAACATCCCTTATACAGGAGCGACTTCAGAAAATCTTTTCCTTTGTAATAATAAGGGATTGACCAAGAAAATCTTTAGTTTCCATCGTATCAAAGTTCCTGAGTTTTATATATTTTATCGGGACAGGAAGGTGTGGTTGCCGAAGAAGTTAAAATTGCCTCTTATTATCAAGCCTTTGTGTGAAGAAGCCTCGCGGGGGATTTCTTTGGCATCCTTGGTGGAAAGCGAAGATGCTTTTAAAGAAAGGGTCCAGTTTATTCACAAAAATATGAATATGGATGCCATTGCGGAAGAATTTATCGAAGGAAGGGAATTATATGTCAGCGTGATGGGTAATAGACGTTTAAAGGTCTTACCACCGAGAGAAATGAAATTCGGAGAACTTCCCGAGGACGCCCGCGTGGCGACCTACAAGGCCAAATGGGATGATGCTTATCGGGATAAATGGGGTATTAAAAGCGTATTTGCCGGGAATCTGGCTAAAGCCGTGGAGAAGGAGATCATGGATATTTGTAAACGCGCTTACCGTGCCTTGAATTTTCATAGCTATATCCGTTTTGATATCCGCATCTCGGGCGAGGGAAAGGTTTATATTCTGGAGCCTAACGCGAATCCTTGCATAGCGCGCGTTGATGAGTTGGCCCAGTCGGCCGAAAAAGAGGGCATTGCCTATAATCAGTTGATTCGAAAAATAGTGATGATGGCGTTGCAAAACAAAATTTAGATGATATAAGATAGGTTTACCATTAAAAGTGGGAGAGGAAGCCCTTCGATGTCTTATAAAATTTTATTGGTCGATGATGACCAGATCAATACGAAGATCGTCCAAAAACGTTTGGAAGAAAAAGGATACGCCGTTATCTTGGCGCTGGATGGCGAAGCCGGTTTGCAGCGGGCGAAAAAAGAAAAACCGGATCTCATCATCCTGGATGTGGAAATGCCCAAGATGGACGGCTATCAGTTCATGACGCAGCACAATAAAGACCAGGAACTCGTTGGGACGCCGGTGATCGTCCTGACGGCCCACGAAGAGATGCAGCCGATATTTTCCCTCAAAGGAGTGAAGGATTACCTCGTCAAGCCCATCAATTTCGATATTTTGTTTAAAAAGCTTGAGGAGATTTTACCGCCGAAATCGTAAAAAATTATTATTCCCCTTGCTTTTGCCTACCGTTCGTAATATAAAAAATTTAGTGAGATAACTTCTTTGAGGGGAGATGGATGACCGATCCAAAAAATATTCCTCACCTGATCAATCTGCTCGATGATGAATCCGATTTAGTCCGAACCAACGTTATTAAAGAATTAGCCGCCTTTGGCCCCAACCTTAGTTATGAACTGAGAAAACTTAAGCTAGCCTACTCGCCGATTCAGGAAGAATTCATTCAGACGATCTTGCATGACCAAAAAAGACGGATCCTAAGCCGTACTTGGTCCAATTGGTTTTACATGAAAGAAGGCTATACCAAATTGGAAATGGCCCTTTCTATGTTGGCGGATTATCTAAGCCCGCCCGATCAGCCGAGTTCTCTCAAGGAAGTGCTGGATGACCTGGCTTTTACCTATCGCCAGATGTATAGGCGGGCGGATGTGCGCCTGTTGGCTCAGTTTTTGTTCGAGGCCAAGGGGTTGAAGGGCGATGAGGAAGATTATTATAATCCGCAAAACAGTAACCTTATCTATGTGGTAGAGGAAAAAAAGGGGATCCCCATTAGCTTGGTCTGCATTTACCTCCTCGTTGGCCATCGGCTGGGATTGAAGATAGATGGCTGCAATTTCCCGGGGCATTTCTTGGCCAAGGTCCGGTTGAACAAGCAGACGCTTTTTGTTGATTGTTTCAGCGGCGGCCAGTTCATCAATAAAGGAGATCTTCTTCAAGTAAAAGAGGAGCTGTTGGGTGATTTGGACAGCATTCTTAATGAAAAAGCTGATGTGGGAACCATTATCAGGCGTTTCCTGGCCAATTTAATCCGGGCCTTTCAAGTGAGTGATGAAGAGCCCAACAGCGATTTCATGATCCATTTATTTAAGGGCATGGATGACCATACCTCCATTTTGAGGATGGCCGATCTGACGCCGGAGGAGATCATTGCCCAAAAACACCCTATCCTGGCCCGCGGGATGATCGTGCGGCATCTGCTTTACGGTTATCGGGGGATCATCGTTGATATTGACAGCGAATGCACGGCCAGCGACAGCTGGTATTACGGCAATCAGACCCAGCCGGATCGCAACCAGCCGTGGTATCACATCCTGGTCAACGGCTCTGACCAGGTCACCTATGTGGCCGAAAACAACCTGATGTTCGACCATTCCCCTGAGCCCATTATCCATCCTTTATTATCCTACTTTTTCCTCAAGGGAAAGGACGGGAAATACACCCGAAACGAAAACCCTTGGCCGGAAACCGATTTTGAGGAATAGCTAATAATTTTTTGTGAAAAGCTTTGACATCCACACTAGCGTGTGGTATTTGTATTTCTACAGCCCAGGAGTGTTTTATGAAAACAAAAGAATTGACGTCCAAGCAAAAGCAGGTCCTTAAATTCATTTATGAATCGATCAAAGAACGGCAGCTTCCGCCTACCATACGGGAAATCGCCCGGCAGTTCGGATTTTCTTCCACGGGAACAGTTCGGGATTACTTAAAAGCGTTGGTGACTAAAGGGTACGTTAAGATTTCCTCCCGTAAATCCCGCGCTATCGAATTGGTGCGGGAAAGCCTTTTTTCCGTTCCCATTTTGGGCCGCGTACAGGCCGGGCTTCCGACACTAGCCGTTGAGGAAATCGAGGGGTATCTGGACTTAGACAGTTTGGTTTTTTCCGATGAAAGTACTTTTGCTTTACGGGTAAAAGGTGATAGTATGAGAGGTGCTGGCATTTTATCGGATGATCTGGTGCTGGTAAAAAGGCAAAATGTGGCCCAAACCGGAGAAACCGTTGTCGCTTTGATGGGGGAGGAGGCGACGGTCAAGAAACTTAAGAAAGTCGGCAAAGATTATTTTTTGGAGCCGGCCAATCCCCGGTACAAGCCGATAAAAATCGATGAACAGGTATCCATCATCGGCAAAGTCATTAGCGTCATACGACGATTCTAAGAAGAGGAAAAGCAAAGTTTTGTACGTTTAAGGCCAGTGTGAGCTGGCTTTTTTTGTGACATGGCAGAAAACTATTTCAATAACGTCATTTTTTTCTTCAGCCGTCATTTTGAGTTGCTCTTGGCGCTTAATTTGGCCGGCTTATTCTATTATATTTTACTTCTTATCGCGTTAAAGAGCACGGATCGTTCTTTCTGGGCTTTTATCAATAAGATGCTTGAAAAAGCCCTTTTCAGCCTGGTATTTGCCGTGCAGATGGTTTTGATTGCCCTGATGGGGTATCTTTATTGGTACAACTACTACCGCCCCCTCGATTATCTTTTGATTCCCGGTGACGTTATCCCGCACACTTTCTGGGTTGAATCGAAGCAGCCTATCTATTTTATCGATGGCAATGACCTTTTGTCCACCCAGGCCAACGGGGAAGAGAGGTATTATATTTTCGAAGGGGATTACCCTATCCGTGAATATCACTTTTCGGCGGACGGCCGGTATATGGTGATCGTCACCATTAAAGATCTATATCTTTATGATCGAAACGCCAAGAAAGCTGAATGGATCGATGGTATCGAGCTGGGGG
>Ga0209640_10002410_pt1 | contig 16271 bp, 15 predicted proteins | sample RifCSP10_1_FD_184018 | JGI IMG/M metagenome (GOLD analysis project Ga0209640, IMG submission 184018) | Soil microbial communities from Rifle, Colorado - Rifle CSP2_sed 10_1 (SPAdes) (version 2) | ecosystem: Environmental > Terrestrial > Deep subsurface > Rock core/Sediment | place: Rifle...
CCGCGCCCCTGCCCACTCTGCGCCGTCTCGTTAACTCGCTCTCGGACTCGCAGTCTGCGAGGCTCTTGCCCGCCGTGAACTCGTCCAGGAGACGACAGGCTTCTGCGATGTCGTAGAGAGTTGGCCGGCCGGTTCCTGGGCGAGGGTTTGAGGCCGGCCGGGGGGTACACTATGTCGAGTCAAGGATGGGGCAGGGCCATGACGCCCCGCGAGTTGATCGCTGAGCTCACCGCCCTCAGCAAGGCTGAGAAGGCCGAGGTTGTGGAAAGGCTCGCGCAGGAAATAGGTGATTCCTGGCCGGGGATCGAGAAGACCCCCGGGGTAGTCGGCGGCGTGGCTTGTGTCGTTCGCACTCGGATCGCGGTCTGGGTCCTGGAAGGCTATCGACGCGCCGGGTGGTGCGAGGCGAAGATCCTGGCCAACTACCCGACGCTCCGTGCCGCCGACTTGGTGCACGCCTGGGGGTACGTGGACACACACCGGCAGGAGATCGACGAAGCGACCAGGCAGAACGAGGCTGCCTAGGCCGTGGCCACGTTCGGCGCGGACGAGAACTTCCCCCTCCAGACTGTCGTCGCGACCATCGAGGACGTCCGGCGTCGCCTCGAGCATCGGCAGTTGGGGTTTCGGGTCACCGGCGAGCCTGTCGAACCGGGTGGAGCGGCGCGGTACCCTCGCGAGGCCAGGGGTGGGCGATGGACCTGAGCTTCGACCGCTTCATTCCGACCGCGGGCACCCGAAGAGCCCTCGCTCTCGCCCGGGCGATGGCCACCAGGAGCCTGGGCGCTCCTCGTCTTCTCGTGCTGTGCGGCCCGGCGGGCGTGGGCAAGACGCACCTCCTCCGGGCGTTGCTCCGGCACAGGACCTGGGACGACCCCGATGCACGCGTGGCTCACGCCACCGCCGACGAGATCGTCCAACACCTCATCGAGGCCGCTCAACACGGCGCTGGCGGGAGCCGCTCCCTCGGGTGGGATGGCGCCGATGTTGTCGCGGTGGACGACCTCCACACCTTGGCCGGTTGTCCGATGGCGCAGAAGGAGGTTGCGCGCCTCCTGCGGCTCGCGCTCGCGGAGGGAGCCAGGGTTGTGTGCGCGGTGGGCGACCCCGTGGCGCGCCTCGGGCCCCTCCTCGCTTCCCTGCGGACGGCGCCGGGCTTCGCGTCGGCGACCCTGGGTCCTGCGGCGGATCGCGAGGTTCGGCACATCCTTGCTTGTATTGCCCATCGCGAGGACGCGCGGGTGGGTCGTCGCGTCCTGGCGTTCCTGGCCGCCTCCGCCGGAGGTGACGTTCGCCGCGCGGCCGGTGCGCTCACCAGCTACAGCTTCCGAGTGTCGTCATGAGGAGGTTGGTTGCCTGAATCCCGCGACGTCGACCCGCAGGCGCGGGTCTCTAGGCGGCATGAATGGCCTCGCTGAGGATGCGTTCCCGCAGCTCGACCCTCAGCGCCGGCCGGGTGACGAGATCGACGGGCACGCCGAGGATCTCACCGAGACACCGGCGTACGCGCGCAAACACGAAGAGCGAAGGAGTGACTTCGAAATCGACGAGGAGGTCGACGTCGCTTTGATCCGTGGCTTCGTCCCGGGCCACCGAGCCGAAGAGGAAAAGACTTCACGTGGCAGGGCTCGAGCTGCTCCCTCGCATCACGAAGGCGCCGGATGACCTCGTCCCGTTTCATCGATCCCGGGCCTCCTCGGCCATCATCTCTCAGCGGGTATCAGAGTGGCTTCGTTCGGACCTTCGCTGTCCATTCGCCATGCCACGATTCGCCTGATAGGAGGTGAAGGATGGCCGGTGAGCGGAATCTTGCGGCGGCTTCGGGCGGGGGCATAGACTGGACTCGCCCGAACCAAGCGGAGCGCCGAGGGTTGAAGCGAGCGACTTACGAGGACGTGCTGAACGCGCCTGAGCATCAGGTCGCGGAGATACTGGACGGTGAGCTGTTCTTGAGCCCGCGGCCGTCGTTGCGGCACTCGTCCGCCGCGTCGCAACTTGGCGGGGTCCTCCTACCTGCCTACGGCCGGAACGAGCCTCCCGGCGGATGGTGGATCCTCGACGAGCCCGAGCTTCACTTTGGCGGAGACGTGCTCGTGCCCGATCTGGCCGGCTGGCGGCGCGAGCGGATGCCGGCGATACCGGACACAGCGTTCTGCTCTCTCGCGCCCGATTGGGTGTGCGAGGTCCTCTCCCCCTCCACCGTGCGCATCGACCGAGGCCGGAAGCTCCGGATCTACGCGGCCGCCGGTGTCGCGCACGCGTGGCTCGTGAACCCGGCCGAGCGCACGCTCGAGGTCCTGCGGCTGCGGGACAGTGCCTGGACCATTGTCGCGGTCTGCACCGGCTCAGAGACGGTCCGCCTCGAGCCCTTCGACGCGACCCTGCTGGCGCTTGGGGTGCTCTGGGGGGATTCGCCCGGCTCGAACGACGCGCGTTAGTCCGGGCCGCCGCGGGTTCGGTCCCTCTCAGCGAGTGGCCCGGCGTCTAATCCTCGTGGCCAAGGCAGTAGACTATTAGGATGCGGGTCTTTTCGGCTCGCGTGCAGAATGGAGCCGTCGTTCCCGACGACGGCGTGCGTTACCCGAGGGGTCCAAGGTCACGGTCATCGCGGACGGAGACGAACAGGCCTTCGAGGCCACTGCTGAGGAAGAGAGCGAACTGCTCGAGGCAATCGCCGGTGTCGAACGGGGTGAGACCGTTCGGGCCGAGGATCTGCTCGCGCGCCTTCGTCGGTGACCAGGCCACGACTGGCCGTCATCTTCTGGGATCGAGCCGCCCGACAAATCGAAGCCGCGGAGTAGGGTGACGAGATGGTCAGGATTCGCGGCGTCGAGACTCTGGGCGGCTTCCGGGTGCGCCTCTCTCTGACCGACGGCTCCACCCGTGAGGTCGATCTTGACCCTTACCTCCACGGTCCTGTCTTCGAACCCATTCGGGCTGATCCGGCCTATTTTCAAGCCGTCCGCGTGGACCAGGAGCTTGGCACCATCGTGTGGCCCAATGGCGCCGACATCGACCCAGATGTGCTGATTCTGGGCCGAACGCCTGCGTCCTTCGAGACCGCGAGCAGCGGATCGCGTACGCAATAGCCTCTACTAGCCTTCCAGGTAGACGCTGGCCCCCGGGGTGACCGTGCCCGTGCGCACGACCACGGCGTAGACGCCGAGGTCATTGTCGTTGAGTCGGACGGCGGCCTTCATCACGCCCGCGTCGGCGGCGGCCGTATCGGGATCGAGGTTGACCATCACGCAGCGCTCGTCGCGCTGGGTGATGGCCACTGCCGGGGCATCAAGGCCGGATCCGAGCCTCAGGACCTTCCCTACCCAGGCGTCCTCGGGAAGGCCTTTGGCGTCCCCCGTTTCGAGGAAGACGTTGGGCCGGAGGCGGCGCACGTCCATCGGCCGGCCGGTCTCGCGCGCCAGGGTCTCCAGGGTCGCGGCGGAGAGGATCGACACCGGGGCCTCGTCGAAGATCCCATGGCGGAGGCGCATCAGCTCGACCTGGGCTCCGAAGGCGGCCGAGAGCTCCTCCCTCAACTCGTCTCCGCCCAGAGGGAGATCACGGCCGTCCGGCGTCTTGACGTGGGTGGGGAGGTTTGGATCCTCCGCCGCGCTGCCGAAGGGGCGGTAGAGGATCAGCCGGGGGAGCCGACTCGCGGTCAGCCAGGGCATGCCACCCTTCTCCGCCACCCGCCGAAACGCGAACCGGCGGTCGCCTTCGATGCCGTGCCAGCCGAGGCTGGCGCGCTCCAGCGACACGCCGGCCATGGATTTCACGGGGTATCGAAAGAAGGTGTGGACCCGGCCGATCGGCGCGCTCATGTGCCGCGGAGGATAGCGTCAGTTGCGGCGTCCGTGAAGTGTTGCGGCTGCTCCGCGACGACCGACCGGGCGACGACCTTGCGCCGGGGACGTTGAAGAGTATCGTCGTGCAGGCGGGCTTGAAGGAGTAGAGATGCGGCGGTTCCTCATCGTTGTGGAGCGCGCGGGCGGCAACTACTCGGCCTATTCGCCCGACCTTCCCGGCTGTGTCGCTACCGGCTCCACGCCCGAAGACACTCGGGCCCGCATGCATGAAGCGATCGACATGCACATCAAGGGACTGCGCCAAGACCACCTTCCGGTCCCCGAGCCTTCGGCGACGGCGGCCTACGTGGAGGTCGCGGTCTAGGGCCGATCCCGGTCCCCAGCTATCGCGCCCCGGCCCACTCGGCACCGTCTCGGTAGGGGCTCCAGGACGGCGACGCGTCACTCGTGGCGGAGCGCCACCACCGGGTCCACCCGGGTCGCCCGGCGCGCGGGAACGTAGCAGGCCAGAAGGCCCGCTCCGACCAGAAGAAGGGTGACGCCGCCGAAGGTCAGCGGGTCCGTGGGGGTGACGCCGAAGAGCAGCGAGGCCACGGTGCGGGTCAGGGCAAAGGCGCCGAAGATCCCGATGGCGATGCCCACGAGGATCGTTCGCAGCCCTTGGCCCACGATCATCCGGCGCACGTCGCCGGCCTCCGCCCCGAGGGCCACGCGCACGCCGATCTCCCGCGTGCGACGGCTCACCGCGTAGGCCATCACGCCGAAGACGCCCGTGGTGGCCAGCAGGAGCGCCGCGACCGCGAAGAACCCGATCAGGATCACGTTGAAGCGGCGCGGGCCCAGCGCCGCGGACGAGACCTGGGCGAGCGTCCTCACGCGCGCCGGCACCTCGGGGTCGAGCCGCTGCAGGATCCCGCGCGCGGCCGAGGCGACCGACCCGGGCTCGGTCTCCACCCTCATGGCCACGCTGATGGCGGGCCGCGGCCGCTGCAGCAGGTTCACGTAGACGGTGGGGCGCGGGGCCGCGTCGAGCCCGTACTCGTGGGTGTCGCCGACGACGCCGACGATGGTGATGAGGCGCAGGTCGCCGTCCATGTTCCCGAACTCGATCGTCTGCCCGATGGGGTCCTGGCCGGGCCAGCGCTCGCGCGCGAGCGACTCGGAGACGAGGGCGACGTGGGGAGAGCTCGCGGCGTCCCGCTCGTCGAAATGCCGCCCGCGAACGAGCGGGATGGCGAGGGCCTCGAAGTAGCCCCGCGTGGCCGCGACGAAGTCGGCGGTTCCGAGGCGCTCCTTCTCCTGGAAGAGGGCCCCCAGGCGTTCCATCGTGATGGGGCCGGCGTCCGGGTTCACGAGCAGGAACAGGCCGTCGGGGTGTCCGCCGTCCAGGGGCAGGCCGCTGGTCGCGCCCACGCCGCTCACGCCGGGGACCCGCTCGAGCTCTTCGAGGAGCGTCGCGAAGAAGCGGGCCTGGGCGGCCTTCTTGTCCGGATCCTCGGTCCACGGGAGCGACACGTCCATCGTCACGATCCCGTCCACGCGGAAGCCGGGATCCACCTCGAGCACCTTCATCAGGCTGCGGCCGAAGAGCCCCGCTCCCACCACGAGCACGAGCGTGATCGCCATCTGCGCCGCCACGATGACGCGGCCGGCGCGCTGGCTGCCCGGCGAGCCGGCCTGACCGCGCCCGCCTTCCATCAGGCCCGCGCGGACGTCCCCGGAAGTCGCGCGCAGGGCCGTGAACGCTCCGAGAAAGGCGGCGATCGCGGTGGAGAGGACAAAGGCGAAGGCCAGCACGGGAAGGCTGATCGACACGCTTTCGAGCCGGGGCAGGTTGGCGGGCGCCAGCGCGAGGAGTCCCGCGACGCCTCCGTACGCCGCCAGCAACCCCAGGCCTCCGCCCAGCAGCGAGAGCAGGAGTGATTCGGTGAGGAACTGGCGGACGAGCGTCGCGCGCTGGGCGCCGATCGCGCTGCGGATCGCGAGCTCGCGCCCCCTCCTCGAGGCCTGGGCCAGCATCAGGTTCGCCACGTTGGCGCAGGCCACGAGGAGCAGGAAGCCCACGGCGGCGAGCAGCACGAGCAGCGCGGAACGCGCCTTGCCCGTGATCGCGTCGCGCAGGGGCACGACGGTCGCGTCGACGAGGAGGTAGTCGCCCCGTTCGCTCGACGATTCGTGGATGCGCCGGGCGATCGCGCTCACGTCCTTCTGCGCCTGCTCGACGCTCACCCCGTCGCGCAGGCGGCCGACGGCCTCGTAGTTGTGCGAGGTGCGGCTCGGGTTCTCGCCGTCGAGGTCGGCCGGCAGCCACAGGTCGGCGTCCGCCGGGAAGCGGAAACCGGAGGGCAGCACGCCGATGACCGTGAACGACGCGTCGTCGATCCGGAGCCTCGAGCCGGACAGGTCCTGCGGCGACCCGAGGCTCTGCCTCCAGTACCCATAGCTCACGAGCGCGGTCGGGGCGGCGCCCTGGCGGGCGTCGCTTGGGTCGAAGTCCCGCCCCAGGACCGGCTGCACCCCGAAGACCCGGAGGAAGCCCGGAGAGACGCTGGCGATCCGCGTGCGCGTGGGCGTGAGGGCTCCGGAGACGGAGACGACGTAGCCGCTGTACTTGGCGATGACCTCGAAGCTGCGGCTCTGGTCGCGGAAGTCGTCGAAGTTCGGGTCCGCGACGCGCGTGGGCCGTCCTTTCGAGGAGATCTCCTGGACCGCCACGATGCGGTCCGGTTGGGGGTAGGGCAGGGGTCGCAGCAGCACGCCGTAGGCGACGCTGAAGATGGCGGTGGTGGCGCCGATGCCGAGGGCCAGGGTGAGGACGGCCACCGCGGTGAACCCGGGATTCCTCCGGAACTGCCTTACGGCGTATCGGCCATCGGCGAGCATCGGTACCTCCACGCTGGTGGCTCGGAGCTTACCGCGGCTTCTGGGTCCGGTCTTGCCGCTGCGTCGAGCGGGGGCATAGACTGGAGTCGTCCCCAACTGGCGGAGCGTCGAGGGTTGAAGCGAGCGACGTACGAGGACGTGCTGAACGCACCCGAGCACAAGGTGGCGGAGATCCTGGACGGGGAGCTCTTTCTGAGCCCCCGGCCCGCCTCCCGGCACTCCGTGGCTGCGTCTCGTCTCGGCACCGCCCTGGCCTCATTCGACGAGAGTGAGGGGAGACCCCCCGGAGGCTGGTGGCTTCTCTTCGAGCCTGAGCTTCATTTCGGCGACGACGTGCTGGTGCCCGACCTCGCAGGCTGGCGACGAGAGCGCATGCCGGCCATCCCAGACGTGGCCTTCTTCTCCCTCGCCCCCGACTGGGTGTGCGAGGTCCTCTCCTCCTCCACCGAGCGGATCGACCGCGGGCGGAAGCTCCGGATCTATGCCGGCGCGGGAGTCGCGCACGCGTGGCTCGTGAACCCGGTGGAGCGCACGCTCGAGGTGCTCCGCCTGCGGGACGGCGCGTGGACGATCGTGGCGGTCGTTGCCGGCTCCGACACGGTCAGGATCGAGCCCTTCGACGCGATCGAGCTACCGCTGGGCCGACTCTGGCTGGATGCACCGGCCGCGCCGACGCCCTGACTTAGAATCCAGCGACCGTACCAGCGGGCCGTCGTCCCCCGGCCCTCGAGGTGACCTGATGGCGCTCTCCCGGCCTTCCCGCGTCCTGCTGTGCTCCAGCCTCGTATCGCTCGTCGGCCTCGCTTCCCTGAGCCCGGCGGCGGAATCGAGCGGCGAAGGGACGAGGCTGCTGCGCCAGCCCGACCTCAACGGCCGGCAGGTGGCCTTCGCCTACGGAGGGGACCTCTGGCTCGCCGATCTTCCGGGCGGCGAGGCGCGCCGGCTCACGAGCACCCCCGCGGTGGAGAGCGACCCCCACTTCTCGCCCGACGGGCAGTCCCTCGCGTTCACTTCGAACCGCTCGGGAACCGCGATGGTCTACGTGGTGCCGACCGGCGGGGGGACCCCGCGGCGGCTGACCTGGTATCCGGCGCCTTCGTACGCTCGGGGCTGGACTCCCGACGGCACGCGGGTCCTCTACGCCTCGACGCGCGAAGCGGCGCCCGTCCCCTTCGAACGATTGTGGACGGTCCCCGCGGCCGGAGGACCGTCGGACCTCTTGCCGGCACCGTGGGGCCACGACGGGGCGTATTCGCCGGACGGAAAGAAGATCGTCGTGGATCGGGTCACGCGGTGGGACGTCGAATGGCGCCACTACCGAGGCGGCCAGAACACTCCGCTCACGATCCTGAACCTCGACGACCTCGGAGAGACCCGCCTCCCCAACGAGCGCACCATCGACATCCACCCGGTTTGGATGGCCGGCGCCTTGTACTTCCTCTCGGATCGCGACGGGGTCATGAACGTCTGGAGCTACGAGCCGGACTCGGGCCACCTGACGCAGCTAACCCGCTTCCCACAGGTCGACGTCAAGTGGCTGTCGGGGCACGCGGGCGTGCTCGTCTTCGAGCACGACGGCAACCTCCACACCCTCGACCCGGCCGCGGGCGAGACGCGCCGGCTCGCGATCACCGTCAACGGGGATTTTCCCTGGGCCGAGCCGCGCTGGGAGGACGTGACCAAGAAGATCGCTTCCGCCTCGCTGTCGCCCTCGGGCAAGCGGGTGCTGATCGAGGCCCGCGGGGAGATCTTCACCGTGCCCGTGGAGAAAGGCGATGCCCGCAATCTCACCCGCAGCTCGGGCGCCGCCGACCGGGCTCCGGTCTGGTCGCCCAAGGGCAACGAGGTCGCGTGGTTCTCCGACTCGGGCCAGGGCTATGAGCTGCTGATCGGCGCGCAGGACGGCCTCAAAGCACCCCGCCGCCTGGGCATCGGTCCGTCCAGGATGGCGTGGGACGTTGCCTGGTCGCCGGATGCCCGCCGCATCGCTTTCGTCGACGACGACGTCAGGGTTCGGGTGGTCGAGGTGTCGTCCGGTCGAGCCCAGACCATCGACGTCGGCGGCGTGAACGTGGAGCGGGGCGAGATGGGCCTCGCCTGGTCCCACGACTCCAAGTGGCTGGCCTACGCCAAGACCTTCCCTAACAAGCTCCGGCGCATCGTCGTGTGGTCCGTGGTCGGAGGTCAGGTGCGACCGGTCACGGACGCCATGGCTGACGCGATGTTTCCGGCGTGGGACCGGGACGGCAAGCATCTCTACTTCCTGGCCAGCACGGACCTCGCGCTCGGCTCCGGGTGGGCCAACACCAGCCGCATGGGCGCCGATCCCACCTACGGCGTCTACCTGGTCGTGCTGCCCCCGGATGCGCCCTCGCCCTTGGCACCCGAGAGCGACGAAGAAAAGGACGCCAAGGACAAGGACAAGGAGAAGGAGAAGGAGAAGGAGAAGGAGAAGGAGAAGGATAAAGACAAGGATAAAGACAAGGACGGCAAGACCGCGGCCGCGGACGCCAAGGGCAAGGGCGACAAGACGGACGCCGAGCCCCCGAAGCCGGTGGACGTCCACATCGCGTTCGAGGGCATCGAGCGGCGGATCGTGCCCCTGCCGATGCCGGTCAGCCGGTACCGGCTCGCGGTGGCGGGTTCGGCCGGCTCGCTGTTCGTGGGCGAGAGCGTTCCGCCTGCGAAGGGCGCGACCTTGCACAAGTTCACGCTCGAGAAGCGCAAGGCCGAGAAGTTCGTCGAGGACGTCGCCGACGTTTCGGTCTCGAGCGACGGCAAGAAGCTGCTCTTCCGCAAGGAGGAGAAGGTCTTCGTGGTGGACACCGAGAAGGCTCCGGATGTCGGAAAGGGGGAGGTAAAGCTGGCCCTGCGCACCCACCTCGACCGCCCGGCCGAATGGCGCCAGATGTTCGACGAAGCGTGGCGGTACGAGCGCGACTTCTTCTACGATCCGAACCTGCACGGCGCCGACTGGAACGCCGTGCGCGAGCGCTACGCGCCGCTCCTGCCCTACGTGCGACACCGCACCGACCTCAACTACCTCTTGGACCAGGTGAACGGCGAGCTGTCGGTGGGGCACAGTTTCGTGTTCGGCGGCGACATGCCCGAAGTTGAGAAGCCCAGCGGGGGCCTCTTGGGAGCCGACCTGGTGAGGGACGGCGGGCGCTGGCGGATCGCGAGGATCTACAGCTTCGAGAGCTGGAACCCCAAGATGGCCGCCCCGCTCGACCGCCCGGGCCTCAAGGTCGCGAAGGGCCACTACGTCCTCGCCGTGGACGGGGTCGAGCTGACCGACCGCGACGACCCCTACCGCCTGCTGGATGGCACGGCGAAGCGCCAGACCGTCCTCCAGATTGGCGACAAGCCGACGATGGCGGGGTCGTGGCCGGTGACGGTGGAGCCGGTCGACCGCGAGGACGAGGACGCGCTACGGCAGCGGGCGTGGGTGGAGGACAACCGGCGGCGCGTGGACGAGCTTTCGGGAGGCAAGCTCGCCTACGTGTGGGTCCCCAACACCGGCGAGAACGGTGTCGTCTCGTTCAACCGCTACTTCTTCGCGCAGCAGGACCGGGCGGGCGCGGTGATCGACGAGCGGTGGAACGGCGGCGGCCTGCTCGACGACTACATGGTGGACCTGATGACGCGGCGCCTGCGAGCCGCCATCACCAACGAGGTGCCTGACGGCAAGCCCTTCGTGCTGCCGGCCGGGATCCTCGGGCCCAAGGTGCTGCTCATCAACGAGCGGGCGGGGTCGGGAGGGGACTTCTTCCCCTGGGTCTTCCGCCAGCAGGCCGCGGGGCCCCTCATCGGCACCCGCACCTGGGGCGGTCTCGTCAAGTCGTCGGTCCACTATCCCCTGGTCGACGGGGGCGGAGTCACGGCACCCGACAACGCGGTGTTCGATCCGGTCAAGCGCGAGTGGATCGGCGAGAACAAGGGTATCCCTCCGGACATCGAAGTCCTCCTGGACGCAAAGTCGGTGGCGGCGGGGAGGGATCCCCAGCTCGAGCGCGGGGTGAGAGAGGCCCTGCGGCTGCTCGCGGAGAAGCCACCTGTGGACATCGTGCCGCCGCCATTCTCGACGCCCGCCAAGCACCCCTGAGCGAAGCCGCCTCCCTGGTCGCGGAAGGCGCAGGCCGCTCGTGCCCATCGGGTTGCGCCCTTCGCCTGAGGGGGGGTAGCATCCGCGGCATGGAACGTCGCGAATTCCTGGCTATGAGCTCGGTCTCCCTTGTCGCAAGCGCACTGCCGCCGTCCACCGGCGAAGGAGCTTGGCGGGCAGCGCCCGCCCACGATCTCGACTTCGCCTCCGCGCTGCAGGCAGCGGACGCCATCCAAAGGAAGAAGGTCTCGTCGGTCGAGCTGACGCGGCGGGCTTTCGAGCGCATCGACCGTCACAATCCCGGGCTCAACGCCTTCGTCTATCAGTTGCGGGACGAAGCTCTGGCCGCGGCTAGAAGGGCCGACGAAGCGCTGGCCCAAGGCCGCTCCCTGGGCGTCTTCCACGGGGTGCCGGTTCACGTGAAGGAGAGCTTCGCCGTGGCGGGCCATCCGTGCACCTGGGGCATTCCCGCCTTGCGCGATTCCAAGGCGCCCCGGAACTCCGAGGCGGTCTCTCGCCTCCTGGGCGCGGGCGCCGTGCTCATCGGCGCGACGAACGTGCCCGTCAATCTCTCCGATTGGCAGAGCTACAATCCCATCTACGGGACGACCAACAGTCCCTGGGATCTGAAGCGAACCCCCGGCGGATCGTCTGGCGGCACCGCCGCCGCCCTCGCCGCGGGCCTCGGCTACCTGAGCGTGGGCAGCGATATCGGCGGGTCGATTCGTGTGCCTGCGCACTTCTGCGGCATCTACGGCCACAAGCCCACACTCGATCTCGTGAGCGCACAGGGTCAACAGCCGGGTGGCGATTGGGGAGCGCTTGGCTTCTCGACCTTGCTGGCCGTGGCGGGGCCCCTGGCCCGCAGCGCCGGCGACCTCCTCGCGGCGATGAGGATCCTCGGCGGCCCCATGGGCTGGGACGCCAAGGCCTGGAGATGGGAGCTGCCCCCGAGCCGGGGCCGGAGCCTCCGGGACTTCCGCGTCGGCTATGTCCTCGACGACCCCATCTCACCTCTCACGCCTGACGTGAAGTCGGTCCTGGAAACGGTCGTCACGAGGCTAGAGCGCGCAGGCGCCAAGCTGAAGCCAGGATGGCCGGCCGGTTACCAGCCGGCGGAGCTCCTGGACAACTACCTCTTTCACCTCTTCGCCTTCCTCGAGAGCGCCGCCCCTCCCGAGGCCCAGGAGGCCCAGCGGCAGCAATTGGCGAAGTTCAAGACTCCGCGCGTCGGCTCGTCGCTCAGCTCGTTTTCCGACTGGCAGCAGCAGAACCACCGCCGGCTGGCGTTTCGCGCCCAGTGGCAGTCCCATTTCGAGGAGGTGGACGTCTTCCTCTCTCCCGTCGCCTTTACTCCCGCATTTCCGCACGACCACAGCGAGCCGCAGGGCGATCGCACCATCGTCACGCCCGCCGGACCACGTCGTTACGTCGAGATGCTGAACTGGATCTCCGCCGGCACCTTGACCGGTTGTCCCGCGACCTCCGCTCCCGTCGGCCGCACGCAGGGGGGATTGCCGGTCGGGATTCAGGTCATGGGGCCCTATTGGGAGGACGCCACTCCCATCACGTTCGCGGAGCTGCTCGCCCGAGAGATCGGCGGCTTCACGCCGCCGCCAGGTTACGCGGACTGATTTGCCCCGTTCAGCTTTGGCCCTCGCCGCCGCGCTCTGCGTCGCGGCGAAGCGAGATCGCCACTTCCTCGAGGAGGTCCATCCCCTCCTGCATGCCCCCTTCCATCCCGGAGTTGATGATCAGGTCGCGCAGCTCCCTGGTCGGGCACTGCGTCAGCAGGCTCAGGGTGGTGCGCCCTTCCGTTTCGGCGAAGGTGACGGTAGCTAGTCGCCATCGTCACTCCCTCCTTCATCTCCTGTCTCCTTCCGCTTGAGGTCTTCGAGCACGGCATCGAGCTTCTCGAACCGCTCCGACCACGTGCTCTCGTATTCCTTCACCCAGTCGTGGATGGGTTTGAGCGCGCGGCCGTTCAGCCGGTAGAGCCGCTGCCGCCCCTCCTCGCGCACGGCGACCGCGCCCACCTCGCGCAGTACCCGGAGGTGCTTGGACACCTGGGGCTGGGCCACGCCGAGCAGGCGCACCAGGTCGTTGACGGGGCGTTCCCCGCCGACGAGGACATCCAGGATCTGGCGCCGCCGGAGCTCGGCCACCGCGTTGAACGCATCGGCGGTGGTCGCTGCTCGTGCCATGCCGAAGATTATATGCCGATATCGGAATATGTCAAGGTGGGTGCGCCAATTCCCGGGGCTTCAGGCGGGGGCTTAGACTGGGCTCGTCCAGCAACAGCGGAGCGGCGAAGGTTGAAGCGAGCGACGTACGAGGACGCTGAACGCGCCGGAGCCCTTGACCCATGGGCCACAGGAGAAGGGGGGCCCGGGGGCTGGTGGATTCTCTTCCAGCCCGAGCTCCATTTCGTCGGAGACGTGCTCGTCCCTGGGGCGGCTCTGGGTGGATGCGCCCGGGTCTCCCGACGCCTCGCCGCCGACCGTGGCGTAGGCGACCTCTCGGGAGGCGTTCGCCGTTTGGAGTGACTCAGAATGGCATTCGTCGACGCGCTACGGGCGCTCAACACGATGAGGGCGGAGGGTGTGGTCGAGGAGTATGCGATCGCGGGCGCGATGGCGCTCGTCTTCTGGACCGAGCCCGTGCCGACGTTCGACATGGATGTACTCGTCGTGCTGCCCGCGGCGCGCGGCAGTCTGCTGAGCCTGGAAGGCATCTATCGGTGGGCGGAATCGCGGGGCTATGCGACTCAGGACGAGCACATCCTCATCGAAGGGTTGCCGACCCAGCTCGTCCCCTCACCGAACGCGCTCTCGCGAGAGGCGATCGCGGCGGCGGTCGAAGTCGACTATCAGGGCGTCCTCGTCCGGGTGGTGCCACCGGAGTACCTGATCGCACTCTACCTTCAGACCCAAGCCAAGACCGCGAAACGTCGCGAGAGAGCGGCGGCCCTGCTCGATCTTCCCAGTTTGAACCGCAGGCTCGTCGATGACATTCTTGGACGGTATGGCCTCTCGTTCTGAAGTGCGGGCCGCGGAGCTGCCCTCGGCCGAGCTCATGGATCGACTGTGGGAAGGCAAGGCGGCGCTCCACCGGCGCCATGCGAACCTGCCCCTGCCGGAAAAGGTCCGTCTGGTCATCGAGCTCCAGCGGATCGTTCTTCCCTTGATTGCCCGCCGACGTGCGCTCCGTTCGTGGGAGCGGCCCTGGGAGATCGAGCCCTAGCCCTCGCGGGCTCGGCCTTCAGAAGTCGAAGCCGGGAGACAGGGGCGCCGGGGTGGTGTCGAGAAAGGGCGCGGCTTCGAGCGCGAATCCGCCCGACGCCACTTGTCCTCCATCTTCTGGGGCACGAAGCCGTACCGGAGGTGGTTGTACTCGTCGTCGGTCAGGGTGAAGGCGACCTTCAGCGCCGCGGTCCGGCAAGGAGGCGGCTCCGTTTTCCAGGACGCGCGCGTGGCCCTTTCCCGCGGCATCAGCGGGCCGCGGCCCCGTAGCGATACCGGAAATAGTCCACGTCCGCGCGACCCGGGCCGCCATGGGAGAAGAGGGCGACCCGGGCCCCCTTCCAGTGGCCGAACTCGAGGGTGAAGGTGACGCCCGCGTCCTCGTAGGTGCGGCCGTCCAGGCTGTAGGCGAGACGCGCGACGTCGCCCTCGTAGGTTCCCCGCAGCCAGACCTCGCGGCCGGGGACCGCGGGCCCCTCGCCCTGGTCCCACACGATCCGGCGCTTCCCCGCCTCCTGGCCGACGCCGATCCAGCCGAACACGCTCCCGCTCATGAACGTGAAGCCGGCGCGCTGGCCGTCGACGAGCGCGCTCACGTCCAGGTGGACGTCGACCGTCCCCGCGTCGTCCCACAGCTTTTGCGTCAGGGTGTTGCGGGCCTGGGCGAGCGCGGGGGCGGGCAGGCCGCGGAGCCGCAGCCATCCTCGCCGCTCCGTGAGCGACCAGGCGCCCGGCACCGGGTTGTGGTTCCACTGCCATTGCGGCGACAGCGTCGGACGGTCGAACTCGTCGCTCGTTTGCGGACGCGTGACCGGGTGGGTCCCCTTCACGGCCGGCTTCTTCCCATGCTCGACGGTGACGCCCCCGTCACCGAAAACCGGCCAGCCGTCGGCTCCCCACGTCACCGGCATGAGGTGGCTGATGCGCCCCAGGTGCCCCCTGGACTTGAAGCCGATGAACCACGATTCCCCGCTCGCCAGGTCGACGATCGCTCCCTGGTGCGGGCTGCCGTCGGGCAGCACCACGCGGCGCTCGTAGGGCCCGTAGATGTTCCGGGCTCGCAGCATGGTCTGGCCGCCGGTGCCGACGCCCCCTTCCGGAAGCGAGATGAAGTACTCGCCGTTCCGCTTGAAGAGCTTCGGACCCTCGGCCACCGGGCCCCGATAGACCTCGACGCCGTCGTCGAGCAGTCTGCGGCCGTCGGGGCTCATGCGGTGGAGGATGAGGGGGCCCGCTCCCTTGAGGCTGTGCACGAGGTACGCCTTGCCGTCGTCGTCCCAGAAGGGCGCCGGGTCCTCCCACTTCAGGACCGCCTTCACGGTCACGGTCTCCGACCAGGGACCGCGCGGGTCCTTCGCGTGCCACATGAACAGGCCGTCGAAGGGCGTGCAGACGAAGACGTAGAACTCGCCGTCGTGATGGCGCAGCGTCGGGGCCCAGGTCCCTTCGGCGTAGCCCTTCATCTCGTCGTACTTCGGGTGCATGGTCAGGCGGTCGAACACCTGGCCGATGACCGTCCAGTTGACGAGGTCCTTGGAGTGCAGGACCTGGATGCCGACGAAGTGGAAGTCGGAGGCGATCAGGTAGAAATCGTCGCCCACCCGAACGACGTCGGGATCGGAGTAGTCGGCCTTCAGGATCGGGTTGCGGTAGGTGCCGTCGCCCTGGTCGCCCCAGGCCAGGATGCGGGCCGCCTCCGGTTCGGCGGCCCCGGCGGCGGCCGCCGCCACGCCGGCCAGGACGATCGCGGTAGCCGTGATGAACCTCGACCGGGGGAGCCCCCTTCCTCTTCTATGCATCCTCACCCTCCTCGAGCGAATGGTACCTTGGCCCAGGACGGGCCACCGCGGCGGGTCTGGAAAGTGGACAAGCCGACCGTTTCGCCCGGATCGACGCCCGTATCTCATTGACCTGAGGGCCTTTCGCATCGCAGCCCCCTGAGGCGAGGCCGTGGCTTGGTCCTTGCAGCCCGTGGTGCTTCCAAAGGGGGCTTCTTCTTGGGCAGCCGGAGGTGAGGGTCGAGCAGGCGCATTGGACCGCCCGCGGTGGTTGGACGTCCGATGGTCCGGGAGGCTTGGGCGCCATGGCCCAGCTCCTGCTGGTCTTCGGGGGACGCTTCGTCCTGCGGGAGGCCGAGCCCCGGGACACCCTGCGACGGCGCTACCCTTCCGCGCACCTCCTCGGCTGCTCCACCGCCTGGGAGATCTGCGACACCCGGGTGAGCGACGACTCGCT
>Ga0209640_10002411_pt1 | contig 16271 bp, 17 predicted proteins | sample RifCSP10_1_FD_184018 | JGI IMG/M metagenome (GOLD analysis project Ga0209640, IMG submission 184018) | Soil microbial communities from Rifle, Colorado - Rifle CSP2_sed 10_1 (SPAdes) (version 2) | ecosystem: Environmental > Terrestrial > Deep subsurface > Rock core/Sediment | place: Rifle...
ATGGGGTCGAGTCGAGGCACATCCTCGGCAACCCCGATCGGCTCGCGCAGGTCCTCGAGGCAATCATCAAGGAAGCGTTCGGTCGGCGTCCCGCCTCGTAGACCGCGAAACGTTTTAGGCCGCGTCGCGTTCGAACCCGCGTGCGGGTCGGCGTCGTCGGGGTTCAGGGGGATGTCAGCGAACATGTGGACGCCGTGCGACGCGCGATTCGGTCCGGTGGCTACTCGGCAGACGCGATCGCAGTCCGCCGGCTCTCCGACCTTCAGCGCGTGGACGCGCTGACGATCCCTGGCGGAGAGAGCACGACGATCTCGAAGCTGCTCGTGAAGTTTGGGCTCTTCGAGGAGGTCCACCGGCGGGCCGAAGCGGGCATGCCGATCCTCGGCACTTGTGCCGGGTGCATCCTTCTTGCGAAGGAAGGAGACGACGAGGTCTCCAAGACGGGCACGAAGCTCCTTGGCCTGATGGACATGGCCGTTGACCGAAACGCCTTCGGTCGGCAGCGAGAGTCGTTCGAGGCGGACCTCGATGTCACAATCCTTGATCGCCCGTTCCACGGCGTGTTCATCCGTGCCCCGGCGATCACTCGGACGTGGGGCCGATGCACTCCCCTTGCAAAGCTTGGCGATCGCATCGTCCTCGCGCGCCAGGATGACCTCGTGGCGTCCGCGTTCCACCCCGAGCTATCCGGGGACCTACGGATCCACGAGTGGTTCCTCGGCCTAGTCTAGGAGGAACAGGGAAAGAACAGAGGCGACGATCGCGAGGAGGAACGTCATGGCGGCCGCGGGTCGCAGGATGGCCACGGTCGAGTTTACGCTCGTCGTAAGCCGGGCCGCAGATTGCGGACCGAAGATGAGGAGGTTCTCGACATAGCCCGAGGCGATCCCCGCGTCGGCGGGTTCGAGGGCCGCAATCGCGTCACGAACGGCGGCCTCGCTAGCGTCGACGAGGAGGTCCTGTTCGATACCCAGCCCCACAGGGTTGAATCCACCCATTGTGACATTGACGGCGTGGTTGTCCGTCGTCAGGACCTCAGCGTCCTGTAGGAGCCCTCGGATTCGCGCGAGTACCTTCTCCCGGAGGCCTGGCACCATGTTGTTCCCATCGAAAACGACGAACGCGTTTCGCTTGCCTTCGACCTCGAACACGAGCACCTGGATTCCCTCGGGCCCGAGTCCGCTGCGAGGGGCGACAATCTCCGGCCGAAATCCTACGCCAACCCGCACGGGGCCGAGCGGTGTCCGGCGGGCAAGTTCCACACCCCTTCGCGTCGCCGTGATGATATCATGGGCGGCTACGCTTCCGAAGTGCGTCAAGCCGCTCCCGACCTGCATGCAGTTGTGTGCGTCGATGAAGACCGCATCTTCCGCGCCCGCAAGCCGGGCTTCCTGCATCGCGGCGAAACCCACCGCGCTCTCGATGTCGTCCGTCGGATGCGGTGCGAGGGATGCGACGATGAGCGCGCTGTCCCCAAACATCTGCACGCACACGTTCGATCGGCCCTCTTGGACGCGGAAGACCGGGCTCGCGAGGGATCCGAAGTGCGCGCCTTGGATCAGCTCTCGAGCGAGCGCGGCAACGCGGGCGACCTCGTTCGAGTTCGCGGGATTCTCATCGTGTGTCGTCGGACCGTGTGCCACGATTACTGCATCCGCCGCGTCGCTAAGCTGCATCCGTAGCTTCCGGGGCAAGTCGCTCCCACATATGCTGCCCATCGGACCCGGATGCACCATCGGAGCCAGCAGGACGGTCCGCTTGCCGCCGCGAGATCGGAGGCAGAGGGCGCCCACACGAACCCGAGCAGGGACGGCGATCTTCGTGAAGAATGCTTCCGCTTCCTCTCGCCCCTCGTCACCCTGCTCTGTGAGATGGTCAAGCAAGAACCGCATGAGCCGAAGGCCATCGATTCCGAACGCCCTCTGCAGGGGACGCTTCACGATTTCCGTGAAGCCGATTGCGGTCGCGAGAAAAATCCCGAAAACAAGGGCGGCGGTCAGCCAGTCGGCGACCGTCGTGGGTACGAAGACGGCGAGACCCAAGAGGCCCACAACGGGGTGGACGATCGCGGCGGGCAGGGATCGAAGGGCGCTGCTCTCGCTCGTGGCAGCGAGAACGACGAAGCGGACCCACAACACCGTGGCATAACCGAGGAGCACCGCCCGCGGAATCGCAAATGCATAGGGGACGCCCGCGACGAAGCTGTACAAGGTGAGCCCTACCGTCGTTACGAGAAGAGCCCCGTCGACGATCAGGAGACCGAGAAACGAGAGAAGCGCGGACCGTCGCAGATACATCCGACCGCCGAGGGATTCTGCGAGCGGACGGGTCAGGGCCGCGCTCAAGACCGCCGGGATTGCGAACACGAAGAGGGCCCGATAGAGGAGGTCTACCCAAGATCCAACGATCGGCTGCGGGTAGACGAGGAGGAACCCGCCGAAAAGGGAGAACGTGAGGATTGGGATGATCATCCGACGGGGGGCGGGGGCCCAGAACAGTCGGCCCGTGAGCCGGGCGGTGTCCGCTTGACTGTATTGCGCCGTTCTCGCAGGGGCTGCCGCCGCCGTCACGAGCCCTTCACCACCGCGATGAGGTCCCGCAACGCGTTGGGGTCCTTCGTCCGTTCGACAAACGTCCCCGTGACAAGGATATCGGCCCCCGCGCGGGCGATCTCACCCGCCCATTCAGGTGAGCGAATTCCGCCGCCGACGATCAGGGGGACATCGATTGCGGACTTCACGGCTCCCACCATTTCGGGCGGCACCGGCTCCGGCGCGCCGCTCCCCGCCTCGAGGTACACCAGGCGCATCCCGAGATACTGCGCGGTGAGGGCCCACCGAACCGCTTGCTCCGAATCATTTCTCGGAATCAAATTCGCCTCGCCCACTTCGCCTGCCCGCATTCCCGGCTCGACGATCAGATACGCCATCGGAATCGGTTCGAGACCCCACGTCTGGATGAGTCGAGCGGCCTTCTGCTGCTCGCCCACGATGAGGCGCGGGGAACGGGAATTCAGGAGGCTCATGAAGTAGAGTGCGTCCGCGTAGCGGCTGAGCGTTGACGAGCCCGATGGGAACAGAATGACCGGGACGGAGGACCCCGCCTTGATGGACCGGACGGATTCGTCGGCCTTCTCCTGGGTCACACCCGTCGATCCTCCGACCATGACCGCATCCGTCCCCGCCGCACACGCCACAGAAGCAAGGCCCCGTGCCTCCGCAGGGGATTGCTTGTCAGGGTCGATCAAGGTCATGTGGACCTTGCCGTGTTCCACTTTGTTGAGAAGGTATTCGAGAACCTTCACACGAGGCCCCCTGCGAGAAACGCCACCAAGGCCACGACCATCCCGTACTTTGCGACTCGCTGGGCCCGCGCCGGATTTCGCGCGGAGTACGCCGCGCTGTAGATAAACATTATGTCCGCGACCGCCACGATCGCGAGATACAGGAGGCCGAACCCCGCAAACGAGTAGGGAAGCACGCTCAGGACGACGCCCGCGGCGAATGCAACCGCGGCGATGGCGGCTGCCGGTCGGATGCCGAGCCGACGCGGCAGCGTCCGACGATCAACATCGCCCGTAACATCCTCGATGTCCTTGGCAATCTCCCGCCCAATCGTTGCGAGCCCTGCAAGGAGCCCGAGGATGACCGCCCGGCTCAGGGCCTGAAGATCCCCGCCATACGCCGCGACCCCGCCAAACACGAACAGCGAGGCGACGAGGTACGCGATCAGCGCGTTTCCGCTTGCACCCCGCGCCTTGAAAATTCTTTCGTAGGACACGATCACGAGTAGATTCGCGGCGACGAGCGCGACGGCGAGGACGTTCACCCATACCGAGGCGGCGAGGCTCAGCACGAAGAACACGGCGGAGAACGCGCGGGCCTGGTTCGGTGAGATCTCGCCGCTGGGAATCGGTCGGGCCGGATGGTTCACCCGGTCGGTCTCACGGTCGAAGTAATCGTTCAACGCATTTCCCGCGGCCGTAAACAACCCCGCGGCCAGCGCGGCGAGGCCGATCGGCAGCGCCCGGGTCCCGAGCCCGTCGATCCCCGCCGTGGCAACCGCGGCAATCGAGACTCCGACCGCGGACATCACGCAATTCAATGGTCGCGCCAGCGCGAGGACACCGCGCATTTCGGCGGACGTATCCCTCGCCCGCTAATAACTTTGGACCTGCGGAGTCGCACCGCGGGGATTTGCGCTCACTCCCGCTCTGGCTCTTCGAGCGGCAAACGCTTCCGTGCCCGCGATTCACGCCGAATCCCGACCGCAATCGTTGCCATCAGGCCGACCGGGAGGGCGAAGAAGGAAGCGAAGACGAGGTCGCGGGAGACTGAGAGATTCTTAACCGTCTTGGACTCCACGGTCACGCGGTAGTCGCCCTGGAGGTTGGCGCCGGGATTCGCGGTGCGATTCCACGCGAGGAACGAGGGTTTTCGTCCTGCGCCCTCCGTGACCGCGAGGTGGAAGCCGTCGCTCCGCTCGAAGTTCTCGAACAGCTGGCGGTCGCCCCACGTCGGATCGCTCGGTACCCATCCCGCCCCATGATAGTACACGCGGGACCAGACATGGGACAGCTCCTCGCCGAAGTACCGCGCGCCCGGCTCGAGCTCCCCAGCGAAGCCATTCAATCGTCCCGCCGGAAGGCCGCGGGCCCGGAGGAGGGCCACGAACAGGTCCACGTACTCCGTCGCCTGCCCCGTCCGGCTCTTCAGCGCGAACGCGGCGCCTCTCTCCTCCGGCTGTCTCACGAAGGTGAGGTGTGTCGTCGTAAACTGGAAGGCGGAGAGCGCGTACACATGCGCGTTCGGGGCCGTCTGGGCGAGCGCCTGCGCCTGGGCGATAATATTCGTGTCGTTCGACTCGATGAACTCTTCCGGTTCTAAGTGCGGGGCGAGCGGCGCCGCGCGGGAGCCCGTCACCGGGCCGTCGGTCGAGGCAAAATCGATGCTGAAAAGGCGCACCTTTGTGCGGACAAGGAAGGAACGAGTTTCGCCCGGTACCATCGGTGCAAGCCGGTACAGGATGTAGCTGTTGCTCCACGAGTCCGAGGAGGTGTTCTGCGGCGATGCGAGCGGGACGGAGGAGAGAACGTCTTGGAAGGGAAGGAAGTCGCGCATCATCGCAATCTTCACCGAGGCGTTCGATGCCGAAGCGAAGCCGACGTTCGACACGTCGAGGCCGTACGTGAGTGAGTATTCCGTCACTTGCCAGGGCGAGTTCGGCGGGACGTTCAGGAGCGTGTCGACGACCGGCGCGAGCAAGATGAGGAACGCGCTGAGAAGTCCGAACAACGTGGCGAGGGCCCTCATCCCGCGACCCCCTTCCAGCCCGCCGCCTCAAGACGCAACGCGGTTTGGATTCGATCCGGAACTTCGCCTTGGGCGCCCAGGGACTCAATGGACCGGAGGCGTGGGACCAGTCCACATCGGTTCGCATTCTGAATCTCTAACCCAGGTCGCTTATTGACCTCGAGGACGAGAGGGCCCCGCACCGCGTCGAGCACGACGTCGACGCCCGCGTAGCCAAGGCCGGAAAGGTCCTGCGCGTGGCATGCGACGTCAAGGATCTCAGGCCACGAGGGAATCTCGAGACCGGTGAGTGGTGCGCCGGTGTCTGGATGGCTTGCGATCGGCTTGCCGTACCAGATTGCGTGCGTGATTCGTCCCGTGCGGAGGTCGACCCCACAACCGATGCCCCCGGAATGGAGATTCGAACGGCCCTTCGATTCAGCCGTCGGAAGGCGGACCATCGCCATCACGGGATATCCAAGGAACGAGAGGACGCGAACGTCGGCAAGGCCATTCGGGGCGACCCGCCGAAGCGCGGGGTGTTGCCCGACGAGCTCCTCGATTAGAACTTGTACCGGTCCAGAGCCGAACTCAGCATCTAGGATGCGGCGCGCGTGCGTGAGGAGATCCTGGATCCGCATCGGTCCGAGGTTCGTGTCGAAAGTTTCTCCTGTCCGGCCGCGGACGATCAGGATCCCCTCTCCGCCAAGAGAGGCGACGGGCTTCATCGCGAACGTGGATGAGTTCCTGAGGAACTGTTCGAGCATCTTTACGTCCTCTCTCCCGCGGACGACGAGAAGCGTCCTGGGCATCGGCACGCCCGCCGGGACGAGTCGTTCCTTGAGTCGCCGCTTCGTAACGTGTGGGAAGATCGAGGAAGGATTGTAGCGGGAGATGAAGTCCCTATTCCGGAGGTTGATCGAGAGATAGCCTGGAGGAGCGTTGGGCGGGACGGCCTCCCGGACTGGCCGGAACCGAATTCGGTCAATCAGGCGGTACTGGACGCGCGTGCCGAGCACCCAGTTCAGGACGACGAGGAGGGCCCATGACTCCGGGTTCTGAATCACAAGGACGACGAGCCATTCCTGGCTCATCACAAACCACGCAAGGAGGATCATGAGGACGGTCCCAAGGAACGCGAGCGAAGGACGGGCCCAGCCGAGCCGGTCGACGCGCTCCACGAAACGCTCGGCGAACCAAGCGGTGATGAGTGCGGGGAACAGGAACGTGAGACCGATCTCAGGGAACCGATACGCCTCCGCGAGGAGCTCGAGAAGAGCGATTGCGATGACGACGAGAATCACGAGGATAGCAACACGGTGAGCTTGCTGGATTCTCTCTTCGGCAAGCACCTGGCGGGCGAGGACAACAACCGCCACGATGTTTAGGAGGAGAAGGAGCCCGATAAACGGGCCCGTCTGCAGAAAGGCAAGCGCGATGATCGCGGGCGCAAACGTCCCGAGCGTCCGAATCCCGACGACGTTCCGAACCACGGCGATGATAGTGACACCGAGCGCGAGCTGAAAGAACAGGCGCGAGAAGAACAGGACCACGTAAAAACGGTCCATGTTCCAGCGGACGTACTCGCCAATCGCGAGGAGAAAAAGGATCAGCCCGAGGAAGGGGAGGTGCCTTCCATACTGTGGCCTGAGGGGCTGGCTCGGCATTGGGCCTTGACGAAACGTTGGCGCTTTAACCGTTCTTTTACGCCCATCGAACATTATCAGCGTCCCGAGCAGGACCGACGCACGAAGGCACTAAATAGAGTGTCTCACCATCGTTCTCCCCCGTGTCGGAGCAATATTTCGTTCGTCGCCCGTCTGCGCAACACTCGCCTCGCGAAATCCGCGCGGTCCTTCGGGGCCGACCTTTCGTGTTTTCCACGGACACCGCGGTGTTTTCACGATTCGAAGTGGACAGGGGCACTGAGCTTCTCATCGATGCGCTCGATGTGAAGCCATGCGAATCACTCCTGGACCTTGGTTGTGGATACGGAGCGGTGGGTTTGGCGATCGCGGCGAGCGTTGAGGGTGTCCACGTCGTGATGACGGATGTGAACACACGCGCGGTGACTTTGGCTCGCAAGAATGCCAGGCGGAGTGAACTGCGCGTCGATGTCCGCGAGGGCTCGCTGTTCGACCCGGTGGGAGGTCTCGCGTTTGACCACATCGCTTCGAACCCGCCGATCCGCGCTGGGAAAGCGGTCGTCCATGGAATCGTTGATGGGGCGTCCGCACACTTGCTCGAAGGTGGATCCCTCTGGCTCGTCGCGCGTGCGAAGCAGGGAGCCCCATCGCTACGGGAAAAGATGCGCGCCACGATGGGCAACGCAGAGATCGTCCGTCGAGGAAGCGGCTTCTGGGTCCTTCAATCAGTCCGCCAGGGCGATTCGCACATCCGCTAGGGCGATGAAACCGCGGGCGCTTCGGGGTGAGGCCCCCTCTGCCTGGGCCTGCGCAAGCGGCGCCATGCGATGATGAATAGTGCGACGGAAACTGCCGCCAGAATGCCGGCGAGAATCGGCCAGATCGGGTGGGCCGCGCTCACCGCAATATTCCCGGGAAGCAGAATCTGACGAGACCCGGCGTCGGTGAGTGCGCCGTAGGGAGGATCCCCGGGCGTCTCGCCCGTTGGCCCGGTCAATGGCACGGCAACGATCGAGGACGACAGTGCAATTGCAACGACCGCGACGGCCACCACCAGCACCCATAGGAAACTCCCCAAGAGGACGACGATTTTCGTGTTTTCGTTCGGAGACATGAGGTCCCGCGCCTTCCACGAGAGCCCGTAGTAGACGAAGCCGTGGTCCTCGTACTTCTTGACAAGCTCCCCTTCCACCAGCTTTTGGAGGTGTCGGTGGACGGCGGCCTTGTCCACCTCGAGGGTCTCCGCGAGCTGCGTGACCGTGCGGCGCATCGGCTGCAGGGCCCGCAAGATCTCGACCCTCGTATCGGAGGCGAGCGCGAACAGTGCCTTCTTGTCCAGCTCGACCCGCATCGTCCCTGTCTCTCCACGGGGAACTAAGGTTGACCACATCATTATGCCTGGCCCGCTTTCAGCCTTTCGTCGCCGCTTCGGGCGGTGGTTCGTAGACGAGCGAGCCGACTTCGGAGAGATCGACCAAGGAGTGGGCCTTCACGAGGTACGGTGAAATCGTGTACAGCGTCTCCCCGATGTAGAGCGACCGGTACACGTCCGCGTATCCGAGCTCTGCGGCGTGTGAAATCACCCCTCGGAGGGAAATGCCCGTGGCCGGTGAAACCCGAAACACGTACGCGCCGGACGCGGACCCGTCCCAGCGGGAAATCGGTAGAACGAGCAGCTCCCTCGAGCGGTCGAAGAGAATTGCCTTGTGGTCGTAGAGGGCGACCGACCACACGAACTCGTCCGTCGAGAACTTGCTTGACTCGATGGGGTGTGACGGGTCGGACACATCGAAGAGGGAGAGCTTCAGGGTCTGGTTCTCCATGCCGACCCCGAGGACGTGGGTCTCATCGACGGGGTGGAGGTACGTTGAGAAGCCGGGAATCTCCATCTCTCCGAGGACTTTTGGCTTCGTCGGGTCCGAGAGGTCGATCACGAAGAACGGGTCCACCTGGCGGAACGTGACGAGGTACAGGACGTCGCCCAGGAACCGTGCGGAGAAGATTCGTTCCCCCGGCGCGAGGCCCACGAGCGAGCCGATCACGTCGAGCGTGCCGTTGAGCACGTACACGTTGTTCGACTCACCCCAGCCCGTCGTCGTTGCAACCCGGAGGAGTCCGTCGTGCTCATCCATCGAGAATTGGTTTAACACGGTGCCGGGAACATCGCCCTCCGCCGCCGCATGAAGGGAAATGCCGCTGGCGAGGATCTTGTAGATGCTCGTCCACGCAACGGCCGCACGCCACTCGTCCGGTGTGGACGGGACACCGACCCACTTCACGAACGTGAGATAGAGGGACTGCGATGACATGTACAGCACGGACGTATACCCGGTGACGATCGACATCACTGCGGCGGTCCCCGTTCGGAAGTTCACGGCAAGGATGTTCGTGAACAGGCCCGCGTCCTTTGATTCCGGATCGTAGTATATCCGCTGAGCTTGGACCGCCTCGCACGTCGCTCGGCTGCAGGTCTCCGGCAAGACGTATTCCTCGTCGACCTCCATGATGTAGTCCTGCACGATTGCGTAGAGGTGGCCATTCGTGCTGCGCGCTGCACTCAGACTCCCGGAAACGCCCTGCACGAAGTCCAACGACGGCGCCGACGCAGGGCTGAGCACGAATACGGACACGTAGGTCCTTGGCCGCCCGCTCTCGGCTTCCGGCAGGAGAATCCGGTCCGATGCTTCGAGCCAGACGATGCCATACGAGGTGGATACGATGGCGAGTCGATCTCCTTCGACAAAGATTCCGGCGATGTACAACCCTGTTGTATAACCCGGCGAATCGGTTTTCGGCTCCGGCGGAATCCCGAGGTCCGCCGTGGAGATCCGGGCGACCACGTGCATCTGGCCGGGCGGAGTCGCCTCGACGACCGTCACGTTGGTCGCAGACACCAGATACAGATATTCGCCGTCCGTCTTCACGACGTCGAGTTCGTCGACGCCGGCGACCTGGACGTTCGTCCGCGAGAAGCGTTCCATGGAACCGGCTTGAGGAAGTCCCGGGAGGAGGCCATCCCCCATGGCGGCCAAAATCCCTCCTCCCGGCTGTGATCGCGCGTGGTCAAGGAAGCGGACGAGGTCCGCTTGACTCTGGAAGGTCGCGAGTTCGCCTGCGACGGGTCCCCCCGTCGGTCGGAGAATGAAGACGGCCGCGACGGCGATCATCAGGGAAACGAATACGACGACGCCTCGATCGACCCGCATGGTCGTCAACCATGGAGCTCGCCCATATTTGAAGGGCGGCTCGCCGTTGACTTTTGCGTCAATCGCATCGACGGCGGGAGGGGAGTTCTTTCTCGAGTGTTCGCGCCCGACAAGCCTTAAATACGCCCCCCCATTTGGACGATTGTTCCCTCCTTTGGAGGATTCCATGCCAGAGAAAACTCCAACCCCATCGCCGGGCTCTGCCCCTGCACAGACCGCTCCGGCTCCACCGCCGGCAGCGAAAACCGTCCAACGGCCTCCCGACGCGAAGGAGCATTTCCGCTTCATCATCCGCCTCACCAATACGGACCTCCCCGGTCATCGGACCGTCGTTTACGCGCTCACCGGCATCAAGGGCGTCGGCGTGCGCATCGCGGAGGCCGTTGCGGACCTCGCCTCCGTGCCGCGTACGGAGAGAATCGGGAACCTCACGGAGGAGCAGGTCGCGAAAATCGCCGAGGTGCTGGGGAACCTCGGAGAGATAGCTCCGGGATGGGTTGTGAATCGGCCCCATGATTGGGAGACCGGCGCGGACATCCACGTGTACGGTGCGGAGATCGACCTCCGGCGGCGCGACGACATCAACCGGATGAAGATGATCCGGTGCTACAAGGGAATCCGCCACGAGCAAGGGCAGAAGGTTCGCGGGCAGAGGACGCGAAGCAACGGGCGCACGGGCCTCACCGTCGGCGTCGTCAAGAAGACTGCCATCGCCGCCGCGAAGGCCGCGGAGAAGGAAGAGGGCGGCCGAAAGAAAGAGAAGAAGGAGTGAACGGTTGGGCGACCCGAAATTTTCCCGGCGCATGTTCACCCGGCCCTCGCATCCATGGGAAGGGGAACGGATCAAGGCGGAGAACGAACTCCTGAAGAAGTATGGGCTGAAGAACAAGCGGGAACTGTGGAAGGCCCAGTCCGTCCTCCGAAGGTTCCGCCAGCGGGCGCGGCAACTCCAAGCGTTGGTTCGATCCGCAAACCCACAGGCGGAGAAAGAGAGGGGCGAGCTCCTCGCGCGCCTCGGCCGGCTCGGACTCCTCCCGCTCGACGGTGCAGCCCTCGACGACGTCCTCGCACTCGACGTGGAGGCGGTGCTCTCCCGGCGCCTCCAGACCTTGACGTTCGTGAAAGGCCTCGCCTTCACGCCGCGCCAGGCGCGGCAATTCATCGTACATGGCCACGTTTCCGTGTCCGGCCGACGGGTGGACGTGCCAGGATATCTCGTTAGCCGAGGGGACGAGGGAACGATCGTGTACGACCCCCGCTCCCCGATTGCGCACGACCTCCATCCCGCGCGACCGGGCGCGCCGGTGCCCGAGCCCCTCGTCGCCCCTGAAGGTGAGGGGCCCGCAGAGGGAGGCCCTCCGCCCGGCCCCGGAGGTGAGGTTCCGTGACGAAGTGGGGGATCGCGCACATCTACGCATCGTACAACAACATCATCATCACAATCACGGACGCCACGGGCGCGGAGACGATTACGAAGGCGAGCGGAGGGATGGTCGTGAAGGCGGCGAAGGACCAGGCGTCTCCGTACGCGGCGATGAAGGCGGCCGAGAAGGTCGCGGATGCCGCGAAGGAACGAGGGATCGAGGCGATTCACGTGCGAGTCCGTGCCCCCGGCGGGAACAAGTCGCAATCCCCGGGACCCGGAGCCCAAGCGGCGATCCGGGGCCTCGCACGGGCAGGCTTGAGAATTGGCCGGATTGAGGATGTGACGCCGGTACCGCACGATGGCACGAAACCGAAGGGCGGCCGCCGCGGGAGGCGCGTGTAGGGTGAAGGTGAAGGTCCTGGCGTCGGCGCCCACCTCGATGACCGTTCGGTTCGAGGACGTCACACCTCCGCTCGTCAACGCGCTCCGGCGTACGCTCCTTGCGGACGTACCGAAAATGGCGATCGAGGACGTCGAGTTCCATCTCGGTCCGATTCGAGCGGAGGATGGAAAGGAGTACGAGAGCGTGGCCCCGCTGTTCGACGAGATCATCTCACACCGCCTCGGGCTCATCCCGATCCCGACGGACCTCGCCCTGTTCGTCCCCCGGAGCGAATGCCCGAATTGCAACGGAGAGGGCTGCCCGACGTGCACGATCATCTACTCCCTCAACAAACGGGGACCCACCACGGTGTTGTCGGGGGACCTCGAGCCGATCGGGGACCCGAAGCTGAAGCCGACGGACGCGAACATCCCGATCGTGAAGCTCGGCGAGGGCCAGGCCCTCCTCGTCTACGCGAGCGCGATCCTCGGCACGGGACGGGACCATGCGAAGTGGCAGGTCGCGCACGGCGTCGGATATCGATTCGTTCCGTTCCTCCGAGTCGGCGGGAAGACCATCGAGGCGAGCGAGGCCGAGGTTCCCGCATGCGAGGACCACATGCTAAGGCCAACGACCGAGGAGACGACGGTCGAGCTCCGGTCCGACTGCAAGGCGTGCAAGAAGTTCGCGGACGCGTACGACGTGAAAAGCGTGAAGGTCTTCCACGATCCCTCGAAAATCGAACTTCGCTTCGAGACGGACGGGAGCCTAGGGGCCAAGGACGCCTTGTTCACGGCTCTCGACGTCCTTGAGAAACGCTTGTCAGAAATCGCGAGCCTTGCGGAGCAGCTCGGGTAGGTTCAGTCTCGATTCCGCTCCGATGGATTAATAGCGACTGTACCTTACCCGCCCTGGTGGCCGGCAAGAGAGCGACGCTCGCGACGTTGATGAAACGCCAGCTCGTTGCGATCGATGGCACTCGGAGCGTTCGGGAAGCCGTCGCCATGATGGTCCGGGAAGACACGGGGTCCGTCTTCGTCACAGCGGAGGAACGGGTCGTTGGCATCCTTACGGAGCGCGACGTGCTGCGCGCCGCCCTTGCCGAGCGGGAGGTGTTCGACAATCCCGTCCATGCAATCATGTCGAGCCCGCTCTTCACCCTCGCCTCGAACGCCTCGCCGTTCGAAGCCCTCGAGTTCATGGCCAAGAAGGGGATCCGTCGCGTCCCCGTTACAGTCCGGGGCCAGGTCCGAGGCCTCCTCACGCAACGAGACCTCGTGAACTGGCTCGTTTCACATCCCGAAGAGATTCCACATCTCGTCTCTGGAAAAACGTTGATATAGGATTACTATCCTTCTCGTAAACTCGTGGAACTCGGCGAACTCGAGCTGGCGGTCCTCCGCGCGATTCGAACCCTCGGCGAAGCGACGCCGGGCAATATCTACCGGGAAGTCCAGCGCTCGCGCGGGGCCGCCTACACGTCCGTGACGACCACCCTGTATCGACTCGTCGACAAGGGTCTCGTCGCGATCCGCAAGGAGAGTCAGAAGAAAATCTTCTACTCGATTCGGGACGGGAAGGCCTACGAGCGCGCGATGTCGTCCCTCATGCAGCGGGTCGTCGATGCCTTCGGCACCGCGGCGATCTCGTATGTCCTTGAGAATCCTGGATCCCTCGCTCCGGCGGAGGTCGCCGAGCTTCGTCGAATGATCGTGAGGATGCGGACCAAGGAGTCGCGCCATGGCCGAAGTGATTGAAGCCATTGGGCACGCGCTCGAGGCCTATTGGGCGAGCCCTGTTCCCCTTATCGTTGTGTTCGCCTCTCTCGCGTGCATTGGGACTCTCGTGTATGTGTTCCTCACAAACGCGCGAAACGCGAGGCTTCGCGTGAGCCTCCTTACGGGGCTGTATTCCGTCTCAATCTTTTTTTGGAGCTTCCTCGCGACAAGCCTCGTCCTATGTCTATCACTGGCTCCGATGGTCGCGTACCGGAGCTGGGGAGTTCCGGCGGCGGCGGGGGGAGCAATCTTTTCCAGCCTGGGGCTGAGTGCAGCGATCTCCCTTATCGCGTGGAGCCAGAGCGCAAATCGAGTGCTCCGACGAATTCCGACTCGCGAGCTGCGCGGAGACGAGGAGTGGATCGCGGATTTTGCGAATCTCATCGGTCGGTTCGAGCGGCTTCCGCACGTGGAAGTCCGCGTCACGGAGGACGTGAAGCCGATTGCTATGGCTGTCAGCGGCCCCCACCATTTCATCATCGTATCGACGGGGCTATTCGCTGCTCTGGAGCGCGAGGAGATCGAAACCGTGCTCGCGCATGAGCTGATGCACATCCGGAACCACGATTCCCGTTTCAAGGTCGTTTCCGCTGTCCTGACAAGGCTCCTTTTTTTCGATCCTTTCAGCAAGTTCCTGGATCCGGCCGTCCATCGGGAACGGGAATACCTCGCCGACGAGATGGGTGGTCGCGTGACCGGGAAGCCGGCCGCTCTTGCCTCTGCACTCCTCAAGATTCATGAACGTGCAGGCGACGCCCCTCGAGCGCTCGCCGGGTTGAGCATCGTCGGCCGAGAAGGCAGAGTCTTTTCGAAATTTCCGCCCATCAAGGAGCGGATTAGTCGACTCATCCTGCTTTCCGAAATTCTATCCCGGGAGTAGCATGGCCGCACACGCGAACCGGCCCTGGACTCTGGAAGACTCTTTTGTATCACCGGACGGGCTCTCACGGTAGGGGTGCGCGATCTGTGCTGGATGTAGAATCCAAGGAACTCCGACCCGATGTCGAGATTCGCGTGGGGGCGACCCTCACGCTCATCCACAGATGGGGGTATGCCCCGGACGTCCCCGCACTCGCCCAAACGCTCCTCGGGGGCCGCGTTTCGCCTGAGGAAATCCGGTCGGCAATCTCACAATCAGAGGAGGTCGGGGTCTCCGATGGCTTCGCCTATCTAAAGGGATCTGAGGACCTCGTGGCGCGCTCGAAACGTCGCGTCGCTAGCCACCGAGCCCTGAACGGAAAGGCGCAGTCGATTGCGGACGAATTCGCGCGAGACCTCATCGCCTTGTGCCCGTTCGTGGAGTGCGTCGCGCTGTCAGGATCCGTCGCTTCCGGAGGATACGGTCCTTCCGATGACATCGACTTTGACCTGATCGTTGTCGGCGATACCAAGTACACGACTTACCTGCTCGCGACCCTTGTGGGGCTGAAGTATGCATGGCGTTATCGCACGCGGGATGTTGATGAAATCCAGCGCACCCCGCTCCTGCCGAAGGTAACGTGCGTGAACGTTGTCTGGACGGACGACGAGACGCGCCCCTTTCGGCGGCAGGATGCGGACCTCGCGTTCGAGCTGCTCCGGTGCAGGCCATTGTACGGAGCGGAGTACTTCCGAGACGTCCTCGACGCGAACCCGTGGGCCCGTACCTTCTTTCCGCAAATGTTCGACACATCGTTCGTTGACACTGTCGCGAGGCAACAAAGTGCATTCATCGGCGTTCTCGGGGCGCTCGGGCGCTTCCCCCGCGCTCTCCGACTCGTCGAGGTAGGGAGCCGCGGCCTCGTGTGGATGATGTATCACTTTGTTCAATGGACCCGTCGGAAGAATCCCGAGGCGGTAAAACGAAACGAGTTCCTTCGCCGGGTCAAGTTCCCCTACGAAGTGTTCCAAGACTGAGTCACAAAGGTCGTCACGGCGAAGTGAGGTCCCACGGACTGCCGCCTCGTGTCATGCGGCTGCTCCATGGGGTGTCTTGGACGACGACCAGCCTTTCACTCGAAACGCGAGAAGGAAGGCAATAAGCCAGTGGAAACTGTAAATATAGAACGCAGGGAGGTAACGGATGTCGCGCGCATGCCCCGTCTTGATCAGGATGACCCCCATCGTCGTGTACGCCGCAACCCAGAGGGATAGCCAAAGGGTGGCGGGCGGGTACCAGTAGGTGAACGACCACGGGAGAACGTAATAGAGGAGGGTGATGATCGTCGATGCGTACCACGCGGCATTTGCGATCGGCGCCGCGAGGTACATCATGTCTGTGAGGCCCATCCAGGTCCGCCACCGTTTTGCCAGGACCTCGAGGTGACCTCGCTGCCACCGGCTTCGCTGGCGCATGAGGAGCCGCCACGACGGCGGCTTCTCATCCCATACGATGAGTTCAGGTTTGTACTCGACTCGTGCCTTATCGAGCACGAGCTTGCAGTATAGATCGTAATCCTCGACGAGTCGGTTCTCCCACGCCCCCACCCGCTCGAGCACCACCCTGCGGAAGAAGACGCCCGTGCCCGCAACAGGACACGGAAGACCGATCACGTTTCGACCTCCCCAGAAGAGGTGCGAGAACACCCGGTACTCGAGGGCCTGGAGGCGGGTGAGGAGGGTT
>Ga0209640_10002412_pt1 | contig 16270 bp, 13 predicted proteins | sample RifCSP10_1_FD_184018 | JGI IMG/M metagenome (GOLD analysis project Ga0209640, IMG submission 184018) | Soil microbial communities from Rifle, Colorado - Rifle CSP2_sed 10_1 (SPAdes) (version 2) | ecosystem: Environmental > Terrestrial > Deep subsurface > Rock core/Sediment | place: Rifle...
GAGCCGGGGTCCCTGGGAGCTGGGCAGGGACACTCCCCCAAGCGTTGGGGAGCGTCCCCAGTGAATGGCGTCGAGCGGAACCGGCAGCGAGCGGGCGGAGGTTGCGAGCGAAGCTGAGTGGAATCCACCCGCGAGCCCCTGGCACCGGGCCCACTCTCACTCCTCCTCGGCGGGTTCCCCGAGCGTCTGTTGGAGCGCCTCGCGTATGTTCTCGATGACGTCGGTGGCGGAGACGGTGGACATCGGGTGGCGGCGGACCAGGATGTCGGCGGAAAGCCCGTGGAGGAATACCCCCGCGCAGGCGGCGTCGGTCGGCGAGAGCCCCTGAGAGGCGAGCGCCGCCACCATTCCCGACAGGGCGTCGCCCATGCCGCCCGTGGCCATGTACGGATTTCCGGTCGTGTTGATGAAGACGTCGCCCTTGGGAGTCGCGATGATCGTTCTCGCCCCCTTCAGGATCACCGTCACGTTCTCTTCCTCGGCGAAATGCTGCGCCGACCCGATCCGGGAGGCCTCGATCGCCTCGATCGACTCCCGGGTCAGCCGCGACATCTCCCCCGGGTGCGGGGTGATGATGCAGGGTGTCTTGGCCTCCCGCAGGACCCGGACCTGCCCGGCGATCGCGTTGAGCCCGTCGGCGTCGATCAGGAAGGGAACCCGGATCCGGGGGATGAGCTCCGCCAGAAACTCCGCCGCTCCCGGGTACGCGCCCAGCCCCGGGCCCACCACGACGAAATCCGCCCGGGAGATCGTCTCGAGGAGTTCGGGAATGCAGGCTTTCAGGAAATGGCCGGAACCTCCGTCCTCCACCCCGGTCGACATCACTTCCAGCAGTTTCGCCTCGACGACGGGAAGGAGGGACTTCGGCACGACCACCGTGATCAGGCCGGCTCCCATCCGCATCGCGGCCCTTCCTGCCAGGCAGGGGGCGCCGGTCATTCCCGGGGAGCCCCCGATCAGGTAGACCCTTCCCGCGTCTCCCTTGTGGAAGTCGGGCGGCCGGATGGAGAGCATGCTTTTCACCACCCGCTCCTCGAGGGCCTCCGTTTTGATGTCGGCGTCGAAGACGGCTTTGGAGGGGATCCCGATGTCGTAGATGTCGGTCTCGCCGCAGTGGATGGAGCCGGGGAGGAGCACCTGGCCGAGTTTCAGCAGACCGAACGAGCCGGTGTAGTCCGCCCGGATCGCCTCTCCCAGGATCCTCCCCGAGGTCGCGTCGATCCCGCTCGGGACGTCGACTGCGAACACGGTGGCCATGGAAAGGTTGATCGTCTCCACCACGTCGCGCATGATCCCCTCGAGGGGGGAGGACAGGCCCGTCCCGAGGATGGCGTCGACGCACAGGTGGACTTCCTCGAGGTAGCCTCGCAGGTCCTCCACGCCTTCCTGGTCCCGGAGGATCCGGCACTCCACGTCCATCCGCCGGACGATCTCGTACTGCCTCCGGGCGTCCGCGGACAGATTCTCCACATCGGAAAGCAGGAATACCTCGACGTACACCCCCCGGTTGTGGAGGTGCCTGGCGATCACCATCCCGTCCCCGCCGTTGTTTCCGCGGCCGCACACGATGGCGACGGACGCCTCTTCCGGAACGCCCACCTTCTCCTGCAGAATGCGCAGGATCCTCTCGGTGCACGACCTGCCCGCGTTCTCCATGAGAACGAGGGAGGGAATCCCGTACTGCTCGATCGTCACCCGGTCGAGCTCGGCCATCTGGCGAGCGGTCGCGACCTTCACGCCAACATCTCCTCCGTTTCGATGATCACGAACGCCACCGCCTTTCCCCCGTCGTGCGTGATGCTCACGTGAATTCGATTTCCTTTCAGTTTTATCATATAGTTACTAGCCTTATTATAAAGTTTTACTTCCGGCTTCCCCATCGCCCCCCGGACCGTCTCCACGTCCCGCCACAAGATCCCTTGCGACTTCCCTGTCCCGAAAGCTTTCAGAACCGCTTCCTTGACGGCGAACCGGCCCGCGAGTCTTTCGGCCTCCCGGACACTCCTTCCTGCGTACCCCGCCTCGGCTTCCGTGAACACCCGGCGTACGAACCTCTCCCGGTACCGATCCAACAGGTCCTTTACCCTCCCCACATCCACGATGTCCACACCGATGCCGACGATCATCGGTTCCCGGGGAGCAGGGGCCGTTTTGGACCCATCACGCGCCGTGGATCAGGTCGGCCATCTCCCGGACCGCCTGTCCCAGGCCCACGAAGACCGCCCTCGCGATGATGCTGTGGCCGATGTTGAACTCCTCGATTTCCGAAAGGGAAAGGATCGGGACGATATTGCGCAGGTCGAGCCCGTGCCCGGCGAACACCCGAAGGCCGTTGTTGCTGCCGTGCGCGGCGGCGGCGCGGATCTTCTCGAACTCCCTCTCGAATCTCCCGGCCTGGAACGCCCGGCAGTACGCCCCCGTGTGGATCTCGATGGCGTCGGCCCCGGCCTGCTTCGTTGCGCGGACCTGTGCCAGGTCGGGGTCGATGAAGAGGCTCACGAAGATCCCCGCCTTCCGCAGGCGGAAGACGGTGTCATGGAGCGTCTGCCTCTGGCTCAGGACGTCAAGCCCCCCTTCGGTCGTGACCTCCTCCCTTTTCTCCGGCACGAGGGTCGAGGAAAAGGGGAGGATGCGGGACGCGATTCCCACCATTTCCTCCGTGGCCGCCATCTCCAGGTTGATTCTCGTCTGGACGACCTGCGTAAGGATCAGGACGTCGCGATCCTGGATGTGCCGCCTGTCCTCCCGCAAGTGGACCGTGATCCCGTCCGCCCCGTTCATTTCCGCGATCCCGGCCGCCGTCACGGGATCCGGCGCGGTCCCCCGCCTGGCCTGCCGCACCGTGGCGACGTGATCGATGTTGACCCCCAGCCTCTTGCCCATTTTTCACCTTAAAAGCATAGGGACGTTCTTAAAACTTTTCATCCCGATGGAGAAAAGTTCCGCTACGAGCCAAGCTTCTCAAAAATTATCTGAACGTCCCTTTCCTTTTTCTTAAAAAGTTTAAGAACGTCCCTTTACTTTATCTCGGCGCGCGCCTTTTCCGCGAGCGCGTTGACGATGTTCTCGGTTTCCTTCCGGTCCTCCCCTTCCACCATGATCCGCAGGACCGGCTCGGTCCCGCTGTACCGGACCAGGATTCTTCCCCTTCGCCCGAGTTTCTTCTCGAACTCGGCCTTCGCCTTCTGGAACCGGGGCAATTTCTCCAGGGGGACGCGGTGCTTGAGTTTCAGGTTGACCAGGATCTGCGGGAGGGGGACCATCTTGTTCCCCAGCTCGGCGAGCCGTTTCCCCGACTCGACCATCACCGCCAGCACCTGGAGCGCCGCCAGGACGCCGTCCCCCGTCGTGGCGTGGTCGAGGAAGATCATGTGCCCCGACTGCTCCCCGCCGAAGTTGTATCCCCCCGCGCGCATCGCCTCCACCACGTACCGGTCCCCCACCGGCGCACGGACCATCCGGATCTTCCGTTCCCGCAGGAAGAGTTCCAGGCCGATGTTGCTCATCACCGTGGCGACGACGGTGTTCTTCTTCAGCTTCTTCCTTCGGGCCAACTCCTCGGCGCAGATCGCCATGATTCTGTCGCCGTCCACCACCGTGCCCGTGTGGTCGACCACGATCACCCGGTCGGCGTCCCCGTCCAGCGAGATCCCGAGGTCGGCCCGGTGCTCCTTCACTTGCGCGGACACCAGTTCCGGATAGAGGGAGCCGCACTTGTCGTTGATGTTCAGCCCGTTCGGGGAGACGCCCACGGAAATGACGTTGGCGCCGAGTTCCTGGAACACCTGCGGGGCGATCCGGTACGCCGCCCCGTGGGCGCAATCGATCACAATTCGCATCCCCTCCAGGGACAGATGCCCGGGAAAGGTGTTCTTGAGATAGACGATGTACCGGCCCGTGGCGTCGTCGATCCGGTGCGCCCGGCCGATCTGCGGGGAGGGGGGACGGACCTCCTGCAGCCGGTCCCCCAACATGAGCATCTCGATCTCGGATTCCAGACCGTCCGCGAGCTTGAAGCCGTCCCGGCCGAAGAACTTGATCCCGTTGTCCTGGTACGGGTTGTGGGAGGCGGAGATCACCACTCCGGCGTCGGCCCGCATGGAGTGGGTGAGAAACGCGATCCCCGGCGTGGGGAGGGGGCCGACAAGAAGCACGTCCCCCCCCATCGAGCAGATCCCGGCTGCCAACGCCGTCTCGAACATGTACCCGGAGAGGCGGGTATCCTTGCCGATGACGATCTTGTGCCTGCCGGAGAGGTTCCGGAAACTGTAGGCGATCGCCTGCCCGAGCGCCATCACCGTCTCCACCGTCATCGGATCGGTGTTGGCCACCCCGCGTACACCGTCGGTGCCGAACAGCTTCCTGCGCACGCTTCCCCCCTTACTTTCGAAAATGGATCGTCACGAGGACGTTCGGATTTCCGACGATTTTAGCATGCCCTTCCGGCAAGTTCACCCGGGCTCTCGCCGTGAAGACCCCCTCGGTCGTCTCCGGGGCGATCTCCTCCGTGGTAAGCGTCTTCAGGCGGGAGAATTCGTCGGGAAGCGCCTCGACCTCGAGAGACGGTGGGTCCACTTCCGTCTTCGCGATCCGGTCGCGAACCCGGGGGGGCGCTTTGATCTGCGGGAGGACGGGCACGGTCTTGCGCTCCAGTTTTTCCAGCATCACCTCGACGTATGCCGGATAGACCCTCTCCACGCGGACCCCCGCCGGGACCTTGACCGACCGTTCGCTCAGGGGAATCGTCTCCCTCCCGGCCTTCGCGACGGACAGGTCGACCGCCGCGGAGATCTCGTTTTGCTGCAAGGTATTGATGAGGGTCGAGGGACCGGCCAGGCGCACGTCGACCTGGCGGTCCACCTTGTTGGTGATCGCCATGCCGGAAGGGATGTTGCGGATCTCGAGCGGCACCGCGAACCCGACGTGTACGTTGCTCTCCCCCGCCACGAACCACCAGAGGATGACGGCAAGCCCGAGCGCCAGGCCTTTCAGCCCCAGGTTTTTCCGGATGATCCTCTTCATGTCCCGAACAGCCCCCGGAGGATTCCCTCCAGCTCCATGGCGGTTTCCGCCCCCTTCATCTGGCGGTCGGAAAAGACGGTGACGTTCCCCGTTTCCTCCGAGACCACGACGCATACCGCGTCGGTCTCTGTCGCCATCCCCCACGCCGCCCGGTGGCGCGTTCCCATCGCGCGGGTCGCGGGGGATTCCGCGGGGATCGGCAGGATGATCCGGGCTGCGGCGATCCTCTCCCCCCGGAGGAAGATCGCGCCGTCGTGCAGGGGGGATTGCGGGGAGACGAGCGAGAACAGCAGTTCCCGGGAGAAGATCGCGTCGATCTTCCTGCCGTGCTCGACGTACTCCGCAAGTCCCATGTTCCGTTCCATCAGGAGAAGGGCGCCGGTGCGGGATTCGGCGAGCCGGAAGACCGACAGGGAAAGCTCCTCGAGGAAGTCGGATCCGGCGGCCAGGGCCGGCCAGCCGAAGATGCGCGTCTGTCCCATCCGGGCAAGCCCCCTTCGGATTTCGCTCTGGAAGATCACCACCAAAATGACGATGAACCCTCCGAGGAAGTTCCCGACGACCCATGGGAACGTGACCATCCCGACCCTTTTCGCGAGGACGAACATCCCCATCAGGATCAGGAGCCCGAACAAAATCTCCACGGCCCGGGTCCCCCGGATGAAGAGGAGAATCCCGTAGAGGATGAAGGCGACGAGCAGGATGTCCAGGACGTCCACCAGGCGAACGGAAGGGAGAGCCCCTAGCATTCGACCCCCCCCGCCACAGCGGCCGCCATACGGATCGCGTCCCTCATCTCCTTGACGTCGTGCACGCGGATCACGTGCGCCCCGCAAAGGGCGGCGATGGCCACGGTCGCCGCGGTCCCGTAAGTCCGGTCGCCCGGATCCTTCCCCGTGACCTTCCCGATAAAGGATTTCCGCGACGGGCCGATTACGACAGGCTTCCCGAGGTTGCGCAGGTCGGCCAGGTGCCGGTGAAGAGCCAGGTTGTCCTCGAGGCGCTTGCCGAACCCGATCCCCGGGTCGACCAGGATCCTGTCCCCCGGAATCCCGGCGTCTTGCGCCGCCTTCACCCGGTCGGAAAGTTCGTCCAGGACCTCGTCGAACAACGAGCCGTAGAACGGGGTCTGCTGCATCGTCTGCGGGGTCCCCCGCCGGTGCATCAGGACGACGGCGCACCCGGAACCGCGTACGACATCGGCCATCCCCGGGTCGTCAGCCAGGGCGCTTGTGTCGTTTACGATGCGCGCGCCCGCGTCGATCGCCTCCCGGGCGACCCTCGCCTTGGTCGTGTCGACGGAGAGGATCGCCTCCGTCTTTTCGGCCAGCGCCCGCAGTACCGGGATCACCCGGTCCCGTTCCACCTCGTACGGGACTGCTGCCGAGCCGGGCCTTGTCGATTCTCCCCCGACGTCGATGATGTCCGCCCCCTCCCCCGCCATCTCCCGCCCGCGTTCCACGGCGCGGTCGAATGGGAGATACGTTCCGCCGTCGGAGAAGGAGTCCGGCGTGACGTTCAGCACCCCCATGATCCGCGAGGAGCCGGACAGCTCAAGCAAACGGTCCCGGCAGCGCAACAGGAACTCCCGCCGCTGAACCCGGTCGATGGCTTCGCGGACGGGAGCTAGAATTTCGTCCGGGCCGGAAGCATCTTTCCCCGCACGATCGAGTTCCCCCTTCGATGCCACGGAAAAAAGGAGAACGTTCCGTCCTCGCGCATGCGGGATCCCCCTGCGCTTTAGGAGGGCGGAGAGCAATGCGCCGGTTTCCTCATTCCAGGGAACGCTCACAAGGATCGCCCGAAGATGGGAGACGAGCCGTTCCGCTTCGTCTTCCGATGCGCCCAGGAAGGCGATGCGGTGTCGCGCCTGCTCCGGGTCCGTGAAATGGAGCACCCGGATCACTACGCTTTCCTGCGGCTCAGGCCGGTGACCCGGCTTCCGCGGCCGGCGGCTCCTGACCGGGCGGGACCACCAGTTCCTCGATGATCTTCTTGATCTCGGGACCGTCGACGACTTCCTTCTCGAGGAGCGTCTTCGCCACTTTGTGGAGGACGTGAATATTCGTCTTGAGCAGCGTCCTCGCCCGATCGTAGCAGGAGACGACGATTCCTTTTATCTCGTTGTCGATGTCCCGGGCCGTGGACTCGCTGTAGTCCTGGTGGCGGGCGAACTCCCGGCCGAGAAAGATCGCCTCCTGCTTCTGGCCGAACGTCACGGGCCCGAGCTTCTCGCTCATCCCCCACTCGCAGACCATCTTCCGGGCGATGTAGGTGGCCCGCTCGATGTCGTTGCCCGCCCCGGTCGTCAGCTCCCCGCGGACCAGTTCCTCGGCGACCCGCCCCCCCATGAGGATCGTGATGTTGTCCTTCAGGTAATCCTTGGAATAGGTGTGGCGCTCGTCGATCGGGAGCTGCTGCGTGACGCCCAAGGCCATCCCCCGCGGGATGATGCTCACCTTGTGGATCGGGTCCGCGCCCGGGATGAGCGTCGCCACGATCGCGTGCCCCGCCTCGTGGTAGGCCGTGGAGCGCTTCTCCTCCTCGGGGATGATCATCGACCGGCGTTCCCGCCCCATCATCACCTTGTCCTTGGCCATCTCGAAGCAATCCATCGAGACCTTGGAAAACCCGACGCTCGCGGCATGCAGCGCCGCCTCGTTGCACAGGTTCGCCAGATCCGCGCCGGTGAATCCGGGCGTCCCCTTGGCCAGGACCTCGAGTTTGACGTCGTCGCCGAGAGGGATCTTTTTCGTGTGGACGCCTAAGATCTGCTCTCTGCCCTTCACATCCGGCTTCGGGACCACCACCTGGCGGTCGAACCGCCCGGGCCTAAGAAGCGCCGGGTCGAGAACATCCGGCCGGTTCGTGGCGGCGATGAGGATCAGCCCCTCGTTCGTCTCGAACCCGTCCATTTCCACCAGGAGCTGGTTGAGCGTCTGCTCCCTCTCGTCGTGCCCGCCTCCCAGCCCCGCGCCCCGGTGCCTGCCGACGGCGTCGATCTCGTCGATGAAGATGATGCAGGGGGCCGACTTCTTCCCTTGGATGAAGAGGTCGCGCACCCGCGCGGCCCCCACCCCGACGAACATCTCCACGAAATCCGACCCGCTGATGGAGAAGAAGGGGACCCCCGCCTCTCCCGCGATCGCGCGGGCCAGAAGCGTCTTCCCCGTCCCCGGGGCCCCGACGAGCAGAACCCCCTTCGGGATCCGTCCTCCCAGCCTCGTGAACTTCTTGGGGTCCTTCAAAAACGCGATGATCTCCTGGAGTTCCTCCTTCGCCTCCTCGATTCCCGCCACGTCCGCGAAGGTCGCCTTCGAGCTGGTTTCGGTCAAAAGCTTCGCCCGGCTTTTCCCGAACGACATCGCCTTGCCGCCCCCCGCCTGCATCTGCCGCATGAAAAAGATCCAGACGCCGATCAGGAGCAGCATCGGCAGCCAGGAGATGAGGAGTGTCATGTACCAGGGATTGTCGTCGATCGGCTTCGCGGTGATCCGGATGTTCTTGGCCCGCAGGTTCTTGACGAGGTCCGGGTCGTTCGGGGCATAGGTGTGGAACACCTTCTTCGCTTTCCCGGAATTCTCGGCGTACTTCCCGGTGATCTCCTGCCCCTTGATGGTGACCTCTTTGACCAGCCCGGAGTCGACCGCCGTGACGAACTCGGAGAAGGGGATGTCCTCGTACTCGACCTTCTGCGCCTTGAAGGTGTTGAAGAGGAACACCATCGCGAGCGCGATGATCATCCAGAGGGCAAGGTTTCTATAGAACTGGTTCAAGGGTTATCGTCTCCTGTAGGGTTTTTCGGATTTCGATCCTATCGAATATGGATGCGCCCGGGTGAATCCAGATTCCTCTTTCAATTTAGCATGGATGAACCCCGATGTAACCCGTCTTTCCTCCGGGGGTCTCTTCAAAGGAGCTCCGCGCGGAGCACGACCGTACGCCTCGTTTTCGGGGTCACGGGAGCCTGGGCTGATCGGAGGACTCCGGGTATCCAGAGGATCTTTCCTTCCGCGTCGCACACGACGGGCCTGCCCCACCGCTCCTCGCGAGGCACCTTGCGGTCGATCAGGATCTCTTTCACCTTCTTGTCGGCATCGAGGCCGAACGGACGGATCCGGTCCCCCGCCTTGAGCCCCCGCATGGAAAGGGGGAGCGGAATTTTTTCTCCGTCAAAGGCCGCCCACCGCGAGTCTTGCGCCAGTTGGCGGATTCGTCCCGTTGCCGTCTTGCCTCTCTCCTCCCAGTGGAGGATCTCTGGGAAAAGGGGAGCCAAACCATCGAAATCCCTGTTCGCCGGATCGTCCCCCATCCATCGATATACTCCCGGACCATCCATTTGCACGAATGGTTCCCCGCCGACCCTTTTTTCTTCGGCCTTGCCTCTCCTCTTTGCCCTTGTTCGAACTTGCCGCCCTCTACCTTGCCCAGCTCTATCGGTTCGTGCGTCGACTTCCCGGGGGGGTGTCTCTCCCACCGTTGGGGAAAGGATCGCCACCCCGTATCGGCATCGAAGCGTGGCGCCCCGCCCGATGGAAAGCCGCGCGGAGGCCCCACCCGAGACGATCGCCCGGTCCATCAAGACAAGGAGTCGCTCATTCGGAGCCGTTCCGAGACGCTCGAAACAGAGGATCTGCAGGATCCGGATCCGGAGGACCGACGGCAGACCGGCATAGGTATTCCGCGGAATTTTGACCGCCCTCGCTCCTTGGGGTTCCGCCGATGGATCGTCCGGTCTCCCCCTGCCTTGGCCTGTACGATATTTCCCTGCGACTGTTTCGTATCCAGCAACCCGCACCAGCCGCCCTCCCGTCTTTTTCCCATTAAAAGTTACATTGTCTTTAAGCCATTTATGTGCATTCTCCTCAACATATGCATCAATTTCCCGGAAACGTTCGCCAAGCGTGAAGATCCTTTTCCTGACCGACTTGCCGTATCTCTTTTCCAGCAACGGAAGAAGGACATGCCGGACCCAGTTCCGCTCGAACCGCGTGTCGAGGTTCGACTTGTCCACACGGAACGGGATCTTGTGCTGTTTGAGGTACCGGAGGATATCCTCCCTCCAGGTGGAAAGGAGCGGCCGCTCGATTCCGTCTTCGGTTTGGCGCGGGATTCCCTTCAGGCCCGAAATCCCCGCTCCTTCCAGAAAGCGCATCAGGATGGTCTCCACCTGATCGTCCGCGGTGTGCGCCATGAGAATCCGTCTCGCACCGTGTTTTTCCTTCAGTGCCCGCAGATATCGGTGCCGCTCCTCCCTAGCCTTCTTTTCGAAACCAGCCTCCCGGATCTTCCCTTTCGCCGTTTTTTCCGATCCAGACGCTCCGCCCCGTCCAATGGCCACCCCCACCTCCAGAGGGATTCCCATGGAACGGCTCAGACTCTCCACGAACCTCTGGTCCTCGTCGGACTCCTTCCCCCTCGCCCGATGATTGAAATGGGCCAACAACAGAGAGCGGGCGCTTTCCAGACACCGGTAGACAAGGTACACGGAGTCCGGCCCCCCGGAAACGGCGACCACATCGGGTTCGAAGGATAGTTTGCCCATACAGTCAATGTATGCCATGAGGACACCCCCAAGATCTTCCTCTCGAACACCTGGAAAAATATTTCCCCTGCGCCATATAAGCGTCCCCCTGTTTCGTGTGCTTTGCAACCAGATCGGCGGGCCTACTCGAACAGGAAGAAAGAAAGGCAGCCATCAAAAGAGAACCACCAAACGGCTCGCAAGACCCGACATGGTATCCTGCCGGAACGATCCGCTTATGGATTTTCAGTAATTTCCCCAACAAATTTCAGCAATTTCCCCAACAAAACAGAAGGGATTAAGCACGAGCATTTCAAAAAAACCGGACCGGGGAACAGGGGATAGAAAAATAAAATCCGGGTTGGAAAAAATAGGGGTATTATGGGAAAATACTTTCATAGAATCGTAATAGGAAAGGGAATCAAAATGATTATCCATTGAATTACTTGCTGTTTTTGTTGAATCCGGATCACATCATCCTGGGCGCAGGACTTGCACCTCCCGGATTCATGAACGAGGTCAACAGAAAGATGAAATCGCTGGATATAAACGGTTTCCCGCCATGCACAATCGATTTTCCTCTCGAATTCTCTCCGGAGGAGATCGCGGCGCTTGCGACTCCCGTCAACACGCTCCTGAAGTGCAATTACCTCATCGGGACTTCGGTCGATTTCGACGGGGCGTTCCAATCGTTGTTCGACATCGCCGCCGAGGTCGCCGGTGTGGACTGCGGCGCCTACATAACCGGATCCCATGATGCCAACGACTTCTCCGTCATCGTCAGCCGTCAAGTTACCCGACACAATGCGGGCGGTGAGGTATCCCTTTTCTTCCCGGCAGCCCTGGCAAGAACGTTCAACAAGGGGATCCACCTCGAGGCGAGCAAGAATCCCCACTCCGAAAAGGTGTGCCAGGGATGGAAGGCAACCGCGCTTGTCGCCTTTCCGCTCCGAAGGAACCTCGAATTCATCGGCGCGCTTGTTTTCGGAAAAAGGGAACCGCATCCGTTCACGGCCGAACGGATCAAACTCCTCTGGGTGCTCGCCGGCCAGGCGGAAAATCTCATCCTCCAGAGCGATGCGGTAAAGACGTTGTCCTTCTACTCGTTTCTGGACCCTCTGACCCACCTGTACAACCGGCGATATTTCGATGATCTGCTCGAAAAGGAGATCTTTCGATCGCGCCGCAACGGCAAACCGATTTCGCTTCTCACGCTGGACCTTGACGGCTTCAAGGCGTACAACGACACCTTCCTCCATTCCTCGGGCGATATCGCCCTGCAGGAGGTGGCCTCCATCCTGCGGGACTGCGTCAGGGAAGTCGACACGGTCGCGCGTCTGGGCGGGGACGAATTCGCCATCCTCCTCGTGGAAAGCAGTTCCCAAGGCGCCCGCGATCGCGCCAGGAGGATCATCCAGCGGCTGGAAGCCCGTATGCTCCCGGGGAGGGAACAGATCCGAACCGAGCGCCTGTCGGCCAGCATCGGGGTCGCCACGTTCCCGGATGACGCGTTCGACAGGCAGGACCTGACGCACAAGTCCGACCATGCCCTCTACATGGCGAAACATCAGGGTGGCGGAAAGGTCTGTCTCTACCAGGAGATCTCGGAGCTGCTGTCCGTGCGCCTGGAAATGGGAGAGATCCCGGTCCAGAAGATCTACGATGCCGCGCGCTCCATCGTCGACATGGACAAGTTCCTCGAAATCCTCCTTTTCACCGCCATGCAGGGGATGTCGGCCGGCCGCGGCTCCATCGTCGTCCTGGATTCGGAAGGAAACTTCACTCTCCGGGCCGCGATCGGGTTCCGCAACGGAGAGCAACACTTTTCCCCCGGGACGATCGTTTCCGCCGGCCCCGTCACTTCCTGGGTCGCAGAAAAAAAGGAGCCGTTGCTCGTGTCCGGACAGGAGGACACCCCGCTCCCGATGCAGTGGAAACGGAACGGATACCAGGGGAACTCCTTTCTCTCCATCCCCCTGATCGAGCAGGGGCGAGTGCTCGGAGTCCTGCACCTGACGAACAAGAAGGGGAATCAACCCTTCACGCGGGACGATCTTGCGGCTTTCGAGCCCGTCGCGAGGGAAATCACGGCGATCCTCTCCCAGGGGATTCTGTTCCATGAAAACGTGAAAACGTTCTCCATCTCCATCCTGCGATCGCTCGGAAGCGCGCTCGAGCTCCGGTTCCCTTTCTTAAGCGGACACAACAAACGCGTCCAGGACATTGCTTTACGGATCGGGAAAAAGCTCGGCATCTCCCACGCGGATATGGTCACCCTGGGGACGGCCGCCGCCCTGCACGACATCGGCCTCATCGGCATCCCGGGGGAAATCCTTTCCAAGAACCGGAAGCTGACCGAGAGGGAGCTGGAGATCGCCAGGAAGCACCCGTTCCTCGGCGCCAAGCTGCTGGAAGGGGTTCCCGGGATGGAGGAAACGAGGCGGGTCATCCTCGAGCACCAGGAGTTCTTCGACGGTTCCGGGTACCCGTCCGGATTGCAGGGGGAGGAAATTTCGCTGGGTGCCCGGATCCTTTCCTTGGCGGAATTCTACGACTCGATCACATCCTCGCGCCCGCACCGGGGGGGCCTGCGCCATGAGGAGGCGCTCCAGCTCATGCGGAACAACATGAACACCATTTTCGAGCCGAGGATCTGTAAGGCGTTTCTCGAGGAAATCCGGGAGCCCCTGCTGCCCTCCTGACGGGCCAAAAAGGGGCCGGTTACCCTACCTGCCGGTCTCTATCAAGCCACAGAGTTCCGGTAGACTTTCCAATCGATGTTCAAAATCTGGATTTTGTAATTGAGCACCCTCGGGGATACCCCGAGCAGCTGCGCCGCCTCTTTCTGCACCCCCCGGGTTGCCTGCAGCGCGCGGGTAATGGTCTCGCGTTCCAATTCCTCCAGGTTCAGCGTCCCCCGCGAAAAACCGTCCACCCCTTCGGAGGGGGCTTCCATCGTCAGATTGTATATTTCGATCACCTCTCCGTCGCACAACAGTACGGCGCGCTCGATCGCGTTCTGCAGCTCACGCACGTTTCCCGGCCACAGGTAGGACCGCATCTTTTCGATCGCCTCGGGGGAGAACCCGGTCACCTTCTTCTTGAAATCGACCGAGTACTGGTTCAGGAAGAACCGCGCGAGCGGAAGAACGTCCTCCCTCCTCTCCCGCAGGGACGGAATGCGCAGGTTCACCACGTTCAGCCGGAAGAAGAGGTCCTGGCGGAATCTCCCTTCCTTCACCTCGACGCGCAGGTCCTTGTTGGTGGCCGCCACCACCCGGACATCGACGCGGATGCTCTTCCCGCTGCTTCCCAGCCGCTCGAACTCCTGTTCCTGGAGCACGCGCAGGACCTTGGCCTGCGTCGCCGGGCTCATGTCTGCGATCTCATCCAGAAAGATCGTCCCCTTGTCCGCCTGCTCGAACCGTCCGATCCGAAGCTTCTCCGCGCCGGTGAACGCCCCCCGCTCGTGGCCGAACAGCTCGCTCTCCAGAAGATTGTCGTGCAGGGCGGCGCAGTTCACCTTGACGAGCGGACCGTCGGTGCGCATGCTCCCGAAATGGAGGTGGGTGGCCAAAAGTTCCTTCCCCGTCCCGGTCTCCCCCGTGATCAGGACCGTCGCCGTGGTCGGCGCCACCTTCCGGATGACGGAGAGAATGTCCCTCATCCCGCGGCTCTCCGCCACGAGGCCCCTTCCTTCCAGCGCGTTCTGATACGACGCTCTCTGGTAGGTCTCGAGCTCCCCGCGCATCTTCCCCATCTTCAGCGCCGTGCGCACCCGGTGCTTGAGATGCTCGAGTTCGAAGGGCTTCTGGATATAGTCGAACGCCCCAAGGCGAAGCGCCTGGATCGCCGTCTCGACGGTGGCGTACGCGGTCATGAGGATCACTTCCGTCCCCGCGTTCACCTCTTTTGATTTTTTCAGGATGTCCACCCCGGTCAGGTCCCCGAGCTTGATGTCGGATACGACGACGTGGAACGATTCCGTCTCCAGCTTGTGGATCGCCTCTTCTCCCGTAGCCGCCTCCTGGATGCCGTACCCGGATTCCTCCAGGGATACCCGGATCCCCGCCCGAAGCGTTTCGTTGTCCTCGACGATTAAGATCGTGTCCGCCATTCCTGCCTCACGGGGATTTTGATGATGAAGTCCGTTCCCTTTCCGGGTTCGCTTTGCAGGTCCAGGACGCCGCCATGCGCGTGGATGATCTTCTGGGCAAGCGAAAGACCGAGCCCCGTCCCGTTTTTCTTGGTGGTGAAGAAGGGAACGAAAATCTTGTCCTCGATTTCCCGCGGGATCCCCGGACCATTGTCGCGGATCGTGATCCGGACGAACTCCTCTTCCTGCCCCGAATGACCGTGGACGATGGGATCCATCTTCCTGTCGAGCCGCAACAGTTCGCTGAAGTGCCGGGAGATGCCGAACGAGATCTCCACGGATCCCTTCTCTTCGCAGGCAAAGACCGCGTTGGCGATGATATTGTTGATCGCCTGCTCGAGCAGACCCGCATCGACCTCGGCCTGAAACACGCCCGCGTCCTGCTTTCTGATCAGGAATTTCATTTCGGGGTAAAGGGTCCGGAATCTGTCGAGGATCCCTTCTGCCACCGTGACGACATCGACTTTTTTCAATCCGAGTTCCGCAGGGCGTACGAAATTTAAGCATTCCCGGATGATGTATTCCACCTTGCTTACTTCCCGGGCCATCATGCTGACGGAAGACAGAAGTTTCTCATTCTTTGAAAGGTGGGACTTGAGTAGGCTGCAATGGACTCCGATGCTCGCAATCGGATTGCGGATTTCGTGCGCAAGCCCCGCCGCCATCTGGCCCAGCAGGAGGAGCCGCTGTTTCAGGTTTTCGCTCTCTTCTGCCATCTCGACATGGGTCAAATCCTTGAAAAATGCGCAGATGCCAATTTTGTTATCGCCTTCCTTGAGTTCGGAAAGAGTAAACCCGATGAACTGCCGATCCCCGTCCTTTCCCGGGAGTTCCACTTCCACACGCGCGGGCAGGTAATGCAACGTGAGGGCTTCGCTAAGAAGTCGAAAAAAGGGATTTTCCCCCCCGCGGAGATGGATATTCTCCCCCTCTGTCAGAGCGCATCCTTCGAGGATCTTTGCGCCGATGGGATTAACATACGCCACGGTCCCGTCCATTTTCAAGGCCACCACCCCGGCACGAAAGCTGGAAAGAATCGCGTTTTCCAGGTTCATCTTCTCCTCGACAGGAACGTCCTCCTGTAGAGAAATTCTACTCGATGTCGGAGGGTGGGGCAAATCAGAGGGAGAACGTCGCGGGCGAAGATAAAGCCGATTTCGCCCCGTCGATCGCCACAGCCCGGAGCGCTACCTTATAGGTGACACCTCTGGATAGAAACGCTCCCAGATTGGCAAGATTGAACGTCGTGGCTACCTGTCCGCTTCCCGAATCAACTGCAGATACAAGGGCCATAGGGGAATCGTTTTCGGTAAAACCACCGCTTCCCTTGATATAAATTTCAAAGTTCGCCAGGTCTTTCGAAGGTTCAAGGGGTGTGTTGTCCAAGAATTTTGTCGGCGGTTGCCAGCTCAATATCTTTGGGGGAATGGGCTCCAAGGGAACCGACCCCCCACTCACGGGCGTTTCCCCTGAACCCCCTCCCCCACAGCCGGAGAGAAACGCCAAAATGATAAAGATCGAAAAAAGCGCATTTGGTTGCCTGCCCGATTTCGCCAAAAATGCCCTCC
>Ga0209640_10002413_pt1 | contig 16269 bp, 15 predicted proteins | sample RifCSP10_1_FD_184018 | JGI IMG/M metagenome (GOLD analysis project Ga0209640, IMG submission 184018) | Soil microbial communities from Rifle, Colorado - Rifle CSP2_sed 10_1 (SPAdes) (version 2) | ecosystem: Environmental > Terrestrial > Deep subsurface > Rock core/Sediment | place: Rifle...
ATACTGGGGTGCAGATGAGTACTGGAAATGGGACGAGGTGCGATTGCCGCAAGACGTTGCTGCAACGCTGGCGAGCATCCCACGAATCTTCTTGTACCATAGCCGCGACGACGAAATCGTACCGTTTGCCCACCTTGCGCTCTATGCAGCCAAACTCCCCCAAGCAACCATCCGAGAGGTCGATGGGCGTGGGCATCAATTTCGGAACGATCTGGCTGATGCCGCCGGTGACATAAAGAGTATGGAAAAGTACGACGACGACCTCATTAGGTTTGAAGCGGACGGCGCCGCGCCGTTGCCGGTCACAAATGATCAAGGCTACGTCGAACACAACGGCGCCCGGATTTGGTATGCAACGTACGGATCCGGCCCGCCCGTAATCCTGCTGCACGGCGGACTCGGCCATAGTGGCAATTGGGGCTATCAAGTTCCAGCGCTGATCAGGAGCGGCTATCGTGCCGTTTTGATAGACAGCCGCGGCCACGGCCGCAGCACTCGCGACGCCCGTCCGTTTACATATGAGTTGATGGCATCCGACGTTTCGGCGGTGATGGATGCATTACACCTTGAGGAGGCGGGTCTGGTGGGCTGGAGCGACGGCGCGTGCACAGCATTGATTCTTGCTTCGAAAGCTCCAACACGGGCTGCAGGTGTGTTCTTCTTTGCCTGTAATATGGACCCGAGCGGCGCAAAGCAAATTACGGAATTCACCCCGATTCTCAGACGATGTATAGGCCGACACTTACAAGACTATAAACAGCTATCGGCCACGCCGGATCAATTCGACGAGTTTTCCGACGCGGTCGGCCTAATGCAGAGAACGCAACCCAACTATTCGGCGGAGGATCTGGCAGAGATCAGCGTGCCAGTCGCGATCGTTCATAGCGAGCATGATGAATTCATCAAGCGCGAACACGCCGAGTATCTGGCTCGGAGCATTCCGACTGCAGAATTTATCGATCTTCCCGGCGTGAGTCACTTCGCACCGCTGCAGAGGCCTGGGCAATTCAACAGCGCAATGCTTGCATTTCTCGGCAAAGTTCTACCTTGAAGCAAGATAGCGGGAATATGGGAAAAATCAAGCGATGGCAAGACTTGGGAACAGGACTTTGACCTGGCGTATACGAAGATTGAATAGAGAAACGGAAGATAAGGAGAATTCAGATGAGAAAAGTAATCTTATCGATATTCGTTACCCTTGACGGATTTATTTCCGGTCCAGGTGACTCGAGATCACCGAGGTGATCGAGACTCCTGCAGCCATTCATCTGCGGTTTCGTGTCGTCAAAGGAAGATAGGAGGTTGAGAATGCGTAAACTAATCGTGTGCAACATCATGTCACTGGATGGCTATTACGAGGGGCCAGGAAAAAATGTCATGGACCTGTTCGACTATCGCTGGGAGGCCTACCCGACGGACGAAAGCTTCGATGCCTATAACGCCGAACGGCTGCGCGCCGCCGATACGCTGCTGCTGGGACGTGTTTCATATGAGGGGTTCAAGGGTTACTGGCCGCCTGTGGCAGATGATCCCAACGCCACGCCCACCAGCCGGGAGATATCACGGCTCAATAACGCCATAGACAAAGTCGTCATATCCGACAGCCTGACCTCAGGAGAGACGGAACCATGGCATAACACCCGCATCATCCGCCGGGCAGACGCTCACGAGCAGATTGCCGGACTCAAACGCCAGACCGGCAAAGATATCCTGGTCTTTGGCAGCCGCACATTATGGAACGATTTACTTGCCTATGACCTGGTTGACGAACTGCACCTGATGATCGGCCCGGTGGTATTAGGGGCAGGCACGCCAGTATTCGACGGGAAGCCAACGGTTTCGCTCCGGCTCATCGACACACGCACGTGGGACGGCTCGGGGAACGTACTCGTGCGATACGAAGTTCGCCGACCATACTAACCTACTTCTGAGAGATAGAGCGCATAACCATGTAAAGGAGAATACCTATGTTTAAAGATTCGAAAGCTTTTAGCGGATTTTCGGTTGACGACCTGCAAAAAGCGCAGGAATTCTACAGCCAGACCCTTGGGCTGGAAGTTTCCGAACTGAATGGTCTATTAGAGTTGCATCTGGCTGGCGGCGCCAGGGTGTTGATCTATCCAAAACCGAACCATACGCCGGCGACTTTCACCATCTTGAATTTTCCTGTGGCTAATGTTGAACAGGCTGTAGACGAGCTCACCAGCCGTGGCGTCCGTTTCGAGCACTACGACGAAGACGATCTGAAGACGGACGAAAAGGGAATAGCCCGCGGCGAAGGCCCAACAATCGCCTGGTTTAGAGACCCGGCGGGCAATATTTTGTCCGTGCTTGAAGAAAACTAAAGGATTCTGGTGATGGCAGGCTCAACTCCCGACTGGAGGGCACTCCAGGCCGCGATCGACGGCGAGGTCGCTCTCCCCGGTTCGCCCATCTACGAGGGCGCGCACAAGCCATTCAACGCCCGGTTCCACGAGGTACGGCCGAAAGCCATCGTCCTGTGCGCCACACCACAGGATGTCTCTGAGACGATCTCGTTGCTCGACTGGCACGGCCTGGAGAATGCGACCCGGGGCGGAGGGCATTGTTTCGCAGGACACTCTTCGACCCCAGGAGTCGTCATCGATGTCACGCCGATGAATTCGGTGTCAGTTTCGGGTGGCGTGGCGACTGTTGGCGCCGGGGCACGGCTGGGCGATGTGTACGAGGCGCTGCAGGAGCACGACGTCACCATCCCTGCCGGCACCTGCCCCCCGGTGGGCGTCGCCGGCCTGACGCTGGGGGGCGGGCTCGGGATACTCGGCAGGAAGTATGGGGTGACCTCCGATCGCCTGATCGGAGCTCAAATCGTACTCGCCGATGGCCGCATCCTCGATTGCGACGAGAGCCAGGACGAAGACCTGTTCTGGGCGCTGCGGGGCGCCGGTGGCGGGAACTTCGGCGTTGTCACGGGGCTCGTCTTCCTACCCGTCCCGGTTCCAACGGTGACGAACTTCCACCTGGCGTGGCCATTTCACCACGCCGCCGGCATCATCGAGGCCTGGCAGCGCTGGGCACCCAACGGGCCGGATGAACTCGCCGCGAGCTTGAAGGTAACGGCCACCGGCGATGCAGACCGGCCGCCTTCTGTCGATGTATACGGAGCGCTGATTGGAAGCGGATCCGACGGGACCGACTTGATCGACGAGGTGGTGGTCCGGTCGGGCTCGGACCCGGCCTCGGCATCCAGCGAGCAGATGAGCTTCGTGGAGACGAGGCGCTTCTGGGCGGAACTCGGTGCGGCGCAGGCAATGGCTGGTGAAAGCCTACAGCCCCCTCCGGCACAGCAGCCATATCTCTTTGCCAGGTCGGAGTTCTTCAGGCGGCTGCTCCCCAGCGAGGCGATCCTGGCCCTGGTGGAGAACCTCGCGTTGGGACGGGTCCCAGGGGAGTCGCGCGAGCTGGACTTCATGCCGTGGGGCGGCGCCTGCAACCGGGTGAGACCCGACGCCACCGCCTTCGTCCATCGCGATGAGCTGTTCCAGATCAAGCACGCGGTGATGGTCGAGCCGGAAGGGCCGGTGGGCGAGAAGGCGGATGCACGCAGGTGGGTTGCCCGGTCATGGGCGGTGGTGCATCCATGGGGATCCGGGCGAGTTTTCCAGAACTTCGTCGACCCAGACCTCAAAGGGTGGACCGATGCCTACTACGGCACGAACTACAAGCGTTTGGTTCGAGTCAAGGCGCGCTATGACCCGGCGGGGTTCTTCCGATTCCACCAGTCGCTCCCGGTGCGCTGAGCGGTTCAGCAGCCATTGGCCGGATTTTGGAAAGTGATTGAGGAGAAATTACGATTTTGACCTAACGTATACGAAGATCAAAACTGTCCCCAGCAGAAACTGCTGAACATGAAGCAGGCACGAGTGAAATTTCGTGATCACCCTCTGGATCACCCTGAGTGGGTGATGGCGGATCACCCACTGGTGCTGTAAAGTTATTAACATGGTGGTCCTGACTGGACTCAAACGCTGACCGGTCAGGTGCAAGAGCGACTTCAATCTTCCCGATCGAAGCGCACAAATTTACTGTGAAGGAGAACCTGAAATGTTACCGAAAAACAAGAACGCCAAAATTCTCGGAGAGGGCCGATGGCTCCCGGAGCTACGCGCCGCCCTCAACGGTCGCGTGATCACACCGGACGACGCAGGGTATGACCAGGCGCGCACCGTCTTCATCGGCGGGATCGACCGGCGGCCGGCGGTGATCGTCCGGCCGGCGAACGCGAGCGAGGTGGCGCGCGTCGTTTCGCTGGCGCGGGAGAGTGGGCTGGAGCTGGCCGTGCGCAGCGGCGGGCACAGCGGCGCCGGTCACAGCGTCTCGGAAGGGGGTATCGTGCTCGACCTCGGCGATATGCGGGCGCTGGAGATCGACGCTGCAGGCCGCACGGCCTGGGCCGAGACGGGCTTGACCGCCGGCGAATACACCACGGCAGCCGGGGAATACGGCCTGGCCACCGGTTTCGGCGACACCGGCTCGGTGGGGATCGGGGGGCTGACCCTGGGCGGCGGGGTGGGCTTCCTGGTGCGCAAGCACGGTCTGACCATCGACGACCTGCTGGCCGCCGAGGTGGTGACCGCCGACGGCCAGCTGCTGCGGGTAGACGCCGAGCACCACCCGGACCTGTTCTGGGCGCTGCGGGGGGGTGGCGGCAACTTCGGCGTGGCCACCCGCTTCCAGTTCCGGCTGCACGAGGTGGACACGATCGTGGGCGGGATGTTGATCCTGCCGGCCACGCCCGAGGTGGTCGCCGGCTTCATCGCCGCGGCGGAGGCAGCGCCCGAGGAGCTCTCGACAATCGCCAACGTGATGGCCGCGCCGCCGATGCCGTTCCTGCCGGCTGAGCAGCACGGCCAGTTGATCGTGCTGGCGATGATGGCGTACGCCGGGGAGGTGGCGGCCGGGGAGCGCGCCCTGGCGCCGTTCCGGGCGCTGGCCGAGCCGATCGCAGACATGCTGCGGCCGATGCGCTACCCGGAGATGTACCTGCCCGAGCAGGAGGACTACCATCCTACGGCAGTGGGGCGCACGATGTTTGTCGATCGGATCGACGGCGACGCAGCCGGGACCATCGTCGAGTACCTCCAGGCTTCCGACGCAGTGGTGCGGGTCGCCCAGCTGCGCGTGCTGGGTGGGGCCATGGCCCGCGTGCCAGTCGAGGCCACGGCATTCGCCCACCGCCGGTCCCGGATCCTGGTGGCGCTTGCCGCCTTCTACGACGGCCCCGAGGACCGGGCTGTGCGTGAGGCCTGGGTGGCGGACTTCGCCGCGGCCCTGGATCAGGGGAACTCCGCTGCGTACGTGAACTTCCTGGGCGACGAGGTCCTGGCACGGGTGCGAGACGCTTACCCGGGGTCGACCTGGGAGCGGCTGGCCGCGATCAAGGCCCGTTACGACCCGACCAACCTGTTCCGGCTCAACCAGAATATCCGGCCGGCGATTTAGGGTCATAGGCACCCCCATCCCGCTGGGATTTGGCACGTGGAATGAGACTACCGCGTGCCCGCTGCCATCGTCGAAGGGGTTGGCGCCCTGGCGTTGGCAGCCGCACTCGTTAGTCTGGGAGTGGGGACGATATGGTCACGCCGCCTGGCCTGGTGGGCCCTGTGGTACTGCTTCGCCGCTGTCCTTTGGGGCATGTTCCGCCTGGCGCTCGGCTCGATCCCGGAGGCTCACACGGTCAGCAACGACTTCCTGCACATTGCGATGACCCTGGTGACCACGCTGGCGCTCGTGCGATTTGCCTCGCTAAGAGACTGACGGGAAGCGACATACTGACCTGGGTTGTGGATGCAGATGGCTTCGGCTTTTCGGTGATGCATATTCAATACAGAACAGTTGTGCTAAAATTGACCCGAACAGTTCGAGTTAGAAGAGGTAATCTGGTGACTATCAAGAATCGTTCCAAAGGAGACAGTATGGACAATCTGCGACTCAAGCAAGTGCCGATTACAAAGACCGGAATGCTCATCCGCAAGCCGGTCGCGGATGTGTTCGAGGCCTTCATCAACCCCGAGATCACGACGAAGTTCTGGTTCACCAAGAGCAGTGGCAGGCTCGAGGCCGGAAAGCAGGTTCAATGGGCTTGGGAAATGTACGATGTCTCGGCCCCCGTGACTGCGAAAGCCATCGAACCGAACAAGCGCATCCTCATCGAGTGGCCGGGATACAGTGGTCCCACCACTGTGGAATGGACGTTCGCGCCCCGAAAGGATGGCACAACGTTCGTCAGTATCACGGAGGCCGGCTTCACTGGCGACGGGGACGAACTTGTGAAACAGGTGACCGACTCGACTCAAGGGTTCACTTTGGTGCTTGCGGGTCTCAAAGCACTCCTTGAGCATAACGTCAGACTGAATCTGGTAGCGGATCGTTATCCCAAGGGGATCGAAGAACACTAGCCTTTGGATTCTTGCATTCGCTTCGGAGCAGCTAACAATCGGTTGCAGCGAATGGAGCTATGCGTCGCCGCTGAACCGGAGCGTTGGGCGCGCTCTTGATCCTGTCCCAATGTACAGGTGTCCACCTGATCGCATTACCAGCCCATAATGGCCTTGTGACTGATACACTACTCGCAGCGCCAATCCCACTCGAAAAAGATAGGAGAATAAAATGACTGACACATCGCGACTTGGCTGCATAATCGCCGCACCATCTGCGCTCTGATGCGGGAAGACCGCGTGAGGCCTGGCGGGATGCAGCCGACGCTTGAAAGAGCATCGAAATCCACACACTGGAGAGTGAAATAAGCATGCAAAGACGTGTACTGTTGGTTTTGTTCGGAACACTTCTCATCGACATGATCGGGTTCGGGATGGTATTCCCCATCATCCCGATTCTCTTTACTGACTCGTCCTCGCCTTCATTCCTTCTTGGCGGCTATTCTCCGAGCGCACAATTCTTCATGGCCGGTGCGATCACGGCAGTTTGGGGGCTCATGCAATTTATCGCCGCGCCGATCCTGGGTGAATTATCGGATGCCTACGGACGCAAGAAACTGCTCCTGTTTGGCGTTGGCATTCTCGCCCTGTCGCAATCCCTGTTCGGTTTCGGTATCGCCATCGCGTCCGTCGCCATCCTTTTCTTTGCACGCGCTCTCGCGGGCATTGCGGCCGGCAATCTGGGAATCGCACAGGCGTCCATCGCCGACGTCACCGAGCCGAAAGAACGGGCGAAAAACTTCGGGCTTATTGGCGCGGCGGTCGGTGTTGGCTTAATCCTCGGTCCGCTCCTTTCAGGCTGGCTTGTGCACATATCTCAAAATCCAGCGCTTCCGTTTTTCGTGGCAGGAGTACTCGGCATGCTTAACGTTCTGTTTCTGGCGCTCTTTCTCCCGGAGACGAATCGCCAGCCGCAAGCTACTCAAACGTTCACGCTTACGAAGGGCGTCCGCAACATCAGATCGGCGACAGCCGACAAAGGGATTCGCCGAATCTACCTGACCAGTTTCTTGTACCTCTTCGGGTTTTCGATGTTCGTATCCTTTTACGGCATCTTCCTGGTGCACATGTTCGGCTTATCCGAAGCGCAGGTGGGCACGTCATTTGCAGTGGTCGGCATTTGCGTCGTCTTCACGCAGCTCGTGATATTGCGCACGCTCGCCCAGCGATACTCGGAGCAGACCATGCTGCGCTACACGATCATCCTCGTCGGTGCGGCTATCGGGCTCTCCGCTTTCATGCCGAGCGCCCCGCTCTTTCTAGCATTCATCCCATTGGTCGCCATCCCGCACGCGCTCTCGCTGGCGAACATCCCGGCGCTGGTGAGCAGAAACGTATCGGCAGAAAGGCAGGGGGCGGCGCTTGGCATCAACGCCTCGCTTATCGCGCTTGCAAGCGGATTGGCGCCGCTGGGGATGGGGGTGGGCTCCGGATTATTCGGAGTGCACATGCCGTTTGTGACGGCGGCATTTTTCATCCTCGCTTCATGGTTTGCTCTGTTCTTCCCGATGAGAACCTTACGATCTAAGGAGCAACGCTCATATGAGTAAAGTAGCTCTGGATTTCACCCTGTCGCTCGATGGCTTTATCGCCGACCAGCCGGCAGTTTCGCTGCGGCCCATCAGCACACCACCCACGTCGGATGGCTCGGGAAACGTACTCGTGCGATACGAAGTCCACCGCCAATAGACGTGAATCTGCTGGCACATGGAAAATTCGATGAAGAATCTCCTCTTATACGCCACCACCGTATTGATCTGGGGCTCGACCTGGCTTGTCATCACATTTCAGCTGGGAGCCGTGGATCCAATCCTGTCCGTGGCATACCGCTTTACGCTGGCGTCCCTGCTCCTGCTTGCTTTTGCTATGCTGCGAAAGATCAATCTGCGTTTTACCGTCCGGCAACATGTGTTTTTCGGAGTGCAGGGAGTGCTGCTTTTCTCGCTGAACTACCTGCTGGTTTACCTGGCGGAGCTGCGCCTGACCAGTGGATTGGTGGCGGTGATTTTTTCGACGCTGGTGTTCATGAACATCCTCATCGGCGCGCTGTTCCTGGGCACGCCGGTGCGCCTGAATGTGGTGGTAGGCGCGATCATTGGGTTGGTGGGGATTTCCCTGGTGTTCCTGCCGGAGTTGAGCGCTTTCAGCCTGCAGGATCGCGGCTTCGTCGGGATGCTGCTCAGCCTGGGAGGGACGCTTTTCGCCTCCATGGGGAATATTGTGGCGGCCCGCAACCTGCGGGAAGGGTTGCCGGTGGTTCAGACGAACGCCTTTGGAATGGGGTATGGCGCGATCCTGATGTTTGCTATCGCCTTGCTTGCCGGTACACCATTTCGTTTTGAGACGACCCCGGCATATATCGCCTCCCTCGTCTACCTGTCCCTCTTCGGCTCCATTCTCGCATTCGGCGCGTACCTGACCCTGCTCGGGCGGATTGGCGCAGATCGGGCTGCCTATGCCAGCCTGCTGTTCCCGCTCGTCGCGCTGGGCATCTCCACGCTCTTTGAAGGCTACCGGTGGAGCCTACCTGCGCTCGTTGGCGTCTTGCTTGTGCTGGCCGGCAACTTTCTAGTTCTATCCAGACGGCGGAAGATGACCCTGGCCTCGCAGGCTGAATCTCGAGTATAAGAGTGCAAGGATATCAAACCTGTGCTCCGGCGCTTAGAGGAACGGTGATAGGCCGGTCCGACCGGGGTTCAGGCGTAATCCAAACCAGGTTCAACTCTTTTGAAGCACGTCATCGATCGCTGCGACAGTCCTGCCAGCGCCATCTTCGGCAGAGATCCTGGCACCCAGCTCGGCAGCCCGACTTCTCAATTGAGAATCCCGAACAGCGCCGGCGATGCGTTCCGCCAGGTCAACGGCGCTGAGCCGATTGCGGGGCAGGGGCTTGGCGCCGGCGCCAATCTGGTAGAGCCTTCGGGCCCAGAACAGCTGGTCGCCAGAGTGGGGGACGGGCACCGAAGGGACGCCGGCGCGCAACGCCGCAGCGGATGTCCCTGCGCCGGCATGATGCACCACAGCCGCCATGCGCGGGAAAAGCCAGCGATGCGGCGCATAATCCAACAGGTAAACCGTATCCGGCAAATCGGATTGCCCTAGACCGGCCCACCCCTTGTAAAGAACCGCACGGCGATCGGCGTACTTCAGGGCGTCAAGGATCAGGCGCGTGGTTTCGTCGGGATGGCGATCGTGCATGCTCCCAAAACCCACATAAACCGGCGCTTGCCCAGCGTGGATGAAATCTTCCAACTCAGGGGGCGGACGCCAATTGTCGTCCTCATAGAAAAGAAAACCGGTCAAGTGATGGTGGTCTTGCCAGTCTGCCGGACGAGGGACGACGTGCCGGCTAACCAGGGTTATCGACGGTGTGCGATCGAGCAGATCTAAATACTCCTTGAATGATAACGGTGCAAGGTCCAGGTGAGTCTCCCGCAGCGAATTTAGCTGGCGAACATAGGAAAACCAGCGGAGAGATTGCGCCAGGCGGTAGCTCAACAAATTGTAGATTTCCCGAAAAGGCGCCCGCTCCGGAAGGGCGGGCATGGTGGAAATCGGCATTTCGCGGGTTTTAATGCCCGGCTGCTGGGCCAGGTTCACCAGCTTGAGTTGATGGACTTCCGCAATGCCGCTCGCTATCCCCAGGAGCCATTCATTGACGAGGAAGACATCGGTGTCTTCTGCCAGCGCCAACAGGTCCCGGCCGGCCTGGAGCAGTGCCGGGGCAATCTCCCGGTGCACGGCAAGCATCACCCTCAGGGGGTTAGTCTGGGACGATACTTGCTGCATGACGGCGAATTTATCGACGGGAAGTAGATGGATGTCCAGCCCGGTATGGTTAACCCAGCCGGCGAAATCTTCCGTCACGATGAGGCGTACGCCGTAGCCGGCCGCCTTCAGCGCCCGCCCCAGCGCAATAGCAGGGCGTACATCCCCCCAGGTGCCGTAAGCAACGATTGAAATATGCAAGGCAGGTTACCCTTCATGTCTAGAATCATTGGTGATGTCTGCGAGGTTATGTTTCAAAACGCCACATCTTACGATTTGTACCGATCACGATCAACAGCATAAGCACCAGGCTGCCCACGCCGATCATGGTCGCTTGAAGATTGCGGTCGAGCAGGTAGCCCATCAATACCTGGGATATGGGCGAAAGCCCGATCGTAGAGAATAAAACGACGGCGATAATCCGTCCGAGCAAATGGCCCGGGGCGCGGCGCTGCAGCCAGCTGAGCAAATAGATATTGACATAACCAAAGGCGGCGCCCATGACCAGGATGATGGCGAGGGTTGCCGGGAGGGGAGGGGCAAAACCAAGCAAGATTAACCCGGCGGGCACGAAGGCAAACAGCGAGAGCACGACGATCCCCGAAATTGTCTGCGGTGGTCTGGGAAGCAACTTAACACCGATCATGCCGGTAAGTATGCCCGCGCCAAAGGCTGAAGTCATGTATCCGAACGCCCGCGCCCCTCCGGAGAGCTGGGTATCAGCCAGCAACGGAAAGCCTACCCGGATGGTTCCGCTAAGGAATAAGCCGAGGACCATCATCAGACCAAGGAGATTTCTTAATTGTGGTTCTGTCCAGATATACTGGATTACGAAGCGAATGGATGTGACCAGCGAATCAGCGGAACCCTCTCCTGACCTGACATCGTCGCCAAGCTGTATCCGCCAGAAGGCCGAGATACCGGCGAAGAAGGTGGCTGCATTGATTAGAAAAACCAGGCCGAGCGCGTGCAAGGTCGATGGTAAGCCTGTATTGGCGGCGACCGATGAGATTAATAATCCAGCCAGCGAGGGGCCGATCACGCCGCTGGCCATGTTTGCCCCTTGTAAAAAGATATTGCCGCTTTCCAGCTGGTCTTCATCCACAATGCGAGGCAGCAGGGCGTTAAAGGCAGGCAGACCGAAGGCATCGATGAACCCGGTCAAGAACACCAGCACGTACAGAAGCCACAGCCGGACGAACGGGATCATCATGATGGAGGCGAGCACAACCATGAGGACTGCCTGAAGACCATTGGAGAGGATCAGCAGCGTTTTGGCCGAATAACGATCGGTTACAGCGCCTCCCAGCAACATAAACACCGACCTGGGAACACTCGCCACCGCCAGCAAAGTTCCGGCGACGAAGGCGCTGCCGGTTATCTGGAGGCCTAACCAGGGCAAGGCGATCAAATAAGAGTGGTCACCAATCGCGGATATGAACTGGCCGAGAACCAGCAATCTCAGATTGCGATTAGCCAGCATGCCGGGTCCAGAGCACGGTTCTGGCGAGCGTATTGGTTCGAAGATGCAAGGATGTTTTCACGGACATTTAATCGTCTTTGTTGAATTGGAATTTTACCAACTTAATGCGCCTGGTTTCGCAGGAACCGTGGGTCGCTGGATTCGCCAGAATGATGAATTTTCCACCGGTGGGGAAAAGGGTTGCCAAATTTCCATTTATCAAGTATTATATCGACTATCAACATGTCGATCAGCGACATATGCGAGTCTGGCCATTATGAACGAACGCATCGAAATTCCTCTCACCGAATCCACCTATTTCATCCTCCTGAGCCTTTCGGCAAAACCGAAACATGGCTATGCCATCATGAAAGATGTGCAGGCCCTCAGCGAAAACCGAGTAATTCTTAGCACCGGTACGCTGTATGGGGCACTCAAGCGCCTGCTCGATCAAGGCTGGATCGTACGCTCAGCTGATCCTGACCCCGACGACACCGCCCGTGACCGCAAAGTGTACACGCTCAGCGAACATGGGCGGCGCGTGTTAAAAGCCGAAATCGCACGCCTGCAAAAACTCCTCACTGCGGCAGAACTGCGCGTGGCCGAGGAGCAGGTGTGAGCCGGGTGGCAGAGCTCCTCGCCGGAGTGTATACCCTGCTTTTGCGCGCATATCCCGCTGAATTTAGGGAAACTTTCGGCGACGAAATGCATACAATCTTTCTCGAAGGGGCTAAAGAAGCAACAATCCAGCGCCGACTTGGCTCTTTTATTTTGCGCGAACTGCGTGACACCCCCCAATCCCTTGTGAGAGCCTACTGGTACGGCTGGACAAAGAAGTGGCAGAAAGGGATGCAAATCCTGGGCGAGGCCGCTTCCTCCTCCGATCTCCCGCCGCCCCCGCCGGACGGGCGTGAATCGTGGCGACAGGCCGCGCTGGAATGGAGTCTGTTCCTGTTTACCGGACTCCTTTTGATCTTGGTCACTTATCTGCCATTTGAAGGCCTGCGCGCAGGTTGGCAGCGTGATCTTGGGTTTCTGGGGAAGGTCATCACACCGTTGACCCTTCCTATCTTCCTTCTTGGTCTGGCGCGCGGACTCCCCCGATGGGCTTACCCATTTGGTGGACTCCTGCTGATCTACCACGCATTCACTGCAAATCAATCCGGGCTATGGCCGTTCCTGATCGCCATTCTGTTAGCCTCCGCCATCCTGGCGGTGATGGCGATAATTACAAACCCGCAACCCTCCCCTTTGCCTGCACCATTGCGCCGCATTGGACAAAGTCTTTCGCTGGATTGGACGCGCCTGTCTTTCGGCATCTATGGCGCCATGCCGCTGGCAATTCTCATGGCCTTTGACGATGGCCACACCGACAGCCGGACACCGTACCTGGCCCTGTCTGCCCTGGGGATGGTGGCGAGCGCGCTGATCTATGCTCGGAGCCGCCAAAGCACGACGCAGATCGCCGCGTTGGTAGGGGGGATGACGTTTTCGATTTGGGCGGCTTTGTTGGACAGGGCCGCCTTTGCGGGCGGTTTGGGAAATTGGATCGCGGCGCCATACCCCGGAGCCGCAGAGATCGCCTGGATGTTGCAATGGTGGGTCGCCTGGTTATTTCTTATCTTGTCCCCTGCGCTTCTTCCCACGGTTAACCGCGCGCTCCAGTCAAAGCGCGCAATATAAAGATGGGTTTGCTCACCTCGCTCATATTCTTGGCCATCCCGATTGGGCTGGTCATTGCGGCCGGGGTGCTCCTTCGTGGGAGGGGGAATCCAGATACAGCCGGGCGGCGCTTCTTCTTGTTCTTGATCTGGACAAGTATTGGGTTGGCGGCGATTCTTATTACCAGTTGGCTGTCTCGCTGGCCTGGCGGTTATGGGCTGGCAGCGCTTCTGGCGCCGCTGTCCGCTGGAGTGATGGCGGCGACCCTTCTCCATCTGCGTGAGTGGCGAACCTTGCGCAGCAGGGAGAAGGCTTTGATTTTACTGGCTTTGATTCTGCTGGCGGCACTCGTCGTCGAGCAATTTTGGGCAGGCCGGGTGAAGGAGGCCGCGAACCAACCGGAAACGATCTTTCTTGGTCTGGCGATCTTTTCTATTTTAGCCTTTCTGGCCATTAATTGGACGATAGGAAAGCGGTATCCAGCCTTACTCGGGGTGATTGCCCTACTCTACCTGACATTATTCAACGGATTGGATTTGGGAGCGCTGCCCCTGCCCGCCGAATCGCTGCCGGGCTGGATGTCCGTATTGCGTGTGGCGACTTACGTGGTGCTACCCGGTCTTGCCATCCCAACGATGGCGATGCTGACCTCCAGTGCATTAAAGCCGCGCAGCGTGGCTGGCGAGCCTGGCTCTATGTCGTGGCGTCCGATCATTGGGCGGCTGGCTCTCGTCGCCATCCTGCTCGGTTATCTTTTATACACGTTTGTGTGGCTTTGGATTTGGGATGGAACGGACGACGGTGTGCGTGGGTATCTCATGCTGCTGTGGTCTGGCATGGCGGCTACCGCGGCCGGGATCGTGATCGGCTTGACTTCCACGGGTTGGCGACGGTGGACAGGATTGGCATTTGCAGTTTTGGTGCCCGCCTCGATTGCTTTGGCAACCGTTGGCCTTGGGAACAGGTTCCACCCTTACGAGATCACCGAGGCGCGCGCCTTACGCATTCGGGAGGCGGTCGAACGTTATAAGGAGGCGACGGGAAGTTATCCTGCCGAATTGGAAGCGTTGGTCTCGGGCGAACTCTGGCGGGTGCCGCGCCCGATGATCTTTCAAGACCAGGGGTGGTGTTACGAAGGCGGCCCGGACTATTACCGTCTGGGGGCAGTTTACCGGGAACACTGGAGTTCTCCCATCGTTACCGCTCGTGTTTATGCCTCTGCCGGAAGCGTCCCTGAGACCAGTTGGATCTGCGATGAAAAACTGGCCGAAGTCAGATCTGAGGTGGCCATGGTGTTCAATACCCCTCCAACGCCGGTCCCCCTCCCGACCAGCGCCGTTTCCATCGAGCGGACCACGGTCCAGCCGCTCCTGCGCGCAACGTCTTTTTCGGTAGGCAGTTGGTCGCCGGATGGTATCTACTTGGTCTTTGGGTTGACAGAATATTACGGGGAACTCGGGGATCAAGTGGAGATTGACCTGCATTTTCTCAAAGCGGATACGGGTGAGGTCTGCCAGGCGAGCAAACCAAAGTGGAGGGCGGGGCCGCAGTCGGATGGCCTACGCGAGCATTATGCCTGGCTGCCCGACGGGCGGCTGCTGTACGTATCCGAAGCCGGGGAGATGGTGATGTTCACGCCCTGCATGGATGGCGTCGAGGAACTGGCGGGCCGCTACCCGGTCACGTTCACCCACGTGGTTGCTTTCGACGAGCAAAGCGGACGGGTTCTGCTCAAAAACCAGGATGCTTACTGGCTCCTGGACGGGGCCAGCCTGGAGGCCCGGCCGATCCTTGGCACAACCTTCAACCCAGCTGAAATCTATTGGGGCTGGTATGCCTGGTCGCCGGGCGGCGAGCGCCTCGCCATGTCCCTGACGAAGGGCCCGGAAACGGCCGATGAGACCGCCCTTTACATCGTAGAGGGGGCCACGGGTGAAGTGGAGAAAAGCCTGCCGCTTGAGGATGCCTCGGATGCCAGCCTGCCCATCGTCGAATGGCTGACGCCCGGCGAGATGCTGATCCAGGGCAGCAGCCTGACCGTGATGGACCTGGGGACAGACCCGCCGGAGATGACCGACCTGATCCGGGACGTCTTCTTGCTCGACATTGAGTATCCGACCGATTTCTCGTCGATGGATTCCCTGCCCAGCGTGGCCGGGGAGGGGTACTACCTGGGGGTGCGGGCCAACCACCCGCGCAACCAGGGCGTATACCTGTACGCCTCGGAAACAGGCCAGGTGGAAGTGTTCCAACACGATACGCACAGCCTTTTCTTCTTTCCCGGCGGTCAATGGATGCGGCTGTCAAAATGGGAAGACATTCCAAGCTACCGGGACGAATATGAGATGGTGTGGCTGGAGCGAGCCAGAGAAACGCGGCGGTTGGCCGTGGAAGGTCACACGCCGCGCAGCCACCCGCAAATGTTCCCGCAATACCTGCCGGCTGCCGCGCAGCTGGTTTTCAGTTCCTCGCAGGGCATTTCGCTGGTTTCGATCCCCGGCGGAGAAATGGCCGGTTTCTGGGAACTGGCAGGCGGGGGAGATTTCTACAATGTGCTCCCCGCGCCGGGTGGCGAGGCGCTGGTGGTCATAGCGGGGGGAGACGGGTTGTATTACATCCCGCTGCCGCCCGGCCAGTAATGCGGCCTTCACGAAAGGTAAGCGCCTATGAGCATGAGTTTCTTACAGCAGACGGCCATTCTTCCTGCCCTTCTGGTCGCCCTGGCCGGTTCGCTTGCGCTGCGTGGCCCGGATAAGGGAAAAGCCGCGCAGCGTTTCCTGCTGTTTCTGTTGGGGATAGCCGCGCTATTCCTCTCTGTGCTTTTTATCAGCATGCGCTTTGTCAGCGAGCCGTATGACCGGCCGTTTTTCCAACTATCAAGCCTGTTGGCTCCCTCCCTAT